>Ga0194119_10000183_pt1 | contig 126269 bp, 105 predicted proteins | sample TA2MahC100mmetaG_FD_148620 | JGI IMG/M metagenome (GOLD analysis project Ga0194119, IMG submission 148620) | Freshwater microbial communities from Lake Tanganyika, Tanzania - TA2015018 Mahale Deep Cast 100m | ecosystem: Environmental > Aquatic > Freshwater > Lake | place: Tanzania: Lake...
ACCGGCCCCAATGCCGGTCCTGCGTTCAACAAACTGCCCGGAACCATCCGCCCAAGTAAAGAAGCATGCACCCAGCGAAGCCCAACCACATTCACTTCTCCCGCCGCGCAGCGGCTTCGTTCAACCAGCCGGCTCCAGGCAACGCCGGGACCACGTCTCGGTTAACAATTGGACATCATTGGCCCGGCGTGCCTGAGCCGGGACGTTCGTTGTGACATGAGGTCACGTTTGCCACTGCTTAGCGTGGATTGTTCCTGACTAAGCCCTGCGTTTCGCCGCAGGTATTCTATGGGAGCAGGCGTTTGGAGGGCGGCTCGGCAACGAGCTACTGCCAAGGGTCTGAAGCCTCTCAAACAATTTAGGATCGAACAAGCCAAGGCCATTCTGTAATGGAGTGGATAAGCCCACGTCGATCTGGTCTCTCTTTGCAAGAGAATTGGCAGAACCTTCCACAAAAAGAGGAAAAGCAAATGACGATTGATCTTCACGGGTCGATTGGTGCGTCCTCGACCCCCAAAAGCTCGGAGTGGGATTCGCTCGATTAGGCGACTCGGTCCGAAGGCTGCAGATGCGTATTGCAAAGGCCATCAGAGAAAAACGCTACGGCAAAGCCCGCGCTTTGCAGTGGTTACTCACACACTCGCGCGCAGCCAAACTTGTGGCTGTCCAACGAGTGACAAGGTCAATTTCATCCGTTACGCGGATGATTTTGTCGTGACCGCCGCCAGTCCAGAGAAATACCGTCGAGAATTCCCGTGTCACCGGAGTAAGCCGCGACAAGCAAAGTAGTTGAGCAGAAAACGGCCCCGAAAAGAGGCCTTATGAGCGATTTTGGACGGCGTTTTGCCTCTTTAAGAGAATCCAGCAAACTGCATCGATTCAGCAAGACCAGGTGAAGCGCGGGGCTGGCTGGACGCTGGACGGAGAGCCTCCCAGCACAACGCGTCACTGTGGTTTGCCGACTTTGGGCGGTGCGGCGCGCGGGCGCGAACGTGATTGATTCGTTGGCTTCTCCTTAAAGGCAGAACGCAAGAGCCAATGGCGCTTCAGTCCTTGCATTAGTTGATCCGCTTGCACGACGGCGCGTGAAATCTGGGCCAGCATCTGGTCGTTGGTTTGGACTTGCGCGTTCAAATTGCTCGTGATGTTGGCGAGGTGCAGCAAGGTCTGGTTTAAGTTTGTGGCCAGCATGGTGACATTTGTTTCGGCGCTGCTTAACGTGCTATTCGCCGAGTCCAACGTCTCTTGCAACCGCGCGTTCAGATTCGTCGGGATGAGCCAGTTGCCCAGCGCGCCATTTTCGTTCGTTAAGAGCGCAGTGATGATAGCGAGATTGGTGAAGAGCGGTTTTGTTTGAACGACCGTGGAATTTAAGTTGGCCGTGAGGCTGGCCGTATTCGATATTATTCCGCCCAACTGGTTCGTCATATTGAAAATGGCCGGCAGCGCTTCTTCGACGCGATTGGCAATTTGTTCCATGCGAATGGTGAGAGCGGGCGATTCCTGCGCTGGAATCCACCAACCGTCTGCCTGCTCGGTCAGCAGGACCCAATCGTTCGGTTTGTTCGGGTCTTTGTTGAGAACACGGATGGGCAATCCTGGCTTAATAGGCTGAACGCTCACTTCGCCCGTGGCCCCCTTGCTCACTTCGAGGACGCGCTTCCCCAAAAAGTCTCCAGTGCCAATCCGAACCTTCGAGTCAGACCAGATGTAACCAAAGTAAGGCTCGCGCACTTCAAATCGCACGAAAACATTGTAGTTCATCTGCGTGAACCAGTCCTTGCCCGCGGGCATCCCTTCGATCTTGGTAATTTCTCCGACCTCAAATCCCATCAGGCGCACCGGGTCGCCCACGCGCAATCCGGTCGAATCAGCCACATACGTATGGTAGGGAATCTTGGTCAGGAACCATCCTTTGCGTTGGGCGATATGATACACATAGTACGCGAAGCTGGCCAACAGCAGCAGAGTCGCCAGGATGACAAACCAGCCTACCGCGCGTTCGACTCGGCTCAAACGCGTGCGGAGTTGCGGGGTCAAGTCTTGGACTGCCATAAATCAATCAGCCATTTATCCCGCCGAGAGCAACTCGTGCAACAAAGGTTCGGCGTGCGTTCTTAAACCGGAGCGCTCTCCCAAGAGCATCCAATGTTTGTCTTTGATTAGGGCGAACTGTTCGCCTTGCTCGGCCCACGGCCGAAAATCATCCGCAGTGACGACGAGCGTTGTCTTGCGGCCATTCATTATTTCGTGCCCGGAACGAAGTGCGCTGAGAAACTCGATCCACCAGCGCGATTGACGCGGGTCCACGCCGCGAAGCGGGTTGTCCAATAACAACAGTTCCGGTTCCAGCACCAGCGCGCGCGCCAGTGCAATTCGCGGACGCAGACTGCGATTGACTGCTCTTGGCGTGCTATAAGCCAAGGAAGAAAGGCCGGTCATGTCGAGGATTTGCTCGACGCGTTCTTGGACTTCAGCCAAACGGCAATTCCGATGGTAACAAATGGGAAGGGCCAGATTCTCCGCGATGGTTAAATGACCGAACAGCCTTCCCTCATCGGCAAAAACAACGCCGACACGCAAGCGCATCTGAATTTTTTCATCCTCTGAAAGTTGGTCTATCTCGCGGCCCAAAACGCGATGAATGCCTCTGGCAGGCCGCGTTAATCCTGCGGCCGTGGAAAGCAAATCGCTCTTCCCCGAATCTGGCAATCCCCCGATGATCCAGTAGTCGCCCTGCGAGACGGTCCAATTCACGTCTTCGATCAGCGCGGAGTTGGGGTCAGACGCGGTCGCGACTGTCACGTTGACCATTTCAATGGCCGTTGCCGCGTCGGTGAGTGGAGCAGCGCCTTCCTTCACATGATTAGATAGACGATGATAAACACGGCATCCAACAACGTGCAAACAACGACACTCTCGACCACGGCTCGCGTTGTCGCATGCGCGACCTCCTCAATTTGCAACGGGCGCGCCAGCCCATGGTAACACGTCACCGTCGCGATAATCACCCCGAAGCTAACGCCTTTCAAAGCGAGCAGAACAAAATCCTCCCATCTCAGCGACGCCGCCAATTGACTGAAATAATCCCCCGGCCGCAAGGGAACATCCTGCAGGAAGGCAAAAAGGTAACCGCTGAATAGCGCGATCAAGATCAGATAGATGGTCAGTGACAGAATCGAGATGGCCAAGCCAGCCACCCGAGGAACGACCAGATAATGAATTGGATCAATTCCTAGAGCTTCGAGCGCTTCTACTTCCCCCAGGGCTCGGGCGGTGCCCAGTTCGATTACGATTGCTGTGCCAATTCGGGCGAGAACAAGAAGCGCCGTAATCAATGGGCCCAGTTCGCGGACGACAACTGTCACCATAATAATGCCCGCGTAATTGGTGGCGCCCACCCGGCTTAGCAATGAAACCGTTTGACCGATGACGACCAACCCAAGCGCAAAGGCAACGAAACCAACAATCGGAAGCAACCGCACCCCCGCCCGATGAATTTGCGCGCGGATCAGCGGATGAATCACGCGCGAAGCAACATAAAACTTCGTCATGATGACTCCGAGCGTGATCAAACCGAATGCGCCAAGCCCATGAACGGTGTAGGTCAGGCGGAGCACTCTCCGCCCAATCCAGTTCAGGTAATTCCGAATAAAGCGCGTGCGAGAACGAGACTGCCGTTCTCCAAAACTGGCGGCAGCAGGGGCGTTTTCCACGCCGTCAAAATACGTTCGCCCCCAAGGCCGGTCAAAAGGGATTTTTGCACGTTGCCTGGCGTCAGGCTGCCAGACAGTTTTAAGCGTAGCGCAGACTAGACTCCGTCACTGCAGTCCAAGACCTCCAAGACGCTGTCGCGGCGACGCATGCGCCGGTCGATTCAGGACGCTCTCCAGATGATTCACTTCGCGCCGCCCTCGCGCAAAGCCGCGCTTGCTTTCTGGCGGATGTATTGGTCGAAATGGACGAGGACCGTGACTTGCGTTGCGCCTTCGGGTTCGGGTTCGTCGTAAATCGATTTAAGCATGAGCAACCGGTCGCCGTCCTTATCGGTGAAGACGTCGTACGCGGGACCGAAGTTCAGGCCAGTGAACCTGAACCGAGTGCAATTGGGCTCGTATCTACTCATTATTCATTTGACTGGTTGCCGTCAGTAGCGCCTGTGCGTAGGCGGATCGCGAAACCTGTGCGGATCGAGTAAATCGGCGATTGGAAATGAACGGCGCGAGATTGTTCGCGATGACAAGGACCGGAGACCAATTGAATAATGAATTGTTAGGAGTTGACCCCTATGCTCCCCCTATGCTCGCTAAAACACGCTCTTGCCAGATTGCGGGCTTGAGGCGTTTATGGCGGACCTTCCACAAGCCGGTAAAATCGCTGCGTGCTGCCGGCCAAGGGGAGATTGTCTGAAACACTGATCATTGCTCCAGTGCCTGAGATTGGAAGCCCCAGAAACGTCCAGGTAGGATTGACCAGATTCGTGGCGAATTGAATGCGGTAGGTTGCGCCGGCTGTGGACATCCATTCGATTTGGAGTTGCGGCGCGAGTTTGATTCCGATTCGGATCGGCTCGGTGGTTGGTGGCGGCAAAATGGTTAACACGGCCGGGGCGCTCGTGACGGTTCCCGCGGAGTTGCGCACCCCTACTGAATAGCTGCCAGCATCCTGCACCTGGACATCCGACAGAAAGAGAAAGCTGTTCGTTTGTCCCGCCAAAGCGTTTCCGTCACGAAACCACTGGTATTCCAGCGGAAGTCCCCCAGTCGCCGAAACGGTAAACAAGACGATATCCCCGCTCTGAGCGGTTTGGCTTTCTGGCGGAAGCACGATGGCCGGCGCTTTGAAGGCGGCGCTCGCTGCGACCGAGAAGTTGTCGATGAGCATGAAATTATCGCCTGCATTGGCAAGAGCGGCATCGCTGACGTACCAGTCAAAAGTGATATACGCCAGATCCAAGGCGCGGGCATCGACGTTAAAAGGCTTGTTTTCAAAGAGCGGAACACCTCCCCTGGATGCCGACCACGTATTGGCTAAGAAATTGATGGTCGCGTCCAATCGAACCATGACTTCGGTTTCAAACGTCAACGGTGTTGTGAACCGGGCCGTTGTTCCATTGGCGCCAAAGATCGTCAAATCGGAATTATTGAACCAAATACCAGCCAGGTACTGTCCGGCTTGGTTGTAAAGACTGACGGCAAAGAGATCGTACCGGTCGTTAGTCGAGTCGAAGATTCCCAAGTCCACGGAAAAGCTCACAATCGGCCGTCCTTGCGCAATCGGATCAAAGTTTAATGGCCGAAAGATGACACCGGAACGGTTGGTGGGGGATAAAAGTCCGATGTAGGCGGCGTGGCCCGATCCGCCCAGAGCATCAATGATGCCTTGAACCTCGCTGCTCAGGCGCACGCCTCGCCAGCCGTCGGTTCCAACCACTTCGCCGGGCCCATCGTCGAATGTCTCGAAATCCGTCGCGTAAAGGATCTCTCCAGACTCAGTCAGGCGTCCGTTGAGGCGGACGTCGCCCAGCGCGCCGGAATAGCCATCAACCGCGATTTGGTAGGTTGTGCCGAAGACGGCCCAGAATGCGACGCGGCTGGTAAATTCAGAACGATCTTCATCGTTGCTGACCAAAGTTGCCAATTGGGCTAGTGTGCTTCCTGTATAGACGGCCAACAGCGTATCGAAGTTGGAACCTGAGGTCGTAAATTCCATCTGGCCTGTCGCGGGCGCGGTCCAACTCCACCAGACCGACTTCGTCGCGGTTTGCTTATTGTGTTTTGGTTCACCTGCCTCCGCGGTGGCGTTGGCGTTGGAACCGGCGCTCGACGGATTCGCGCCGGTTAGTTTAATGCGGTTAGTAAAATGATCGTTGCTTGGGCCGCCCGCTGGAAGGTCGATGTGCAGCACGATCTTGCCCACGCCCCTTTTGACAGCGCTTTCAAAACCATCGACGGCGATGTAATAGACGACGTTTCTGGTGGCAGAAAAGCTCGTTCGACTTGTGAAAAGAGCGCCGTCGTCGTCGTTGCTCGCGACAGCCACCAGTTCGCTAAGGCTCCGGCCCGTATAAACTCCAAGCAAGGTGTCGAAATCGCTCCCCGCTGTATCCACGGTCACTCCTCCCGTATCCGGGGCCGTCCATTTCCACCAAACGGAAGATTGAGCTCGCAGCCCGGTATGGGCCGGTTCGCTTGCTTCAGCCGTGGCGTTTTCGTTCGATCCGTTGATCGTGACGCTGCGCCCGGTCAACGCAGCGCTTTGAGCAAAATTATCATTGGCCGGCAAGCTGATGGCAGCCCCGACAGCAAGGCTCAGCCTAATATTGCCCGTTGCTTCGCTGAAGCCATCGACGGCGATGTGGTAAGTGACACCCGCGGCACTGTTGAAGGCCAGTTTGCTCGTGTTGTTAATACCGCTTTGGTCGTCGCTGGCGACTTCAACAAGAGAGGTCAGGGCTGCGCCCGAATAAACCGCCAGGACCGTGTCGAAATCGCTTCCCTGAGTGCTAATCGAAACTCGTCCGGCTGAAGGCGCGGTCCAGGACCACCAGACAGACTTGGCCGGAGGATTGCCTGCATGCCTTGGTTCACCGGTCTGGGCCGTTGCTTCCAGATTATGGCTGATGACTGTGATGTTCGTGCCAGTGAGGACAACGCGGTTCGTGAAGATGTCATTTGAGGGCGCCGCCCCTGTGCCCGCGAGTTGCAGGTTCAGGGTAATATCGCCGGTCGCTCCGTTGCGCCCGTCCACAGCAATCTGGTAAGCCGTTCGCGCGTTGGCATCAAAGCGAACCAAACTGGCGCCGTTGCCGCCGCTTTGATCATCACTGGCCACTGGTGTTAGGGCTTGAAGATCTGCGCCTGAATAAACCGCAAGGACCGTGTCCAACTTGCTGCCGACTGTGCTGATCGTAACGTTGCCCGAGAATGGGGCAGTCCAGGTCCACCAAAGCGAACCAGTCGCCGGAAAACCGGCGTGATGAGGTTCGCCCGTTTCTGCCGTCGCATTGCCGTTGTTGCCGTTGAGTGTCGAGGTTGCGCCCACGAGGGGGCTGCGATTGGCGAAACTATTGTTGGGCGGTCCAAAGCTGCTTTCGCCCACAACCATCAAACTAAGTTCGGTGAATCCTGTTCCGAAAGCATTGCTGGCACTGAGCGTAATTGTGTACTGCCGGGCGACTGCGGGCGTTCCCGTGATAAGTCCCGTCTTCGCATCGAGCGTCAGTTCGGGCGGCAACCCAGCGGCCCCGTAGTTCGCAGGGTTATTGTTGGCGATGATGCGATAGGTGAAGGGACTGCCGGATCGGGCACTGACAGAAGTTGCACTCGTAATAGATGGCGCTGTCAGCGGAGGCGGGCTGATCGTGATGGTCAAAGCGCGCGTTCCTGGGCCTCCTGCATTGCTGGCGCTCAATTGGACGACAAACGATCCCGCCGTCGTCGGGACGCCGGAAATAACGCCTTTACTGGAGTCGATGGACAACCCCGAGGGAAGGCCAACGGCGTTATAACCGTTAGGATTGCCAGACGCGGTGATCGAGTACGTGAAGGCCTGGCCGACGGTCCCGGCAGCTGTCGTGGCGCCGGTGATTACCGGCGCGTCAAGCAGCGCGCGCGCAATCGTAAACGTGACCGCTCCACCCCCAGTTCCCGTGGCGCCGCTGACACCCAGACTTGCTACAAAGGCGCCGGCCGCAGTCGGGGCTCCAGAGATTTGTCCGGTCGACGGATTAATGGAAAGGCCGGGCGGCAGCCCGCTCGCCGCGAAGCTGGCAGGATTCCCTGTCGCAGTGACATTGTAATTTAATGGCGTCCCGACCATGCCGTTGACCGACGCGACGCTCGTGACAGTCAGTGCGTTCAGCGTGTAGTTCAGATTGACGCGCACGGTTGAATTATCGGCGGCGCCAGGCACACCGGAAGTGGCCACGCCGAGCGTTTGTCCAGCCATGTCCACGAGGCGGAAGTCGGTTAGCCTCGCTTCGCTGCCCGCTTTGTTATCGGAGATCGAAAGGTAATAACGGAAAGCGCCCGTGGTCGCGATGTCGGACAAATCAAACACAAACGTCGACTCAATTGGGGTTTCATTGCCGTCAAGCGCAAAACTTCCACCCTGATTTTTCAACGCTTCGGGATCCCATGTTTTCGTCGGAGCGGTGGCGTTGGCAGCGGATGCGCCGAGCGAGACTTTCAGCTGCTCTCGCGCAGAATGTGTGAGCGTGAATTGCGCGAGCAACTTCGGCGTGTAACTCGGTCGTGCCACCAGGTAGTACACCTCGTTGTCGAAGAACGGCGTCCGGGTCGCATCCAGCTTGCCCGGAGCGCGTCCCGTGTTATCCACTCCAGACACGGCGGACAATGGGCGTATCGCGTCATAGGCGATCCAGGTGAATCCGTCATCGGCTGGATCAGCGCCGCCCGGCTTCCACCTTGTGCCCCAGGAATTGCAGATTCGCAAAGCGCCTTTTTCGCCTGAATCGACGGCGCCATTCTTATTCAAATCCACCCAGAGATTGTCGTTGTAACCCACAACAGTCATAGCGTGCCCACCCTCCGCCACGGGCTTTACCGCGACGCAAACCCTCCGCCCGGCGAATTTGTCGTCCTCAGCGGTAGCGGAATCGTCCTTTGCAGCCAGGTAGGTCCATCCGTCGATGTCGGACGCGAAAAGCACGGCGTATCCATTCGCCAAGGTCGCTTTCAGCTTCGAGAGACCTGCCGCCGTGTGAATCTCGCGAATCGTTCCGCTCTCTGCTATGCGATGGTTGACTGCCTTGCGCCAAACAGCCGCGTCTCGGCTCCACTCCCGGTAGTTCTTCGGAACGCCGGTGTCTCCTACGTAAGGGAAATCCGACCAGGTGGCAGCTCCGTGTTTGAGCAAGATCGCGATGGTTTCCTCAAAAGTAGACCCGTTGTCTTCTCCGTCGTTGGCCAGCGAATAAGTCCATTTCGGCGAGAGCTTGAGAGTATTGTCATCGTTCCTATTGTTCCATCCGCGAGCCAGACCCAACATGTGCGTCGCCACATAATAAGTCGTGGCAAAGGAGACGCACGATCCCATATTGCCCTGGGTGCGAACCGGCGGAAACGACGGCAGCAGGCTGTTATCCACCGCTGGCGGTAATCTTCCCGTAAACGCGCCTGGATTAGCCGAAGCCAAGCTAATTGCTCCTTCCTGCACGAACTCATCGCCCAGGACTGAGGTCGGCAAGTCGAGAGCGGGCAAGCCTTGAGTCTTCCGATGCGCGTTAATGCGTTGGACTGCCAGTGAATTCGGGCGCACGCTCTTGGCCGCTGGGAGATTCTTGTCCCGCCACTCCTTTTCCGCTGGCGACGGTCGGCGATAGCCCTTTGCGACAGGGATGTCCTGAGCTTTGGTGTGCCCTGCAAGCAAAACAGAAATCGCCAATATTGAAATATATCGACTGGTCATAGAATCTGGGGCAACGAGGACATTTAACGCTGTTCGTCGCGCGAACCTATCGACCCCAAGTGCTTGGCTCAAGAAAAAAGCCGCATGGCCTCGGAATGGTCGGAATGAATAGGGTGTCATGCAGCAATTCTTACTCTAAAGGAGCGCGGACCGACGAGTCCGCGAGAGGAACCATCGAGATAAACACAAAACGCGCGGACTCGGCGGTCCGCGCTCCTTTAGTGAGCATAGTGAGAATTGCTGCATAAAGAATCATCAATAATCTTGACGGAGGCATCTCTTTCGTTTGTTATCCACACATTCCGTAGGTCTGTTTTGCAAGTAAGAGCAGCCATGAATGCTGCCTTCATTTATTCTTGCGTTTTGATCACAGACCCATGGTCAAGGCGCTTGGAAATTAAGCCGTGCTATCGCCAGTCAAACCATGGAGACGGAGACAGTGTCCGTGTCGGAGCAGACAAAGGTAAAACACGTAGAGCTATGAACCAACCAGTAATGCATAATCAATCAACAACCGGTCCGAAGCTGCCCCTGAAACTTCCCTTCGCGTTGCTTCTGCTCACCTTATGGGCGCCGTTGGTTTCAGCCCAAATCTCGACCGTTGTCTTTCAGGACGACTTCTCTGCCAACACCATCGATCCCGCCAAATACCAGCCGGACGCGCCGTTCTTCGAAGGCGGCAAAGGTGATATCCACGCTGAAGTCGGCGGTGGGGTCATCAAGTTCGTTGGCACCACGAGCCAGCAATGGTGGTCGGGCGGCACTCTGCGAATCGCTCCGACTTTCAATGCTACCGAAGCGACGCCCGTGACGATCTCCCTCGATCGCGTTTCTGAAGCCGGTGTCGGGACTGCTTCGCGCAGCGCGCTGTGGATTCTTAACGAGGCGAAAGATAAATACGTCTTGTTCGCCGATGTGCGCGGCGAGGGCGGTTGGCGCTTCAACCGAAAAATCGGCGAGACGGGTGACGTGCCCACCGGCAGCGGCACGGACATCGGCGCCTTCAATGGCGGGACATTTGACGATGGCGGTTTGCACCGGATGCAAATGGTGGCGAACGGCCAGACCGTAAAACTGATGCTCGACGGGCAAGTCGGAGTGGAGGTGAAGTTTCCGTTCTCGAAAGTGATCTTCCAGTTTGGCAGTTACGCGCGCGCCAACAACGACACCGCAGACACCACGTGGGATAATCTAAAAATCGAAACCAATCTCAAGACGGCCGTCGTTTTCCAGGACGATTTTACAGCGAACAACATTGATGCCGCCAAGTATCAGGCGGATGCTCCCTTCTTCGAAGGCGGCAAAGGGGACATCCACGCCGAGGCAGGCGGCGGCGTCATGAAGTTCGTCGGAACAACCAGCCAGCAATGGTGGTCCGGCGGAACGTTGCGCATCGTGCCAGCCTTCACGGCGACGGAAGCCACTCCCGTCGCGATCAGCGTGGATCGAGTCGCCGAAGCCGGCGTCGGAACGGCCTCGCGCAGCGCTTTGTGGATCCTCAATGAAACCAAAGATAAATACGTGCTGTTCGCCGACGTTCGCGGGGAAGGCGGCTGGCGTTTCAATCGCAAGATTGGCGAGCCTGGCGACGTGCCGACCGGCAGCGGAACTGACATCGCAGCTTTCAACGGCGGGACTTTTGACAATGGCGGCTTGCACCGGATGCAGATGATTGCCAACGGCAAGACGGTGAAGCTATTGCTGGACGGGCAGGTGGGGGCCGAAGTCAAGTTCCCGTTTTCTAAGGTGATCTTTGAGTTTGGCAGTTACGCCCGGGCCAACAACGACACGGCTGATACCACGTGGGATAACATCAAAGTCGAGACCGTAGTCCCGGATACGATCCAGGTGTTCTCGGATGACTTTTCGTCCAACGCAATTGATCCGGCAAAATATCAAGCTGATGCGCCGTTCTTTGAGGGGGGCACGGGCGACATCCATGCTGTGGCAGGTGGTGGAGTGATGAAATTCGTTGGCACGACGAGTAAACAATGGTGGTCGGGCGGCACGCTCCGTCTTGTGCCGACCTTTGCGCCATCCGAGTCGGAGACGATAACGCTCAGTATAGATCGCGTGGCTGAAGCAGGCGTCGGCACGGCTTCACGAAGCGCCTTGTGGATTCTTAACGAGGCGAAAACCAGTTACGTCCTTTTCGCTGACGTTCGGGCCGAGGGTGGCTGGCGATACAATCGCAAGATTGGCGAAACGGGCGACGTGCCCACCGGCAGCGGCACCGATATTGCCGCGTTCAATGGTGGAACGTTCGATGATGGCGGTTTGCACAAGATGAGCATGATTGCTGATGGCAAAACGGTGAAGTTACTGCTGGATGGGATTCAGGGCGCCGAGGTGAAGTTTCCGTTCTCCCCCGTCATTTTTGAGTTCGGTTCGTATGCGCGCGCCAACAATGACACTGCGGATACGACTTGGGACAATCTCAGCGTTATCACCACAGGCGGCACGACGTTTGCCCCGACAGCGGCCAGCGCACGCGTCGGCCAACTCAGTCCCCCAATCACGGTGCGAATTCCACAAGGCCGGAACTCCCAGGGCCCCGTTCAGGTAAGGGTGGTCAGCAGCGATCCAGCCATTGCGGCGCCGGAAGGAGGAACTGGTGGGGCGTTGAACATCACGTTCCCTGCCGGCGGCGCCAATACGGCAACTTTTCGGGTCCGCGGCGTGGCCTTGGGTAATGCTCGGCTTTCGGCTGAAGGAGACTTGCCCGCCGCGAACAGCTTGACGGTCGTGGTCATTTCCGGTCCTGGCGTGGTTTTGGAAGAAAACTTTGCAGCCGGAACCATTGACAATGCCAAGTGGCAAAGTTCGAATCGTCCCTTCGAGGTTGGCACAGGAACCTACACCGTGACCCAAACTGGCGGTGCGCTGAACATCAGTGGCGCCGGAGAATCTGACTTCTGGTCTGGTTCCTCGTTGAAGACAGCCAAGAGTTACGTCGCTCTCAAAGATTTGAATCTCATGGTGGAAGTCGATCGAACGTCGATCGAGCAAGCTGGTTCCGCCGGCCGAACCGGTGTGTACCTCACGACAGGCGACCGCTCTCGCTATGTGCTCTTCGCTCACAACCTCGGTGAGAATGGCTGGCAAGTAAACGTGAATCCCGGCAGCGCCACCGGTGGTGGCAACAACATTGCGGTGTTCGACGCGCTCGACCAAGACGCGGGACTGCACAAGATGAAGCTCGTGGCCGATGGCAGCAGCGTCGAAGTCTTTCTCGATGGTCTCTCGGGCGGGAAGTTCCCGTTCGAGGTTGCGTCGGGTGTTTTCGTGGAGTTCGGCGCGTACGCTCGCGCGACTGGCGATACAGTGCTCGGCAAATTTGACAACGTCAAAATCCAATATGTGCTCCCGTGTTCGAGCTTCTCAGAGCAAAGCGTGTCGATGACACAATCCGACGCCGGCAAACAGGTCGCCGTCACGATTCCGCAATTGGTCAACGACGCCGCGGCCGCGACGGTGACAATCACCAGCCGCAATCCGGCGGTTGCCGTTCCGGCGGGCGCTGTTAATGGCGTGTTAACTTTGAATTTCGCGGCTGGCGCTCCGAATGCACAGAACATTACTGTCACTCCGGTTGGTTTGGGATCGACAACTTTCGAAATCGCCAGCACGCCTGCGAACTGCGTCGCTGGCTCATTGTCGGTGGAGGTGGTCGCCACGCCGCAGGTTCTCCTGACGGACGAGTTTTCGGGAAATGCCTTTGATCCTGCCAAATGGGTTCTGGACTCGACTGCGTTCGACACTGGCACGGCCACTCCCGAATCTGCGCTGACCGTGGCGAATGGACAGGTGAAGATCGACGTCACCGTCGAAAGCGCCGCGTGGCCCGGCTTCGCGCTTTTCACCGCGAACAAATACACGGCGGCGGCAACTGCACCGGTGACATTCGAGATTGATCGAACGCTGCTGGATTTCGTGCTTGTCACTGGCACCGGCGCGAGGCAACGCGCGGGCATTTGGATCAAAGAACCCGCTGGAAACTTCGTGTTTTTTAACGAACACGCAGCGCACGACGGCAACAATTTTGGCTGGCGTTACAACAAAGTAACCGGCCAAGCCGATGACAACCCAACGGATGCTGGAGTCAATATTGCGGTCTTCGATGCGGCGCGTTTCAACGACCTAAAGAACCATCGCATGAAGATTGTGGCGAATGGCGCGACCGTGAAGCTTTTCCTGGATGATGTGTTCGGCGCGGAGGTTCCCTTTGCGTATTCGCAAGGACTGACCTTTGGCTTGGGCGCATACGTTCGGGCAGGCGGCGATGTTGTGCGCGGTTACTTCGACAACGCCAAGATTAGCGGCGGTGTGGGAGCTGCGCCACCAGGCCGTCTTACGGCTGCTGTGCAAGGCGCCAACATCGTCATTTCCTGGACTGGAGAGGGAGCTTTGCAATTTAGCGATTCCATCTCGCCATCCAACTGGCAGAACGTGACGCCGGTGCCCACCGGCAAGTCGCTCACCGCTCCTGTGCAAGGCGCCAAAAGATTTTATCGTCTTCGGCAGTAAGCCTTCTTTGTCTTCAAGCGGCCGCCCAAAGGCCGCCAGGTTTTGGATTGCGCCAGTCCTCTGGCGCTTTCGACGGGTCAGGGGACTCCCAAAGCGGCAGAGGACTGCCGCAGTCCAAGACGCTGACGCGAGAAAGAATGCCTCGGCAGTTGTGTCGGACCTGTCACGTCAGCAGAACCGCCTCTATACACCGACTGCTGCAACAGCTACTATTTCAGCGCTGTGTTCCATCGTTCCCTAATAGGTTGCTGGCTCGCTCTCGCAGGCTCGTTAGAGTTGGTGGCAGCCGCGCTGAGCTGGCAACAACTCGAAGGACATCGTCGCGCGCCATTGGTGGTCCCTTCGGCGGGAAAGGCGGGCTTTACAGAGATCAGCCCGGCGATTTCCGGGATTAACTTCACCAATCTGCTCAGCGAAGAGAAGTCTCTTACGAATCAGATTTTCCTAAACGGCTCCGGAGTGGCCGCCGGTGACATCGACGGCGATGGGCTTTGTGATCTCTATTTTTGCGGCTTGGATTCGCGCAACGCGCTCTATCGCAATCTCGGCCGCTGGCGCTTTGCCGACATCACAGCGACCGCCGGTGTTTCGTGCGCCGGCCAAGCCTCGACCGGCGCCACATTTGCCGACATCGATGGCGATGGCAATCTCGATCTGCTCGTCAATGGCATAGCACGAGGCACGCGCCTTTTTCTTAACGATGGCCAGGGAAAGTTTCGCGAGGCCACAGAGACGTCGGGTTTGCGCGGCGGCAGTGGCAGTATGTCGATGGCTTTGGCTGATATCGATCGCGATGGCTTGCTCGATCTTTACGTCGTTAATTACCGCAATGACACGATGCGTGACATGCCAGACCCGCGTTTCAACCTCCGCGTCACGAATGGAGTCTACCAGCTTCTCTCGTTTAACGGACAGCCCGCCACTACTCCCGGCCTGGCGAATCGATTCACTTTCGATCGAGCGGGCGGCGTTCTTGAAAACGGTGAAGCAGACGTCCTCTATCGCAATGCCGGCAATGGCCGTTTCGTGCCGGTGAGTTGGACGAACGGCGCTTTCCTCGACGAGCGCGGCATGCCCGCCCGTACGCCTTACGACTGGGGATTGTCGGCAATGTTTCGCGACATCAATGGCGATGGCGCGCCGGATTTGTACGTCTGCAACGATTTTCAGTCGCCGGACCGCATCTGGATCAATGACGGACGCGGCCGATTCCGCGCATTGGCGCGACCTGCGATCAGGCAAACCAGCCTTTTCTCGATGGGAGTGGATTTCGCCGACGTTGATCGCGATGGCCACGACGACTTTTTTGTTGCCGACATGCTCAGCCGCGAGCACGCCCGGCGGCAAGTTCAGGTCATGGATGCGGTGGCCTTCGCACAAGTTCGCAATACATCCGATGACCGGCCCCAATCTCCGCGCAATACTCTCTTCCGCAACCGCGGCAACGGCGCCTATGCCGAAGTCGCCCGGCTGGCCGGGCTCGATGCCTCCGATTGGTCCTGGTGTCCGGCCTTTCTCGATGTCGACCTCGACGGTTACGAAGACCTGCTCGTCACAACCGGCCACTGGCGCGATCTGCAGCACGCCGACATTGCTCGTGAAATCGATGAGCTAAAGAAAAACCTTTCGGCCATCGATCAGCTTCGCTTGCGCAAACGCTTTCCGCGCCTGGACACTCCTAACGCAGCGTTTCGCAATCGCGGCGACTTAACCTTCGAAGACACGCGCAGCGTGTGGGGTTTCGACTCGCGTCAAACCTCCCATGGCATGGCGCTGGCCGATCTCGATAATGACGGAGACCTCGACGCGATCATTCATTGCCTCAACGATCCGCCGCTTGTGTATCGCAATGACTCATCTGCCCCGCGAGTCGCGGTGTGCTTGCGCGGTCTTCCACCCAACACACGCGGTGTTGGCGCAAAAGTTCGCGTCCTAACGCCGGCCTTGCCAGCACAGAGCCAGGAATTCATCTGTGGCGGACGTTACCTTTCGAGCGATGATTTCGTGCGATCCTTCGCTGCTGGAAACGCGACGAATCGTCTCACCATCGAAGTTACGTGGCGGAATGGAAGGCGAAGCATGATCACGAATGCGCCAGCCAATCACGTCTTTGAACTGGACGAATCCGTTGCGTTGATTGCCAAGCCGCGCGACTTGGATTCCGAGACAACACCTTTCTTCGAGGACGTTAGTCATTTGCTTGGGCACCAGCATGTGGACGAACCATTTGACGATTTCGCCCGCCAGCCTTTGTTGCCCCGCAAATTCAGTGATCTCGGACCAGGAGTAACTTGGTGCGATTTTAACGGTGATGGATGGGACGATTTGTTTATCGGCGCCGGACGCGGTGGACGCCTCGGCGTGTTCCGCAATGATGGCCAAGGCCGGTTCGTTCGCCAGCGCGCGAAGGCGTTTGAGGTTCCGGCCGAGCAAGACCTCACTACAGTGCTGGGCTGGCGCCGTAATGCCACCAATCTGGTGTTGCTGCTCGGCCTCGCGAATTATGAGGCGGGGGCGACGAACGGCCCTTCGGTCCGCGAGTTTTCGGTTGTGACGGGAACAGCGAATGAAGACTTGTTGCGTTCGGCAAGCAGCACCGGACCACTCGCCCTGGCGGACATTGACCAAGATGGCGATTTGGACTTGTTCGTCGGAAGCCGCGTCATCGCGGGCCGCTATCCTGAACCTGCGTCGTCGGCCATGTTGCGCAATGAAAGCGGCCACTTGCGTTTTGATGTCGATGCCAGCCGGCCACTGGCAAATATCGGACTGGTCAGCGGCGCTTTGTTTGCCGATCTCACCGGTGATGGCTGGCCTGAACTTGTTCTCGCATGCGAGTGGGGACCTTTGCGGATTTTTCGAAATGAACGCGGCAAACTTGTTGCATGGGATGTGCCGCTGAGCGGCCAAAGCCCTGGATCATCTAGCATTGAACAGCCAACACTCGCCGAGTTCACTGGCTGGTGGAACAGCGTCGCGGGAGGAGATTTCGACGGCGATGGGCGGCTCGATCTCGTCGCAGGAAATTGGGGGCGAAATACGTCTCGTCAGCGATTCCTGAGCAAACCGCTGCATCTGTATTTCGGAGCGACGCGCGGCGCCGCGGGGCTAGCCCTGGTCGAAGCTTATTACGATTCCGCTTCGAGGAAGCTCGTTCCAGCGCGCGATTGGGGTGCGTTGGGCGCTGTGTTTCCCAGGCTGCGCGAACGCTTCCCAAACTTTGCCACGTTCAGCGCCGCCGCTATTCCTGAAATTCTGGATGCAGGCTTGCTGTCAATGAATGGAATGAGCGTTGCCTCGCTTGACTCGGTTGTCTTGCTCAATCGCGGCGAGCACTTCGATGTGCGGCGGCTTCCTGTTGAAGCGCAGTTCTCTCCGGTCTTTGGCATTGCTGCGGGTGAACTCGATGGCGACGGAGACCAGGACCTTTTTCTGGCGCAGAATTTCTTTGGCGTAGCCGCGTCGGAAAGCCGGCTGGATGCGGGTTGCGGACTGTGGTTGCGCGGCGATGGCCGCGGGAATTTTGCCGCCTCTTCGCCAGCGGAGAGTGGATTTGAGATTGGCGGTGAGGCTCGCGGCGTTGCGCTCGCTGATTTCAACCATGACGGGCGCCTCGATATTGCGGTTGGACAGAATCGCGATGCCACCAAGCTTTATCGAAACATCCGCGCAGAGCCGGGATTGCGGGTGCATCTCGAAGGTTCGCGGGAGAACCCGCATGCTGTCGGCGCAATCATAAGGCCAGTATTTCGCGGCGGCTCGATGGGGCCGACTCACGAGATTCGTCTGGGCGCCGGCTATTGGTCGCAGGACTCCACCGACATCATTGTCGGGCGCGTGAAGGACATCGAAGCACTGGAGATACGATGGCCTGGCGGAGTCATCGAGCGCGTGAGCGTGCCTGCGGAGTCACCGACGATTTTGCGAAGGGCCCCCAATGTGGCCGGACGCCCCTAATCCGCAAACTCCGTCATATGCAACAGACACTGCACAAACTCGCGGTTGAGCTGCAAGACCTCGCAACCAAAGGAGCGCGGCGTTTACGGCGCTGCGGTTTCGGGATTGCCATCATGTTGCGACTATTCAGGCACGCTCGTTTTTTCGCGCGTGGAAGCGGCGTAAACGGTAGCGTAAACGCCGCGCTCCTGCTCGCTGCAAGCAATATGCTGTTGGCGCGCGCGGCTGACACACAGCCGGACGCAGCCATCACGTTGACGCTGCTCGAGAGTCGGCGACAACAGCAGGCTGCCGCAGCCAAAAACGCGCAGGTGTTCTACGGTTTCCAATTCTCAGATCGCGCCGCCGAAAGCGGGATCACGTTTGAGCATCGAATTGTCGATGACGCCGGGAAAACGTACAAGGCGGCGCATTATGACCACGGCAATGGGTTGGCTGTTGCAGATGTGGATGGCGATGGACTGCTCGACCTTTATTTCACGACGCAACTTGGGACCAACGAGCTTTGGCGGAATCTCGGCAAGGGAAGATTTGAAAACATCACTGCAAAGGCCGGAGTTGGTTTGCCGGATCAAATAGCGGTCACCGCTTCGTTCGCGGACATTGAAAACGATGGCGACCCCGATCTGTTTGTAACGACCGTGCGTCATGGCAATCATCTCTTCGAGAATCTGGGACAAGGCCGCTTTCGCGACATCTCGAAAGATGCCGGCGTGGATTACGTGGGGCATTCGTCGGGCGCTGTTTTCTTCGATTTCGACAACGACGGGTTGCTGGACCTATTTGTGGCCAACGTCGGCGTTTACACAAGCAACGAGCGCGGGCGGGGCGGCTATTACATTGCGTTTCCAGACGCGTTCTCCGGTCATCTATTTCCGGAGCGAATGGAAGTCAGCATTCTTTATCGGAACCTCGGCGGCCGGAAGTTCAAGGACGTTTCCAAAGAGTTGAACCTTCGCGATGGGAGTTGGAGTGGTGATGCGGCCTTCGTCGATCTGAACCAGGACCGTTTCCCCGATCTCTACGTCGTCAACATGCAGGGCGACGATCGTTACCACGAGAATCAGGGCGGCAAAGGATTTGTCGAGAAGACCGCCGCGCACTTTCTAAAAACACCGTGGGGTTCGATGCAGGCGAAGTTTTTCGATTACAACCAGGACGGCCGGATGGATCTATTCGTGACCGACATGCATTCGGACATGACCAAACCGCAAACGGAACAGGCGCTGAACTTCCGGCTCGATATTGAGAAGGCGAAGAGCGAGCCGTACTGCGCGATCCAATGGACCGAGGAATACCTGCAAGGCTCGGCGAACAATATTTTTGGCAACGCGTTCTACGAAAACCTCGGCAAGGGAAAGTTCGTCGAAGTCTCGGAGCGTCTGCGTGTCGAGACCTACTGGCCGTGGGGCATGAGCGTCGGTGACCTCAACGCAGATGGATACGAAGATATGTTCGTGACGGCGGGAATGGGGTATCCATTTCGCTACGCCATCAATTCTGTGCTCTTAAACGAGCGTGGAGAACAGTTCCTTGACAGCGAATTTCTCGTTGGCGTCGAGCCACGCGGTCGGCAAAGGATCGAAAAAAATTGGTTCACTCTCGATTGCGATGAGAGCGACAAAACGCATGAATTGTGCGCAGGAAAAACTGGCAAACTTGTTATTACCGGCACACTGAGCTCTCGATCATCGGCAACGTTTGACCTCGACAACGACGGTGACTTGGATCTGGTAACGAATGATCTGAATGACCGCCCGCAAATGCTGATCAGCAACCTCACTGAGAAAAAGCGCGTTCAGTTTCTCAAAATCAAGCTGATTGGGACTAAATCAAATCGCGACGGGCTTGGCGCCACGGTCACCGTTCGCGCCGGCGGCAAGCTGTTGACTCAATATAGCGACGGCAAGTCCGGCTACCTCTCTCAAAGTTTGCTGCCGCTTTATTTTGGTCTCGGTGATGCCACCAAGGTGGAATCGGTTGAAGTGCGCTGGCCCAGTGGCCAAACGCAAACGGTTTTCAAGGAATTGCCGATCGGCGGAATGTTGCAGATTATCGAAGTCAAAGATTGATGTATGCGCTCAACCGTTCTCTCGCTGTTTTTTGTTCTCACCGTTTCGAATCGCGGTCTCGCGGCCGACTCCCCCGGCAGGGCGGGGCGCTTGTCCTTCGGCTGGGCCACCGAGAGCATCGTCCCCGACAAACCCGTTGCTCTGGCCGGCCAGTACCACACACGAATCAGCAACGAAGCCCATGATCCGATCACGGTAACCGCTTTGGCCATCGAGACGCGCGATCAGCAAGGCTCGATCAATCAGGCCGTGTGGGTTTCCTGTGATCTCGTCGGCATTCGCAGGAAGACTGTCGAGAACGTCCGCAAACTCATCGCCGGATCTCTTCCTGACCTTGACCAAATGAAGATCGTGATTTCGGCGACCCATACGCATACGGCGCCGGCAATCACTGACGCCGACGAAACCGATCTGCATCCTTACGACTTCGCGGGCAGTTGGGCCTATCGCATTCCAGCCGCGCAACAGAACGTCATGCGACCCCGGGAATATCTGGCTTTCCTGGAACGACAAATCGCCGCGGTCGTTGCGCGCGCGTGGAAGTCACGGCAACCTGGAGAGTTTAGTTCGGCTCTTGGCCATGCCTCCGTTGCCCGCAACAGGCGAGCCGTCTATTTCGACGGCACAACGCGCATGTACGGTGACACCAAAGATCCTAACTTCTCGCATCTTGAAGGCGCATCAGATGATTCGGTCGATGCGCTCTTTTTCTGGCGGGACGGGCAGATCACTGGAATGGCGATAACGCTCTACTGCCCATCGCAGGCCGTCGAGGGTGAATTGTACCTGTCCGCCGACTTCTGGTATGACACGCGAAAGTTGCTGAGAGAACGGTATTCTCCAGGTCTCTTTGTGTTGCCGTTGACGGGAGCCAGCGGTGATCAATCGCCGCACGTTCAAGTGGGCAAATCGTCCACCGCGAGCATGCTCAAACGGAGAAACGTCAAGTATCGCCAAGAAATCGCCAGACGCATCGTCCAGGCTGTGGATGATGCCGCCGGCGTGGCACGCGAGTCCAGGCGTTCCGAGATTTGGTTCGATCATCGAGTGGAACATTTTCAACTGCCTGTTTGGAGAGTCTCCGAACAGCGTTTCGCAGAGTCATCCGCGATTTTCAACGCAGGCAAAGGAAAAACCGAACTATTGCCGAGTCCCGACTACATCAATTGGCGGGTCAATCGAACCATGATCGGGCGATACGAATTGCAAAAGACCGATCCATTTTATCACGCCGAGATACACGCCTTGCGCCTGGATGATTTGGCCCTCGCGACGAATCCATTCGAACTCTACACAGACTACGGCCTGCGGATAAAAGCGAGAAGCCCTGCAACTCAAACGTCCGTCGTGCAACTCACCGCCGATTGTCCCGCTTATCTTCCTACGGAACGAGCCGTTCAAGGAGGCGGATACAGCGGACGAATCGACGACGGAGTGGTTGGCCCGGAAGGTGGACGTGCGCTGGTCGAGGAAACGTCGCGGCTCTTAAAAGCCATGTGGGCTCCGGCCAATTAGTTTAAAGCGGGCGCCTCATTAAAGGGCAAAGATCACAGAGCGGCGAAGCCGCAGCCCCAAATCCGAAATTCGAAATCCGAAACAAACCAGCAGGCGGGTAAATCCGCGACCCTAATCCATACAGGCGCGTCCGGCAACCGGAAGCAACTGCGTCTTGGGACAGGCTCTTAGCTAAGCTGCCCTCAATCTGAAAGGCGGCTTCAAACCGATCCGAGCCTCCCGCGATGGGCGCCCATGACGTGAGAGCCGCGTGTTGAATTCCTGGCAATGCGGCGAGCCAGTCGAGAAGTTGATCGATGAATGGAGCGACGTTGCTGTTGGTGTACTTTGGGTGTGTCAACGAGAGGGGGACAGTGAGAACGTGTTCGGCTCGGTAACCTGTATCGACATTGTGCAACCGAATGAAGCTATTGATCAGGAGGCGGGAGCCGGTCAACAGGACCGGTGAAAGTGCCACTTCGCAAACGATCAGAACGTTACGCAACTCCGCGCGTCGAAGTCCGTCGGTGGAACCGCGACCACCCTCCTTCAGTGATTGGAACAGGAGGCAGCGAAGAGCAGTTGAACCGCAGATGACGCCGATGCACGCGGATACAAAAGCAAGCCCGATGGGGTCACTTCTTTTAGGAAGGACTAATCGTCTCGCGGGCTGCTAATCGGTCTAGCGCGTCACCCGTCAAGCGAAAGATCGTCCATTCGTTCATCGGAGTTGCGCCAAGACTTTTGTAAAAGTTGGTGGCTGGTTCATTCCAGTCGAGCACGGCCCACTCAAATCGGCCGCATTGCCGCTCCTTGGCCAAGCGGGCGAGATACAGCAGGAGCGCGCGGCCCACACCTTTTCCACGCGCTTCCTGACGGACAAACAGATCTTCCAAATAGAGACCTCGGCGACCGAGGAAGGTCGAGAAGTTGTGAAAGAAGACGGCAAAGCCAACCGGCGTCTCTTTGTAGTGCCCAATAATGACTTCGGCGCTTGGACACTTGCCAAACAAGGATGTTCGAAGCAGTTCCTCGGTCATCACGACTTCGTCAGACAAACGTTCGTAGGCCGCAAGCTCCTTGATCAACGAAACAATCAATGGCACATCGGACTCTGTGGCGGTCTCAATTCTGATGTCGGCGGATTCCTTCATAATGCTTCGCTGATATAATCATCAAGATATTGGCGCGTCGAGCGGCGCAATCTTTCCAGCTGCGAGTCACGGGACATTTTTGTCCCGCGGCGAGCGGCGGCCCGCTAGAGCTTCTCGACTGCGGCGCAGTCCAGTGCTATGTACTGGCATCGCCGCCCATTGGCTGGATGCAAATGCATAGCACAAGTCGCGCATAACATGACTGAACGTATCAGGAGCTGGTTGTTTCCTAGGCGTTCGCGACTCGGTGTGATCGTGGCAATCCTCTGTTTAGTTGGCGTGATGGGTTGGCTGTTCAAGCGAGAGACTCAGCCCGTATACGCCGGCAAACCCATTCTGAAACATTTCCCTGATTGGACGACACGGAAAGCGCCGCCCGGCGGGACCATTATCGTCCGCCCGGGCGCGATCCGAACACCAACTCCGCTGCCGCCCGTGGCGCTCAACACTCGATCTAATCTCAGTTCCATCATCGGTCCAGAAGCTGCGCCATGGCTGATGCTAGTTATTGGAAAGGAGGATTCGTTGCTGAAACGGGGTTATTGGCAAATTCAAAGTCGTTTGCCTGCCAGGGTCGAGAGGGCGCTTCCAGTTCCTGTTCCAGCGAGCTTCAACCGGACTGAAGCCCAGGCGCTACTATTTCAACTTTGTCGAGCTCATCCGAAGGCCGTTGCGCCGCGACTGGCTGAGGTGTTGGCCTGCGGAAACCGGCGTGAGCGGCTGCTTGCATTGAACATACTCACGGGTTTGGGTCCGGAAGCTATCGCCGCAAAACAAGCCCTGCTGAACAGCCTCTTGAATAAAGATCCGGGGGTGCGAAGTGCGTCGCACGGAATTCTGATAAGCTTATACCAGCTCGGCAAGGTGAGAGAGGCGGACGAAGCAACGATTTCCGCCCTTTCGAATTTTTGGCTGGCTCCCGGGACCGACCTGACGAAGCACTCTTATTTGGCGGAACGGTTTTGTCGGATGATGGCCCAGTATGGCCCGGCCGCTCGAAGCGCCCTTCCGGCTCTCGCAGTCTTGCTGCGTAGTGAGAAGATTCTCGTCCGCATCGAGGCGCTTTACGCCTGTTGGAAGATCGACTCAACGCGGAAATGTCCCGGGCCAGAATTGCTGCAAATCTTTTCGAGCGAGGTGGGAGAAACGCGAATTCGTGCTGGGACGTATTTAGCGATCGATGGAGGGGAAATGAATCTGGTCCCGAGCGAAACGCTGCCGGTCATGCGACAAGCATTGCGCGAAGGCGACACTGCCTTGAAGACCATTGCGGCTGGAGTCTTAGGCTATTTGGGGGCGGATGCTGAGATTGCGCTGCCGGAACTTATGGTTGCGCTGCGTGACGACGATCAGACCGTGCGCCGAACAGCGGCTCAAACAATTGTTGCCATTGGCCCCCGTGCGTCAAACGTTATTCTGGACCTCGCTGCAGCTGCGGCCAAACGCGCGCTGCAACGGCTGGTTGATGCTAAGGAGCCCAAGCATTGAATAGAAGCACAGGTCAAACTAGGCCTTGTCCCAGCAGCACAGTTGCCGAGCCTTCGTCGTAAACTTAATCGCAAGCTTTGTCGGGAATTGGCGATTCGATGAAGTCCTCGACAAAGTTTACGACGAAGCACAAATGCCAACAGCCAGGTTCAGCATTGAAAATCTCCGATCAAAACCCGAGAGTCCCTTTGCATGATAAGCCGAGCAGAAATCGACGAGCTATCTCCGGGCGACAAAATGGCGTTGCTTGATGACATTTGGGAATCTCTTGCGAAAGGCGTCGCGGCCCTGGAGCCGAGCGAGGAGGAGAAGCGGCTGTTAGAACAGCGCAATCGTGAGATCGAGAACGATCCGGCAGCAACCGTGTCGCTAGAGGAGTTTAAACGCCGTTTGAGACAAGCGCGTTGAGCTACATCCTGCGATTCCATCACGCGGTGGCTGTTGGCGTGCGACCTGCGCGCGATTGGTATGAGAGTCGGATGAGCGGGTTGGGCAGTCGATTCGAATCGGCCTACTTCTCGACTCTGGAGTTCATTTCCCAATCCGCCGAAACTCCCCGCGTTGTATTCCGCATTTTCCGAAAGGTGCTGATCCACAGATTTCCGTATGCAGTATGGTATCGCGTGGACGGTGAGACAGCGACCATAATCCTGGTGTTCGATTGCCAGCGCGACCCTCGGCTTCTGCGCACGGCGTCGCGCTCGCGGTGATACGATCATTTTCCCGCCTCCTTCACCGGAATCCACGGCGGCCAGTTGGGATCGCGCTCCATGCGACGAAGAAAAGCGTCGCTAAACTCGAAATCATAAAAGTAAAAGCAGCGTGTGCCGACGCATTTTTGAAAGTGATCTCGTGCCGCAGCTCTGTCGCCCTCGGCCAGGCGCGTCAGCCCGATCATGTAGTGGGCCATGCATTGGTTTCTTCTGGAAAGACCCGCTACGCGCAGCAAATCACTGGCGGAAATTTCGCCACAACAGAACCTCAGAAGTACGTTCCAGAATTCCGCATTCGCATTTGGCAATCGGTCCTTCTGGTTTTTGGCCGCGTTGTAAGCGTGCCGGGCTTCGTCTTTGAGACCTGCCAGGAGCAATATGGTCTTAGAATAGATGACGGCGTCGCCTCGAGGATATCGTTGCTCGGCGTCCTCATAAGCTGCTTTGCTTCGAGCTGTCCCATCTGGAAGTTCAACCAAGATAAAACCACGCAAAAGACTCTCCATCAGACTGAGGTTCTGCCCTCGGCGGTCCAGCATCTCGGCGGCTCGAGAAAAATCCTTTTGTTCATACAGGCTTAGCGCGTATTGAAGGACTCTTTCGGTGTGCTCGGCCGCGTGCTGCGCTTCACGATAATATTCAGAGTGCTGGCCCGTATAACGAAAATAGAGCAGGCGGGCAAAAATCGCTGCCGGAATTCGATCAAACTTTCCCAATGCCTCGACGTCTTGTCGCGCCAGCTGCAGGAGAGGCTCGACCCTAGCCGGTTGCCCGGTCGTTTCGTGCAAACCCGCGGCTGCTAGCAGCGCGAACAGGCGGATGTTTAATACAACGGGATTGTTCGGCATCATCGCGCCAGCGACATTGGCGTCCTGAATTGCTAACTCAGCAAAATGCGGATTCGAAGTGTCCATCGCATGGTCTTCGCGCACCTGGGCGCGGGCGACACGAGCCAGAATTGAATTCGGACGTTCGCGAACAGCCTCGTCCGGCAAAACCTGTGGAATCGTTGCATTTCCCAGGATTAAACGGTCATCAGCTCCGTATTTGGAGATGCGATATATGGCTGAACGTGTGCCAAGAAGCCGGGAGTAATAAATGTCGGCACCGTTCCGCGACCAACTCGACGTGTTGCCCACTAAACCGCGATCACGATTTGTCGTCAGCCGGTTCCAGTTGCCCGATTCGAGCATCATCACGCCCAGTTGCGTCAATCCGTTGTCAAAAGCCGCAACCGCTGCTTCTCTCCCGTCCGGAGAGATCGCTCCGAAAAACGCGTTGTTCGGCCCGCCAAGACGTTCGCCGTGCCAGGTCACCGCTGGCCCAGACGTTGGAGAATTCCATCGCCCCGCCAGGAAAACGCCGATTAGCAGCGCCATGGCGGCTGTTGCGGCGAGCGTTCGCGCAACAACACTGCGTCGCACAAACTCCTTTTCCGGGTGCCGCGAGCTGGAACCAAGGTTCGAACCCGAAATTGACTCAATCGCGAAAGCCAGATCGCTCGCCGATTGAAACCGCCGCTCAGGCGGCTTTTCCAAACACCGGCGAATGACTCGCTCCACGCCTGGCGCACCGTGCTGGCTTCCGCACTCAGTTCGGAGGGCTCATCTTTCAAAATGGCCGTCATTGTTTCGGCGCTCGTCTCTTTGCGAAATGCGCGCCGGCCCGCGACCATCTCGTAAACGATGCAACCGAAGGCAAAAATGTCCGAACGATGGTCCGCTTCCTCCCCGCGCACCTGCTCCGGACTCATGCAGCCGGCCGTGCCGAGCAGCATGCCGGGCTGGGTGGACTCAATCAACGTGGGCGCCTCTTCGGCAATAGGAGCGCGGATGCCCTCATCCGCTTGACCGCCGCTCCCGGAGCCTTTCGCGCGGATGTGGGCATCCGCGCTCCTCAGCTTCGCCAGCCCGAAATCCAGAATCTTCACCCGGCCATCTTGGGTGATGAAAATATTCTCCGGCTTCGCCCGCCAAAGCTTTAACATGCGAGGCCGCGGCCTCGAAAGGCCGCCATCCGCAGCCCCGGGACCGGGTGAAATGATTGGCGGGCAATCCGCTGTCGCGCTATTCTTTGTTCGTTAAACCGACTAATGATGAATCAATGGTTTCCCAAACTTCTCGTCCGTGTCGCGGTGTCGCTCGCGCTCGTTAGACTGGCCGTCGATGGTGCGTTGTCTCCCGGCTTGTCGTCAGCAGAACGAGAATTCGTGCAACTCGCTGCGCCAATGCTCAAACAGTTTTGTTTCGAGTGTCATGGCGACAAAAAGACGAAGGCGCAAATCAACCTCGAGCGCATGGCTTCCGATCCGAAGCTTACCGCCCAATTTAAGACTTGGGAAAAGGTCATCTTAATGCTGGAACAAAACGAGATGCCTCCGGATGAAAAACCGCAGCCAAGTGACAGCGAGCGGAAGCAACTGATCACAACCGTCCGCAATGCGCTCGACAAATTCATCCAGGAACAAGCCGGCGATCCCGGGCGAATCGCGCTCCGGCGGTTGACCAGCGCCGAATATGCTTACACGATCCGCGACCTGACCGGACTCGATCTCGGACTTGAACATGCGCTGATGAGCGACGCGGTCGGAGGCGAAGGTTTCTCAAATGTGGGCGACGTTCAATTCATTCAGGAATCAGCGCTGGAACGATATCTGGAGGCTGCGAAGACGGTGGCCGCGCATGCCGTCATTGGGGCAGGGCCGTTACAGTTTTATCGTGATCCAGGTAAAACGGGGCAGGAGCTTTTCGCCATCAATCGTATTAAGGAGATTTATCGGCAGCATGGATTTCGCACTGGAGCTGGCGAAGGAGCCGTGGCGTTTGGTTTGGATTTCTATCCCAAAGCGTTCTATGCCACATGGCGCTTTCGGCATCGGCGAGAACTTGGTTTGGCGGAAGTGACTTTGGCGGAGCTTGCCAAAGAGGAAGGCCTCAGCGTTCGCGCCCTGGAGCACATCTGGAGCGTGCTTAACGATCCCGCTCTTTCGTTCCCGGCTTCGGAGATTGCGTCTGCCTGGCGCAACCTGCCTGTGCCTGTGGCGAATCAACCCAAATGGTCTGAGCAAGCTCGGGTTCGTTGCAACGAGCTCTACAAGTTTCTCCGCGATTGGCAGAGCACACTGGCGTCGAACTCAGGCAACGATGAAGAAGCTCCGGTGTTGAGCGAAGATTCCTTTCGACCGTCGCTGAAAAACTCGTTTCGAGCGATGCTGAGCTGGCCAAAGGGAGCAACGAACACAGCGATTGAACTATCCATTAAGGCGGCCAGCGGCGCGAGCACGAAAGGTCCGATCGTCATTTGGCGGCAGCCACGCGTCCGCTTTCGCCAGGGATTTGGATTTAGACGCAATCAGCCCGGAAGGCCGCTCAAGGAAGTCATTTCACCGATGGCTGCGGAAATGCCCAAGTTTGGCCAGGGTCTCAACGGCGCCTTGATCGAGACAAACGATTTCATCACCGCGGGCTCGGCCCAAATTCGAATTGCGTTGCCCGTGCCCGCGGGCGCGACCCAAGGGGATCTAACCGTCGAGGCAGAACTTGCTGTTGAATACGGTGATGATTGTCTCGTGCGGTGCGTGATTTCATCCGAAGTGGGAGAAGGTGTGACAGCTGCGGCATCGGGCACGGTTTCAGCTCTGCTGGCGAATCCCCAAAGTGCCGAGACTGCTTCATGGAAGGCGGGTGTGGCCGAGTTCGCCAGAAAGCTTCCGCAGGTTTCGCATCGCGAGCCCGCTCCAGCCGACCGCGATCCCATTCCGGCCCCGTATGATAATAGTTATAACAACCCGGAACGAAACGAATTTCACTACGTTATCAAGTACCATCGCGACGATCGATTTCTCACCGAGCACATCTTGGACGATGCGACGCGCGCAAGCCTGGACCAAGCCTGGACCGATCTGCTGACGTCGTTCGATTATCACAACAACTTCCTTCGGTTCGTCGTGAAAAAGCGCAGGTTGGATTTGGGGGATGGCGGCAACGTGGCGAACCTCGCGCAAGATTGGATCAAGGGCCTGCCCGAGGAACCGAGGGCCATTGTGATGCGGCTTCACGAGCAGTACGCCTCCGCACAACGCGACATCAAGGCTGCCGAACGCGCGCACATTGAAGACGCGCTCCGCCTTGCGCAATCGGCTTGGCGCCGGCCGTTGAGCGAACCCGAGAAAAATGGTCTGCGAGCCTTCTACGCGAATCTCAGAGACGAAACCAAAATCGAGCACGCTGAAGCCCTTCGTACTCTGCTGGTGCGGATTCTGGTGGCGCCGGCGTTTTTGTATCGAGTGGAAACGCCGGGCACAGACAACGTCCGGGAAGTACGCCCAACGCGCGCGCCATTATGCGATTGGGAGTTAGGCAGCCGCTTGAGCTACTTTCTCTGGTCATCGATGCCCGACAGTGAATTGAGTCGTGCCGCTGCGGCGGGCGAATTGCGAAATCCTGCTGAGCTAGAGCGACAAGCTCGACGGATGTTGCGCGACCCGAAAGCGCGCCGGTTCGCTACAGAATTCTTCGGCCAATGGATGGGTTTCTATCGCTTCGATGATTACCGCGGGATCGATTCCGGACGCTTTGCTGAATTCACCGACGCATTGAAGGCAGGACTTTATGACGAAGCGATTTCGTTTTTTGAATACATCGTTCGCGAAGATCGGCCCGTTCAGGAAATCCTGTTTGCCGATTACACTTTCTTGAACCGCGGCCTGGCGCAGCATTACCGAATCGATGCGGATGGCATATCCACGAATGGATTGGCGCGCGTTGAAGGTGTGGACAAGTTTCATCGTGGCGGTTTGCTGGGGTTGGGCGCAGTCCTGGCCGTCACTTCCGCGCCCTTGCGAACAAGCGCTGTCAAACGTGGTGATTGGCTCTTGCGGCGAGTCATCGGAACACCCGTTCCACCGCCGCCGGGCGATGCCGGGTCGATCCCGCCGGACGACGTATTGGCCGATGGCCGGACCGTGCGCCAGCGTCTAGAAGCCCATCGCAGCGACGCCTCCTGCGTGAATTGCCATTCGCGCATTGATCCGCTCGGTTTTGCTCTCGAGAACTTCGATCCAATTGGGCGATGGCGCGACAAATATCGCGACGGTCAGCAAATAGAGACTACCGGGACGCTGCATGACGGCGCCGAGATTTCCGGACTCGAGGGGCTCTATCGCTATTTGCGCACTCAGGAATCAGCAATTCATCGAACCCTTTGCGTAAAGTTGATGGGCTATGCTCTCGGGCGCGGTGAGGTGATTTCCGATAAACCTCTCGTCGATCAGATGACATCGAGCCTGAAAACGGACAGCCGCTTCTCCAGTCTGATCAACCAAATCGTGGCGAGCACTCAGTTTCGCTTCCGACGGAGTGGTGATGCGGAGACCGAGGGACTAACAGATAAAGATTCTTCGCGTTAGGCAGTCCGGGCTGCGCTGCGCAGGCTTCAAGATGTGGAACCACTTGGTGAAGTCTATCCGCCGGGCTCCCTTAGGCGCCTTTATACCCGCGAGGAAAATGCCAAGAAAGTCCCTTTTTCTTTCATCAATCGAATCCCTTCATCGTCTTCCGGATTTCGTCCACGCCATCGACGACACCGCTTTGATTGTCGAAGCGGAGGTAAGGCAAAAAACCGGAGAGGTCACCGTGTCCGCCCGTCGCTGACAACGGGATGCCACTGACAAACAAACGCGGTCGCGGCATTTCCCCGATCTTCCCGGCATTGATGCTTGGATTTTCTGGGTGGTTACCGTATCGATAGATCGTGAAGTCTTGCAGCGTGAATTGCCCCGTGCTCTGTTCCAGCACGAACTCATGCCGGGCGCACCTCTGGTTTCTTCTGATTCTTCTGCTGTTTGTGCCCGTGCAACTACAAGGACAGATTGTGATCAGCGAAATCATGTATCATCCCGTCGAGGAACCGGCCTTCCAGGGAGACGGCACACCCGTTCTCAATCTGTACGAGGATGTGCATGAATTCGTCGAGCTGCACAACCCCACCACGAATATGGTCGATCTCAGCGGGTGGGAATTGACGACCGCCATTCAGTTCACCTTTCCGTCCCGCGCTTCGATTCGTCCCGGAGAATTTGTCGTCGTTGCGAAAGACAAAACCCGATTGGCCGCCGTGGCTGCTTATGGACTTTCTGAAAGCGCATTCTTCGGCCCATACGAAGATCAGTTGAGCAACAAAGGCGAGATCATCCGTCTTCGAGATGCTAATCGGACCACGGTGGATTCCGTCACGTACTCAGCAAGCTTTCCCTGGCCAATTAGCGCGGACGGGCTTGGCGCGGGCGAAGATTGGACCAATCTTAAGCCTCGGGAATATCAATATCGCGGTCGATCGCTCGAACGTGTGAGTTTTGTCGTTTCGGGAAATGATCCGGCAAATTGGCTGGCCTCGCCTCTGCCGGGAGAGCCAAGTCCCGGACGATCCAACGCCGTCAATCGTTTGCGCCCAAAACCGGTTGTGATCAATCTCGACGCCTCTAGCTCGGCCACCGGCCAATCGCTGATTCGCCGGAATGAGCCGGTCCGCGTCGATTGCCTTTGTTCGTCCGTGGAGGAGCTGTCGAAAGTGCGGCTCGAATATTTCGTTGATAACATCGAGCAGACGAACGAAACGCGCACAGTGGTCGAAATGTATCCGCTCGGTAATTTCACCGAAGGCCGTTTTGTCATTGAGTTGCCGGGGTTGCCGGACCGCAGCATCGTTCGCTATCGCATCCGCGGCGATCGCGGCGATGGCGATGAAGTCATTTCGCCGCGCGCGGATGACCCATTTTCGTGGCACGCCTATTTTGTGACACCAACGCGTACGTCCGTGAATCCAGCCTACGATTTGTTTATCTCCGCCAAAAGCTTGCGGACGCTGCAAACGAACATCACGCAAAACCCGCGCCGTTACACGTTGCCTGACCCACCCGGATTGCCTCGCGCCTCATGGAATGCGGCTGAACCTGCTGTCTTCGCGCATGACGGCGTGGTTTATGACGTTCGCATGCGGCATCATGGCAGCCAGTTTCGCCGCGATGTCAACCGGCGGTCGTACAAATTGCAATTCCCCCGCTATCGTTTGTTCAACAATCGGCCCGGAATCTTCGTCACGGACAAGGATTACCAGACTCAGGGTGGTCACATGGTATTTCGAGCGGTTGGCTTGCCGACATCATCGACGCGCTGGGTGGATTTGTACATGAACAACACAGCGCGGCTGCCCCGACTGGAGCAGGATGAATACGATGAAACCATGCTCGAACGTTATCACGAGGAACAATTCCGGTTACATCCCGAACAACCATTACAACTGCCAGGCGAACTGTTCAAAGCTCAAGGCGTCTTCGACAATTTTGGAGGGCCGTACGGCCGCGCTGATGGGAAGTTGCTTCCAGCGCGAACCAATCGAAACGTTCTCGTTTGGACTCCTCTCCAACGCTACGAGTGGACGTACGGTTTGCAGAACAATGGCTGGCGCGGCCATTCCGCTTTTAAGGAGATGCTCGAGGGGATGTGGAAGGCGCGCAACGGGCGCATTCAGCCACCGACCGCCGCAGAGATTTCCAAGCTGCGCCCTTACTTCGCGGAACAATGGGACCTCGACAAGACATTGACCTATCTGGCCGCCATCAATTGGATGTCTCCGTGGGATGATATCATTCACAATTACTTTATTTGGCAACAGCGCGACGGCAAATGGTCGATGCTGCCGTGGGATTTCGACGGCGTGATGAATGGCGCCTCTCATACGACATCGATCTTCACAGGCCTTCTTCACGCCGGCCCGAACGGATTCAAGGAAAGCTTTATTGCTGCCTACCGCCAAGAATTCCGGGAACGCGCTTGGTGGCTTAATAATACGGTTCTGCATCCGGACCATCTCGTAGCGATAGGGCTTCCGACTCAAATCCGATCTTGGACCAGATCCCGTCTCAACGCTGTGAATACTCAATTGGCGCTCGGTCCCTTCGAGCGCCCAACCCGGCCAGTCAATCTGACGCCGGCGAATGGCGGATCGGCCGGCCCATTCGATCTACTGCGGGCCTCAAGCTACGGTTATTCCACGAATCCGCCGCTGGCGCATGTCTCGACGACTTGGACGATTCGATCGGCAAAGGGCAGTTACTACGCACCAGTCTATCAAGCCACAACAACGACCGACCTGACTTCGTTGCCATTGCCATCGTACTTGCTGCAATTGGGTGAAGCTTACTTTTGGCGGTGCACTTATGTTGCCGACAACGGGCATCCTTCGATCGCATCGAGTGAAACATGGTTCACATTTGGTCAACCGGTCCGCGACGCCAGCGATCTATTGTTGAGCGAGATCATGGCGAATAATCAAAACAGCGTTGCGCATGGCAACCGGCATCCTGATTGGATTGAACTGTACAATCCGAGCGATCAGCCACGGAGCTTGGATGGCTTCAGTCTAACCGATGATTTCTGGGAGCCGGCCAAGTACGCGTTTCCGCCAGGTGTCGTCATTCCGTCGCGGAGTTATTTGGTCGTTTGGTGCGATGACGCGACGGCAGCGCCTGGCTTGCACGCCGGGTTCGGATTAAACGCGCAGGGTGAGACAATATGCTTATTTGCTTCATCTCCGAGCGGACCAGTCCTGAAAGACATTGTAACGATAGGCTTGCAGTTAGCTGACCTTTCGGTCGGCCGCGGTGGAGATGGCGCCGGTGACTGGGCGCTAAATGTTCCAACACCCAACGGCCTCAATCAGCCTGCCCAAACCGGGGCGGTTGAAAACCTGAGGATTAATGAATGGGCTGCTAATCCCGCATCGGGTTCCGATTGGTTTGAAATTTACAATCCGGATGCCACACCCCTTTCATTGGGCGGCCTCTTTCTAACCGACAACCTGGCAAATCCGACGAATTCATTGCTTGCGCCGCTGTCATTCATTGCTCCCGGAGGATTCTTGAAGTTGGTCGCGGATGGAAACACTGGCGCTGGCGCTGATCATGTTGGATTTCGATTGAATGCGAATGGCGGTTCGCTGGGACTTTATTCATCAAACCGCACGGCGATTGACGTGGTTATGTATGGTTTGCAGATGACGGGTCTTTCGCAGGCGCGTATTCCCAATGGAGCGGCGACAGTTTTTGGCGGTCCCGGAACACCCGGACGCTCTAACTGGGCGGATACCGACAACGATGGATTGCCGGACGCTTGGGAGCTTTCGAATGGCCTGAGTCCTTTTTTGAATGCCGATGCCGCGGCTGATGCCGATGGCGATGGCCAGAGCAACTTGCAGGAATATACGAGCGGGACGAATCCTCGCGACACCCGAAGCAAGCTGCGCATCGAATCGTTGGAATGGCCGCGCGATGACAACGGCAAAGTTCGCATCGCTTTCACAGCGTTGCCGGGTAAAACGTACACGGTTCAATATCGCAACACGATCGCCGACGGCGCTTGGTTGAAGTGGATGGATGTTCCGGCTCAGAACTTGCCGCGCCGAATCGAACTCACTGATCCCATTGGCGATTCGAGTCAAAGCCGCTACTACCGGATCGTGACGCCCCGCCAACCGTGAGCGTCGTGGTAGGACAGTGCGTCCCGCCTGTCCAAACGTTGACGCGCACCCCGGACAGGCGGGACGCGCTGTCCTAAAGGTTGAGGGTGCAGAATCCGGGGCTCGACGTTGACAGCGCATTCGTTGTCGCAAATGGTATGCCGATGAAGTTGCTTATTTCCGCACTCTACAGAACTGTCCCGCTTTTTCTGATCCTCGCTTTAGCGCAGGCTGCGGAAACGCCGCGCTTAAAAGTGAGCATCAACAATCACTTCCTCAGCAAAGCGGATGGTTCACCGTTCTTTTACCTCGGCGACACAGCATGGGAACTGTTCCATCGCCTCAATCGCGAGGAGACCGATTTCTATCTGTCGAATCGCGTTGCCAAGGGTTTTACCGTGATTCAAGCGGTTGTGCTCGCAGAGTTTGATGGGTTGACCGTGACGAATGCCTACGGTCATCTCCCGCTTGAAAACAATGACCCCACGAAACCGCGCGAACCGTATTTCGAGCATGTCGATTACGTCGTCAACAAAGCGCAGCAGTTCGGCCTTTACGTTGGAATGTTGCCAGCCTGGGGCGACAAGTGGAACAAGAAGTGGGGCGTCGGTCCGGAAATCTTCGCCCCGGCGAACGCGGAGATTTACGGGGAATTCCTCGGCAAACGCTACAAGGAGAAACCGATCATTTGGATTCTGGGCGGCGATCGGAATCCAGAAAACGAAAAGCATCTCGAAACTATTCGCGCTATGGCCAAGGGGCTGAAAAAGGGCGATGGCGGAAATCACTTGATCACTTTTCATCCGCAAGGTTCGGGCAACTCTTCGCAATGGTTCCACAACGATGCTTGGCTGAATTTCCATATGTTTCAGTCGGGCCACGCGAAAACAAATATTCCAAATTACGAATTCACGGCGAAGAACTATGCTCTAACTCCGCCGAAGCCAACTTTAGATGGCGAACCTCGTTACGAAGATCATCCCATCAATTGGAAGCCCGAGAATCGATGGTTCGATGATTGGGACGTGCGCCAGGCGACTTACTGGTCTTTGCTCGCCGGTGCTTGCGGTCATACGTACGGGAATCATGACATCTGGCAATTCTGGCAGCCCGATCGAAAACCGATTTCTTCGGCGCGGACTCATTGGAAGAAAGCCATCGATCATCCGGGCGCGTTTCAAGTCGGCTATGCACGGCGGTTGTTCGAGTCGCGGCCCTATCAAAAATTGGTTCCTGACCAATCCATTGTCATTGGTGAACCCGGCGAGGGCGCGGGACATCTGCAAGCCGCGCGAGCCAGCGATGGCAGCTTTCTCTTCGTTTACACTCCTACTGGCCGGTCGCTCAATATCAACTTGAGCAAGATTTCCGGTGGACGCATCAGGGTTTTTTGGTTCGATCCTCGCAGCGGGAAATCGACCCACATCATGGATTTGCCGAGTTTAGGCACGCGCAAGTTTGAGCCCCCAGCCTACGGGCGAGGCAACGATTGGGTGTTGGTGATGGATGACGGGGCAAAGAGTTTTCCAGATCCGGGCCAGCCGGCTAAGTAACACGGACCCGCATTAGCGCGACACTTTGACTTAACGCAAGGGCGCAGGGTCGCAAAGACGCGATCACTTAGAAAAGATATTCTCCACTATCGCGTCGCTACGCCGTAGTGCTCCGGCGAGTTTAACAATGGCCTCGAAAGCAATAACCAGTTTTCGCGGCTGCCGCCCTTGTTCGCATAGCGGTGCAGGCGGTCTTGGAAGACATGCATTGTCGCGGGATAGACGAGGCCAGGCGCCGGTCTGGTCTCTTCCTTTTCTCACCAAGAATGTCCAAAAATGTAGGCAACGACCGCGCGAGACGATAGAATCATCCGCACTCAGCCATTCTGTATTATGAAGCAACCCATCCAACAGTCTTCAAACTCAACGATCATCAAGGCCGCCCATTCTCGTTCCCAACGCGCCTTCACCCTTATCGAGCTGTTAGTTGTCATCGCGATTATCGCCATTCTAGCTGGAATGCTGTTGCCGGCGCTGGCTAAAGCCAAAGAGAAAGCCAAACGGATCAATTGTGTCGGCAACCTCAAACAGATGGGCCTTGCCTCCGCCATGTACGCGTCGGACAACCCGCAAGGCTGGCTGTCCGGAACGCCTGACGACGGCAGCGACGATCTGAGCTGGATGACTCCGGATTAAATTCAAAGCGCTCAAGCGCGGTCGGCCTTTGTCTGTCCTTCGACTGATAACTTTATCGGGACCAATATGACGACTTTCTTGGGACGCGGAGTGCTTGCAGATCTAATTGTTCAGGCCCCTTACCGGCGTGCCCGCAGCGGAGCGACCCAAAATCAGGATCTTCGTGGCGTTAGCTATGAGATTAACGGTTTCATGAATTGGACCACCCGCAAGACCGAACGCTCGGTCCAGAATTGGACTCACCGATCAAGCGCTTTTGGCCTCAAAGGCCAAGTGTTCGGTCCGAAAGATATCCATTTGGTCTTCGACGGTGATCGCCAAGGAACCGGCGCGATCAACAATTATCCCGATCGCAATGACAATCATGGCGCGGTTGGCGTGAACTTCCTGATGTGCGACAGCAGCGTGAAATGGGTTAAGGGCGGGACGAATTACCTTATCGCTTACGAGAAATCGCAGGATGAGGACCGCCGATCACCCTAAATTTAGATCACGTTGGAGCGGCGTCGCGTGAGAGCGCCGCATTCTTGCCCGCCAAGAGCGGCGCTCTAACGAGACGCCGCTCCAAAACACGTCCTGCTAATGGATACCAAATAAGCACGAATGAAGACGCCAGCCCAACTCCCTCGCATAATCCCAATCGCTCTGTGCGCATTGGTTGCGCCCTCCGGTTGGCGGCAAGCTTTATGCGCAGACCACAGACAACGGCGCCTTGGAACAAGCGAGCACCGTAACCGGACCTTGGACCACCGCGCCGAGCCAGAGCAATCGGCAAAATGTTCCAGCGGCAAGCGGCTTGAGATTCTACCGCCTGAAACAGTGAGGTAGTCCCACGCCGCTTGGCACAGCCTTCAAAAACCGGCTTTGTGGGCGAGCCACGTGAAGCAAAACGCGAGTAAACCGCAAATTGGAATCGTTAGCACCCATGCCCAAATCATGCGCTCGGCTACCATCCATTTCACGGCATTCAAGCGCTTCGTTGCTCCAACGCCCATGATCGATCCGCTGATGACGTGAGTTGTGCTGAGAGGCACACCAAAACCGGTCGCCGTCTCGATAACACCAGCCGCTGTCGTCTGAGCGCAGAATCCATGGACAGGCTGCAGCTTCACCATATTCTTGCCGAGCGTCTTAATGATGCGCCAACCGCCGGCAGCCGTGCCCAGGGCGATAGTGATTGCGCAGGTAACTTTAACCCAAGTCGCGATTTCAAACTGCGGCGTGCGCAGAAACTCAAGCCAGGCCGGCAAATTCTTGAAGGCTTCCCCCTGAGTCGTCGCTGTGAAAAGGAGCAGTGCGATTACGCCCATCGTTTTTTGCGCATCGTTAGACCCGTGCGCATAGCTCATCCAGGACGCGCTTCCCAACTGATACCAGCGGAACTCTGTGTTGATATGAGTGGTCGTCAGGCCGCCGCTCATGTAGAGGCGCATCTGCCGTCGATAAAGAAGGAGTGCCACGGCAGCTCCCGCCGCAATTCGGAACCAAGTCTGCCCCAAGAGTGGCCAGTGCGTGATCGTGTGCAGAATCCAGGTTAGACCGTAGCCAATTAACAATCCGAAAACCGCTGGGAGAAAGCGCGGATATCTAAGGAAAAGGTAAAAGGCGCCTGCCAGCGAATACGCGATGAGCAAGCCAGCTAGCGGCGCGAGAAACATCGGAGCTACGACTTTCGGCAGGAGTCCGCCTGATTTGAAAAAGGGCAGCGCCTGCAAGTTGCCGGCGGCGTCCACGGCGGTGTTCTTCAGCCAAACGATCGCATGCCAATCGCCGCTCGCGGAGGCCAGCGCCGCGCCGCAAAGTCCGCCGATGAGCGCATGGCTGGAACTGCTGGGCAGGCCAATGTACCATGTGAACAAATTCCACAGAATCCCGCCCATCAGAGCGCAGGCGATTGTCACCGGGCTCACGAGATTTGTGTCCACCAAACCGCTGCCGATCGTCTTGGCAACGGCTGTCCCCATGAGAGCGCCCACAAGGTTCCAAGCTGCGGAAAGTAAAATCGCCTGTGTGGGCGTTAGGGCTTTTGTGGCCACGCTAGTCGCGATGGCATTGGCGGTATCGTGGAATCCGTTGATGTATTCAAAGGCCAGAGCAATCACGATAACGCACAGAACAAAGGTCATGGCGGGCCTCCACCCGCTTTGCGCGCACGCATTGGGACCTTGAATTTGGTGCACGAAGCCCCTCTCCCCATCGGATGGGGCGAAGGAAAAGACGCGAGCGAGCGCGCATCGGATAATCGTGGACCGATCAGGTTGCGCACTAACATTCCCTCGCCCCATCCGATGGGGAGAGGGGTAGGGAGAAGGGTCACCAGCAGGTTCATGGTAGGTTAAGTGTTCTTCAAGACAACGTGGGTAATGACGTTCCCAGCATCGCGACAGCGGTCCACAACCTTTTCGTTCAGCTCGAAGAGGTCTTTGGCAATGATGGCCTTCAACGGTGAGGCACCAGCCGCATAAAGCTGGGCCGTTAATTCGAGAACAAGATCGTCCGCATCGCTCTCGATCTTTTGAATGGTTGCATTGAGTGCCTTGATTTCCTTGAGTCTCGCGCCACCGCGCCAAGCCTTGATCATCTGGAAAACGGCCGTAGCCGCACGGTCCATCAAATTGACCTGGCGAGAAAAGTCGATGTCCCGCACCCGATCCGCAGAAATGATGTACCGTTCTGCGAACTTCTCGACGGTCTTGGGTACGCGATAGAGCGCCATGGCCAACGCCTCGATGTCTTCCCGTTCCATGGCTGTGATGAACGTGTGAATGAGAAGATCGGCTATTTCATTGCTCAGTTTCTTTTCTTTGCGGCGGGCGTCAGCGAAGGCTTCGAGCGTCGGCACAATATCACGGTTCAGGAGAATCTGTTGCAGCATCGCGACACTCTGGCAGGCTTCCTGGGCGCTTGCCTCGAAGAGAGCGCAGAACTCATCGTCACGCCCGAAAATTCGCTGAAGAGAAAACATGTTAGGGTAGGGTCGGACTGCCAGGCCGACCGCTGGAGCATGCACCGTGAGCGAATTGAACATGAGAGCGCAAGACCGGTCGGCCTGGCAGTCCGACCCTGTCCAGCGGCGAGCGAAACTTGTTAGACTGAAGATGCATGGCTCAGGCGCTTTTGAGGACGATGTGGGTGACGACATTTCCCGCGTCGCGGCAGCGGTCAATTACTTTTTCGAGCAGTTCGTAGAGGTCTTTTAGCGCCAGGACCTTGGTGGGATCATGTGCTCCGCTGTAGAGGTCCTGGAGCACTTGGAGAATGAGCCTGTCGCCATCAGCTTCGATGTTTTGCATTCGAGCGTTCATCTTCTTGATGGCTTCAACGCTGGGCTTCGCGCGCAACCGTTTTACCATATCGACGATGTGATTGGTCGCAGCGTCCAAGAGAGCGATGTGTTTGGAAAAATCCATACTCTGAACAACGCGTGCGCTAATGATGAAGCGCTCGGCAAATTTCTCAACTGTCTTCGGAATCTTATAGAGGGTGGCGCTCAGCGCTTCGACATCTTCACGTTCCAGTTCCGTGACGAAGGTGTTGACGAGGGCTTCGTTGATTTGCTCGGTAATCTGCTTGTCCGCATCCTTCGATTGATGAAACTCGGTTAGACTGGGAACCCGGGCTGGATTCGAGAGAACACGGTTCAGCGCACGCACGCTTTCGCGGGATTCTTCCGCACTTGCTTCCAACAAGTCGAAGAACTTGTCGTCTCTGCCAAAAAGCCGTTGAATGGAAAACATAGTGGCGAATTTGTCACACATTTGTAACAATCCTGCAAAATCTAATTGTCGATCCACGCAACCATGAGCCCATATCACGAAGCATTGTTGCAATGCGACCTGGACCGCATCCGTTCCAAGCTCAAGCAAATGGCAATTCTCGGGGAAATAGCTTTGCGTGCCAGTCTTGAGGCGTTGAAGAAAAGGAACCGCCAACTCGCTTACACCGTTATTCTGAGCGGCCGGAGGATCAATGAAACGGAGGTCCGCGCGGCGATTGAAGCCACGTATCAGGAAATCCATAGGCGCATTCGCGGCCTTGTCGAGGCTTTGCGGGGAAACAATTGATTAGGCGAATTACAGTCTTCAACGCAGATGCGCCCGCGCTCGACGCTGCCCCTTCCGTTAGTAATCTCCGCTGAGCAACACAAACACGAGCGCGCGAACAATGGGCCAAGAGTTACCAACTGCCGATTACAAGATCGTCCGGCTTGCCAATGGGGTTCATAGTCTCCATTCCGTGGCGCACCGAGAAACATTTCATCCGGTCATCGGACCGGTTGCGGAAGCGAGGGCTCTTTATGTGGACCAACTACGGCTGCGCGAACGCTTGAGCGCACATCCCGATGGAGTGGTCATTTGGGATGTTGGACTCGGTGCAGCCGCTAACCCGCTTGCCGTCTTGCGCGCGACGGGCCAGATCAAAGGCCGCATCCAACTGGTTAGTTTCGATCACACGACTGAACCCCTCCAATTCGCAGTCACTCGCAGTGATTGTCTCGATTATCTCTTGGGCTACGAAAGTTACCTCAAACAACTCGCCGCGGTGCGCCATGTCAGGTTCCTCGACCATTGTTTGTCCGTCGATTGGCAACTCTGTCTGGCAGACTTCCCCACATTGTTGATGCAGCCCAAAGCCGCGCAGATTCCGAAGCCGCACGCGATCATGTTCGATGCTTATTCACCGGCGAGGAATCCGGCGATGTGGACACAGCCTCTCTTTGCGAATCTCTTTCGTTTGCTGGATCCGAAACGCCCGTGCGCATTACCGACCTATTCGCGGAGCACGATGTTGCGAGTCTCGCTGCTGTTGGCTGGGTTTTATGTCGGCAGCGGACACGCGACCGGGGAAAAGGAGGAGACAACCATCGCTGCCAATACTTTGGACCTGATCAACGAGCCGCTTGATCGGCGCTGGCTGCAACGAGCACGCAAATCGACGAGTGCAGAACCATTGTGGGAACCAGTCTATCGGCAAGCGCCGCTTCGCCCGGAGACTTGGGAAAAGCTGCGAGCACATTCGCAGTTCAGCGCGTCTTAGTCTTAGTCCTAGTCCTGCCTGATTCCGCAGAGAACCCAGTTCATGCTGAACTGTTAAACCTGAAGATAGTTCACGATTACTGGGTCGCCGCGCATAAGCTGAAGGGCGCAGATATTAACTGAGAGACAATACTCAGCTAATTGTCCTCATTGCCTGCTGAATTCCAGCGGAATTCCGGATTGTTCCATCAGTTGGACGATGGCTGCTTGGGCGGGTGTCGTGTCTGCATTGGGATTGTCGCGCGTATACACGATGCCGCCATTCGATTGCTTGAGCCGTTGCAATTCCTGCATGAACTCTTCCTGGGACAGTTGCTTATTATTGGCGTGGATTTCCCCGTTCGGCCCAATCTTGATTTTTAACTGGGAAGTCACCGGCGCCGATTTTTCAGCGCCAACTGGAACTGTGGCATCTTTCTTCTTGCATCCACAGAATCCGACCGAAGCCACGATGAACAGCAGAATAAATAATTTCATAAAACAGTTTCGTCGGCGAATCTAGCAGGACGATCCTGCATGACAAGCATTTGGATCGATCGAGCGCTTGCCGGGCTCAGCGGTACAGCCCGAAGTTGCCGGCACAATTGTAGCGGCCGGGCATCCTGCCTGCCGTAGAGCCGAGGCACCCTGCCCGGCGGATCACGCGCACGCACTAGAACGCAGCCTCCTCGTTTCAACCGCTGCTCCGGGCGGCAAGATGCACGCCCTCTGCGGCAGGCAGCATGCCCGCCGCTACCGACAACTTCGGGATGCACCTGAAGGGGTTTGGCTTCCCGATGCAAGCCCTGTGCAGCGAGAGGCACATGAGGCACATGATAAACTATCGTTTAATGTATTGCCTTATGATGCGGACAGATTACAGTTTCACGAATTTTTGAATATGCATGCTCACCCACAAATCAAATCCATGCGCCGATCTAGCAGAACGCGCGCGAACCTCGAGGGTTTCACCCTCATCGAACTCCTGGTCGTCATCGCGATTATTGCGATCTTGGCCGGCATGCTTCTGCCTGCGCTCGCCAAAGCCAAGTCCAAGGCGCACCAAGTCAGTTGCGTGAATAACGTGAAGCAACTGAATCTCGTGTTCCAACTGTACTCGGGTGACAACGATGATCGAATTGTCCTCAACCACCACGGGGAGGTGAGCCTGGGCGCCTGTTGGGTGAGCGGCAGCTTTGCCGCCACCGGAGCCGATGCCACGAATATCACGATCATGAACAATGAAAACCTGTCTCTCTTTTCGAAATACCTTAACGCTTCCAGAGGGGCAAATATTTACAAATGCCCAGCCGACAAACTAAAGGGAACGGGCTCGGGAACCCTTGCTGTTCCGCGGACACGCAGCTACGGGCTGAATGGTTACATGGGCTACGACGTGAACCCTCCGCAACCGCGCCCCTACAGTTATCGCGGCATTCCGCATGCTAAGTACCAGCTCTACCTGAAGATGACCCAAATTGCCTCTCCCGCCATGTCTTTCACGTTTGGGGACATAAATCCAGACAGCATCTGCGCACCTACGTTTGGCGTCAATATGGGGGTGCAAACGTGGTACCATATTCCAGCCGCTTATCATAGCAGTTCGGCAGCAATTGGCTTTGCCGACAGTCATGTGGAAACGAAGAAATGGATGGATCCCCGGACCATAAAACCGCCCGCTAGCACTGACTTTCACGGCCATGCCAGCCCTGCGGCCAACAATCGAGACCTCGTTTGGCTCCAGGAACGCACGACTGTCTTAAAATAGCTATTTTCTTTTGAATATCTGCGTCGTGTCCGTCAGGTTCAGGCTAATGGGATCGATTCCTTCGGGATCCGTTGCTCGGGCTTTGGCCAGTTGTTGCGCGATGAGGGGGGCCATCTCCGCCGCGTAGAATTTCACCGCTCCCAAACTCGCCTGAGCCGGAAACAGCACAATCAAACCGTGATATTGTTCCACCGGCGCCACGAGCAGACTCCTTTTCTCACCTTGCTGATAGAATGAGTTGAAGTTGGATTCGCCGATGCAAGTTGACATCGCTTGCAAAGCGGCGAATGCGCCTTCCACTAAGGCAGCGATCGCCTGCAGGTCCAGGCCGGCCGTGCGGCCGGCCTGGAAAACAAGGAAGCCGCCCTGCGAGACTAACAAGACAGCGTCCGCTTCGCTCTTCGCGAGGAAATCATTTAAGACCGCGCCAATTCGTTGCGCATCCTCGTTGTTGAGATGCGGTGTTGTTCCCATATTAGCTGCGCCTCGCTCTCTCAGTCCCCTCCGAGCAGGTCGCGTCTTGGTTCGTAGCGCAGAGTGTCACTCTGCTGTATCGCCGACTTGCAGCCGGCAGAGCGTACGATAGGCCTGGGCGCTTCGGAATGGCGGGCGCGCTGCAGAGTGAAACTCTGCGATACGCCTGCTGGCTATCGCTTGCTGTTCGTTAAGTAGAGTAGGCGAAGCGCGACGGTCATTGGCTCTGGCCTCTCAACCCGCCCGCTTCGCCTACTCTACTCAGGGCGCTGCGAGAGGTTGTGGAAAGATCGCTGGCGCAAGAGCGATTGTTCGCCACCCTTTCCAGCTTGTTTGGATTGCTCGCTCTGGTCTTAGTAACGGTCGGGTTATACGGAGTGATGGCGTACTCGATGAGCAGACGTGTCCGCGAGATTGGCGTGCGGATGGCTCTAGGCGCTGGCAAATCGAATATTATTTCGTTAGTCATGAGCCATGGCATGAATGTAGTCCTAATAGGGCTGACGTTAGGTTGGATCGGAGCATTCGGCTTGGTGCGCATCGTGGAGAGCCGTCTCTACGGAATCACGACGAATGACCCCTTGGTTTTGGCCAGCGTTTCGCTGTTGAGGTTCAGGTTGGCTTTGCGGGCCAGGCCGGCGAACTTGTTCTGATATCAGACCTCGATACGCTGGCGGGTGAACGGATTCAGGCGCAACTGGATTTTAAGAGCGCGCAAGTTCAAGGGCACTTCATAGAGCTGGCCCTCCAGACGAACGGTCCCGTTCTTGCGCACGGTGCGATAGAGATGGGTGTAGAAAAGCCGCTCGAGGTCCTGATCGGCTGGAAGGTGACGCAAGGTTTTGGCGGCGCGTTGAAAGCGCGCTTCGGGACTTTCGCCCGTGCTGGAATGAATGCGTTGATGATAGAGCGTTTGAATCCAGGTGGAGAACTTGGTGTTGAGCTCTGGCAGACCGTGCGTCTGATGGCCGTCCAAACGCAGAGTGCTTTCAAAGCCGCTCTGAATGATAAAAATGACTCTGTGATAGGGCTTGCAGTGCAGCAGCCGGATGCCTAGCGATAGATGACACTGACCGAAGGCAACCGCTGGCCTTGTTCTCGCCAGTGGGAATAAAGAACCTTAACCGGGATGTGCGGATTTTGGGTGATCTGTTCGATGATCCAAGCAGCGGTGTCTGGATCCAGAACCCGGTTTTGACCTGCATCGGACCGGACGGCCGGGACCAGAGCGGCGAAGCCGTTTTTCTTGTAGGCATACCACCAGTCTTCGAGCGTGCGCACGGCGTAATAGTCCCCGTTCTCATCGGGGCAGGGTTGCAGCGAGGCCCTGCGCAGGGGCCTCGGACAGACGATGCCCCTGACGCAGTTGATCTTCGACGAAGTTCAGCGCGCGGAAGCGTGTCAGAACGGTGGTTTGGGAGTTTGGATTTGGATTTGAGTTTGGATCATTCATACGCGAGGCACTCTGCGACCGCGCCGCACACAGGTAAATCATGCCGTTGTGTGGGACGGTCCGGCGCCGCGGTGCGTCTGACGCTAGAGGCGCACCGGCCGCGGAACAAGCAGCCTCCAGGTTCTGGACGGGCTACCCAAGGCTTCAAGCACAAGTAATCCGCCAGCAAAGATGTTTTGTATTTGCCGCCCAGCAAATGGAGAATCCCCGCGAGATTGCCCAACCGGCGCAGCTGAGGCCAGCTGCGCTTGGCGTCCGATGTTCGGATTTGCATCCTCTGGCCCAGCACCACCGCAAGTGCGGCGATGCGCTGACTGAGGCGTCGCCAAGCTCGCTTCAGGCAGTCTCGCTCGCCTTCCGTCAGAGGAGCTTCAGGCTGATCCGAGGCTTTCGCATCCGCACGGGGCCGTCGTGCTGTATTATTTATCCAAAAATGCGGCGTGAACTGCTCGCATCGCCTGTTCGCCTTTTGCCAGGTCGATGACGACCGAGATTTTGATCTCGCTGGTCGAAATCATGCCGATGTTGATTCCTTCTTTGGCCAAAGTATCGAACATTTTGGCGGCTACTCCGGAATGGCTGCGCATGCCGACACCAACAATCGATAATTTTCCGATCTTTTCGTCGGAGATGACTTCCCGGCATCCTACATCATTTCTTAAGCCTTCAATTACTTTGGCGGCTTTCAACAAATCCGGTTTGTCGACCGTAAACGACAGGTCAGTGGCCGGACTGCCGGATCCATGGCTGACGTTTTGCACGATCATATCCACGTTAATGGCGGCATCTCCGAGCGCCTTGAAAATACGCGCCGCGACGCCTGGCTTATCGGGCACAGAGACGAGAGTTACCTTCGCCTGATTCTTATCGAGTGAGACGCCGCGGATGACAACGCCTTCCATGCTTTGAGTTTCTTCTTTCACGATCGTTCCTGGATTATCATTAAGACTGGATCGGACTTCAAATACCACGCCGAATTTCTTGGCGAACTCGACGGACCGCGATTGCATCACCTTCGCGCCGAGACTCGCGAGTTCTAACATCTCGTCGTAGGAAATCTCGTTCAATTTGCGCGCGCCGGGGACAATTCGCGGATCAGCCGTATAAACGCCGTCCACGTCGGTATAAATCTGGCAAAGATCGGCGCGTAATGCCGCTGCCAACGCAATGGCGGTGAGATCCGAGCCACCCCGCCCCAGAGTTGTGATTTGCCCTTCGGGCGTCTGTCCTTGAAAGCCGGCAACAATGACGACTTTGCCCGCATCAAGCAGCGCGTGTACTTGCTTCGGGGTAATATTCTGAATCTTGGCCTTGGTGTGAACTCCGTCGGTGACGATTCCCGCTTGGGCCCCCGTCAACGAAACCGCATCCACGCCGAGAGCATGCAATGCGATTGCAGTTAATGCGATGGCCGTCTGTTCGCCAGTGGCAAGCAGCATGTCCATCTCGCGCTCGCTTGGAAGCGGCATAATCTCTTTAGCAAGCTTGATGAGATTATCCGTCACGCCGCTCATCGCGGAAACGACGACGACAATCCGATCACCTTGGGCCCGATACTTGGCGACACGTGAAGCAACGTTCCGAATGCGTTCGGGGTTGGCCACGGAGGTCCCACCGTACTTTTGAACAATCAATGCCATGGATAAGATTCAGGTTTCAATCCGAGGGAGCGCGGACATTCTGGTCTCCAGCAATATCAAATGTGCCCGAATGCCGTCGGTCATTCTGTTGTGGTCTCGAAGGTCGAGAGCTGCGGCGAACAGGAATGTCCGTCCTCCGTCGCCCGTGAATCGTCGCAGCTTTCATAACCCGATCACCTTCATCACAGTTTCTTTCTTAGGCGCGACAATCGTCGGTTCGAAGCCAGCAGTCTTGATCGCGGTTTCTGGATCCTTCAAGCCATGACCGGTCATAATCGCCGTCACGACGCTCCCGGCGGGAATCATTCGGGCTTTTGTGCATCGCAAAATACCGGCCAAAGGCGCTGCCGAAGCCGGTTCTGCGAAAATTCCTTCGGTTTGAGCTATGAGTTTGTGCGCGGCCAAAATCTCCTCGTCGGTCACCTTGTCGATATGACCTTTCGATTCTTTAAGAGCTGCCGTTGCGGCCTGCCAGCTGGCCGGGTTCCCGATCCGAATGGCCGATGCTACAGTCTCGGGTTTTTCAATTAACCGTCCATCGACGATTGGCGCCGCGCCCGCGGCTTGAAAGCCAAACATCCGCGGCAATCGATCCGCCTTCTGGACGGAGTAATATTCTTTGTAGCCCTTCCAATAGGCGGTGATGTTGCCCGCATTTCCGACCGGCAAGAAATGGAAATCTGGAGCGCGCCCTAATTGATCACAAATTTCAAAGGCGGCGGTCTTTTGGCCTTCGATGCGGACAGGATTCACGCTGTTGACGACTTCCACTTGGCCGGTGTTGCCTAGCTCTCGCACGATGCGCAGAGCGTCATCAAAGTTGCCCTCTACCGCGATCGTTGTTGCGCCATACATGAGCGCCTGCGCGAGTTTTCCCAGAGCGATCTTTCCATGCGGCAACACCACAACGCATTTCATCTTCGCTCGCGCCGCATAAGCAGCCGCGGAGGCTGAGGTGTTGCCGGTGCTCGCACAGATCACAATGCTCGCGCCGCGTTCGCGCGCTTTCGAAACTGCGACCGTCATCCCGCGATCCTTGAACGAGCACGTGGGATTGACCCCCTCATATTTCAGCCATAGTTCGAACTGGCCGCCGCAAGCTTCCACGAAGTTATCTGCGCGAATCAGAGGTGTATTGCCTTCATGGAGCGTCACGATCGGCGTTGCATCTGAGACTGGCAGGTAACGCGCATAACGGTCGATGACACCGCGCCACAGCGCTGAATTCGAAGCGCGAGGCGCGGAGTGCGGGATGGCGGGAATGCTGCTCATTGTGCCATGTCCCTAGAGCGATCGTGCTGCAACCGAGCGCATCGCGGAATTGTCCCGTTTTGTTCAGACGCAGATGTCTTTCGCGTAGCGCAGAGTTTCGCTCGGCTGTATCGCAGGCTTTGAGTCTGCAGCGCTCCTGCAGGATCGAAGACGCTGAACTCGGCGCACGCGCTGCCGACCGCAAGCCGGCGGTACAGCAGAGTGAAACTCTGCGCTACGGAAAACTGCGACACAATCATTCAAAACTTTCCACACGAATCATTTTCGGTTCGGCTTTCACAACCGGCAAACGGCTGATTTTTCGCAGCGCCTTCGTCATCGCCGAATTTGGCGCATCATGAATCATCAGAATCAAGGGCACGCTCTCGCCCTCATGTCCCTCCGGCTGAATGACGGACGAAATGCCAATCTTCGATTGGCCCAAAATGGCGGCGATTTTGGCGAGAGTTCCCGGCTTGTCAATAACGGTTAAGCGCACGTAATAACGCGACACAACATCGTCCATGGCCAAAACCGCGCCGTCGCACTCGTGCGGAACGAAGGGCGGTATCCGGCTCTTGCTGCCACATTTCAGGTCCAAGGCTGCATCCGCCAAATCGCTCAGCACGGCGCTCGCCGTGGCGTCTTGTCCCGCTCCTCGACCGTAATAGAGCGTGTCTCCTACCACATCGCCTCGAACGTAAATGGCGTTAAACACATGATTCACACTCGCGAGCACGTGCGAATTCGGCACCAGCGTTGGATAAACGGAGACTTGAATGGGACTGCATTTTTTTGCTGACGCTTTGCCGGGGGCATTCGCTTCCAGCTTTTTGACAATGCCGAGCAACTTGATTGTGTAACCCAATTGGCTGGCAAATTGGATATCCAAGCGACTAATCGAACGAATGCCTTCCACGTAGATCTGTTTCGGGTTCACCCAAAAGCCATGGGCGAGCGACGCGAGGATGCCAATCTTATGCAACGCATCATGGCCATCGATGTCCAACGAAGGTTCAGCCTCGGCATAACCAAGTCGTTGCGCGTCCGCCAGCACTTCGTCAAATTCAGCGCCTTCAAACTTCATGCGCGTGAGAATGTAATTGCAGGTGCCATTGACGATGCCGTAAATCCGCGTGATCCGATTTCCAATCAACCCTTCACGAAGGACTTTGATGATCGGAATGCCACCGGCGACGCTCGCTTCGTAATAGAGATTCGTGCCATACTGTTGCGCCACGGCAAACAGTTCCTCCCCATGGGCAGACAGCAATGCCTTATTGGCTGTGATCACTGGTTTTCCAGCTTCCAAAGCGCGCAAGACAATCGTGCGTGCCGTGGTTGTTCCTCCGATAAGCTCGAGCAAAAGGTCGATCTGCGGATCGCGCACTATACTTTCCCAGTCGGCGGTTAGGATCGAAGCAGGAATCCGGACGCTGCGGGCTTTTTTGATGTTTCGCACAGCGACTTTGGCGACATTGAAGCGAATACCCAAGCGCGATGCCATGAGCGCTCCATTGCGCTGGATCGCTTGATAGACGCCGCCGCCCACTGTGCCGCGCCCGATAATGCCCAGGTTCACTTGCTGCATAAGACCGCACAGATTGCCGAGAACGGCAGCGGAGGACAATTTCTTTTTGTGCGAGAACAACCTGCGAGCACCTGCGAGCTGGCTTCAAGCCATTTCAAATGTTTCAGCGCTGCCTCGGTCGCTGTTGGTGCTGTGTTTAATGCGGACGCAAGAGGTTGTAATTCCAGCGGCATTGTTGGCTGGCGATTGGCGGTTCATCGTTGCTGTGGATTCCCGTTTGGACATTTCCGAGACGGTCGAAATTAACAATGTCACTTCGGCGATTAACCTTTCGCAAGCGCCCACAGAATTAAGGCTATCGCTGTGATTAACCGCGAACCGGTTTTGGTTGCTGAAGGTGGCGAACGGCGCAGGCTGACAGTTTTCGCTTTGCCAGGAACAAACTATGCCATCGAACGTTCGAGCGATGTCGCCAGCGGCTGGCAGCTTGTAGTGCGACGGACTCGGAGTGCGCTCGCTGATCGAATCGAGATCGGAGGAAGCGACTCGCCATCCTTCTATCGGGCCACTCGCTAAATTTAGTGAGCGTCCAAAGGCCACACGGCGAGGAATCGAGGAATCCCCTCTCCTTGCTTTCGGCGCTCTCTGCTTTAAAGTGCTGCGGATATGGGCGTGCCTGAATCAGTTCGTCGGCTGACGGAAGCGGAGTTTCTCGAACGCGAACGCGCGGCCGATTTTAAAAGCGAATTTTTCGATGGCGAGGTTTTCGCTATGTCAGGTGGCACGGCGCAGCATAGTCAAATCGCGGCGAATTTTATTTCCGCGCTTCACGGCAAACTAAAAAACGGTAAATGCGTCGTTTACACGAGCGACTTGCGTCTCAAGGTCGAAGCAACTGGGCTTATCACTTACCCTGACGCATCGGTGGTGTGCGGTCCGCTGCAGTTTGCTGAAAACACCGACGACACCATCGTCAATCCAACTCTCATTGCCGAAGTTTTGTCGGATTCCAGCGAGGCCTATGACCGCGGCAAGAAGTTCGAAAATTACCGGCAAATGCCGTTGCCCCGTGAGTATCTGTTGATCAGCCAAAAGGAGCCGCGTATCGAACAATTTATTCGGCAAACGGATGGGAGCTGGGTGTTGCGAGAAGCTGCTGGCCTTGAGACAACGCTTCGTCTGCCGTCGCTCGACGTCACGCTTGCTCTCAGCGAGGTCTTTGCCGCAGTCAAGTTCGTCCCTGTGCCCATCCGCCCTTCGACGCGGGAGCGAGCTTGATTTCTCGCCAACTCGCCAAACGCGCGCCTTGACTCAACGCGCGCGATTCTTATCATGCGCGCTCATTTGTTTATTGTTCAAAGACGATTATGAGCCTGATTTCTGATATCCGAGCCCGCGAGATTCTCGATTCGCGGGGCAATCCGACGGTGGAAGTTGACGTTGCGCTTGCCGGAGGCGCTTTGGGGCGCGCCGCTGTCCCGTCCGGGGCAAGCACGGGCGAACACGAGGCCTTGGAACTGCGCGATGGAGACAAGAAGCGTTACCTTGGGAAGGGCGTCTCCAAGGCGGTAAAAAATGTCACGGATAAAATCCTTCCAGCGCTTCGAGGGATCGATGCGTTGGACCAGTTGACAGTTGACAAAACGATGCTGGACTTGGACGGCACCGAAACGAAATCGAAGCTCGGCGCCAATGCCATTCTGGCAGTTTCGCTCGCGACGGCCAAAGCGGCGGCTGAGGCGATTGGGATTCCCCTGTTTAGCTATTTGGGCGGCCCGAACGGAAAGGTGCTTCCTGTGCCGATGGCGAACGTGATCAACGGAGGAGCGCACTCAGACGCGCCGATCGATTTTCAGGAATTCATGATCATGCCCAAGGGCTTTTCCACTTTCTCCGATGGACTCCGTGCGGCTGCGGAGATATTTCACGCCCTGAAGGGCGTTCTGAAGAAGAAGGGCCTTGCGACGGCCGTTGGCGACGAAGGAGGGTTTGCGCCTCAGTTAGACAGTGCCGAGGCCGCGATCGAGGCAATTCTCCAAGCAACAAAGGACGCCGGTTACAAGGCCGGGAAGGAAATCTTTCTGGCCCTCGATGTCGCGTCGTCGGAGTTTTACGACAAGGAAGGCGGCTGCTACGTGTTCAAGAAGAGCACCGGACGCAAGCTGACGGGCGAAGAGTTAGTGGAGTTCTATGTGAAGCTCACGAGCAAATATCCAATCGTTAGCATCGAGGATGGCTGTGCGGAAAATGATTGGAAGAGCTGGAAATTGTTAACCGATAAGCTCGGCAAGAATGTCCAGCTTGTGGGCGACGATCTTTTCGTCACCAACGTCAAATTCTTGCGCAAGGGAATTCAACAAGGCGTCGGCAACTCGATTCTAGTGAAAGTGAATCAGATTGGATCTCTTACTGAAACGCTCGACGCCGTCGATTTGGCCCATCGCAATCGGTATACTGCCGTGATCAGTCATCGGTCTGGAGAGACCGAGGATGCTACGATTGCCGATATAGCGGTCGCGACGAATGCGGGTCAGATTAAGACGGGTTCGCTCAGCCGGACAGACCGCGTTGCGAAGTACAATCAATTGCTCCGGATCGAGCAGTTGCTGGGGGCTAATGCAGTTTACGGGGGAACGCTTTAGTCGGAAGCAGCAGTAGGACAGCGCGTCTCGCCTGTCCGCATGTTAGGTTCACCCGGACAGGCGAGACGCGCTGTCCGGCCAACATTAATAAACGCAATCCAGCGCGATCACCTGGCCGCACTCGCATTCGACCATGATGTTTGTGACCTTATCGCCGTCCTTTTGAAGTTTTATGTTTGGCTTCTCTCCAGCGTCGATCAGGCCGCCATCTCCGAGGCTGGAATGAGGTTCGAGCGTATCGAGGATCGATTTTTCAGAGGCTCTGAACTGGTCGAGGTCGGACACGAACTGCTGAAGAGCGTCTGGTGGCAAGGATAGATTCACGGCATTTCGCAGGTCGCTCAGAGCCTTTGCTTTGAGCTCGTGTCTGTCCACGTCCACGCGCCGGACGGTTTGGGGCGGTTTAGCGAGGGTAACCCGTGAGACTTTGTATTGGCTGAATTGGTACTGCGGCAGCGAGTCGCCGCTGGTCGCCTTTTCAAAGAAGGGCACGAAATTTCCAGCCATAGGGACAGGTATTCGCTACTGTACCGATTCGATAATGTTCTGTTCACCACGGACCATGATTGTCACGCGTCTGTTCGTTGGGTCTTCGGGCTTCCGATCTTTGAGTGGCTTGGTTCCGCCGAAACCCGCGACCTTCGAGATTTGCATCTCCTTGACGCCGCTAGCGGCCAGGAGTCGCCGAGCTGAGTTGGCACGATCCGCGGAAACTTCCCAACTGCCATAATTGGCGCGAACGGATTTGAACCCTTTCTCAGTGTGACCTTCGAGCTCGACGATTGTCGATGGATATCGAGCAATGTCCCACGCCACCGTATTAAAGACATATTTTCCGTAGTCCGTGAAGTCGGCCGAATCTTTCTCGAAAATCGGTCTGCCAGGGCTATCGAGAAAGTTAATCAAGAGCCCTTCGGGAGTTAGCTCGATTTGGATAGACCGATTTTCCCGATATTCGGGAGTTTGTAAAAAAACTTTGATCAAATCTTCGTTGGGGCGTTTGACTGTTTCGAGCGGAACGACGGAAGGATTTTCAAAATTGGCCCTCGAAGACATAACCATGTCCGCATTCTTGATTGGGATAATGCCCGTAGAATCGCTGAGAGCAGACTTCCAGGGATTCTTGAAATGTTCCTGCACGATGCCCTTGACTGCCTGATCCTGATTCATGATCCACAACACCAGGAACAAGGCCATCATCGCTGTAACGAAATCTGCGAAGGCCACTTTCCATGAACCACCGCCGCCCGCAGCCATAAAGAATCCTTTCTAATGAGTTTAGTTCAAGACGTTCTTACTTAGAACCCATGGTCTTAAGCATCGTCTCCAGTTCTGAAGCGCTCGGACGCATATCTTCGTCCAGGACGCGGCGGCCGACTTCCGCTGCGACAAGCGGCGGAAGCCCGTTGGCAAAGCTAACGACTGCTGCTTTGATGCAATTCAGGTAAGTCATTTCGCCGTGATTGTAGAATTCGATGTTGGTAGCCATGGGGCCGACTACGCCGTAGCACAAGAAAACGCCCATGAAAGTGCCCGTCAGCGCCGCGGCGATCTTTCCTCCAACCGCGCTCACGTCGCCACCCAGGGCGCCCATTGTGATCACGATGCCAAGGACGGCGGCCACGATTCCGAAGCCAGGCAGTGCATCGGCAATCTTGCTCAAGACCAGCGGAGGCGCGTGTTTCTCGTGCTCGATCAAATCCAAAGATTTATCCATGAGCGGCTCAAGTTGATCCGGCTTGATTCGTCCATCGACAATTGGCCTCAATCCGTCACAAAAGAATTCCAACGCCGCATGGTTCTTGTGGAACGAGGGATATTTCTTAAAGAGACTGCTGCCTCCAGGATTCATAACGTGCTCTTCGAGCGCGATCATTCCGTTGCGGCGTCCCAGCACAAATAGTTCATACATCACTTTAAGGAGGTCCTCAAAATCTGATTTTTTGAAGGGAGCGCCTTTGAGGCATGAAATCGATACTGAGACGATTTGCTTCAGGACCTTAACCGGCGACATGATAATCATCGCTCCAAGGGCCATGCCCCCAAGCGTGATTACCTCGGCGGGGTGAATCAGAGACGACAGTTTACCGCCGCCAATGGTAAATCCTGTGATCGTGCCGCCCATAATGACGATGAGACCGATGAATATGACCATATACTGTGGGCTAGTTATTATTGATCAAACTTTCCTTCCTGTCAAGGAAGGCGCGCAGCGACAAAATTGCCTCAGTATGAATCTGGCAAATTCGGGATTCGCTGAGTTTGAGCAAGGAAGCGATGTCTTTAAGACGCAACCCCTCGTAGTAATACAGGGTCAAGATTTTCCTTTGTTGCGGCGTCATTTGCAGGAGCCGATTCCGAATTAACTCGTGCAGGTCCTGCGCGCAGGCGTGGCTGGCTGGGTCCACTTGATGAAGATCTTCCAATTGAAACGGAATGAATTCGTCGTTCTCGGATTCGGGTCCCGAAATCTCGTCCAGCGACACATAGGAGACCAGCTTTAGATCGTCCAGGAGTTCTCGATATTCATGGGCCGTGATGCCGAGGGCGGCGGAGATTTCAAGTTCTGTGGGTGATCTCCCGAGCTTCTCTTCTTGTTCCTGAATGGTTCGAGCGAGCTTCTTCCACTTGGCATAGACAGAGCGTGTGACTGTGGAATTCTTCCTCAACTCATCCACGATAGCTCCTCGAACGCGTGGCTTGCAGTAAACTTCAAATGCCACACCCATTTCGGGATCGAATGAGCGGGCTGCCTGGACCAGCGCAAAATAAGCGACGCTCTTCAGGTCTTCAAAATCAACGACGGAACGAGTGATTGGAGCAATTCGATGGACCATCTTGAGGACAAAGGGTGCATACTTGAGAACCAATTCGTCTTCCGAATAGTCCTTAATACTGGCTTTCTGATAAAGCCTCAGGACCTTGCTCGGCAGCTTGTCAGCGACAGGGTTGGCGACCGCAGTGTCCATATTATCATGTACTTCCGGTTTCACTCGCGTCTTGAGTCGGACTGCTGGGATTCTGATTCCAGTTGGGCAGCCTCTTCTTGGAATGCGGCTTCTCTCGAAACCTGCTCCAGGCAAGAGATCCATAATTTCATCCACCAACGAAAAAGAATTCCGGCGATGAGCGCTGACACAATGCCATTTACGAGGCATACGTCTAACGGCTTATCCCAAGCCAAGCTACCTGCCACTGCGGTCATAAAACCAAAGGCTCCGGCCATCACTACGACTAATCGCATATCACAAATCTCCGCTCAGCAATTTTTGGGCCGCTCGCTTTTTTCGGCTTCCCATCGGTCACGTGAGAAGCTGAGACCAGCCTTTCGACTGATTCGCCAAAAGGGGCTTAGAGCACTAGGACCAAGGCGGTGGCGGCTCTGGCCCTCGAAAGCACATCACTCGCCGACAACTCCGGCGCCGTCTTCGTCGATTCAACAATCGCTTTGACCTCTGGAACGGTTCGGAGAAACCGCATAAGATGATCGCTCTTAAGAGCGTAACTGGTATTCGTATTTGGTCGCGCTTCCGTGGACGCGTGCTCGCCGGGTTCGGTGAGAACCATGCCGACAAGCTGGCCGCGATTGTTAACGAGAGCAGCGCCTCCGAAGGAGGATGTGACCCGCGGTTCGAGCGAGAACTGCCTCGGGTCGGCTTGAAACCCCAAAAGCGAACTAATTTTGCCGTGGGCGGCTTTAGGGGTGAATTGTCCTTGGTTCTCGGCGTCAAAGCCCAAGGCCAACACCTCGGTGGCCACCGGAACATCCCGGCTTGAAAACAACGGCAACGGTTGGAACACACCCGAGATCCTGAACAGCGCGATGTCATTCAGTTGGTCTGTTTTGACAAGTGCGGCGCTAAAGGTGCCTCCTTCTGTCACTACCTGGACATTCTTTCCGCCTAATACAGTCTGCAAGGTTGTCAGCAAATATCCATCGGATGAGATCATCACGCCGGTGCCAGCCTTTTTGATCTCGCCGCCACCCTCTGCCGACGCGACTTGTATGAGCTTTAGGCTGTCGGATGGCGTTGATGCTCGAACGACAAATGCGTCGACAAATTCGTTGGCGCGTTGCTGACCTTCCTTGACTTGGCTTTCCGTCAATAAACGCGAGAGGATTCTCTTGCTCGAAGCCGCTTCGGGCACACCTTGGACTGCGGCCAAATTCCACCATTTGTACGCGTGAATCAGATCAACCTCGACGCCTTTGCCCTCGTAGTAGCAGACTCCGAGGCTATATTGCGCGAAGCGATGCCCCAATTCGGCTGCGGTCCGATAATGATTAACGGCAGCTGTTAGATTCTGCGGAACACCGAGTCCTCGCTCGTAGCAGATCGACAGGTTGTAATGCGAGTCGGCGAAGTTCCGACTGGCAGCCAACTTGTACCATTTGACCGCTTCAAAGTAATTTGTCTGAACACCCTTGCCGGCGAAATGCATGTAACCGATTGCGTGCTGGGCCGCCGCATACCCTTGCTCGGCTGCCATCCTGAACGAGTGTAAGGCCTTTTTGAAATCGGGTGTGGTCGAGATTTCTTCGGCATAAATCTGGCCGAGGCTGAAGATTGCCGGGATGAAATTCTGTTCTGCTGCTTGCTTGAGCCACTTCTCAGCAAGCTTCGGATCCAGGGCAATTCCTGGCCCTGCATGGTATTTCTTGCCGAGATTATATTGCGCGTAGGCGTTGCCTTGCAGCGCGGCGCTCTGATACCACTCGGCCGCTTTATAATGATCCACTGGAACTCCGAATCCCGTGTCGTAGCAATAGCCGAGGTTCGCTTGCGCCGGAGCGTAACCGCGTTCAGATGCAAAACGGTACCACTTAATCGCTTCGGCAGGGTTGACGGGAGTGTCTTTGCCTAGGTGATAGGAGAGGCCAAGATTAAAACAAGCCCATGGTTCGCCCTTTTCGGCTGCAACCTGCCATTTGCCGACCTTAGTCGATGCTGATGCGGCAGTGCCTCCATTCTCGGTTGGAGCGCCAAGCGTGAACCAAGGAAACAAACAAACCGCAAGCCAACTGCGCACCAGAGATAAAGTGCCTGCAGGCAAATGGAATAGTGGCATGGTGACACCTGATCGAACATTCATAAATACAACGCTTCGTTTGCTATGTGCCAAGTGTGGATGCCACCACAACGCTTAACAATACCGCTGCCGCGCCACGCGCCGACATATTTCCTGGTAAGGTCACGGAGCGTTCGGAGCGACCTGTCCGGTAAGACTCTTATATAGCCCCGAGGAACGTTTGTCGAGGCCCGCTTGGTCTTGCTTTGCCGGTTTTCGTGTCGCCATCGGGTCAGTGCTGCGACCTCTGAGTCGTGGAGCAGACCGTGGGCCAAGCCAGCACCCAATTACCGCTCTAGGCTATTTTGGCCTCTTGTCGCTCCGCAGCGTGTCGAGACCGGGATAGAAGAACGGCATGGACTTTTGACCCGAGACAGCCTCGGTCACATTCAATGACTTTGATCCGCGCCGGAAAAAATTACGTAAAGCAAAGAGTGTAAGTGGCATGTTTTTCCTGCGCTGCGGATTGACCTCAAGATTTGTGTAGGATTTTCCGGGCGCCTCGCGTGGCACATCGATTGCTTGGCTGCCTAAGGCAAAAACTTATGCTGGACGGACTGTTTTCGAGCAATAATTACCAGGGGCTGAAGAAAATGCTCGACGCAACGACGATGCGTCAGGAGGCAATCGCGAGCAATCTCGCCAACCTGGAGACGCCGAATTACAAACGGATCGACGTCGAATCAAGTTTCAGCGCCGAACTCAGTCGGGCTGTGGCCGCGCGTGATCTCAAGGACATCTCGCGTGTTGAACCTCGGATCGTCATTGACACCAATGCCCCGGCTGCCAATCGGGATGGCAACACTGTCCAACTCGACAGCGAATTAATTCGCCTTCAACAGAACACGATGGCTCACCAAATGCAGACCCAATTTGTCAGTTCATCGTTCGCAAAACTGAGGTCTGCTATTGCTGGCCGCATCTCCTAATGAATCTCTTACCCGGAATACAAAGTGCCGCGTCAGCTCTCCAAGCTGAACGAATTCGAATGGAGGTCATCGCGCAGAATATTGCGAATGCAAACACCACCCGCACCGCTGAGGGCCGTCCCTACCAGCGGCAGGTCGTCAAGTTTGAAACGCTGTTGCAACAGCAGATCGGCGCTAATTCCGAGGCTGTGCCGATGACCCTGAAGGTTGCTCAGATTACGAAGGATTTCAGGCCATCGGAAACGATTTTCCAACCGGGCCATCCGCATGCCGATGCGTCTGGAATGGTCTCGTATCCAAACGTCAAAATTCATGAGGAGATGGCTGATATGATCGCATCGACTCGGTCGTTTGAAGCGAACTTGGCTGTGATCAAGAATGCCCGGGCGCTGACTCTTCAAACCTTGAGCATCGGACGTCGTTAATTCTAATGAATCCAATTTCGCTGACCGGCAGCCCGTTTCCCTCGCCTTATGCGAACATGCGGCCTCAATTTCCGATGCGCCGTGCTGGAGGGAGTCCGGATACGGGCATCGCGGACCCTGCTTTGGAATCAATTGCCACGCCTCAGCAGCAGGTTGGGTTTGAGAACGTGTTGGGCAAGCTGGTTCAGGAAGTTAATGCCAAGCAAATGGCGGCCGGCGATGCCGTTACTGGACTTTTGAGCGGTCAGCAGGTTCCGCTGCACCAGGCCATGATTGCTATGGAGGAGGCGAGTGTTTCGTTTCAGCTCATGGTGGAAGTGCGCAACAAACTTCTCGAGGGATACCAGGAACTGATTCGAATGCAGGTGTAAGGCAGTGAGGCTGCTTTGCAGTTAACGAAAGCTTAAACGCAAACAATTTAGTAAAAGCGGATGCACGCCTTAAAGCTAATAGGTCAACAGCTCAGTAAGATTTGGAGCCAACTCGGCATCAATCAGCGCGTGGTGATTGTGTTGTCGGGTTTGGCCGTCCTTGTTGGACTCGGACTATTGATCTTTTGGACGAGCCGCGCGGAGTACAAGTTGGTGTATGGCCACTTGGACCCAGTTGAAGCGGGCAAAATTATCGCTGAGTTAGAAGCGAACAGCCAACCTTTTAAACTCGGTCATGGCGGCAGTTCAATCTATGTCCCCCAGGAGAAAACTGCAGAAGTGCGTGCCCAGCTTGCCATGAAAGGCATGCCTAAAGTCGGCGGCATTGGCTTCGAGATTTTCGACAAACCAAGTTTTGGGATGTCGGACTTTGTGCAGCAGGCCAATTACACGCGCGCTTTGCAGGGTGAATTGGAGCGGACCATCAACAAGTTCGAGGGAGTGGAATCATCGCGTGTTTTCATTGTTCAACCCGAAAACCGGCTGCTCGTGGATCCGAATAAAAAGACGACAGCCGCAGTTCATATTACCGCCCGCGGCACGCAAACGCTTGACGCTAGAACGGTTGGCGCGATTCGCAGCTTTGTTGCCAGCGCCGTAGAGGGGTTGAAGGTTAACAATGTGAGCGTCGTTGATTCTGCAGGCAATTCGCTGACGGACACAAGCGAGGACGGATCCTTGGGATCCTTGAGCAGCACCCAGTTAGGGGCGCTTCGAAGTTACGAAAAGTATTTAATGGATAAGGTGAAAGGCTTTCTCGAACGCGTGGTTGGCCCAGAGCAGGTGGTCGTTGCTATTTCGGCAGAGCTCAGCACGGAGAGCATAACGAAGGAGGTCCAGACTTACGAGCCTGGGCCGGAAGGCAAGGGCATTGCGAAGACGGAAACCATCCGTGACGAGACGACCGATTCGGTTTCGCCCAATCCCAGTGGCATTCCCGGGACGCCAACGAATTCAAATACTGATACGAATAATCCCGCAATGCCGATCATGAGCAACAAGAAGACGATGAGCGACACGCAAAGGGAATATCTCGTCGGCATTAACAGGTCCAATATCACGCAAATAGCGGGCTGGCTTAAACGTGTCTCCGCGTCGGTCTTTGTCAATACAAACGAGAACCCGAGCCTCATGATCGAGACCAACCTCACCAACCTGAAGACAGCAGTTCTTAACGCGTTGGGATTGCCCGCTGATGCCACTGAAGTTGCATTGTTCGGGGTCAGCTTCAATGAAAGGAAGGTCAAGGAGATTGAAACGGAAATGGATACATCGCGCCAGACCGAAATGATTTGGCGAGCTGGCAAGAGCTTGCTGTATGCCCTGCTCGGAATTGCCGCGCTGATTGCCTTCTGGCGATTGGTGAAGAATTCGAGCGAAGAACTCCTCCCCACTGGAATTCCGGTTGGCCAGCTCGTGGGCGGCCAAATATTGTATGAAGCTGCGGTCGCGCAGCCCGGTATGGCGTTGCCGTCGGCCGTCGTGCAAACGGCTTCTGAGGGCCCGCTTGCGCAAGTGGGAGAGATCATGCCTCAGGATGAAGATGTCGAGGAGCTGCAGGCTGCTAAGTCTAAATTGGTCATGGACTTTGGGTTAGGCCAGCAAGCGCCTGAACGGATCACCATTGAAGTGTTGAAGCAATTGATCCGTGAGAACCCGGCCAAGATGAGTCAAGCTGCCCGGAGCTGGATGAGCCGCAAAGCCAACGAAGGCGAGTTAACCTAAGCGAAGTTTGAAAGCCGAACTGCAACGAGATACTGGGGTTGCCCAGAAAGGCATGACGCAGATTCAGAAACTGGCGGCGCTCCTTATTCTATTGGGTGAGGACAGCGCGAGCATCATGCTCAAAAGCTTTGATGACAACGAGCGTGAGCTGATCTCGGCTGAGATGGCGAATTTGCCGCTCATGAACCTCGATCAACAGACGGCGGTGCTCAAAGAGTTCACCGAGATGGCGCTGCAAGCCAACGCCGCGTTAGGCGGCAGCGCTGAATATACGCGAGCCGTGCTGGAAAAATCAGTTGGACTCTTCAAGGCTTCTGAAATCATGGGCCGTGTCGGCGCTGGCAATCGAACTTCTGTGGCAACCATGCAGCAGATCATTGACATGGAGCCGCTGGCTATCGTCAATCTCATCAAAGAGGAACAACCGCAAACCATCGCGCTGGTGATTAGTTATTTGACCGCTCAGAAAGGTTCGGAAGTGTTGCTCAATCTTTCCGAACACCTAGGCGAGCAGGTTGTTGAACGGCTGGCCACGCTTTCATCGACACCCATCGAAGTGGTGGAAACCGTCGGCGAAGTCCTTTCCAAGAAGATCGGCGCGAAGATGTCGCGCGCGTTGAACCAAACAGGCGGCGTCAAATCAGCGGCAGCGGTCCTCAACGTCATGGCCAAGGCGGCTCGCCAAAACATTCTGAACAAGCTGGACGAGCGCACGCCGGAATTAGTGCGGTCGATTCGCATGAAGATGTTCACCTTCGACGACTTGGTGACATTGGATAACAAGAGCCTGCAGAAGATTCTGCGTGAAGTTGATCCATCCAGCCTGGCTATTGCCCTTAGCGCCGCAAACGAGAACCTCCGCGGCTCCTTGCTCGGATCCATCTCGAAGCGCGCTGCCGATACGGTCATCGACGAAATTTCCAACCTGGGCCGCGTTACGTTGCGCGAGATCGAGCAAGCCCAGGACAGCATCATTGACATCGTTAGAAAATTGGAAGCCGAGGGTGAGATTTCCCTTGATTCCGGAGGATCCTAGTTATGGTAAAGATTGCGAATAACGTTTCAATTCTCGGGCCTCTGCGCGACATCCGCGTGGTGGGGTTCAAGCCTCGGTCGAATGGCAACGGAAATGGCCACCTGGCCAAAAGCGCGCCCCGGATTGATCTGCATCCCGACAATGACGAAGCGCTTCAAGCCCGCGAGCGCGCTGGATATGAGCGAGGCAAGAAGGAAGCGGAAGATAATTTCAGCCGCCAGATGGAAACGCTGCGATCCGAGTGGGAAGCCAGCCATCGCAATGAGGTGCTTGAGGCTCTTGAAGCATTGAACCGAAACGTCCATCAACAGATGGCTGAGACTTTCAAGTCGCTCGAAAAACACTTGATCATGCTCGCCGCCGAAGCAGCGATCAAGTTGACGGCTGGGATTCCGATTTCGGCTGACATGGTGGAAGCCTACGTCACGGAGGCCATGAATCATGTCGAGCAGGATACCGAAGTGACGATTATTCTGAATCCCGACGATTTGGCGTTGCTCGAACAGCATCAATCCAGCCTTCTGAATCGAGCGGGCGCTTATCCGGTGATCCGATTCCGGCCTGATCCGAAAATGGGCCGCGGCGGCTGTTTGATCGAAACCAAGTTCGGCGAACTGGATGCCCGTCGCGAGACAAAGATTGAGATGCTGAAGAAGGCAGTTAACGAATGATCAATCTGGTTGATGAAGCCAGTCGAACGTCGCCGTTAATTCAACACGCGCGCACGCGATTGCGTTCCACTTCCCTCTTGGAACGCCACGGACGGGTTATCCAAATGATCGGCCTTGTGATTGAGTCGCGCGGCCCGATGTCAGCCATTGGTGATATTTGCCGTATCGAATCAAGTTCCACTCCCGAAGGCGTTCTCGCCGAAGTAGTCGGGTTTAGGAACGAACATCTCCTGCTCATGCCGCTTGGCGAGGTTCATGGCATCTATCCCGGCAGCCAAGTCATCGCCACCGGGTCGCGTTTGCGAGTGCCAGTCGGCTCCGAACTCAAAGGACGGGTGATCGATGGATTAGGCAATCCCATCGACGATCTTGGCCCAATTCCGACCATCCCGCTCGAAGAACTCAATCTCGCGCCGCCGCATCCTCTCAAGCGCGACCGCATTTCGCAGCAGTTTCAAACTGGCATCAAAGCCATCGATACGTTTGTCCCCTGCGGACGAGGCCAGCGTATGGGCATTTTTTCCGGCAGCGGCGTGGGGAAATCCACTTTGTTGGGCATGATGGCCAGCCGAGCGGAGGCGGACGTGAACGTGATCGCGCTGATTGGCGAACGAGGCCGGGAAGTGCGCGAATTTCTCGAAAGGGACTTGGATTCGGCGGGACGCGCCAAATCGGTTGTGATTGTGGCCACTTCAAATCAGCCGGCACTCGTGCGTATTCGCGCGGCTTTCCTTGCTATGACTGTGGCGGAGTTTTTCCGCGCCGAGGGCAAGAATGTATTGCTGATGATGGATTCGGTGACGCGCTTCGCCATGGCTCAGCGCGAAATAGGTTTAGCCGTGGGCGAGCCGCCAACCTCGCGCGGCTATACGCCGTCTGTTTTCGCGCTTCTGCCACAATTGTTAGAGCGGGCTGGGAACGACGAAAACGGTTCGATGACCGGTCTCTTTACTGTCCTGGTGGAAGGCGACGACATGAACGATCCAATCGCGGATTCAACGCGTTCGATTTTGGACGGACATTTGGTGCTGACACGGGAACTAGCCGCGCTGAATCATTATCCCGCTATCGACATTTTAGCGAGCGTAAGCCGGTTGACGCGCGATCTCTTGAGCCCTCAACAAATCGAGCTGGCCGGTTACGCGCGCGAAGCCCTGGCTGTTTACCGCAAGAATCAGGATTTAATTACGATTGGCGCCTATGTCGCTGGGAGCAATCCCGTAATCGATCAAGCGATTCGATTGCAAGTCCCCATTATGGAGTTCTTGCGGCAGCAGGTCACGGAAAGCAGCACCACCGCGGCGAGTTGGCAAACGCTGACTCAAGTGATGGCCCCTCCGGCGCCACCACCGGCCGATAACATGAAGCGGGCTAATAAATGAATGCTCCCCTCTCAGTGAACCTGTGTTGCAGGATAGGCGTCCCGCCTGTCCAGCTTTTGGTGTGCGCAGATGCTGGACAGGCGGGGCGCCTGTCCTACGAGAGGAGAGCGTTTCCGTCATGAAACCGTTTCGTTTTCCACTCCAGGCTGTCCGAACGGTGCGGGTCAGCCAGGAACAGAAGGCTTTGGAAGCGTTTAGTCGAGCTCAGGCTCAAGTCGAGCAAATCGCGACGCGAAAGCGCGGGATACTATCGGAGATTGAAGGAGTTTATAATCAGCGGCGCGAGCGTTTGAGCCGAGTCGCTAGTTCGGAAGAGATTCAAGTGATGCAGCAAGGGCTGCGAGCGTTGCATGAGGCGCTGCGGCGGTGCCAGGTGGAATTGCAAGCTGCGGAAGCGATTCTGGCTGACAAGTCGAAAGCGCTGTTGGAAGCCCGGCAAAAGCGCGAAGTCATTGAAAAACTACATGACAAACAACGTGCCAGTCACCTGGCCGAAGCGAGCAAAGCGGAGCAAAGAACATCCGATGAGTTTGCTACGTTGAAGTCCATCGGCAATCTCGCGATGAGATGGAGATAAACTGGTATGAATAAGCTGCTGACATCTAAATGGTCTGTGGCAGTCCTGGGAATGATCGCGTTTCTGGTGACGATTGTCATTTTGTGGAAACCCGACGAGGCGCCGCCCGGAGGGGCAAATGCTGCGACCGGTACGAATGCGCCCGCCGCGTCTGCGCACACCGACACCAACACGCATGCGCATGCTGAAGAGGTCGTCGCGAAGCCACCGATTGTAGCGCCGCTTGCGCCAAGCAGCACACAAGCTGGCGAACCCGGTTCACTGACATTTAATAATCCAGAGCTGGTCCAACTGCGGATCGAGCTTCAACAGGAGAAGGCGGAACTGCTCGAATACGAGAAAACGCTGAAGAACATGGAGCGACAGTTGTTATTGGAAAAGGAACACCTGGGGATCATCACTCAACAAGTGTGGCAGGCGAAAGCAGCCCTGGACGAGGCTCTGACCCGGGAGAGAACGATCATGGAGAGCAGCGAGACAAACGCGCTCCGAGGCTTCTCCCGAGTGTTTGCAGCCATGGCGCCCACCAACGCCATGACGATCTTGAAGAATTATCCCTCGGTCAATGAAGTCGCCAGAATTCTGCATTGGATGGATCACAAAGAGCAGGCGGCAATTCTCCAAGTCTTCGGGTCGAATGATGTAAATAAGGCCACAGAGATAATCGAGAAGATGCGCACGCTTGCTCCGAGGCCGCAGCTACCATTGAAGAAATGAATATCTTTTCCCTCAGCAATCCTCCCGCGCCCGCGGGCGAAGACCTGCTCTCGATTGGGGCAGTACCCGCGGCAGCGTCGGGCTTAGAACCAGCGGCCTCATTTGAAGCAGTGCTCGGGGTTTCCTTGCCGGCCACCTCTTCCGATCTTTTGATGATTGAAAAGGCGCCACCAGGCAAAGCCGCCGCTTCCTCTTTGGCTTTCAACGCAAACTTTGTCAGCATTCAAGGGCCACGAATTTCAGCGACAAGTTCGCGCCCTGAAGAATTGCCGGATCCGGCAACAATAGCACTGAGTTTAACGGCGCCCGTAAGCGTTGCAGCAACTGCGGGTGGGAATGAGACAACGGTCATGAGTTTTGGCGCCTCGGAGCGCGAGCACGCTGAACAAGAACCTCATTTGGCGGCGTTGGAATCGCGCGAACTCCTGAATCCAGCGCCGGTTGATCCCATTACGCAGGCGGCACAAGCAAATGCGTTGGTCGTTCTCGCCGAGCCGCCGAAGATCAATCTCGATTTGCCCCGGCCGACGGCAGGTTCAAACGCCGGCGAACCAACTCAGGGCGAGTCACTCCAACCGGTTTCGGGAACCAGCCAAATCGACAACGTCGTTAATGCGCGCGAGCCGCAAGTATTGGAACGCACTTCTACTGCCATGCCGATGCCAGCAGTCGATGCGAAACCAACGGCGAGCATCTCGGTCCGTGAGAAAACACCCCTTGCGCCAAGCGGCACTGCGCCTGAGTTGCAGAAGGCGTCGAGAAACTCTCAAGCAGCACGCGAAGCGAGAACATATGTGACTTCCGCAATCGAGCCGAATGCTGCGCCCGTTGAAGAATTAACTCCAGCACGCCGCGTCATGGCCGGATTAAGGCGCCCGACGGATTCGGTGCGAACTGCTCTTTCCTCGCGGGAAATCATCGGTTCTGAGATCAGCACGCAAAGTCAAACCTTGCGGAGCGAGTTCACACCTGCGTTAGGCACACAGGGTTCCGTTTCGTTGAGCGCTCGCGCAGCGAAGATTGTCTCGCGTCCGACCGCGCCGCAGCATTTGGAAAGTCAGGCGACGCCAAATGTTATCAAGTCCGAATATCGCGTCCAGCAAGGCGCCGAACAAACTATTCAAAGAGTGGCTCAGCAACTTGACGTTTCGTCCGCGCCCCGTTACCAAGCTGGCTTCTCAGGGCGTCCCACGCCCTCCGGCCAAGGTGCATCGATCAATGAATCAACAACGGTTAAGCCCGGCGTTATCCCTAATAAGGGAGCCGATTCTTCTGTTCAAGAACTCACCGCGTCCAAGGTTCAATTGATGTCGAAAGACGCGAGCGCCTTTGTTCAACCAGGGGCTTCGGGCGACGGCAACAAACTTGATCAAGCGATTAGCGCCTCCCGTCCGACTTTGGCGAACGACGTTCCGATTCGGCCTTCATCCGCGGGGACGTCGGAACGATATACTCCACAGCAGATCGACGAAGCAGGGTTCGTGCGACGGCCCGCGAGCGCAACTCTTGGCGGCGCCGAGCAGAATGCATCCGATGCGCCCGAGGCTGGCGTTGTGCTTTCTTCAGGAGCTCAGCCAGAGTCCAGGGAGCTTTTTCCCGATGTTGGTCCGAATATTTTGCCAGGGCCGGAACAATTCGAGGCGCGTCCGGCGTTGCGAACACATGCGCCTCAGCGCGAAACAAACGTTGCCACGAGGGTTTCCTCCAGCGGCACACTAGATGCTCAACAAGATTCCGCAATGGCTTTAGCCGCGAACAGCGAGACCGTAATTGAGACGCTTGGGAAAAATATTCCTAGCGTCGGCAAAAATGACGGCAACTCGGGCCTCAGCGAGGCCGCCGCGCGCGGCGGGATGCGTTCCGTAAGAATTGAAAGCGGCGAATCGCGAATTGTCGACGTTTCGCTGTTCAACCCCTCGGGCAATGGTGAGATGCAAACGATCTCGGAGCCCGCGTCGATTGATTCAGAGCAGATCGGGTCGGTAACTCAGTTTAGGTTGACTGATGAAATTTGGTCTGCTGTCGAGCGGTTCCGTGCCACTAGTCGCGAAGATTGGGTGGTGACCATTCGTCCAGATCGCGAAACTCATTTGAACCTTCAGATCAAGATGCGAGATGAGCAACTGATCGTTCAGGCCACTCTGGAGAGTGGTAACTGGGACGCAGTTGCGCCGCAATGGTCCGAACTTCAAGCATCGCTCGCGGAGCGCGGTGTTCAGCTCAAGGCGTTGGAAGTGGGTAGTGGCGCCGGAGCAGAAACTCAATCTAACCAGTACAGCACAAACTCGAACTCGAACGGGCAGCGGCAGGCGGCAAATGATTTCGAGTATGCGCGCGAATTTGCGGAAACAGCCCGGGACTTTGCTCAACGGCGGGCCGAATCACAAAAGCCTGCGTTTGCCACACCGGCGCGCACCAATTCACCAGCGCGACCCAATCAAGTTTTAGAGACATGGGCCTAACCTCATGATAGCCACTCCTCCAATCACGAACGACGTAGTCAAGTCGAACATCGGCGAGCAAAGCCGAATTCCGACGAAGCTGCTGAACCAGGACGATTTTTTGAAGTTGGTGGTTGCGCAAATGACCAATCAGGATCCGCTGAAACCGCGGACGGATACGGAGTTCATCGCGCAGATGACCCAATTTACCACCCTGGAGCAAACGAAAAACATGCAGTCGGACATCGCCCAGATGAGAGCGCAACAACAGCTGCTTCGTGGCATGTCTTTGCTGGATCGTGTCGTTCAGGTTCAGTCTGGTGATGCCAGTCCTGTAACCGGTGTTGTGAAGGGATTGGAAATGGATGGAGACAATCCCAAAATCCTGATCGGTGAACAGGCGTTTGATTTGAACGATATCATAAGCATTCGTCCGGCGAACCAAAACTGAAAACAGAAACCTAAACCATAAGACAACTATGCTTCGCTCACTTAATAGCGGTGTAACTGGCGTCAGACAGTTTCAGACCAGTCTCGATGTCATCGGCAATAACCTCGCAAACATTAATACCATCGGTTACAAAGCGGGCCGGGTTGAATTTGCTGACACGCTGCTCCAAACATTGCGCGCGGCCACACCGGATTCGGGCGGCGGGGGCGCTGGCGGGGTTTCCGGAGTTTCCGCAATCCAGTTGGGTAATGGCGTCGAGTTAGCCGCTATAAAGAATTCATTCACTCAGGGCGCGGTCAATCAGACGGGCGTCCATACAGACCTTGCCATCAGCGGCGATGGTTTTTTCATCGTGAAAAATCCTTTGACCCTTGAGGTGTTCGCCACGCGCGCGGGAGATTTCCGGACGGACAGCAGCGGTTTTCTTGTGACCAACCAGGGTTTTCGTGTTCAGGGCTTTAACGCGCCACCTTCTTTAGGAGCAACCGCGAACTATGTGGATGCTGACGCCATCGGAGATATTCGGCTGGATAAAGGGACAGTACCGGCGTCAGTTATAGCCACAAGCGCGGCAGCGGCAACCGCAGGGGTTCAAAACATTAACATTGATTCGAGCGGGAAGGTTAACGTTCTCCTGACTGATGGTTCGCAATATACTCGCGGGCAAATTCTCTTACAGAATTTCAAAAACCCAAATGCATTGCTCAAACAAGGTAATAACCTGTATGGCGGGTTGACGACTGCTGGACCTGCCGGGGGGACCGCAACACAGACGAATCCATTTGGAACAGCGCCATCGTTTGCGAAAGCCAACACCAATGGCCTAGGCCGCATCGATTCCGGATCTCTCGAAATTTCCAACGTGGACATCACCCGCGAATTCTCGACCATGATCACAACGCAACGCGCCTTCCAGGCCAATGCGCGAGTGGTTGCGGCCAGCGATGACATGTTGCAAGAAATGATCAACGTAGTAAGATAAGCCCCTAGCTTATGGCGGATAACCCTCCAGCAGAGCAAACGCCTGCGGCCGGCGGCGAAAAATCCGCGACTACGGAAGCAGCGCCCGCGAAGGCCGGTGGTCTTTCTTCTTACGTGCCATTGATCATCGCGGTCGTGGTGATGCCCGTTGCGGCTTACGTCACCATTTCGATCAAGAGCAAGATGTCGAGCAAAGGTTCAGCGGCTCACACCGAAGAGGAAGCTGAGCCGGAAGCCGAGAAACCGAAAGATTCGCACGGTGGCGGTGGTCATGGAGGGAGTGCAAAACCGAAAGATTCGCACGGTGGCGGTGGTCATGGAGGGAGTGCAAAACCGAAGATTGCGAAGGGCACTCGAAATGTGAAGCTGGCCGTGCCTTTGACTCGCGATGCCATCGCATTCGCGCCTAAGGACCCCGATAATCCGCGCGATGTCGATAAGATCGTGATTCTGGATACCAAGGGAGAGACCAAAGACATGGCACAATCGGACAAGATTGTGGTTAATGTCGCCAATACAGGAGGGGGACGGTACGTGTTGGCTCGGCTCTCGTTCATGAGTGATCATCAAGAGTTTTTAGATCGGTTAAATGAGAATCGCGAACGTCTGATTGATGTGGCCGTCGGGACGTTGTCGAACAAAACCTTGGAGGAGCTCAATCGTCCGGGCTATAGAACCCTTCTTAAATCCGAACTTCGAGATCTGTTCAACCAACAGCTCGGAGTTACGATGATTCAGGAAGTGGTGATCCACGATTTGGTCATTCAGTGAGTTATGCAGCTGCGCCTTTCCCCGACTGTAGCGCAGAGTTTCACTCTGCTGTATCGCCGACTTGCAGTCGGCAGGGCGTTCGACTCGTCCAACATCTCGGAGTTGGCGGAAACGTTGCAGATTGAAAATCTGCGATACAGCAGAGTGAAACTCTGCGTTACGAGAAAGATACCTTAAAGGCAAACGGCCATGGCTCGCGTCGGTCCAACAGCGGTTCAGCATCAGGCGGCAGCGCCTGTTCAGGTCTTTACTCATCGCGGGGCTAAAACAGTCCTGCCGAGTGATCGAATCAGGAATTTTGCTTTCGGGCAAGTGGCGGCTCTTTCTTCGAGCGAACTGCATCGCTTCAAATCGCATAATGAATCAGTGGTTCGCGGTGTAGGAGCGCGGCTTTCGCTGTTTTTGCGCATTGAATTCACGTTGGAACTTCTCGCGCTGGACACGATCACCTTGCCGAAGTTTGTAGATACCACTCCGCCCCCTCGGCATATGGTCCTTTTTAAGATTGATCCGCTTCGGGGGATTGGAATTTTGGACGTTCCGCCGCCCTTGGCTTTGGCAATAGCGGATCGCATGTTGGGCGGCAAAGGGTTTTCGGTAAATCCCAATCGCGCGCTTCGCGAAGTGGAAATAGCGTTGGTCAATCAGATGGCCCAAATCGCCATTCGCGAATGGTGCACGCCGTGGAAAAGCCTCGATGAATTGCGTCCCGGCTTGCTAGGGCATGAGAGCAATCCGCGGTTTCTCCAAATTGGCAATGCGGATGAAACGTTTTACATGCTAAAAATGGAAGCTGGCATTGGCGATTGCATCGAACAGATGCTTATGCTGATGCCGGTCAAGATGCTCGATCCGCTGGTCCGGCAGCTTTCGCTCGATCCTGACAGCCTGAAGAAAGACAAGACAACCAAGGAAGCGGTTATTCCGAAATGGAATTCATCCTTTGATGAAATCAAAATCCCGCTGACAGCCGAGTGGCGAGGGTTGGAGATCATGACCCGCGATTTGCTGAATTTCCAAGTCGGTGACATTATTCCGCTCGATGCGAATCAATTGAACCAGGTTGAAGTCTGCTTGGCGCATCTGCCAAAATATGTTGGCCGCTTGGGCAGTTCCGGGCCAAAGAGCGCGGTGGAGATCATCGGAGTTGCGCCGGTTTAAGCATCTTTATGCAGTCAACGCTGCCCCTCCCCCTGAACCTGTTCCGTAGGACAGGGCGTCCCGCCTCTCCTGCTTTTGGTGTACGCAGATGCTGGACAGGCGAGACGCCTGTCCTACGACCGGTTCATGGCGATAGAGTCTAGAATTTATGAGCACCTCCACTGAAAGCCTGCCGACACTTGAATTTCTTTTGGACGTTCCGATCAAGCTGACCGTTGAATTGGGCAGTTGCCAGATTTCGATGCGCGATTTGCTGCATCTGAACGTCGGATCAGTCGTGCAGTTGGACAAACCAGCGAACGCTTCGGTTGATCTTTACGTAAATCAAAAGTTGGTCGCGCGGGGCGAGGTTGTCGTGGTCGAGGAAAACTTTGGGATCAAGATCACGGAGATTCTCGCCAAACCGAGCGCGCCATGAAAGTCGGTCGCCGCGTCGGTCTTTGCTTTCTCGCCTTCAATTCGATTGCCATCGCGGTTCGTGCGGCCGGTGTCACGGGTACCAATGCGCCCCCCGCGTTGTCGGCGCCGTCCGACAATATCCTCGAGATGCTTCTGCGAATCACCGGCGCGTTCTGCCTGGTGATCGCGATCTTTATCTTCGGTGTCTGGTTTTTTAAGAGATCGCGCCTTTTTTCGCTCTATCAAGGCGGACATGCGCAATTGAAAGTTTTGGAGACCAGGTCGCTCGGCTATCGAAATACGCTCTTGGTGATCGGATATTCGCAGCAGCGTTTTTTGATCGCGGTTTCAGCGACGGGGGTAAATCTGCTTTGTCCACTCCCAGATGCCGGGGCTGCTGAAGCCGGCTCTATCCCGCAGCCGCAGTCGAGTTTTTCGCAACAATTGAACGCGTTACCGGAACGCAAGGCATGAAGCACATTATGCCTCCCCATGAACCGGTCGTAGGACAGGCGTCTCGCCTGTTCAGCATCTGCGTACACCAAAAGCAGGACAGGCGGGACGCGCTGACCTACCAGGGACTCAAAGCTTGCGCTATGTCACTAATCAAGCTGGCGCTCGTTCTGTTCGTATTCGCCTGTTTCAGCAACAGTTCGGTGATGGCCGCGGCTGGCGCGACCAATAACGTGTCGCCGTACAATTTCAATTTCGGGCTGAACTTGCCGAGTCAGCCTCGCGATGTGGATGTCGCGATCCGGATTGTCTTTATCATGACATTGCTGACGCTGGCGCCGTCGATTGTCATGCTGATGACGAGTTTTACGCGGATCGTGATTGTCTTTTCCTTTCTGCGGACTGCGCTTTCGTTACAGGGAACGCCAGCCAGCCAGCTGATGATTGGGTTCGCCCTGTTTCTGACGTTCTTCATCATGGCGCCCACGTACGAACGGATTAACGCGGACGCGCTTCAGCCCTATTCCGCAGGGCAAATTACGAGCCAGGAAGCGTTGCAGCGCGCGACGGGTCACATGCGTGATTTCATGCTAAAACAAGCGCGCGCGAAGGATGTCGAAGTGTTTGTCGAGTTGGCGAAGCTCGGGCCGACTGAACCGAAGGACTTGCCTATGCGAGTGATTATTCCTGGGTTCATTTTGAGCGAACTCCGGACCGGTTTTCAGATGGGATTCGTCATTTTCATTCCATTTATTCTGATCGACTTTGTGGTGGCGATCGTTTTGATGAGCCTGGGTTTGATGATGTTGCCGCCAGCCTTTATTTCAATGCCATTGAAGATTCTGTTGTTTGTATTGGTGGATGGCTGGGCATTGCTGGTCCGGTCTTTGGCGGTTAGCTTTACGCAGTAGCATGACACCGGATTATTGCATCGAGCTGCTGCGGATTTTGCTAAGCCAAGCGGTTATTGTGGCTGCGCCCTTCCTTTTGACGGCGTTGTTGGTTGGCTTGTTGATCAGCCTGTTCCAAACGATCACGTCGATTCAGGAGCAGACGCTTTCCTTTGTGCCGAAAGCCTTGGCGGTCGTCGGATTGCTCTTCATCATCTTGCCGTGGCTGATCCGGACGCTCATGGATTTCACGGTCCGGATGATCAACCAATTCCCAATGATGGCGCGGTAGTCCTACTGGTTTGCTGAAAGCTGAAAGCGTAGCAGCGGTGGAGAATTCGGGCTCATGCGCGAGTGTTGTTCGCCGAGTCGGACGATCAGATTGGTCTCACCACTTTGAGCCGAAGCATTGCCGAAGGAGTTGCGGGCATGAGTGAAAATCTGCAACGGGCCTTCGCAGACTTTATCAAACTTGAAGCGGCCTTCGCGATCCGTCCGGGTCTGATCGTGGGGCTGGCCTTCACCTTGCAGGTTAACATAACATAAGCGCCCGCGACCGGCTTGTCCTCGCTGTCCAGGAACTGGCCGGCCAGTCTAAGGTTGGCCAGATTCAGCTCGATCAGGACCGGACTGGTCCTTGCGCACGTTCCAGGATTGGCGCCACGCGGGAGCCATACCCGATTTGCGAGCAACAAAAAGGGCGGAGTTGCGCGGCAACGAAAGTGTAAAGCCGCCATCCGCCTGAGTGGTGATTTGTTCAGTGATTTCTAGAGCTGCGCCAGGACGAAAGAAAGAATCTTCCGCATACTCGTAGCGCGCCATGGTTGCTGCTGCAACCGTTCGACCATCGCTGGTCACAACTTTGCCGCTAAAGCGAAAGGGCGAGTTGGTGGTTGCGGCCGCGCCCCGACCGCAGAGGCCAGAGCGAGAATGCATGCGATTCTTTTCATAATAAGACTTCTCCCGATTTTGACCGGCCAGGAATTGTACGGAGCGCGGACAGCCTTGTCCGCGCATTCCTGGAAGTACGCCCGAACCGCGCGGACAAGGCTGTCCGCGCTCCGTACGCAGTTATTTTCCTCCGACTTCGATGGAACCACGCTTCGCGGGCTGCGAAGCTCTAGCTGGCCCGCGCAATTGAGAAGTTGGGATTCCTCGTTTCTTGGCCATGGGATCGATGTACCAGACATAATCCCCTTGATCGGAGAAGAACAGAAAGGCCCGATTCTCGAGCAGCCAACTTTCCCAGTCGGGCACACTGGGCTTCTTTGGCGCGCCCTCCGGCGCGTAATCTGCCAGCAACCGAAAAGCGCGCTTTGCTTCCGCACCTTCAGTCCGCAACGCAGCAATGGCCTTGTCGAAGAACTCGATCGTATCAATCGCCGCCCCCAGAGACCGGGCTTCCTTGTCAACTTCGAGTTTGGCGTCCCAGCTCGGATGCAAATAACCTCGATTCTCCGCATACCATTTCCGAATCTCGCCGGAATCTTTCCCCTTGAGCGCATCCAAGACGCTTTGGCTGGCGATCCATTCGATTTCACTGGCATCCCCTTTGTCGCGCAGGCGTCGATCCAGGTAACCCCGCGGCAATGCCACTGAACCGGCAAAGATCGAGGGAGTGACGGCAATCGGGCGATCTTCGACGATCGCCATATTGAAGCCCGCGCTGCCCAGCAGCACCGTTGGCTTGTTCCAGCTCGCTCGCGGTCCTAGAGGCGAGCCTTGTTTTCGTTCTTGTTCGGTATTGCCCGATTGCGGCCAGTCGAGCAAAACGACATCGAACCCGATGGCTTGTTCGGGCCGAAAACCGCGCCGCTCGACCGCATGGAGCTGGCCAGCATTCTTTTGCAGAAATGAGGTGACTTGTTTGGCGCGGGTGCTGTTTGCGGGTTGGCCAACGTAGAGCAGCTTGAGTTTGTTTACATCGGCTGCGCGGGCGCTTGCGAGTCCCAGCAGCGAAAGCACAATAAATGCGATAGATTTCATAGGCTTTATTTGGGCGATCGACTGACTTTTAACACCGGTTCCACGGAGATGGTTGCGGGCGGCCAGCACAACGCTTCATTGCAGACCTGATACTTGATCGTGATCGGCAGTTTGCGGGTGGTCTCTTTGGCCGAGGGCTCGATCACAAAGCGGCGTTGGAAAACCGCTTCGGTTGCATAGATTCGTGACCCATCATCTTTGGTCTTTGGTTCCGGACCGCGCCACGGTCCTGTAGCGCGAAGTGGCCGGCCGTTGAGTTTGGGTTCTAGCGCAGTTGGCTGGTTTCGTGAACCGGAGTTCTCCAGCGCATAGATCCAATGCCCCGGCGCGATGCGCACTTTCACAGTCGCGGTAATTGAGTCTCCTGGTGATGCTACGACAGGTTGAATGATCGCGCCGACAGTAACTCGGTTAGTCCCCTCCGGCGTGGCCACGACGATTTCAGGCAGGGTCGTCCCCTCAAGTGATTTGCATCTGCTAGAAACGGCGCTGTAGGTCGAGTGATTCGCTGCCGCGCCACGAAGCGCAGTCGCGAGTAAAAACACTAAGGCCACAAGTGGAAGAACCGCCCGTTTCATTAACTTGAATTGACACCTGTTGGCCCAGGGATGCTCAATCTTGTGCAATGCAATATGTCAGAATCAAACGTTCTGGGGAAGATTTCTTGACCGCTGATTACACCGATGTGCACAGATGAGCAAGTTGGGTCATCTCTTTCATCCGTGTGATTTGCGTAATCCGCAGTCAATTAGACGGCCCTTTCCTTGGTACTCGGTCGGAAACCTGCTTTGGGGGTCACGAGATGCTGGCATTCTTCACCTGGTTTCTGGTGTTTGTGCGGACGACATCCTTTATGGTTATGTTCCCGCTGCTTTCTGCGCCGAACGTGCCAGTGCGGCTTCGCGTTGCATTATCGGCGTTCTTAAGCTTGATGGTTTTCCCGAATGTCAGCAATCCAGTCGACGTTTCCACGCTCGGCCTGTTGCAGATAGTCATTGTGATCTTCAAAGAGGTGTCGCTGGGAATTTTTCTTGGCTTTATCTGTCGGTTATTCGTTTACGTCGTGCAGTTGGCTGGGACCTTCATCTCGACTGAGATTGGGCTGCAGACATCCACCTTGATAACGCCTGATGGTGTATCCGTGGATGTGCCAGCGGCGGTACTCAACTTGCTTGCCATGATGCTGTTTCTGAGTTTGGACGTGCATCACATCTTAATCAGCGTTTTTCAGCAAACGTATGTGGTTTTGCCCATCGGAAGCGGGGGGCTGACCGATGAGTTATTTGACGATTTGACCCTTCGAGCAGGCAAAATCTTCCTACTGGCCGTGCAGATTGCCGCGCCGTTGATCGCCGTCAGCTTCCTGATCGGGGTAGTTTTGATGATGTTGGGGCGGGCGGTTCCCCAAATGAACATTTTCTTCGAAAGTTTCACTATCCGGTTGTTTGCTGGGCTGGTTGTGTTCGGTTTTAGCATTAGTCTGGCGGCGCAACATCTTTCCGACTACTTAAGGCACATCCCTCGCGATCTTCTGGAAGTAGCCAGACTCTTGTCGGCCAAATGAGGCAATGAACGACGACAAGACAGAGCAACCGACAGGCAAAAGGCTTAGCGAAGCAGCCAACAGAGGTCAGTTTCCCCGGACGATGGAGATTCAGACCGTCTTTGCCCTGACGGCAGGCCTTTTGGTGATAAGCCTTACGGGCCAGAATACGATTCGGATTTTCACCACTTCCATGGTTGAGACGTTGGGACAGTTGGGGCGGCTGACGATGACAATGGATTCGGTGCAACATTATTTTGGGATTTTTCTCAAGTGGATGGCTATCTGCGTGTTGCCAATAATGATTGTTTCGACTGTGGCGGTCATTCTCGCGGGCGGTTTGCAGAGCCGTTTCCGAATGTCCTGGGAACGGATGGAGTTCAGATGGGAGCAATTGAACCCAGTCTTCAATATCTCAAACTTGTTTCAGCCAATGCCGGCTTTCGTGCGAGTCGTTGTCGGTATTCTAAAGTTGTTGGTAATTTTGGGGTTTACGTACGTTGTGATTCGGCGACTGCTCGAACATCCGATTTTTTATACGGCGACCAGTTTTGGGCAGGTTTTGATGTTCATGGCAGAGTCGGTTCAGTCGATTTCGATGAGAGTTTTGGCTGGGTTGATCTTTATTGCGGCGGCGGATTACGGGTATCAGCTCTGGAAGCACAAGAAGGATATGATGATGACCAAGACTGAGGTCAAGGATGAGATGAAGAATGCCGAAGGCAGTCCCGCGGTAAAAAGCGAGATTCGAAAGCGCCGCTTAAAGATGATGCAGGGCAATTGGATGGCTGAGATTCCGCGTGCCGACGTTGTCATCACGAACCCGACACACCTGTCGATCGTGCTGCGGTATAATCGCAAGAGCATGCGCGCGCCGAAAGTTGTGGCGAAGGGAGCTCGGCTGAACGCATTGCGGATACGGGAGATTGCGCAGCAATTTCAGATTCCGATCGTCGAGAACAAGCCCGTGGCGCGCCTGCTTTTTAAGCATTGCCGAATTGGGCAAGAAGTGCCTCCGCAAGTTTATGCCGCCGTGGCCGAAATCCTTGCCTATGTCTATCGAGTGAACCGATATCGGTACTACGTTGAAGGGCAAAAAGCATAGTCATGACGACAGCCGTTGCCACAGCCTCATCATTCTCCGTTAAGCGCTTTTGGCGTTATGGCGACATAGGTCTCGTCATCTTCATGTTCGGGACGCTGTTGCTGTTGATTCAGCCCGTTCCCACGGTCCTGCTCGACTTGCTTTTGAGCCTGAGTATTGCGTCGGCTCTTCTGATTTTGCTGGTCATCCTGTATCTGAAGGAGCCGTCCGAATTCACTGGGTTTCCAACGCTACTGCTCATCTTGACTCTGTTTCGACTTGGATTGAACGTCGCATCCACGCGCTTAATTCTTTTGGATGGCTATGCCGGCGAGATTATCTCGGCATTTGGAACCTACGTAGTCCGTGGCAATTACGTTGTCGGGTCAGTCGTGTTCTTAATTCTGACCGTCATTAACTTCATCGTAATCACCAAAGGTGCTGGCCGTATCGCTGAAGTGGCTGCTCGGTTTACGCTCGACGCGCTGCCCGGAAAGCAAATGTCGATCGATGCCGAATTGAACGCTGGCCTTATCAAAGAGGAACAGGCGCGGGCGCGGCGGACCGCGTTGCAGCAAGAGGCCGACTTCTATGGCGCCATGGACGGCGCGAGCAAGTTTGTGCGTGGGGATGCTGTGGCAGCGGTATTGATTACGATCATTAACGTCCTGGGCGGTTTCGGAATTGGCGTCGTCCAGAGGGGATTGCCACTCGTTCAGGCATTGCAGGACTACACGATTCTGTCGATTGGTGACGGTTTGGTGTCGCAGATCCCGGCGCTGATTACTTCGACTGCGGCTGGTATTCTCGTAACGCGGGCTGCTTCTAAAGAGAGCCTGGGGCATAGTCTTACACGGCAATTGTTCTTTTCTCCTCGCGCTTTAGGGATTTTGTCGGGGTCCCTCTTAGTGTTGGCGCTGGTGCCTGGTCTTCCCATGATGCCGTTCCTGATTCTTGCGGGCGTGTTTGGCGGCTTATGTCGCGTCTTAAAGAAGAGCGGATTGCAGACAGGGGCGCCTGAGTACTCTCCGACGCCATCTAACGCTGTTGCCGAAGAGACCACCAAAGAAGCAGCGCTACAGGCCCCGGCACGTGCTGCGGCAGCGTCCGAGAAGTTGGAAACTCTTTTAAACGTCGATACGTTACAAATTGAACTTGGTTATGGTTTAGTCGCCTTGGCGGATGTCCGGAAGGGCGGCGATTTGCTGGAAAGAGTGACTGGAGTACGGCGGAACTTTGTCCAGGAAATGGGCTTTATCATTCCGCCCATCCGACTTCGGGACAATCTGCAGTTGGGGCCGAATGAGTATCGCTTCCTCTTACGAGGACATTTTATTGCGCGGGGTGAAGTGATGCCAGGGCACTTCTTGGCCATGAACACGGCGAACAGCAAAACCGTGGTGCCGGGAATCCCAACAACAGAACCGGTCTTTGGCCTTCCTGCGATTTGGGTCAAAGAGGTTGACCGAAGGAACGCCGAGATTGCTGGTTATACCATTGTCGATCCCCCGTCCGTGCTCGTGACGCACCTTGGCGAGACCATCAAGCGAAGCTGCCACCAAATTATCAGCCGCCAGGATGTGCAGGTCCTCTTGGATAATCTCAAACAGAACAATCCTGCGTTAATCAATGAGTTGATTCCGGGATTACTCAATACCGGCCAAATTCAACGAATCCTGCAGAACCTCCTCGCGGAGGGCGTCTCGATACGGAATTTGGTTGGTATTTTGGAAAAGGTCGCTGATTACGCCGCCATTACGAAGAATCCCGATGAACTGGCGGAGCAAGCGAGGCGGGCGATTGGAGCGCAAATCATTAAGCCGTACCAGAACGAACAGGGAGCTATCCAAGCCATTACCATGGATCCGTGGCTCGAAGAAGAAATTGCGAAAGGTCTCCGCCAATCCCCGAACGAGACTATGCTCTTTATGGAGCCAAAGCTCGCGCAGCACGTTACTTATCACTTGTCCAAAGTTGTGCAGCCGATGCTTGCGGAGGGGCGTCCGCCGGTGGTTATCTGCTCGGCGACCATTCGGCTTGGATTAAGGCGATTCTTTGCCGCGAACTTCCCGGAGGTAGCGTTCCTGGCGTATGAGGAGTTGCCCGCTCGGATCGAAATTCAATCGGCTGGCTCCGTGCCAAGCCCGGCTTAGCTAGTGGTGGTCGATTCCTTGGACATGGGATCAAATGTGATCGGCAGTCTTAGGGCATGAAACTAGTCACGATCGTTGCAGAGTCTGCAGCGCAAGCCTTAGCTGAAGTGCATCGCAGGCTTGGTCCGGAAGCTGTCGTCGTTAATGTCAGGAAGACGCCGCCACCAGGCTTGACGCGGATCTGGAAGAAGCCGCAAATCGAATTGCAAGCAGCCTTGCCCGCCGCGCCCCCTGCTCAGAACAAAACTAAGAAAACGGCCGTCGCCGAACTCAATAAGAAAATTGAGGAGCTTCGGACACAACTTGCCAAATCTCGGCCCGAGCCGACTCCAGAACGCCCTCGCCCGGAACGAAGTCGTAACAAACAAATCCTGGTAGAGCCGAAGGTTCCAGAGTCTGCTAACACGAAAAAGGCAAAAGACGCAACCGCGACTCAGGAACTTGAGTTGACGCAGATGCTGGAGAACCTTGGGATATTGCCTCTCCACGCGCACTGGCTCGTCGATCAAGTCCGCAGTCGTAACCAGCCTGCGGCCAACCTTAAAGAGGAATTCACGTGTGTTCAGGATTTTCTTTTGCAGTATTGGAATCGCCTGGCAGCGCGGTCGCGAAGTGCTAAAGACCAGGTCCGAATCCTTGTGGGAACGCCCGGCGTAGGCAAAACCACTTGCCTTTGCAAATGGGTCACCCAAGAGGTGCTGCTTGGAGGACAACAGGCTCGGATTTGGCGACTTGATAGCCACGCAGCCAATACCGCTGAATTCCTGAGCATTCACGGCGAGATTCTGGGAATTCCTGTAGACCGTGTTTGGACGGAAGGAGAAGGCAGTGAGCCGGACTCGCTGTTGCAGTTCGTTGACCTCCCTGGCGTGCCGGCTGGTGACGGCGAGGCCATGGCGGCGCTCACTGGACAAATCAAACTATTTCCCTCCGCGCAAATCCTTCTAGTACTCAATGCTGCGTACGATCTGAACCACCTTCTGGCGCATGTTCGGGCGTTTAGTGCTTTGCCGTTGACGGGGTTGATTTTGACCCATCTGGACGAAGAAACCCGTTGGAGTAAGTTCTGGAACTTGTTGCTGGGGGCTAAGTTACCTGTCTTGTATCTATCGAGTGGACAGAATGTGCCTGGAAATTTTGGACCGGCCTCGCCGCAGTCTCTTTTTGACGTCGCGGTCGAGCATTAGGGTTCGGGCATTTTTGCCTACGCCGATGGCGTTATTTTCCGTTTAAGCTCATCTGGAGTTCGGTCCCTCCTTGGCATTCGGTAGTTTTGCGGAGGAAACAGCGAAGTTTTTCCCCAATGGCCACTGGCATACTCGCTGCTAAATGCTTTCGGCCATATGCTCACCATACAACACAATCGGGTGGAAGAGAAGATTATCCCTCTTTTCACAGAGACTGCTCTGGACCTGCGGTTTCCTTGCGGGCTCCTCGGATTTGAGCAGATCAAAAGTTACAAACTCCATGCCTTTCCGGACATTCACCCATTTTTATGGCTCGAGGGGCAAAGTGCCAACGGTTTGTGTTTCCTCGTCGCGCCACCTTCCTGCGTTGTTGAATTTTACCACATCGAGTTGTCAGCAGACGATGTTAGTTTCCTAAATCTCACTGAACCGGACGATGCTGTGGTGCTAAATATTGCCACGTTTCATCCTGACGGGTCAATTACGGTGAATCTAAAGGGCCCGATCGTTTACAACAAATACGCCTTGATTGCTCGACAGGTTGTTCCGAAGAACGCTTCGATCTTGTCGATCAAACATCCGCTTGGCAACTAGGCAGTCGAATATCGAAATCTCCCATGCTGGTTCTCTCCCGTAAGATTAACGAGAGCATTGTAATTGATGGTCGGATTACAATTAACGTTCTCCGAGTGGAAGGAGAAGTTGTCAAACTGGGGGTTACCGCCCCGAAGGAGATACATGTCCTTCGGAAGGAAGTTTACGACGAAATTCAGTCGAGCAACCTTCAGGCGGTTGGGGCATCGCGGTCTGCTTTGGAACGGCTGTTGAGTGGCAAGAAGTCTGCTATGCAGACCGCAGAGCGTCACCTAGAAGTTAGTTCCTCCGGGCCTCAGCAGCCCATTCAGAAGTAGTGAACAAAAGAAACTGCTCATAAGATTATGGTAATTAACACAAACATCGAGGCAATGCAAAATGCCAATAACCTGAACATGAGCGCTACGGGCCTCGCGAAATCGCTGGCGCGACTCAGTTCGGGTTCGAAAATCGTCAACCCCTCGGATGACGCCGCTGGTTTAGCGGTTGCTTCCCGCCTCCAGTCTCAGATTACGCGTATTGATGCAGCTCTTTCCAATGTGATCAACGCGGTATCACTTATCCAGACGCAGGATGGGTTCATGAAAACCATCGACAAGGCGCTGAGCCGTATGGGTGAGCTCGCGATGCTTGCCCAGGATGCCACTAAATCCGAAGCGGATCGATCTTTGTACCATCACGAGTTTGTTCAACTGAAGGATTACATCAGCGCGACGGGACTTAAAGAGTACAACTCCGCTTCCTTGTTCTCGACTGCGACGATTGCCGTTACGGTAGATGCGGGGGGAACCACGTTTGTCTTGGATGGCACGCCGATTGTGCAAAGCACTGCGACGACTTATGCCGCTGTTTTGGGTTCGAATTCCAACCTTACCAGCATTTCGTTTGCTCAAGCGACACTGCTCTTGGTCAATGCCGCGGGGGGACAAATCGCTCAAGATCGCGCCCGTTTGGGCGCCTATCAAGCTCGTCTAAACTTCACCAGTGAGCAGCTCACCATCACGAAAGAGAATCTCGCGTCCGCTGTTTCCCGTATCGCTGACACCAACGTGGCAGAGGAATCTACTCGCTATGCGCGGAGTCAGATCCTCGTCCAGTCGGGCACAACAATGTTGACTCAAGCGAACTCCCTTCCGAATACAACGCTGAGACTCCTGCAAAGCTAAGATGCCTGGACGCCTGCTTAGGTCGTTATGTCAGTCATCAATACCAACACGGTTGCGGAGCAGACTTCGAACAACCTGAGGTCTAGTTCGTCGGCGCTATCTAAGTCCCTCACTCGACTTAGTTCGGGCCTTAAGATTATCAATCCGTCGGACGACGCCGCAGGTTTGGCGGTCAGCTCCCGGTTGGAATCTCAAATTCGGCGGTTGGATGCGGCTTTAAACAATGTTGTCAATGCCGTCTCTTTCACTCAGACGCAAGATGGGTTTTTAAAAACCATCGACAAGGCGCTGCGCCGAATGGGTGAGTTGGCCATGCTGTCGCAGGACACGACAAAGTCCACGTCGGACCGGACATTATACAACCAGGAGTTCGCCCAACTACAGGCGTACATATCAGCTACCGCCTCCAAAGACTTCAACTCAGTATCGCTGTTTTCTGCGTCAGCATTTTCGGTCACGATCGATTCGACTGGAAATACCTTTGATATTGCCGGCACGCCCATCATTGAGAATACGACATACGCCTCGGCTATCGCTAGTGTCGTTTCCTTGACGACTTCTACAGCCGCCGCCAACGCACTTAAAGCTGTCGAAGCCGCGATCAATCAGATTGCTCTGGACCGCGCTCGATTGGGAGCGGTCCAGTCTCGCCTGAATTTCACGAATGATCAGTTGACGACCACGAAAGAAAACTTGAGTTTGGCGATTAGTCGAATCTCGGATGTGGACGTTGCGCAAGAGGCAACCCAATACGCGCGGTATCAAATTTTGGTGCAATCGGGCACGACGATGCTAGCGCAAGCCAATGCTCTGCCTCGTACGGTCCTGGAATTGCTGAGGACGTAACCTGGACACGATGCTTAGTTGGGGCGCGCGATTAACGGCTGACATTAATTCAAAGGGGCAAGCGCAGCCGGGATGGTCATAAAAATAAAAGCGACAAATGAAAAACCTGCTGCTTTTTGAATCATGCTCGGGGTGCGGCAGCTTTGCCTTGATTCAAAAGTGCCGTCATGGGTCGAGAAGATTTGGCGCTCGATCCTGCAGACTATGAGTTTCGTAGAAGCACAGCGCGCATGGTACTGCATCCGGAGCACTGTTGGCTACGAAGGTCGGGCAGCCGAGTTATTGTCGCGGCTTTCTCCCGATACGGAACTTTCCACGGGCAAGATTGAAGTCTTTTGTCCGCAGATTCGGAAGGTAATTCCGGTTGGTGGCAAACGACGCGCTGTCCTGACACCGCTTTTCCCGGGCTATTTCTTCTCCCAGTTTTGTCTGGCAACGGCTGGAAGATTTATCGCCAGCCGCCCCGGGATTATTGGGTTGGTCCGATTTGGAGACGAACCGACCGTGGTGCCGGCGGACGTGATCGAAGAGATGCAAGCCACCGATTTTGTGGCGGCGGCAGAGTTGGCGCTGTCGTCTTACAGTTTCGTTCCTGGACAGCGATTAGTGATCCGCGAAGGACCGTTCGCAGGCATGGAAGCTGAGTATGTGGCGAGCCTAAATGACGGACAGCGTGCGCTTCTGCTGCTGGAATATTTGCATCGGCGTGTCAAAGTCGTCGCTGACAGCGAAATTCTCGAGCGAGTGGCATAGCTCGTTTGTCGCACCCGATCGGGAGCCGCCAGGTAATTGGTAATTTCTCAATTAGCTGCGAATGGAAGAACAAAGGTTGACCCTATGCTAAATGGCAAAGTGATTTTAGTGACGGGCGGGACTGGCTCATTCGGCCAGAAATTCGTTGCCGCCGTGCTTTCTCGTTACACTCCGCGCAAGTTGATTGTCTTCAGCCGCGACGAATGGAAGCAATCGGAAATGAAACAACGTTTTCCGGTTGATCGATATCCTAACATCCGATTCTTTTTGGGCGATGTTCGCGATCGGGAGCGTCTCTATCGAGCTCTCGACGGCGTAAACATTGTCGTTCACGCTGCTGCGATTAAGCAGGTGCCCGCGGCAGAGTACAATCCATTGGAAGCGATCAAAACCAACGTTCTTGGTGCCGCTAATATCATTGATGGCGCTATTGATCGAGGTGTCGAACGTGTGATCGCTTTAAGTACCGACAAGGCGGCCAATCCAATCAACTTGTACGGGGCAACGAAATTGTGTTCCGATAAGTTGTTCATAGCCGGCAACGCCTATTCTGGAAACAAAGCGCGCTTCAGTGTGGTGCGCTACGGTAATGTGGTCGGAAGTCGCGGCAGCGTCATACCTTTCTTCCTCAAAATGCGCAAAACGGGCGTCCTGCCCATTACAGATCCGCGGATGACTCGGTTCTGGATTACTCTCGAACAAGGCGTTGACTTCGTTCTTGCTAGTTTGGAGCGGATGATTGGAGGAGAAATATTCGTCCCCAAAATCCCGAGCATGAACGTCATGGACCTAGCGCGCGTCGTCGCCCCTGAATGCCAGACGAAGATCGTCGGAATCCGTCCGGGAGAAAAACTTCATGAGGTGATGGTGCCGGAAGACGATGCGCTGCATACGATCGAATACGACAGTTATTTCGCGATTCTCCCCGGCTCTCGCGAATGGAGCATTGACCACTATGTGAAGGCCAAAGCCAAAGGCGGACAGCTTTGTCCGGACGGATTCAGGTATTCGAGCGACAACAATAGCCAATGGCTAACGCACGAAGAGCTTCGCCGCATGGTCGGCACGGTGGCATCGGAATCAAACGAGTGATGGTGCAACATTTCCCTCGGTCCGGAATCCAAATCACCTGAAGTCATCCGGACGTTCGTAGCGGCCGGGTCGAGACCATCGGTTGGCCAAAGCCAGCACTGGTCAGTCCATTCCCAAACCGCACCTCGCTCCACATGAGCATCCTTGGAATTATCCCAGCTCGAGGAGGCAGCAAGCGGATTCCCAGAAAAAACGTCCGCTTTTTTGAAGGCAAGCCGATCCTTGCTTACTCAATTGAAGCGGCGTTGCGGACTCAACTCTTTGACGAAGTAATGGTTTCCACGGATGACTTGGAAATTGCCGAAGTGGCGAAATCCTTTGGCGCGAGTGTTCCATTTCAGCGAAGCCAGGCAAACTCGAATGACTGCGCGGGGACAGCAGAGGTGTTATTGGAGGTGATCGGAGATTACGAGCGGCGGCGCCAGGTTTTTGAATACGCTTGCTGTATCTATCCAACAGCGCCGTTAACAACCAGTGAATTGCTTAAACGAGGTTTCGAGGTCATGAAGCGAGCGAAGTATGATTCCGTTTTCCCGATCTTGCGCTTTTCCTATCCGATCCAAAGAGCGCTCGAATTCAAAGAGGGGCGAGTGCAAATGATTTGGCCCGAAAATTATGCCGCGAGGTCACAGGACTTGCCAGCGGCGTATCACGACGCCGGACAGTTCTACTGGTTTGGAGTTGAAGCTATGAAGAAGCAAAAGGCGCTCTTTATGAAGAATTCGGGCGCTATTGAGATATCGCCTTTGGATGCGCAAGATATCGACAACGTTGCCGATTGGAACATCGCGGAACTTAAGTATCGTTTTCGCTCTGGAAAGGACGTTGTCAAACTGTGATTGCAATTACTGGCGCGAGCGGATTGCTGGGCGCAAATCTCGTCCTCAGCGCAACAGAACGGAGCGAGAAGGTCTTCGCCTTTTCCTGCAATCATCCGATCGGTCCATGGAATGTTCCCTGTCTTCGTGTTGACTTGACCGATGAAACGGAAACTCTTCGCGCGCTTGGGGGGGCAGAACCCCGAATCGTTGTGCATACCGCAGCGCTGACAAATGTGGACCTGTGCGAAGAGAATCCGGATCTCGCCTATCGGATGAATGTCGCTATGGCCAAGCATGTCGCTCGAGCCGCGGCTCAAGCCAAAGCCCGATTGATCCTAATCTCGACGGATTCGGTTTTCGACGGATCGAGGGGGAACTACTCGGAAAGTGATGCGCCAAATCCGCTGAATGTGTATGCCAAAACCAAACTCGCTGCTGAATCAGCGGTCCAGGAAGAAGCGGAGTGCTGCATCATGCGAACGAATTTTTTCGGTTGGAGCCGGTATCCGCACCATAGTCTTTCGGAATGGATTGTGAGTAAGCTTGAAGCAAGAGCTCCCGTTCCGGGGTTCACCGACGTCATTTTCTCGCCCATTCTCGTGAACGATCTTTGCGACCTCATTTGGGATGTTCTAGAACGCGGTTGCTGCGGAATCTTTCATCTGGCCGGCGCTGATGCCTGCAGCAAGTTTGAATTCGCCTTGGCTGTGGCCAAGGTGTTTGGTTTTGAATCTGACAGGGTCCAACGTGCAACGCTTGAGTCGGCTCGACTTAAAGCGCCGCGTCCAAGAAATACTTCGCTCTCGACTCGGCGGGCTAGCGAAGCGCTCGGACGCAAGATGCCAGACTTGATTTCCGGCCTCGAACGTTTTCGAAAGTTGGGCAGCTCCGATTTTATCAGCCGATTGAGAGCTCAGTAACGCGCATGCAACGACTGAATTTCGGACATAGTTGGGTTAGTTCGACGGACCCGACTTATTTCGTTGCTGACATTTCGGCCAATCATGATGGCGATTTGCAGCGGGCACTTGACTTAATCCATCTCGCGAAGGCTTCCGGGGCAAATGCCGTAAAGTTTCAGAATTTTCGCGCACCGAAAATTGTGAGCGAGCATGGCTTTGCTGAGATGCAAGGACGCCTTTCTCACCAAGCCCAATGGAAAAAATCCGTTTACGAGGTTTATCAGGCTGCAAGCTTGCCGTGGGAGTGGACGCCAGTATTAAAACAAGAGAGCGACAAAGCCGGCATTGATTTTCTTTCCACTCCGTACGATCTCGAAGCCATTGAAATGTTGGACCCGCACCTTGTCGTTTTCAAAGTTGGTTCCGGCGATATCACTTGGCTGGAATTGCTGAAACTCGTCGCGAATAAAGGCAAACCCGTCATCTTGGCCACAGGGGCTTCGGATCTAGGAGACGTCCAACGAGCGGTTCACGTCATCCGGTCGATCAATCCACAGTTGGTCCTGATGCAGTGCAATACGAACTACACCGGGAGCATCGAGAACTTCAAACACATCCACTTAAATGTGTTGAAGACGTTTCAGACCCTTTATCCGGATGTCATTCTTGGACTGTCGGACCACACACCAGGCTGCGTGACGGCGCTTGGCGCAGTTGCTCTTGGCGCGCGAGTCATCGAAAAGCATTTCACGGATGACACTCAGCGGGAAGGACCTGATCATCCGTTCTCGATGACGCCAACCACTTGGTGTGAGATGGTCGAGCGCACTCGAGAAATGGAGTATGCACTTGGAAGCACGGAAAAACGCATTGCGTCTAACGAAGAAGATACCGCCGTCATCCAGCGACGGTGCTTGCGGGCGGCGCGCAATTTAGCCGAGGGTACAGTTATTGACCGAACCATGATCGATGTGCTCCGCCCAGCGCCGAAGGACGCGATTTTTCCCTATGAGATCGAGCGAATCGTCGGATTGCGCCTGAGGCAAGATGTTTTGGCCGGTGAGCATTTCCAGTGGACTTCGATGGGAGACGCTGACTAACGATGCGAGTGCTCTACTTCAGTAACGGTTACACCGTTCACGATCGACGTTTCCTGCTCAAGATGGCGGAGTCATCGCTTCAGGTTTGGTTCATGCCGATGAGCGCTTCGGGGCTTTCGCTTGCGGCGCATCCGCTGCCGCCAGGCATTGAATACATCAGGCCAGCTCACGATGGTGGACAGGCTGTTCCGGCAAGCGATCGGATTCGATGGGTGGGCCACCTTGATCAAGTCGTGAATGAAATGAGGCCCGACATCGTTCACGCTGGGCCGATCCAGACTTGCGGGTTTATCGCCGCGCTGGTCCACCCGAGGCGGCTTGTCTTGATGTCGTGGGGCAGCGATATCCTGGAGGAGGCAACGAGAGACGATGAATCACTTTGGATTACTCGATTCGCCCTGAAGCGTGCCCATCGAATTGTTTGCGATTGTGAGGCCGTCCGCAACGCGGTGTGTGAACTCATTTCCTGCCCGAACGAGCGATTCACAGTTTTTCCTTGGGGGGTGGATTTCCGAAAGTTTTGTCCCGGACCTGACACCACATCTCTGCGGTCTCAGCTTGGATGGGAAAAGAATTTCGTGATCTTAGCGACTCGGAATTGGGAATCCGTTTATGGAATAGAGATATTGTTAGATGCATTTGACCGCGCGTATGCGAGGAACGCGAAGATTCGCCTTCTCTTACTCGGAGATGGCTCTCTTCGGTCAGTAGTCAATGACTTTGTCATCGCGCGCGGTTTGGAAAAAGCCGTGTGCCGGCCAGGCCTCGTTGATCCTGCAACGCTGCCCAATTACTATCGATGCGCCGATCTTTATCTCTGTTGTTCGCGTGCCGATGGGACATCGATATCACTCCTGGAAGGAATGTCCACAGGGCTGCCCGCGGCGGTAAGTAACGTCGGCGGCAACGGCGAGTGGATTCAAAACGGGTGCAATGGCTGGTTAGTTCCCTGCAACGACGCGGAGCAAATGAGTGACTCAATCCTCCTTGCGACATCGCAGAGTGCCCACGCGCGCCAAAACATGGCAAATCGGAATCGGCAAATCATCAAAGAAAGAGCCGATTGGGATCGGAACTTCGCCAAGCTTCTCCTGACTTACGAGCAATTGATGCGCGATAATCGCGAAGGCACCTCAAAGAACGCCTTTGCCCAATCGGCTGAGGAGCTCGAATAACGTGAACGAACTCGGAACCACCAATGCATCCTTCCAACGGGCCTGCATTTGTTATGAGCAATCCCGGTTTGACGAAGCCCGCGTCTATCTCGAGAAGGTAATCGAAGCTGAACCGAATCTGGCGACCCCATGCTTTTTGCTCGCCAACATTCACGATAAGTTCAAGCGGCAGGAACAGGCCCTCTTCTACCTGCTGAAGGGCGCAGCACTCGAACCGCAGGGCGTCCCGGCCCAAGTCCACTTGGATTTGAGCCGATACTTAATGGGACAGGGTCGCCTCGCCGAAGCGATCGAGAGTTGCCAGCGTGCCCTTAAGGTTGACCCCAAGTTTACGCCAGCGCGCGAATTGTCCGCCGAGTTGTATAGACGCCAGGGGAAATTGGATGAGGCTCTCAGGTCGTTGCGTGGATTGCTTGTAAAGGATCCGGCCTTGGATCAGTTCAATAATAAAGAACATGTTGATTACAGCTTATCGAGCAAGATTTGGGAGTTGACCCAGCAAATCGACCGCGTGCGAGACGAGTTGGAAAGCGATTCGTCTGTCACATCGACAGCGCGGGTCGAGGACCGAAATCTGTGGCACGAAGGAAGTGACTACGCTCGGATTGGTAAACTCGATGTGGCAGAGGAACAAATCCAGAAAGCGGTCCAAGGCTCGCCCAATTTCGCAGAAGCACATTTCAATTTGGGGGTGATTCGCGCCAGCCTTGGCAGGAGCCCATGGCAACCCTCGAAGCTTCAGCAGGCGATCGAATGTTTTCAAAAGGCGATCCAGCTTCGGCCCGATTGGGCGGAGGCCTATTTCAAGCTTGGGAAGACGTTGGAAGCACTTCTAGTGACTGGCTGCGAAAATCAACCGAGTGATCTCAGGCCGATTGATATTTCGTTCCAGCGCGCCATCGCACACAGGCCCGATCATGCCGAGGCGTATCGTTCATTAGCTGTGTCGGCGGACCGCCAAGGCCGTGCTTCAGAGTGTGATGACTATTTCCGCAAGTACGCTGAATGCCTAAAGGCAAAGGCTGGGGCGCACCCGCTCGGCAAGCTTGGATTGCGATTTCTCGATGATATCAATACCTACGCCATCGGGCATCTCTCCCATAACTTGGATTGCTATGTGAAGCTTCAGCGATTAGGCTGGCTTCCCGAACACAAAACCATTCTTCTGGCTCATCCGGCCCGAGTTTCCAACCCTTCTCTCTTGGGCTACTGGCGGAAGTACTTTGAAATCATTACGGACTCTTCCCTGATTCGCGATCTTTATCCCCTGAGCAGGGCGTTGCATCACAATGCTTCCTTGGTTTCCTTGCCGGATGGAAGGACGGTGCGCATCTACAAGGCCCTTACCTTTGTTGAAGCGGAATGGACGGCACGAGGTTACGGTCCACTGCTGAGTCTCTCCGAGGCAGACCGAGAGCGCGGTTGGCGATGTCTCGAGGAAATGGGGGTTCCAAAGGGATCATGGTTTGTCAGTTTGCACGTGCGAGAACCAGGCTTTAAACGCGAGGGCCTTAGTCTCTACAACGGCTACCGCAATGCAAACATTGACACGTATGCGAAGGCAATTGATTCAATCGTCGCACGGGACGGCTGGGTTGTTCGTCTTGGTGAACCCAGCATGAAATCTCTCCGCCCGCAGCCGCAAGTGATTGACTACGCCCACAGCCAATTCAAGAGCGATTGGATGGATATCTTTCTCGCCTCGCAGTGCCGCTTTTTTGTTGGCACGCCCGCTGGGATCGGAAATACGCCGCTGGTTTTCGGCGTGCCGTTGGTCGCAACCAATTGGTCCACGAACACGCTGACACTGAGCAGTCGTGACCTGATCATGCCGAAGCTGATTCGGCACACCCGAGAGAATCGGCTTCTCACGTTCCGAGAGCTGCTTTCGCCCCCCGTGATTTATAACGAGAATGGAATCTTCTTCGCCCAAAACAGTATGGAGTTTGTGGATAACACGCCGGATGAACTCAAAGGCGCAGTGCTCGAAATGTTGGATAGGCTTTCCGGTTGCTTGTCGATTACGCCCGATGATGAACGTCTCCAACGAGACCTTGCTTCAAAGGTAGCACTCGACTTGGGGGTTTGGGTGTCCAGAGCTCCGTCGGATTTCCTGCGGCGACATAGTGACCTTTTGAAGGATTAACCTTGGATGTGTTCACGACCGCCCGCGGAGGCTAGGCTCAATCCGAGGTGCGGGCATGCGATCTGCTCCTAACTTAATCCGTGGCTGTGAATGTTGCGCCTTAGTTAGCTGGTCAAGGCGTCTTACTCCAGCGTTGTGAAATGAACAACCCATTCATGAACTGGTGGTTGCGAGTGCGGTGGTGTGGCTTGCCTGCTCGCGGTCCTCGCCATCGACGCGGTTCAAAGCGTGTTAATTCTTTCCGAGGCTCCACAGTTTTTTCCCTTGTTCAAATCGAGCCGACGTTTGTTGTGAACTACGTGAATGGATGGTAGGGAGCTGACCTTCGGCATGAACTCGAAATCAAAGCTTAGATCCTTGGATGACCTGGCGGCAGTGGTAGCCGAAAAGCGCGCTGAAGGTTTTTCGGTCGTGCATGCACACGGTGTGTTTGATCTCTTGCATGTCGGACACATCCGTCACCTCAGGCAAGCGCGCAGCATGGGACAAGTTCTGGTCGTTACCTTGACACCGGATCACTTCGTTAATAAGGGCCACATCGGTCCCGCCTTCCACCAAGACCTTCGGGCTGAAGCGTTGGCTTCCCTGGAATTCGTTGATTTTGTAGCCGTGAATCGGTGGCCGACGGCGGTCGAGACAATTCGTCTCCTCAAGCCCAGTATCTTCGTCAAGGGCGGCGAGTTCAAACAAACGGAAACGGATATTACCGGCGCGGTCGGTGTCGAAGCGGCGGTGGTGCGCGAAGTTGGTGGTGAAATCCGATTTACGGAAGAAATTGTTTTCAGTTCTTCAAATCTGCTGAATCGTCACTTCAGTCCCTTTTCGGCGGAAGTAGAAGCGTTCCTCGAGGCCTTTCGCAAACGCCGCTCCACGGATGAAGTTTTGGAATGGATCGAAAAAATGGGGCAACTCAGGCCACTGGTGGTCGGGGAAGCGATCATTAATGAATATCTCTTTTGCCAGGGAATCGGGAAATCGACCAAAGACCCTGTTTTAGCAGTGCAGCAGGAAGGCCTGGAATGCTGCGCTGGCGGGAGCCTGGCGATTGCCAACCACTTGGCCGGATTTTGTGAGGAAGTCCGTTTGGTAACCCAGCTTGGCGAGATCGAATCCCGTGAGGAATTTGTGCGCGCCTCCTTGCAGCCCAGGGTGAATCCAACGCTGTTGGTGAAGTCTGGCGCGCCGACGATTCGAAAGCAACGCATCGTAGATCGTTATTCGGGCAACAAGCTGCTCGAGATTTATCGGATGGAAGATCGAATTACGTCAGGCGACGATGCGCGTCAGTTAGAGACAACGCTGAAAAAGAAGTTTCACGATAACGGCTTCGAGTTGGCGATCGTGGCAGATTACGGCCACGGCATGCTGAACGAGGAGACAATCAAACTCGTCTGCAATCAGGCGCCTTGGCTTGCCTTGAACGTGCAATGCAACGCGGGAAATCGCGGTCTCAACCACGTTTCAAAATATCCCAGCGCCGATTACACCTGCGTGGCCGGTCATGAGCTGGATATCGAGATTCGCCAGCGCGAACTCACTATCAACGAACGCGTCAAGCTGCTTTCTCGCCGCATTCAGTGCCCGCGATTCACTATCACCACAGGCAAACGCGGGACATTGCATTATGATTGCGCGACGGGTTTTCATGAGACTCCTGCCTTCGCCGCGAAAGTCGTGGACCGTGTTGGCGCCGGTGATGGCGTGCTTGCTGTCACGTCGCTTCTGGTAAAGCTCGGAGCGCCTTGGGATATCGTCGGCCTGATTGGAAATGCAGCGGGCGGCATGTGCGTCGCCGAGCTTGGCAACCGCACACCACTGGCGAAAGTCCCACTCAGCCGGTACATCGTTTCGCTCCTCAAGTAATCTTGGCAGGGCAGCGCGTCTCGCCTGCCCGTGCAACACGCGTTCAAGGACAGGCGAAGACACTGCCTCGCATGCTGGTTCGTACTGTTCAAATTCACCCACTCAAATGACTAACAAACGTCCAATTCAGTCGGTGCTGGTCACCGGAGGCGCGGGCTATGTCGGTTCCGCTCTCGTCCCTAAGCTCCTCAACGCTGGTTATCGAGTCACGGTCCTCGATTTGTTTATTTACGGCGACGATGTCTTCGAAAGCGTTGCTGGCCATCCTCATTTGGCCCAGGTCCGAGGAGATTTGCGGGATCAGGCGCTTTTGCGCAAGGCCCTGACCGGCTGCGACGCGGTCATCCACCTGGCTTGTATTTCCAACGATCCAAGTTTCGAACTCAACCCGGAACTCGGCAAATCGATCAACTACGACGCCTTCTTTCCGTTGGTCGATATCTCGATCGAGTCGGGAGTGAAGCGGTTCATTTATGCTTCGTCATCGAGTGTGTACGGCCTCAAGGCCGACCCCAATGTTACGGAGGAGCTCTCGCTCGAGCCACTCACGGACTACTCAAAATACAAAGCGATGTGCGAGGAGGTCCTCCTCAATAAACGAACCTCTGGATTTACGACGTTAATCCTGCGACCGGCGACGATCTGCGGTTATTCCTCGAGGCTGCGGCTCGATTTGACCGTGAACATCCTGACCAACCATGCGGTCAACAACAAGCTGATCAAAGTTTTCGGTGGAGAACAGATGCGGCCCAACTTCCACATCGAAGACATGACGGATCTCTACGTGAAATCTCTCGAATGGGTTGATGAGAAGATTGACGGCCAAATCTTCAATGCTGGTTATCAGAATTACCGAGTTCGGGAAATTGCGCTAATGGTGCAAGAGATGGCCGGCCAGGACGTGAAGATCGTTACGACTCCGACCGATGACAATCGTTCTTACCACATTTCTTCTGAAAAGATTAAACGACACCTTGGTTTCGTGCCAAATCACAATATTCAAGACGCCATCCGCGACTTAATGACGGCCTTCAAAAACGGGCGAATCCCAAATTCGATGACGGATTCGAGGTACTACAACATCCGCCGGATGCAGGAGATCAGGTTGCGGTAGGCGGTCGTTGATGATCGGGCTGCATCCCATCCAAGGAGTCACCTCGGAACCGCGCAATTCTTCTCCCGGGTCTTGGTTCGGAAAACCAAACCTCAGTTAGCGAACCGTGTGAGTGCATGATCAACCACGATTTTCGAGTCGATCTCGGCCAACTTGACCGACTGTCTCGTAAGCTTCGATACAACATCATCAAGATGTCTCATCGCGCAGAGACGGCCCATTTGGGCGGAGCGCTTTCGGTCGTGGACATTCTGGTGGCCGTTTATTGGGGCTGCTTAAGAATTGATCCTGCCAAACCTCAAGACCAGGATCGCGACCGCCTGATTTTGAGCAAGGGCCACGCAGTGAGTGCCCTTTATGCCACGCTGGCTGAGCGCGGGTTCTTTCCATGTGCAGAACTGGAGCACTACAACGAAGAGCGCCGGCATCTCCCCGAACAACCTTCACCGGGTTGTATTCCGGGCGTCGAGTGGGCGACCGGCTCGTTGGGCCATGGTTTGCCGGTCGGTCTCGGAATGGCGTTAGCGGCCAAGATCAGCGGGAAATCTTATCGAGTGTTTGTGGTCATGAGTGACGGCGAATGCCAGGAAGGTTCGGTCTGGGAAGCCGCAATGTTTGCTCCACAACACCTCGGCGGCGGGCTTGTCGTCATTGTGGACTACAACAGATGGCAAGCGACGGGACGCAGCAACCAGATCATGGGTCTAAGTCCATTAGCTGCCAAATGGACAGCTTTTGGATGGGATAGCGTTGAGGTGGATGGACACAACCTTCAAGCCCTATCAGAAGCGCTCGCTCAAGCCTGTCGATCCTCGAAACCGTTCGCGATTATCGCGCATACGATCAAGGGCCGGGGCGTCAGTTTTATGGAAGATGATAACAACTGGCATTACCGTTCTCCATCAGCGGACGAAGTGCGGGCGGCAGCTTCGGAGTTGGGGATTTCATGAGAAACGCATTCGCGCAAGAGATTACTGCCTTGGCCGAGGCCGACCCGCGGCTTGTCCTCTTGATGGGCGACATCGGCAATCGCCTGTTCGACCGCTTCAAAGTGGTCGCCTCAAACCGATTCTTCAACTGCGGCGTCGCTGAACAAAACATGATTGGTATGGCGGCCGGGCTGGCTTCGTGCGGATTTCGTCCGATTTGCTACACGATCACTCCTTTCGTTACAACGCGTTGCCTCGAACAAATCCGTGTCGATGTCTGTTATCATCGAATGCCCGTGACGATCGTTGGAACTGGCGCGGGCCTTTCCTACGCTTCGCTCGGAGCGACCCATCACTCCTGCGAGGACTTGGCGATGCTGCGGGTCCTGCCGGAAATGACCGTCCTGGCTCCCGCTGATTCGATGGAGGTCCGGGCTTGTTTGCGATTGGCGCTTCGGCAGGGAGGGCCGGTCTATATGCGAATTGGCAAGAAAGGCGAGCCGGTTATCCATGCGGAGGTTCCTGAGATTGAGGTTGGAAAATGCATTGTGATGCGACCGGGCGAACGCATTGCGTTGTTGAGCGCTGGCAATATGCTTCCCACGGCGTTGGCCGTTGCTGAATCGCTCGGGTCCTCCGGCTTTCGTCCCGAGGTAGCGAGTTTTCCAACGATCAAACCGCTGGACACTTCGTATCTGTCGGATGTCTTTCGTCGGTGTTCGATTGTGGCAACGATCGAAGAACACTCCGTTTTGGGCGGTTTTGGTGGAAGCATTGCCGAGTGGCGTTGCGACCAAACAAACCCGGGAGCGCGCTTGGTTCGTTTTGGAACAGGGGACGAATTCCTGCACGTCGCGGGAGAACAGGAATTCGCTCGATCACACTTCGGCCTCACTACCGGGATCATCGCGCAGGAACTGCTTCGCCATCTGGAAGGAGAACGGCCAGCACTCAAACCGGAGCCCGTGAGTGCTTTGGCGCATTTCTCAGAGCAAGGATAAGCTGAGTGGATGGGTGTGCGTCATCAGTCTCTAGAGAGCAAGCCGCAAGATTTGGATATGTCGATACCGTCGGTTATTGGAATTGATTTTGACAACACGCTCGTTTCGTACGACGAGGTCTTCTACCGTGCTGCGCTCGAACGCGGTCTCATCTCGCCGAACATTGCTCGCCGAAAAAACAGCGTGCGTGAATACGTGAAGCATCACGTATCGCATGAAGCTTGGACCGAGCTGCAGGGGAATGTTTATGGGACTCGCATGAGGGAGGCCCGTTCCTTTGCCGGGGTCGAGGAGTTCTTTGAGACGTGCTGGAAATACGGACGTGAAATTGTTGTGATCAGCCATAAGAGTCGCTGCGCCGCAGCCGGACATCCCTACGATCTGCATGCGGCGGCCCTGATGTGGCTGAGCGAGACGGGACTCTTGGCCTCTGCCGGGGACCGGTCTCGCCTTAACGTGCGCTTTGCCGAAACACGCGAAGAGAAGGTGCGTCTCATTGCGCGATGGAAATGCTCGGCGTTTATCGATGATTTGCCGGAGGTGCTTCACGAACCAAGTTTTCCGGCAAGTGTTCAGAAAATCCTGTTCGATCCGCACGGCGAGTTTTCAGATTTTGGAGGAGGCCTCCGGGCCAGCTCATGGCAGGAAATCAAAGAGCTCTTCTTTTCTCATGACCGGATTTGCACAGCCTGCTGATGCAACCGCTGCGGCGGTCGAGGAATTGTTAATCCGGGTCTTTGGAGTGCGCGATTTCCAATGGCGAGGTTTGCCGGGTGGAAGAAACAACCGTGCCTACGAAGTCCGCGTCGGTGGGCATCGTTATTTTTTGAAATCCTATTTCCGGAACGCTTCAGACAAGCGCGACCGACTAGGTCATGAAGTGGCATTCTGCCGCTATATCTGGGAACGTGGAGGACGGTTTGTGCCTCAGTTCATAGGTGCCGAACCCGCGTCTTCTCTCGCTTTGTTCGAGTTTGTGGAGGGCCGCAAGCTGGCGTTGGCTGAACTCGCGCAACGGCATATCGACTGCGCGATCGACTTCATCCGGTTCGCCAATGCGGACGGATCTTCGGTCGCGGCTCAATCGCTCCCGATCGCGTCAGAAGCGTGCTTTTCCATTCAAGAGCACCTCGCAGCAGTGGACCGGCGCTTCGAACGCCTAGACCGAATTCAGACAAGGGACGATCTCGATCTTGAAGCCGGCTTGTTTGTCCGCGGCGAACTGCTTCCTTTGTGGCAGCGATGTCGAAGTCAGATCATGGCCAGCCGCAGCCAGTGCGAGTTGGGGAGCCCTTTGAGTGCAGTGGAGCGTTGCGTTTCCCCGTCGGACTTCGGATATCACAACGCTCTGGAAGAGCCGGATGGTCAACTTCGGTTCCTTGATTTTGAATATGCGGGGTGGGACGATCCGGCCAAGCTGGCCTGTGACTTCGTGAATCAGCCGGACATGACGCCGACGGCCGAGTTTGGACGGCGATTTGTCGAAGGCCTTGTCGCAGCTTTGGATGGGGGCGTCGTTTTGCGCGAGCGCATTGAATGTCTAATGCCCGTTTATCAAACCAAATGGTGTTGCATTATTTTGAACGCTTTTCTGCCAGCCACGCCTTCTCAGGCGCTCGCTGCTCAACTGCCAGCCAATGGTTGCCAGTTGCGTGAGGATCAGTTGCACAAAGCGCGTCAAATGCTTGACCGTGTCAGGAAGATCCTCACTTGACTGACGATGTGAACGTACGGCGATTCTGTTTCCGGTGGTGACCAAAATTTCGCTTTTAGTCTAAAAAATATGGGACGCTTGTTAGAAATTGTGACTCCGCTGCATCGGGCGGCCAAGCGAGACTATCTCGCACGGATGGTCGATGACAAGGTGGCTTGCATGATCAAGGCCAAAGAATACGGCGCCGACTATTGGGACGGGAATCGCCGTTTTGGATATGGCGGCTACAAGTATCTTCCGGGCCGATGGAAACCGGTCGCCGAAGCGTTGATTGGGAATTACGGGCTCAAACCGAGCTCGCGCATTCTGGATGTTGGGTGCGGGAAGAGTTTTCTCCTTTACGAAATGCAATTGATCGAGCCGCAGTTAGAGATTCACGGCTTCGACATTTCAGAATTCGGCTTGGCGGCGGCACATCCTGAATTCAAAGGCCATCTCTTTCGATACCGAGCTCAGGATGCTTATCCATTTGGCGACGGGCACTTTGATTTGGTGATCTCGTTAGGATGTCTGCACAATCTGCGCCTGTTCGAATTGAAGACGGCCCTCGCCGAAATCCAGCGTGTCGGAAAGCAAGGCTACATTATGGTCGAGAGCTATCGAAACGAGCGCGAGATGTTCAACCTCGAATGCTGGGCGCTGACGGCGGAGTCATTGTTCGACACGGCCGAATGGATTTGGCTGTACCGCCATTTCGGTTACACCGGCGACTACGAATTTATTTATTTCGAATAGCCAGTGTCGGATGGCCCGGCCGACGGTAACTGCGTGGAAGAGGATGAAGCTCAAAGCGGCGATTCTGGAACGGTTGAATGCCCCGTTGGTGCTCGATGAGATCGAAGTGCCCAACCTGGAGTGCGGACAAGTCCTGGTGCAGGTGCATCGCACGAGCATTTGCGGCGCACAGCTCAATGAGATTTCCGGGACGAAAGGCGACGACAAATTTCTGCCGCACTTGCTCGGGCACGAGGGTGGGGCGACAGTTTTGCAGGTGGGGCCCGGGGTAACGCAGGTAAAGAAAGGCGATCCTGTCGTCCTTCATTGGCGCAAGGGCGCGGGTATTCACGCTGCCACTCCGAAATACAACTGGAACGGGCGGACCGTGAACGCCGGATGGGTGACAACTTTCAGCGAGGCGGCGATCGTCTCGGAAAACCGAGTCACAGCCATACCCAAGGATATTCCCTTTGAAATTGCCGCCTTGATGGGCTGCGTGGTGACGACCGCACTGGGACTGATCAACAATCTCGCGCAGCTTAAGATTGGACAATCCATTGCCGTGCTTGGGTGCGGAGGAGTTGGGCTTTGCGTCGTGCAGGGCGCGGCGATGGTTTCGGCGAACCCAATCATTGCCATCGATATACAAAAGCAGAAGCTGGCGATGGCGCGCGAATTCGGCGCGACTCATGTGATTGATACGGCACAGTCTGACCTGCGTGATGAAATCCGGAAAATCGTTGGCCCGCGAGGAGTCGATGTCTTTGTCGAGAATACTGGAGTCGTCAAGCTGATCGAGAAAGCGTACGAATTGACCAGCCCGCAGGGGCGGACAATCCTGGTCGGGGTTCCGCGGCACGATCAGGATATCACAATTCATTCGTTGCCATTGCATTTCGGGAAAGTGCTGACCGGCTGCGAGGGTGGGAACACAGAACCAGGCAGCGACATTCCCCGCTACCTTCGCCTTTACCAAAGCGGAAAGCTTCCTTTGGATCGAATCATCACGCACCGCGCTCCGTTCGCCAATATCAACAGCGCCCTCGATCAGGTCCGCGCGGGCGAAGTTGGTCGCTTCATGCTGGAGATGCCGTCCTGACGAACTATGTCGAGAGACTCATCGCGCGGTTTGCCGTTTCGAAGAGTGCTGATCCTCGGGCACACGGGGTTTATCGGAGGCTGCATCGAAAGACGGTTGCGGGACGAATTCCCCGATCTCGAATTGACCGGCGGCGCATTGCCTGACTTGGACCTGACGCGCGACGCAGAGGCCGAGCGATTGGCGGATAGATTCGATCTTGAAACTGCCGTCATCGTTTGCGCGGCGATCAAGCGGCAACTCGGCGATACGTTGGAAACGTTGTCTCAGAATTTGAAGATTGCGAGCAATTTGGGCCGCGCGCTGCAGGCTCATCCTGTGGCTCGTCTGATCTACTTTAGTTCCGCAGCGGTTTACGGGGAGGAGAACCACAACACGAACATTACCGAGGAAACGCCCGCACGCCCCACTTCTTTTTATGGTGTCGGCAAGCTGGCCTGTGAAGGGATTCTTCAAAAGGTTATCGGGCAGCAGCCGAAGAGTTCATTGGTGATTCTTCGTCCGGCGCTCGTGTATGGGCCAGGTGATCGCAGTGCGAGTTACGGGCCGTCCGGATTTGTCCGCGCCGCGCTTTCGGCGAACGCGGTCAAACTGTGGGGTAACGGAGAGGAGATGCGCGAATTCGTCTTCGTTGAGGATGTTGCCCGGTTAGTGCGCGACTTGGTCTTGAGCAAGTGGGCCGGGGTTTTAAACGTAGTAAGCGGAAGAAGCTATTCCTTCGTCGATGTGCTGAATGTCATTGAACGACTGACGGGAAAGAAAATCCACACCACGTCAGCTCCCCGAACCAAACCGCAAGTCGATCATGGGTTCAACAACGTCGCGGTGAAGAACCTTCAGCCGCATTTTGCTTTTACATCACTCGAAGAAGGGGTGAGGCAAATGCTCGCCGCGGACTCGCGCATTGGAGGATCAGTCACAGCTCGCGCCGCGTGAAGACTTGCTACTTCTGCACTGGCTCGGACGTGACCGAGTTGCTCAATTTCGGCCCACAGCCAATTTGTAACCGCTTTTTGAAAGACCCGGCGGATGCCGAAGCGGCGTTTCCGCTCGCGATTGGACAGTGTCCAGGGTGCGGTCTGATCCAATTGAATGCGCCAGCGCCTGCAGACGAACTCAGACCGCGCTATGATTGGATCACTTACTCCGAGCCCGAGCCGCATTTGGATGCTGTGGCTGAGACGCTGCGCAGGTTGCCCGGCATCTCTCCCGAGTCCCGCGTTTGCGGGATCAGCTTTAAAGATGACACGCTGCTCCGCCGCCTGAGGGAGCGAGGTGTTTCGAGGACGCGGCGAATCGAACTCGAGAATGATCTCGGTGTTATTGGAACCGGGGCCGGCGCGGAGACGATCCAGAGCAGACTGACGCCATCGGTGGCGCAAAAACTGGCGAGCGCTTACGGCAAATCCGACTTGGTCATCGCCCGCCACATCGTTGAGCACGCGCACAATCCGCCGCAATTCTTCCAGGCGCTTTGTGAACTTGTGCATCAGGATGGTTATGTGATGTTGGAAGCGCCTGACTGTGAGCGAAGTCTCGCCTTGGGTGAGTGCACGACGATTTGGGAAGAACACACGCTCTACCTGACGCCGCAAACTTTCCGCGACAGCTTTGCCTGGCATCAGCTCGATCTCATTCATTTCGAGTTGTTCCATTACGCGTTTGAGAATTGCCTCGTCGGGGTAGGGAAAGTGCGAGGAGCGCGCGCGGAATCGAAGCCCGCAAATAATTCGGTCTCGGAGGAAGTCCAGCGCGGGACGGCGTTTGTTCGCGGGTTATCGACGCGCCGCGATCGATTGAATAGTTACTTAACCGAACATCGCCGCGCGCGCGGGAAGATTGCGCTCTTCGGCGCAGGCCACCTGGGTGCTGCTTTCGTTAACCTCCAAGGCTTCAGCGAACATTTCTCCTTCGTTGCCGACGATAATCCCAACAAACGCGGTCTGTTTATGCCCGGTTCTCGATTGCCCATTCTGGCTTCCGGCGCTTTGGTCGAGCAGGACATTCGATTGTGCCTCTTGAGCTTGAGTCCTGAGAGCGAAGATAAGGTCATCGCGAAGAACAAAAGCTTCGTGGATCGCGGCGGATGCTTTGCCTCAATTTTCCCGGCCAGCAAACATGCGTTGCAGATTGGTGGATGAAAGCTAAAGCCGTCAGCGCCGAAGTTCTGTATCCCGACGAACCGATTGTTAAGGTGGCGCGAGCCGATGTGGAATGGATGAAGCAAGAGGCTGATCGCAATCCGAGGCGGCGGATTCGGTTGTGCGCTCATCGGGATGCAAATGATCCGCTTCATGAGATGCTCATCATTCATACACGTGAGACCTATGTGCGTCCCCACAAGCACGTGAAGAAAAGTGAGTCATTCCACGTCATGGAAGGGTCGGTCAATATCGTCTTGTTCGATGATGAAGGCAGCGTGAATGAAGTCATCCGCATGGGAGACTATGCGTCCGGGCGACAATTTTACTATCGGCTCGCCGAAGCGCGATATCACACGCTCGTTATCCGATCGGAATATCTGGTCTTTCACGAAACGACGAATGGCCCATTCAACCGGGCCGATACAGTGTTTGCGCCCTGGGCGCCCGAGGAAAGCGACTTGACCGCTTGCAAAGAGCTAATGCAGCGTGTGGCACGGGCCAGCGAGCGCTTCGGTCGATGACGATGGTCGGGACCCGCGCACTACGCCACTGCCCTTGAATTAAGCGCTTTGAGCCTCATTCATGCTCCTGATCCTTGATCTTGATCCGCAAAAGCCTCGCACCGACGAGATCATGATCAAGAGCATGAAACCAACCGAATGGCGTTCAGCACGCTGTCCCTTACCAACGCCAAACAGATAATCCATAACGCGGAGAACATTAATGGCTATTGCTGTAACCCACCGGAAGACCTGCCGCATGTGTGGCGGGCGCAATCTTACTTTGGCTTTAGGTCTGACTCCGACACCGATCGGCGAGGCCTATGTTTCTGCGGACCGGTTGGACGAAACGCAGCCGACGTTTCCGTTGGACATCTATCTTTGTCATGATTGCGGCGGCGCGCAGTTTCTCTCCGTGGTGGATCCGAAAGTCGTCTATGGTGATTACATCTATGTGACTTCGGTTTCGTTGGGCTTGCCGGAACATTTCCGGAAGTACGCTGCTGACGTTCTGCGACGTGTCAATGCTCCTGCGGGCAGTTTCGTCGTGGAACTCGGCAGCAACGAAGGCGCGCTGCTGCGCGCGTTTCAAACTCACGGAATGAACGTGTTGGGGGTTGATCCGGCGCGGGCCATCGCCGAAGCCGCGACTGCGGCTGGTGTCGAGACATGGCCGGCTTTCTTCACGGGCGAACTGGCGCGTCGAATTAAGAGTGAATGTGGTGCAGCCACGATCATCGCGGCCAACAATGTTTTCGCCAACATCGACGATATCGACGACCTGGCTGAAGGGATTCGCGAGTTGCTGAGTCCCAAGGGCGTGTTTGTCTTCGAAACCTCCTACCTGGGCGATGTGCTCGATGGAGCCTTGATCGACACGATCTTTCACGAGCATTTGACATACTTTTCCGCCAAGCCGCTCGTCAGCTTCTTCCGCCGCCACGGCATGGAGTTGTTCCATGTTGAACGCGTCCTGACCAAAGGTGGTTCGCTGCGTGGCTTCGTTCAACATGCCAACGGGCCGCACGCGCATTCCAGTTCGGTCGATGTTCTGCTCGATTGGGAAGCAGAGAAGAAGTTAGATCAGATGGAGGCATTTGATGCTTGTGCTCGGAAGCTCGCCGAAACGAAGAATCAACTTCAGGAGCTTTTGCAAAACCTGAAAGCAAGTGGCAAGACCATCGCTGGATACGGCGCGTCGGTGGGCATCACGACGATGCTGTACTTCTTCGAATTGAATCGTTACCTCAGCTTCCTGGTGGACGATAACCCGATAAAGCAAAACCGTTACAGTCCGGGGCAGCACATTCCTGCGCTGGCGCCGCAAGCACTGTACGAACGGAAGCCCGATTATGTCCTTGTTCTGGCCTGGCGTTTTATCGAGGCAATTCAAAGCAAGCAAAAGCTATTTTGGGACCAGGCTGGGAAATTCATTCTGCCATTGCCGTCGGTGAAAGTTCTTTAGTCGCGTGTCCAAGAGCAGTCGTCTCCTTAGCGTTTTGGAGCCAAGGCCCTCAATTCCATCGTGAGCGCAAAGAAGGAGCACTTTTTGGTGATCGGCGGGACGCGTGGGATCGGGCGTGCCTTTGTGAAATTGATTGCGGGCACGGAACGTGCTGTGTCGGTCGTTGGCCGAAGCTCAGGTGCGCCGGCAAGTTTAACCGGGACTGGAGTCCGATACTACTCGATGGACGTGCTCGATGAAGACCGGGTCAAACTGACTCTCGCGGAAGTTGTGGGTGGAACGGGCAAACTTTCGCACTTGGTGTTTTTCCAGCGGTACCGCGGGACAGGCGATGGGTGGGTGGAAGAGTGGCAGACGGGTTTATCGGCCACGAAGAATGTGATCGAGCGGTTGGCCGGCGAATTCGATGGAACGGGTGCGAATTCGATCGTGGTGGTTGGTTCCGTCGCGAGCCGTTACATCGTCAGCGAGCAGTCGGTAGGGTACCACGTGGCGAAAGCGGGTCTGACGCAACTAGTTCGCTACTACGCGGTTGCTCTAGGGCCGGCCGGGATTCGGGTCAATAGCGTTTCGCCTGGAACGGTTTTGAAGGAAGAGTCGAAGCACTTTTATCTTCAAAACCAGCCGTTGATCGACCTATACACGCGCATCACACCGCTGAGACGAATGGGTACAGCGGAAGAAGTCGCCGAGGTGATTGCGTTTCTGTGCAGCAGTCAGGCTTCGTTTGTGACTGGGCAGGATTTGGTGATCGACGGGGGGCTTAGTTTGCAAGGGCACGAAGCGCTGAGCCGTCAGGTGGCTGCGTTGGATCATGTGAAAGTGGTCCGACAGGGCCCCTAGCGCGGCACGACCGGAGTTGGTTGGCAGGAAAAACTTGCCGTCGAAAGGCAAGTATGAAGAAAAAAACAATCTATTTGGCCGATCTCACGCATACATGTCAGAGCGTGGCGTCGAATGTCTTTCCCTTGGGGATCGGGCTCCTCGCCTCCTACATGAACCTCCATAACAAGGACAAGTACCGCATTGAGCTCTTCAAATATCCGGAGGACCTCAATAAAGCCCTGACCAAGGGCATGCCCGACGTTATGGGCTTCTCGAACTATTCCTGGAACGTCAACATCTCCAGCGAGTACGCCAGGAAGATTAAGGCCAGCGCACCCGAAACCACCATCGTCTTCGGTGGACCGAACTACGGCCTTTCCCAACAGGAAATTCGCGCTTTTTGGACGCGCTATCCTTGGATTGATTTCCACGTCGTTAAGGAAGGTGAAAAGGCTTTGGACGGACTTTTGGCGCTTCTCGATGAGTTTGACTTCAATACGAGCGAACTCAAGAGTGCGCGCCGGCAAATCGCGAGTTGCCACTATTTGCAAGGCGGCGACATTATCGAAGGACCGCTGCTTCCGCGTATTCAGGACCTGCGCGAAGTGGGCTCGCCTTACACGCAGGGTTTGATGGACAAGTTTTTCGATGACGTGCTCATCCCGATGGTCCACACCACGCGCGGTTGCCCATTTACCTGCACGTTTTGTACGGAAGGCAGCAGTTACTACAGCAAAGTAGCTCAACATTCACAGCTCAAACAATTCGAGGATGAACTGACCTACATCGCTAAACGGGTTGGAAGCATCCAATGGCTTTGGCTGACCGATGCCAATTTCGGGATGTACAAAGAAGACCGCGAGAAAGCCCAGATCATTGCCAAACTTCAAAAAGAGTATTCCTGGCCTAAGCGCGTTTGGGGCGCGACTGGCAAGAAGATGAAGGAGCGCGTGATCGAGGTCGCTTCGATCCTCAATGGCGCCCTCACCGTGTTTGCCTCGCTGCAGACAACGAACGCGCGGGTGTTGCAGAATATCAAACGCACAAACATCTCTTCGGACGCGCTCAATGAAATCGTCCTCAAAAGCGAGCGGGCTAATTCGGAAACTGTCACCGAACTGATTCTTGGTCTGCCCGGTGACACTGTGGAAACGCACACCCAAAGTCTCAAAGACACATTGGACGCGAACCTGGGAAACATCCGGATGTACCAGATGATTCTCTTGCCTCAAACCGAGATGTGTTCGCCGGAAAGTCGCGAACGATACGGACTTAAGACGAAGTTCCGCATTCAACAGCGCAGCTTCGGGCGGTATCCGTACCTCGACAAGAAACTGATCGCTGTCGAATCCGAAGAAATCACGATCGCGACGAATACGTTGTCGTTCGATGATTATCTCAAATGCCGCGAAATCGATTTCACGGTCGAGATTCTGCATAACACCGGCATCTTTACGGAGCTGATGGGGTTGTGCCGATGGGCCGGCATGTCGTGGTTCGAGTTCATTTACGGCGCGTACAAGACGATTCGCGCGAGCAATCACGAGCTCAACGGCCTTTACGATCGGTTCCGGGCGGACACGGTGCGCTGGCTTTGGGACTCGGCCGCCGAGTTGGAAGCTCATGCGGCGGCGCATATCGACGAGTTGCTTTCGGATGAAGGCGGCACCAATGAAATCGTGAAGAACAAGGCGCTGGCCTTTTTGTCGTACCAGGATCAACTGCACGACATTGTCTATTGCGAGATGGAGAAGGCACTCCGCCAACAGCAGCGTTGGGGCGAATGTCTGCAGACCTATTTGTCGGAGATCAAGGAGCTCAGCCTGAAGCGGAAACAGAATTTCCTTCAACGCGATGTATGGTTCACGTCGAAGCTGCATTTCGATTACGAAAAACTTCGCGAATCGCAGTTCCGCCTGAATCCAGAAGAGACCTGGTCGCCTGAACCTGTGACGGTGCGAATCGAGCACACAGACGAACAGAAGCAGGCTATCGATTCGTACATCAATCAGTACGGCCGCGCCGTGGAGGGGATGGGGAGAATTCTGATGCGAGCGCCAGTTCGCCGGTTGTACCGTTCGGTTGAATGCGTTTAAGAATCGGGAACGAATCGGCCTTGCGGCTCGCTGAGATGCCAGGGACTGATTGAATGAGCACTGCAAGTCAGCTCGCCGACGCGTACTTCGCGCAAGGAAATCAGTTGTTTTCCGCCCAGCGCTACGGCGAAGCGCAAAAGGCATTTCAATTGGCGATTGAGGCAAAAGCCGACATGTTTTCGGCTCACCTGTGTTTGAGCCTTGTGCATACCCGGTTGGGCAATCAGGAAGCTGCTCTCGAGCACTATGAGCAAGCCATCACGATCAACCCGAGCATAGCCAAGCCTGAAGAGCATGTGCAGTTGGCCAATTGCCATCTGGCGCTTGGGCTGGCGGACAAAGCTATTCTCGGCTACAAGCGTGCGATCTCTTTGGATGCAACATGTCCGGAGTTTCATGCGCGCCTGGCCGACGCTTATCTGGTTCAGGAAAACTTGCAGGCGGCCGCCGAGACCTACCTCAAGGCGATTCTCATCAATCCCGACAACCTTGAGTTTTATTATCGCATTTTGATCTTCGCCTCTCTGTTCAACGTCGGGCTGGATGCTCTCGCGGCAATTTGGGAGGAGATCTACGAGGGGGATCCGCTTATCTTGATCAAGGTATTCGAATCCGCGTCGTATGCGGCACGAGCCTGTGGGGCCTATTCGGACTGCGTCAAGTTAGCCGAGCGGTTTTCACGCACGCGCCGCAACTACGCGAAGAAAACGCATCTCGATGAACTCGGCCTTTTCTTTATTCATCAACAACACGTGAAGGGGTTCGGCGGCATTGCGTGGATTCCTCTGCAGATACGCCTCCGGATGCTCGGCTGGATCAAAAGCAAATTGGTGTTGCTCGGTGATCCGAACCAAAGCGCCAATCCAGCGCTTTTGAATTATCTGACGCCGTTCATGACGGTCATCTCGGATCCTAAGTTCGTTCAGCCTCTGGCTTCATCGCTTGGAACGGTTTTGAAGAGGGAAATGGCTCATTTGACCCTGGATGATGGCCGTTCGGTGCGCGATGAACACATTATTGTCGAGGTGGACCGTCGATGGAGGGCCGAGGGCCGCCCGCCGCTTTTGCAGCTTGCCGACGCCGATAAAAAACGAGGCTGGGATTGCTTGGAAAAACTCGGCGTTCCCAGAGGCGCCTGGCTCGTGACGGCACATCTGCGCCAAGACAACGGCCAAAGGATCACTTCACGAAGCGTCGATCCTACGGCCTACTTTCCGGCTTTTCGCTCAATTGTGCGCGCTGGTGGATGGGTCATTCGAATCGGGGATCGAACGATGACGCCGCTGCCGAAGATGGACGGCGTGGTGGACTACGTGTTTAGTCAGCATCATAGCGATTGGATGGATGTGTTCTTGTGGTCTCAGTGTCGCTTTTACCTCGGTGTTTTGAGTGGACCGTGTTGCATTCCGCGAGAATTCGGCGTGCCTTCGGCGCTGACGAATTGTACGCCGATGATGTTTCGTCCAACGTTCTACAAGGATGTTTTTATCCCCAAGATGTTTTGGCATGTGTCCGAGCGGCGTTATCTGTCGCTGGAAGAAATCCTCACCAAAGTCAGTTCGACCGAGGATCAAGGTGTCTTCGCCTGGAGGCAGTTGGCGTTTCACGATAACTCTCCGGAGGACCTTTGCGATGTCGTTGATGAGATGTGTGAGCGAATCGCAGGAACTGCGCAATACACGCGCGAAGACGAGGAACTGCAGAACCGATTCCAAAAGATGTGCGAAGCACACGGAAGTTTGGGCGAGGCTCGCGTTGGGCGCGCGTTTCTCCGGAAATACGCTTCAATTCTGTTTTAACACAAAGATCCCGAGACCGCGAAGTAGCAACTAAACTCTGACGCCATGCTGATATTCCTTTGCGCACTTTGCGATCCTCTGTTTCCTCGCAAGCCGGCGCTTGCTGTCTGAAACCAGGAGCCATATTTTCAAGCTGAAATGACTTCTTCTGCCAGCGAGTCTCTTGTTTGTTTTTGCCATCGGAAAACGGCCGGTGAACTCGTCGCCGCGTACAAGAGGCTTGGGAACATGGAATTGTTGCAGAAGGAAACCAAGGCTGGACTCGGATGCGGCGGTTGCCGTTTGACGCTCTTCTCCATTTTTGGCGAAGCGCCGAAGGATCTCAATGTCCTGGAGCACGATCACATTCCCGGCGCTTCGGCCTGCGTCAAACCGGGCATGCGATTGATGAAAGGATTGGTCGTCGCAGACGGCAAAATCGAATCGACGATTTACGCGTCCAATGCCGTGCCGCCGCAATTCATCGATTGTGACAGCACGACCGAGCTGGAGTACGCTCTTTTCGATTTGGAAGGCCGGGCGGTCTTGCATCGCTGCGATTCCTTTAAGACCAACCAAACGTTCGTCTTTGACAGCCGAGAGGAGTCGTTGCCCCGCCCGTTCTATGGACTTTTCCTTTTCCAGTTGAAGAGATCGAATTACGGAGCATCGCGCTTCAACGTTCATTGGAGTAACGGCCGGAGCACGACAACGACTCATGAGATTGGAGACAGCGGACGTCCCGATGTGCACTTCCCTCTCATCGTCAACAAGAACGTTTTAGAAGGGCCCAACCGCATCTACATCTCGATCCAGAATACTTACAACGAAAATCCAATGCGCTGCACGATCCGCGTCTATGACGTGGACAACCGGGATGACATTACTTGGGATTGCCCCATTCCGCGTTTTGGAACGCGTTGGTTCGATGTCTTGGAACAATTCTTTCGCCCGGCCCTCAAACAGCGTCCGAATGGGAACTTTGCCCTGCGAATCTTCCGGCCCGACTTGGATTGCAATCGGGCGCCGAACATCTATTTCTTTTTTCACAACCGCACGACGGATTTGCTCAATGTCAATCACATGTAAACGATGATCGCAGCCGCTCCAACTGCCGGATTGAAGTACGAACCCGACAGCATGTCGAAGTTGCTGATCGCTGGCTGGCTCCCGCCGACGGATGAATATCAAACGACGCTGACGCATTTTCCGGGCAATAACGTTCATCCTCCCTACCCAACGCACGGTTATTTCTTCGCGACGATGTCGGTCTATCGCGAGGACAAGTTGGTTGCTCAACTTCATAGCCCCGGCTGTGATGAAACCGGGAGCGTTCGCTTTGATCTCGATGTTGCGGTCGGTCTGCTGCCGCCATTTTCAGGAATGATGCTGGTGGAGTACCATCACACCAAGGGCATCCCGCTCGAAGTTTATACGGCCCATGTGCACCGCAAGACCGGATCGTATTTCGCGTGCAACATCACTCCGGTTGTAGGCAGCGACATCTATCCAAACTTCCGGGCCACGCACATGGAAAACGTGCTGTTCATGCCAGGACTGGCGTTCCGGCCTGAGATTGAGACTTCGATCGTGCTGTTGAACCCGTTCAAGGTGAAGTTTTCTTACCAGCTTCACCTCATCTTTGGGGATGCGACACAACAGCAATCAGAGGCGCTGGAGCTCAAGCCGATGAGTTTGCGTTGTTATCCACTCGAAACGATCTTCCCGAGGTGTTCGGAAAAATCGGCTCGCTTCGAAGGCAGGACCTCGCTTTGTGTGACCTCCCAGTACAAGCAAATCTCGTATCTCATGCAACGGGATCGGGAAACGGGAATCGTCACGACGCTGGATCACCTTCACGCCTACGTTCTGCATTGAGTTGGCCGATGACTGTCCAGCAGCCAAATGCCGCGATGCCACGCCTGGCTTATTTTCAAGGTCAAACAGCGATCATTACCCTCCCTGAGTTGTCGTGGTGTCAGCCCGTGCCGGGCGTCCTCGAAGCACTCACAGCTATGCTCCCGAGCGTAGCCGCGACCCTCCTGGCCGTGATGCCCGAGGCCACGCTGGTCCATCCGAAAAAGGGCAAACATCTGCCTGATTGTTTCAAGCGCGTCGCCACGTCCGAACTAACCAGTTTTATCATTCTATGGTTTGGAAAGGAACCGGTCCCGATCTTCCGCAAGGCGATTTGGCTCAAGTATGGCCAGCTCGATGGCTTGTCTGGCGCATGTCCGATACGCGATTATCTGGTGAACTTATTTGAGCAGGCCAAACTGAGAAGGGAGTTTGGCGGCGCCGACCTTTTCTTCGAAGCCCAATGATCGACAAGTCTCAGGACATCATTCTGTTTTTCACACCCGAGGCGAGAGTGGTGCCCCACTATGTCGCTCAGTGCGTCGTGGCGCGGACGATGCAGGAGCGAGGCTACCGGGTGTTGATGGCTCGTTGCCTCGGGGATTTCTCGCGGTGTCCGGTAATGGATATGATGGCGGCTCCCTACGATTTTGGCGGACCGGCCAAATCGAACCTTTGCAACGAATGTCATCAGATCGCGAATCAAATCCTCGGATACCATGGATTGCCGGCGGTTGATTTGAAGGGCTTCATCACGCCCGAGATTTGGAAGCGAGTTGCTGCGGTCCTGAGCGAAGCGCCATCAGACCTTCGTCGTTTTGAATTCGACGGCATTCACTTTGGCAAACTGTTGGCCAACGATCTAGTTTTAGCCACAAAGTGTTCGAACTTTGAGAATCTCGAAGACCGATATCGCACGGCCTGGGCTCGCTACATCGAGAATGCTTTGGCGGTTTATCTGGCTGTCCAGGTGATGGCAGAGCGCCTTCGGATCAAACGCATCCTGTACCACAACGAATACGGGTTGAATTTGGGAGCGCGTCTGGCGGCGCAGAAGCTTGGCATTCCAGCGATCACTGTGCAGCACGCTTCGCACTTGAATGTGGATCGGCGGCGTTACGTCATGGACTCGGAGATTCTTCACCGGGCGTACGATCGATTGCTTGAAGGTTGGGAATCCTGGAGAAACCTGAGTTTGTCCGCGAAGCAGGTTCGCGAAGTGAGTGACGATATTATCTTTCGTTTTGGCGCTCAGGGCAGTCATGTCTATTCGCCTTCGAAAACCGTGAAGCAGAACCAGCTGTTTGACCGGCTGCGGTTAGTGCCGGAACGCAAACTCCTCGTCGCGTTCACGAGCAGCCTCGATGAATATCTGGCCCGGAAGATGGTTTTTGAGGGGATGAAAGTGCAAGGGCTGGAGTTGGGAGGACCGTTTGAGGATCAGGTCGACTGGCTCCGCCGGCTGACGGATTTCACAGCAGCAAGCAGCGACTTTCAATTGGTGGTTCGCGTTCATCCACGAGAAGGAGCGAACAAGCGAGAGCGTTCGCTCTCTCAACATCTGCATCGGCTCAAGTCGGAGTTCGATCGCGAGATACTCCATTGCCGTTTCATTTGGCCGGAGGACCAGATTTCGAGCTATGACCTCGTCGAGTTGGCGGATCTGGTTTTGGCAAGCTGGACGACCGTCGGCCTTGAGGCAGCGCGACTCGGCGTGCCTGTGATCAAGGCGTTTGGGATTTATAGTTATCCGAACGACGATTTCTTGGTTTGGGCGCCGACTGTTGACGAGTATTTCAAGCAAGTTGTCCGGCTTTGCTCGGCGGACGCATGTGAAGAGCGGTTACTGCGTGCGTTCCGTTGTCATTACGTCCTCAAACTCGCTTCCAGCGTGGATTTGGGTGATGTGATCCCATCCTTCAATTTTGATAGTATTGCCGCTTTTCAGTCGCCGAGCGAATCAGCGACCGTTGAAGAAGTCATTATTTCGTTGCGGAGCCCCAGGGACATCAACCAAGCAAAGTTGGTGGCCGCACAGAGCGAGCAGCGGAGCGCCGAGGAGAAACAGGAACTGACTCGCCAACTGCGCCGGATTATTCATTTCCTTCACACGGGCCGAGATGAGGAGCCGGCCACATTGTTGTGGCACTCCTCGCGACTTGCTGAAGGCGGCACTTCGAACCCGGACGAAGGCAGAGCGAACCGTTGGATTTTCTGCGATGGACCAAAGACGCAATACTGGGATGGTACAGCCAAGTACGAGAGGTGCTCACCCCTTGCCGCGCGGTTAGCGAAGTTGTGCGCCGTCCAGCCAGTGGAGCGGCCAGACGAAGCAGCCCGGCCAGAGTTATCAAAGTCCGCCGTTGTCGTCGTAACGTCTCCGAAGCCCAAGATTGTTTTCGTCAACACTTACTACCCGCAGTTCCTCGAGAGCCATTACCGCAGAAACCCCGGTCTCGACTCTGCGCCTTACTCGAAACAACTGGATTCTTTGGTGAGTCGTTGCTTTGGAGACAGCGACTTTTACTCAGCGCCTCTGCGTGCCGCGGGTTGGGACGCATCGGATCTTCTGGCGAACTGCGCTCAAGTTCAACAAACGTGGGCAAGGGAAAACGCCTTTCTTGGCAACGGCTTTGAAATTGCCCTCGAGCAGATTCGGCGCCTTCGGCCAAACGTTGTCTATATCCAAGACTTGAGCTTGGCGACGTCGGCCGTTCTTTCGGCGATCCGCCCGCACACGGACTTGATTGTCGGCCAAATCGCATGTCCGCTTCCATCGCAAACGGATCTCGCCAGGCTCGACATTGTCTTCTCTTCCTTTCCTCATTTCGTGGAGCGGTTTCGAGCGTCGGGGGTAACGGCTTACTACATACCCCTGGCTTTTGACCCGCGTGTTTTGAGTAAGCTTCCGCAAGTGGAAAGGAGATTTGCCACGACCTTTGTCGGGGGACTATCTGCTGCGCACAGCCAGGGCACGCAGTTTCTTGAACAGGTGACGCGCGCTGTCCCAGTCGACTTCTGGGGTTATGGTGCGGAAACGCTTTCGGCAAATTCTCCAATCCGCGCCCGGCATCGCGGCGAAGTTTGGGGGCTCGATATGTTTTCGTTGTTGAGGCAATCACGCATTACGTTAAACCGCCACATCGACGTCGCGGAGAAATACGCCAATAACATGCGACTTTTCGAGGCGACCGGTTGCGGCGCGCTTTTGATAACCGACTACAAAGAAAACCTGAATGACTTGTTTGAAATCGGAAAAGAAGTGGTCGCTTATCGCGATGCGGACGAATGTGCCGCTCTGATTCAATACTACCTTTCCCATCTCGACGAAGCCAATGCGATTGCCAGTGCCGGACAGGCGCGGACGCTGGCAGAGCATACGTGCGCCAACCGCATGGCACGAATCGCTGATATTTTGGAACGCCACCTGGCCTATCGGCGTGAGAAAAACCGCTACGGGCCAGTCGATCTCACTAAGGTCTCTTACGATCACAAGACCATTGACCGTTCCAAAGTCACGGATGACTTAACGTCAGCCTGGAAGAGCGCACAAATTCCTCGTAAGCAGCGAGCTCTTGTTCAGGACGAATTGGCATCGATGTATCAAGGGAAACCGCCCGTTGTTTTTTGTGTCCTAGCCGAGGCGCTGCGCCCCAGGGTGAAGAACGGGAGCTCGGTCCTTGAGATCGGTTGTTCGAGTGGTTATTACAGCGAAGTATTGGGTTATCTGTTGCGCGCGCGATTTGGTTACACGGGGATCGATTACTCCGAGGCCATGATTGCTTTGGCGAAGGATTACTATCCTCGAACGGACTTTCGTGTGGCGGACGGAGCCCATCTGCCGTTCAAGGACCAAGAATTCGATTTTGCGATCTCGTCGTGCATTTTGCTTCACGTTCCCAATTTTCAGCAACACATTGCAGAAACCGTCCGAGTAGCGAAACGTTATGTCGTCGCTCACAGGACACCAGTCTGCCGCCAGCGCTCGACGCAGTACCTCACAAAGTTTGCCTACGAGGTGAAAACAGTCGAGCTGCGTTACAACGAGAGGGAATTGATTTCATCATTCTTGGAACATGGACTGACGCTCATAGACGCGTTGCAATATCAATCCTCGCCCGAAAGAGACGAATTTGAAGTCACTTATGTCTTCCAAAGAAAGGAGAATAGTGGCCTTCGAAACTCATCCTAGCTTGTCTTCGTTTGATTTCCAACAGAACGCCTTTAAAGACCGAAGTGTGCTAATCACTGGCGGCCTCGGATTTATTGGCGCCAACCTGGCAGGGCGTTTGGCCGGTTTGGGGGCCAAGGCGACTTTAGTGGACAGTTTAATTCCGGAGTACGGCGGCAACCTTTGGAACGTGGAGCCAATTAGGGACCAGATCCGGATCAACATCGCAGATGTGAGAGACGAACACGCGATGAAATACTTGATACAAGGACAGGACGTTTTGTTCAACCTAGCAGGACAAACCAGTCACTTGGATTCAATGGTCAATCCGTATCCTGATCTGGAGATTAATGCCCGCGCGCAGCTTTCCATCCTGGAAGCTAGCCGCAAATTTAATCCCAAGCTTAAAATCGTTTTCGCCAGCACCCGGCAGGTTTATGGCAAACCCCAATATCTGCCGGTTGATGAGCGGCACCCGTTACATCCTGTGGATGTGAACGGGGTGAACAAACTGGCGGGCGAGTGGTATCATATCGTCTATCATGATGCGTATGGCTTGCGCACAACCGTGCTGCGCTTGACCAATACTTACGGCCCTCGCATGCGCGTGAAGGATGCTCGTCAAACGTTTCTTGGCATCTGGATCAGACGTCTGATCGAGGGAAAGCCTGTCCTTGTCTTCGGTGATGGAAAACAAGTGCGCGACTTCAATTATGTCGATGATGTCGTTGACGCGCTGTTGCTATCCGCCAGCTCGGACGATTCCAATGGTCAAATTTACAATTTAGGAGCCGAGGACCCAATTGCTTTGAAAGACCTTGCCGTACTTCTCGTGCAGTTGCACGGACGCGGTGAGCATCAGCTTGTTCCGTTTCCCGATGACCGCAAGGCGATCGATATTGGCGATTACTACGCTGATTATCGACGGTTTCGTTCTCAATTCGGCTGGCGGCCGATGGTTGATCTTCAAGAAGGGTTGAAACGCACACTCGAATTTTACCGCCAGCACGCGAAGCACTATTGGAACAGCGATGAATCCTGATCCGATTCCTGTTGCCAACCCCAAAGCACAGTTCGAGGCCTACCGTGATGAAATTGAAACGGCAATGCGGAATGTGCTCGAAAGCGGCTGGTACATCTTGGGCAATGAAGTTGAAGCATTCGAGAATGAGTTCGCGAGCTTTTTGGGCGCAGAGCAATGTGTCGGAGTCGCCAACGGAACGGATGCGCTCGCGTTGGCGCTGCGCGCCGTCGGAGTCCAGCCCGGCGATGAAGTAATCACGGTCTCCCACTCGGCCGTTGCTACGGTGGCCGCAATCGAGCAAATCGGTGCTATACCTATCCTCGTTGATATCCATGCGGAAACTCGTTGCATTGATCCCGCGCTTATCGAAGCGCTCGTCGGCGGCAAGACAAAGGCGATTTTGCCGGTTCATATTTACGGGCAACCGGCACCAATGCACGAGATTATGGCCTTCGCTCGCAAACATGGTTTGAGGGTGGTCGAGGATTGCGCGCAGGCTCATGGAGCTGAGATCGGCGGCCAGAAGGTCGGGACGTTTGGCGATGCGGCGGCTTTCAGCTTTTATCCAACCAAAAACCTGGGGGCTCTCGGTGACGGTGGGGCGGTCGTCGCCAACTGTTCGGAAACGGCCGAAAATGTTCGCCTTCTCCGGCAGTACGGATGGAAGGAGCGCTACATAAGCGTCGAACGCGGCGTCAATTCGCGCCTTGACGAACTCCAAGCGGCCATTCTGCGGATCAAGTTGCGGCATCTCGCTGAGGGTAATGTGCGTCGCCGGACGATTGCGGCGGCTTATAAGAAGGCTTTGGGTGGCGGTGAGATTCGGCTCCCATCCGACGTCCCCGGGACTACCCATGCCATGCATCTTTTTGTAATCGAGTCAGATGCGCGTGACTCAATGCGGTCGTTTCTGCATGGGCTGGGGATCGGCACAGCGTTGCATTACCCTCAAGCGATACACCAGCAACCTGCTTACCGAGGGCGATTGCGTGGCGCCGACAAGCTCGTGGCCACGGACTTATTGTATCGACGGATATTGAGCATTCCGTTATATCCTGAATTGAACAGCCAGCAACTGGAACGCGTTTGCCAAGCCCTGCGCAGTTGGAGCGATCGAGAATGATGAAACGATACTATTGCACGTATTTTGATCGAAACTACCTGGTTAAGGCCCTGGCCTTGATCGGTTCACTCGCCAAACACGAGTCCAGGCCGTACGAATTGTTGGCCGTCTGCTTCGATGAGATTTCCCGGACGCTGCTTCGCAAGCTCGCATTGCCGAACGTAGTGCCAATTCCTATTCATGAAATTGAAGAGGGTGATGAGGCATTGCTGGCCGCGCGTTCGAACCGGTCTTTGGTCGAATACTATTGGACTTCCACGCCGACCATTATTTTGCGGCTGCTGGAACGAAACCCGGAAATTGACCTGCTGACGTATCTCGATTCGGACTTATTCTTTTTTAATTCGCCGCAGCCGATTTTTGATGAGTTCGGCGACCGATCCATCTTGCTGCACGAGCATCGCTTCCCGGCTTCACTGAAGCACCTTGAAGAGAACGGCCGCTTCAATGTAGGGCTGATGATGTTCCGAAATGATGCGCGCGCGTTGACGGCGCTTAAATGGTGGAGAGAGCAATGTTTGGCCTGGTGCCACGCGAAACCCGAAGGCGGCAAGATGGGAGACCAGGGTTACCTGAACGACTGGCCAACACGGTTTCAAGGAGTCTGGGTTTTGCAGAACATTGGCGCCGGCGTGGCGCCCTGGAACCACGTCCAATATCGCTTTTCGCGAAGCCTGGATGGAACTGTGCTCGTCGATGGAACACCGCTCATTTTCTATCATTACCATTCGCTCGTCGCCGTTCAGCCGGACATTATTCTGCCGACACGGCACACGGTATATGGCTTAACGCCGCAGATTCTCCGCCATTGTTTTGTCCCTTATGCGGATGCGTTGCGGAATGGCTATGCCGCCATGGCCAAGCTATCGAGCGGCCTCAATTTGGGGACGTCCGACGGACGTGAAATTTCGGCCGACCACGTCTTTTTGGTGCATCGGTCTCAGTTGGAGACGCTCACAAAGTCGAATTTGCCGCACAAACCGCTGGATGCGGGACTGGATTGGATATGGTTTGTTCCTGAGAGCCTCAAGGCTATTTGGGAGACTGGGAGCGACGCCGGTTACACTGCCGCGATTGGTCAGCCGAGTTCGATTTCACGCGCACCAGCGCTAGCTCAAGGCGCAAGACAAGACGATCCTTCCGCGCTCGTTCAATATGCCGCCGCCCAGCTTGAGCTTAATCGAATCGAAGAGTTTGAAACGGCGCTGGGACGCGCGCTGGAATTGGACCCTCATCATCGTGGGGCCTTAAAACTCCTAGCCGATCTGAATTTTCAGAATGGCAAATGGAAAGATGCCGGCGAATGTTATGTCAAGATACTGACCCGAACCCCGGACGATTTAGAAACTCTTTTGGGTTTAGCGACTTGCTTTCTTAAGGCAGACGATTTCGAGACGGCCCAGGTTGTTTACGAAAAGATTCTTCAAATTTCACCTGGCCATCCGGCAGCCAAAGAAAACCTCGCGGTTATCGAGGCCAAAACTAATCCGCAGGTCACGCCGGTTCCGGTCCGAACGGAGTCCAGCGGCGCCCAGGCAACTCGTGTCGATCAACTATTGAGCGACGCGAATGCGCGGCACCAACAGGGTGATCTTGTCGGCACTCGGGCAATTTTGGCTGAGGCCGCGCGATTGGCGCCTGAGGACCCTGAAGTGCTTGCGTCGTTCGGGGCTGTTTTGTTTAAACTAAATGAATTCAGCCCCGCGCAAGAGAAATTCCAAAAAGTGACCCGTTTGCAGCCGAGCAATACAACCGCCTTCCTTCAACTCGCTCTGGCCAATCTCAGACTCGAGCGCATTGAAGAATTCGAGATCGCTTTAGGGCGAGCTTTGGAAATCGACCCGTACCATCGTGATGCTCTCAAATTGTTGGCGGACCTAAGCCTCGAACACGGGAGCTTGAAGGATGCGGCTCAGTCTTACACCAAAATCATCACGAAACACCCGGACGATTTGGACGCGTTGCTGCCGTTGGGTGTCTGTTTCTTTAAGGCGGGAGATTTCGAGACAGCGAGGGCGGTGTTTGAGCGAGTGCTTGAGGTCGATCCTGGAAATGCTCTGGCCAAGGAAAATATCGAGATTGTTTTGCGCAAGAGCAAAGGGGAAGAAACTCAGCCGTCCAAGCTCGTGCCTTTATCGTCCACTTTAGGGCCGGGACAGGATGCGAAGCGTGAACCCCAAGGCCAAGAACGCGAACCTGCTTCCGCGAACAAGCCTGATTTGACCTCGACGAATGCGCGCGTCAGCGAGCTGCTCGAGCAGGCCCATTTCTTCAATGACGTGGGCAATCGAGAGGCGGCGCTGGAGTCGTTGGAACAAGCCGCTGAACTCTCGCCGCGCGATCCCAATATTCTTGCCGCTCTTGGCAGCTTTCATTTCAGCACGGGAAACTATGACATAGCTCGCGAAAAATTCCGGCGCGTGATCGAGTTGCGTCCTCGCGATGTGGATGCTTACACGCGTCTGGCGATGACCTGCCTCAAGCTGAATCGGATCGAGGAAATGGAATCGGCGCTTGGAATTGCGTTGGAGATCGATCCGGAAAATCGCGAAGCTCTCAAATTTCTGGGCAAGACGAATCTGGAAAACAATCGCGCGCGCGACGCTGGCCGAGTTTACGCCAAGCTTTTGGAAAAGCAGCCTGATGATATCGAGAGTCTGTTGTCCCTTGGGCTCTGCTTTTATCGCGGTGGCGATTTGGAATCCGCACGAATGGTGTATGAGCGCGTTCTGGAAGTTGACCCCGGCAATTCGATGGCTCACGAGAATTTGCTTCTCCTGGACCGGAAGGCGGAGCCCATCGCCAGCTTTTCTGCCCCGAAGAGTGAAAGCTTTGCCCAGCCGGCCAACAAGCCTCAGAAACTGAAGCATTGGCTTTCCAAGGCCGACGAAGCATTTGGAAATCAGAATCTGGCCGCAGCTCGGGACGCTCTCAAAGCTGCTCTCGCTCTTTCACCGGATACTCCCGAGATACTGTCAGCCCTGGGCACGGTCTGTTTTCAACTCGGCGAAATTGCCGACGCCAAGTCCCATTTGCAAACGTTAGCCCGTCAAGTTCCCAATGACGCCGGCCATTGGGTCCGGCTGGCCCTGACACATTATCAGCTGGGTGAAATTGCAGAGTTTGAGGCGGCATTGGGGCGTGCTTTGGAGCTTGACCCGAATCACCTCGAAGCTTTGCGCATGCTCGCGCATCTTAATTTCAATCATGCCAGCATTGCCGCCGCCGCGCAGCAGTATGGCAAAATCCTGAAACAGACGCCGGACGACATCGAAACCATCATGGCTCTTGGGGTTTGCTTCTTCAAATTGCGGGATTACAAGTCCGCCAAGATGATGTTCGAGCGGATTCTTGAATTACAACCAAACCATTCATTGGCCCAGGAAAACCTCCGCGCTGCCTCGCTGAAACTCGAGCCCTCCAATACGCAAACGCCAACACCGTCCGCAACGCCGATTTCGCAACCGAAAGGCGTTTCCGTAGACGAATTCCTAGGGCGTGCCAACGCGTGCCTTGGGGCCGGTGACTTGCAGGGTGCATGCCATGCTCTGCGCCAGGCGAGCGCCTTGGTTCCGGACGATGCCGATGTGCGGGCCACGTTGGGCACCTTGCTCTTTCAAGCGGGCGATTGGCAGTCCAGTGAACAGGAGTTGGCCCAAGCCGTTCGATTGCGTCCGCGGTCAGCGGATTTTCAGACTCGATGGGCTTTGTCGTTGTTGACGCTGGATCGTATTTCCGAGTTCGAATCTGCGTTGGGCAGCGCGATGGATTTGGATCCGAATCACATTCCTGCTCTGCGCTTGCTGGCCGATTTGAACTTGCAGCAAGGGAAGTACAAGGATGCGGCCGACACGTACTTTCGTGTTCTTCGGCAGGAACCGGACAATGTTGATGTTATCCTGGCCATGGGGGTTTGCTTTTACCGGACGGGGGATCTTCCGGCCGCGCGATTGATGTACGAAAGAGTCTTACATTTGCAGCCCGCCAATACGATTGCTCGAGAGAATCTCGACGTGCTGCATCGCGAGGCTCGCAAAACCGAAGCTGCCCCAAGCAGCGTTCCCAACCCGCCAATTCCAAAGGAACCGCTCGTTTCTGCGATTGTCTCTGCGTACAAGGCGGAGCGGTTTATGCGTGGTTGCCTCGAGGACCTCGAAGGGCAAACCATCGCCGATCAGATTGAGATTATTGTCGTCGATACGGGCTCGCCGCAAAAAGAGGGGGCCATCGTTGAGGAATTCCAACAGCGCTACAACAATATCGTTTATCTTCGCACAGAAGAGCGCGAAACGGTCTACGCGGCGTGGAATCGCGCAATTCGCGTCGCTCGAGGCAAGTACCTGACCAACGCCAACACAGATGACCGGCATCGCAAGGATGCTTTCGAGATTCTGATGCGCAAACTGGACGAGAATCCGCACATCTCGTTGGTTTATGCCGACGTCATCATCACGGACGAAGAAAACAAAACGTTCGGAACGGCGCGCCAAATCGGCGCATACTCGTGGCTGGAATTTGACCGCGAAGCTTTGGTCAAAAAAGGCTGCTTCGTTGGCCCGCAACCGATGTGGCGGCGGACGTTGCATGACCAACACGGTTACTTCGACCCTGCTTTTGTTTCGGCGGGCGACTATGAGTTTTGGATGCGGATAGCGAAGACCACGGAATTCCTGCGCGTGCCGCAGACGTTGGGCGTTTATTTGAAATCACCCACCAGCGTCGAGCACGCGAACCAACCGCGCGCAGTGGAGGAGACGCGCATCGCTCACGAACGGCATGCCGTCGAATTGCTGAAGATTGCCGGTGTGGACCCGACGGCGTTTTCAGTTGCTTCGTATGCCACTGTGACGAAGATCGAGGCTCCACCGGGCGCGAGATTGGGTTCACTCAAGGACGTGCACGATCTTCTTGCGCGCAAGAAATACGCGCGAGCCTGGAAGGCGGCCCTAGATGCTATCAGCTTGCGTCCGTTCCATCCCGACGCGTATCTGCAGATGATTGAGATCGCGCTGGCCGGCGGAGATGATGCGCAAGCGTTTCAGTGTGCCGAACGCTTGATACGAATGACTCCCGACTGGGACATGGCTAGGAAGATTTATGTGGCCTTGCAAAAGCCGCAAAAAGGCAAGAGCTCCAAGAGCAAGATTAAATGGGCGCCGCTGCCCGCGCTTCCCGAAAGGCCGCGGTTGACCGTGTGTCTCATAGCGAAAAATGAGGAGCAATTCATCGGTCGTTGCCTCGCGTCGATCAAACCGATGGCCAGCCAGATCGTTGTGGTGGATACCGGTTCCACGGATCGAACGGTTGAAATTGCCAAGGAACATGGCGCAGAGGTCTATTACTTTGCTTGGAACGACAATTTCAGTGACGCGCGTAATGCGGCTCACGAGCACGCCCGCGGTGATTGGGTGTTAATTCTCGACGCGGATGAGGAGATGCCACCGGAGAGCCACACGAAGCTGGCCGAAGATATGGCGGCGACGAACGTGCTGGGCTACCGCATCCCGATTTGCAACGTTCACGAAGCGAGTGATTGCGTGACGTATGTCCCGCGCTTGTTCCGGAATGCGCCAGCCCTCTTCTTTGTCGGCCGCGTGCACGAACAAATTTACGCCAGCGTGATTGCCCGCAAAGCGGAATGGGGCATGGAAGCGAAGCTTGGGACGGCGACGATTGTTCATCACGGGTATGACCCGGGATTGGTCAAGCGCCGTCAAAAGATTCAGCGGAATTTGAAGCTGATGGAAAAAGCCGTTCAGGAGATGCCGAACGAGGCGGCCCTCTTAATGAATTATGGATTGGATTTGGTGAATGACGGACGTTTGGAAGAAGGCCTCGAGAAATATCGCGAAGCGGTTCGAGTTATGGAGCCGCATCCGCCGGAGCTTGTTCTTCCCGAGGTGCGCGAGCGATTGGTCACGATTTTCGGAGTGCACCTGACCAAGGCCAATCGCTATGACGAGTTGTTGAAGCTGATGACTTCGCGGCTGGCTTTGGACTCCGGCCCGACGGCTTCGATGAGTTTTCTCGCCGGGCTGGCCCTAATGCGATTGAACCGCTCTGTCGAAGCGATTGCGCATTTTCGCTCCTGTCTAGCCAATCGGAATGTGCCGACCTTGACACCGCCTTGTCCGGAAGCTTTGAAAGAGGGTCCGCATCATCTGTTGGCGGAATGTCTGTCCCTTGCCCGGCAATTCGAGGAAGCGGAAACAGAATTCAAGCATGCCTTGGAATTGGCGCCGCGTTCAGGAAGTGTCTTGCACGATTACGCCCGCTTCCTGCATGACCGCAATCGTTCGTTCGAAGCTATCCAATTGCTGCACGGCGCGATTGCGCAGGATCTCAATGAAGAGCGGATCTGGTTTTTGGGCGGTTACATTGCCAATAGCAAACCGGAATTCATTGAGTTCGCTTTAGATTGGACGGCTGAAGCGATCAAATATCATTCCGAGCATGAGGGCATTAGCGGGTTGCGCGGCGAAACTCTGTTAAAGGCGGGGCAGTTTTCTGAGGCTTTGCCCTGGTTTCAGAAAGCGGCGCATGCGAGCAAACCGGCCGGACAAGCGGCGATCATAATGTGTGAACTCGGGACGAGTGGAAATACAACCGTGATCATTCCGCCCGAACAGGAATCTCTGGTCAGCCGTGAATTTATTGGCTGGTACCGGCGCCTTTTGGCGTCAAGCGCCAAGAACGCTCTCTCGGCCGTCAACGCGCAGATGGGCGCCTTGCGCCGGATATTGCCGACAGCGGTCACCGTGTTGGAACAAGCATTTTCAGAAGCAGAGTCTTCATAGATCGTTTTTGGGAAATAGAAAGGCAGGTAAGCGCGCTGTCGCGCTTACCTGCCTTTCTATTTCCCAAAAACGATCTACAGGAAGTCGAGCAGCGATTGACTCAGAATTGTCCCACCGGTTTTGAGTGCGGCAGTGTAGGCATTCTGTATTTCGCTGAGAGAGACCAACGTCTGGGCGAGGTCCGCGTCCGATTCCTTCGAGGCGAGGCCTTCGAGGGACGCTTTGCGTCGATTCGCCATCGCTGCCCCAGTTTCCAGGCGGCTTTGAACTGCCCCGATATTCCCGAAATGGAAGAGAATATTCTCTTCGTCCTTGAGGATGTTGGGCAGGTCGGTGGTCCGGATGGCCGCCTTATTGTTCTTCTGAAGATTACCACGGAAATCGATGAGGGACTTGAACAAATCTGCATTAACACCGGAACGTCTATCGGTGAAGAGACCCCGGTCCCCGCTACCGCTCCTATTAGCGCCCGGAATACTTACTTTGACGGTGATTCCTTCAGCAATTTCCATTTCATTCACGTCCTCGGAGCCATCATAGGCAATCGCAGTGATCCGTCCGTCAGCGTCGCGAGTCGCCGTAAACGGCGGCGTCGTATTGCCGGTGCCGCCGAACAGATAGCTGGATTGGTGGCGGGTGTTCGCCAATTGAAGCGCTCGCTCTATGAGTTGGTCTACTTCAATTGCGAACGTCTTTGCTTCCTCGACTGTGCGCAATCCATCGGAACGCGTTGCAATTTCACCGGCACGGTCGGTCACGGTTTTGAGGGCTTTAACGGCGGCAAAAGACGCTTCGACTGTATCCGTCAAATTCCCAATGTTCTTCTCGTACTGGAGCAACGTCTTCATCTCGCTTTGAAGATCCAAGACTTTGCGCATGGCGCGCGGATCTTCGCTTCCAACCTGAAAACGCTGGCCGGTCCCGGCTTGGACTTGCAATCGCGCCTGCTTGGTCGCGAGTTGCCCTAACTGATAATTCAGGAGACTGGGAAAGCTGCTGGAGGTAACTCGCATAAGAGGTGAGAGATTAAAAGTTAAGTCACTCGAATCTCGCCGCGATCATTCTTACCGGGAGAGCGCAATAACACTCTGTATCAATTCGTCAATGGTTGTGATCATCTTGGCCGAAGCTTGAAAGGCGCGTTGGAAGATGACCAGATTCGTCATTTCTTCATCCACGGAAACTCCGCCCAGCGAATCGCGCTGTCGCAGGAGCATGCGGTCAACCGCCTGCTGGTCGAGAAGTTGACTGTTAGTGTTGTTCAGGGCTTGTCCGAAGTTCGCGACGGATTGGTTATAACTTTCGACAAAAGTCAGATTTCCGAGAGCCGCGTTGGTCTGGCTGGCGAGTCGCGCCATGGAGAGAGCGACATCATTGTTGCCGGGCTGACCGTCGGCGCTGGCTTGAATCAGACTCGGATCCTGGAGGAGAGCCGAATTCAGGGCAATATCGCGCGCGGCTGTTCTGGAACCAGCTGTAACTCCGGTGAAAAACAGCCGATCTTTTGACCTTCCGTCCAAAGCAAAGCCTGGCGAGTGTAACGTATTGACGCCGGTCGCCAACGCATTCGCCAGATCGTTGATCTGGGTTTTCAGAGAGGCGATGGCGCCGTCGCGGGCGTTGATGGTGCCTTGAGCGCTGCCACTGGTTAGCGTTAGATTCGTGGCAACCAACGTTGTCCGGTTCACCGCCCGGACTTGCCTGCCGCCCGCATCATCGGTGAACGTCGCCAAGTCTTCGTCGATTTTATTTGCAGAAATCAAGGTCCTGCCACTGACCGAGAGACTGAAAGTGTTGGTCGTGCTATCGATGGAAGTTTGAAGGTTGACGACCTTTGCTAAGGACTCGACGGCCTGCTGGCGACGATCTTTGAGATCGTTGGCATTTCCAGTGCCCCCTAACTCACTGCTCGTAATGCTCGCGCTGAGGTCCGATATCTCTTTGATAAGCTTGTTCGCTTCAACAATGTCATCCTGCACCGACACGTTCAGACCGCCGCGGAGACGTTCGAGCCGGCTATCGACGTTATTGAATTTCGTAGTCAGATTTTCTGCTTTTAACAGGACTACCTGTCGGTCCGCCGTCGAGTTTGGACTCACGCTAAGGGCTTGCAGAGAGTTGAAGAATTCGGTGATGCCCTCGACCAAGCCGAATTGGCCACCGACGCCTTGGGCAGCGCTGATCCCTTCCGGTGTTGTGGCTTGACGATCGATTCTTTGGCCAAGATTGACTTCGCCAAACTCCAGCGCCTTTTGTTTCGATTCCAAAAAACCGGTGATGCTCGTCTCGATGGCGATCTGGCTGTCGAGGAGCTGGCTGCGAACTTGTTCGATGGCCGATACTACGGAACCGGTGCCGGTCGGGCCACTAGGCGAGGGGAGGGCTTCGCCGGTCTGAATTCTGAGCCGCTGCCGCGCATAGGCAGGATTGCTCAGATTGGAAAGGTTATGCCCGGTGATTTCAATGCCTTGGCGATTAGTATCCAAGGCTCGCCTGGACATTTCCAAAGTTCCTACGAGGCCTAGCGACATAAAGGGTCTTGTTTAACTAAACTAAACAATCATTTCGCAGAGGGAGCTTTGCGGCAGAGCGGCCGACTTGACGGCGCCCATCTGGTTGTAGGTCTGTCCTCCGCTGGAGGGAAACAGACTGGAAATCCTCTGCTGCATCAAATCCAGCGA
>Ga0194119_10000186_pt1 | contig 124511 bp, 126 predicted proteins | sample TA2MahC100mmetaG_FD_148620 | JGI IMG/M metagenome (GOLD analysis project Ga0194119, IMG submission 148620) | Freshwater microbial communities from Lake Tanganyika, Tanzania - TA2015018 Mahale Deep Cast 100m | ecosystem: Environmental > Aquatic > Freshwater > Lake | place: Tanzania: Lake...
CCCGAAGTCGAGGATCAGGATTCTATCGTGCCACTGTTCCATGAAGAAGCATTCAGTTTTCAGCAATCAGTTTTCAGCAACGAGAGGGGGCCGGACTGGGGAATGCCTTTGGCGGTTTCGATGGACTGCAGAAAGACCTTCTTCGATTTGGCTGACTGCTGATGGCTGATCGCTCACTCCGATTCCGTCCGGTAGTTGGGAGCTTCCTTGGTGATGATCACGTCATGTACGTGGCCCTCGCGGAGACCGGCGAGAGTCTGCCTGATGAACGTGGCCTTCTGCTGGAGCTCCTGAATTGTACGGCAGCCGCAGTAGCCCATGCCGGACTTGACGCCTCCCACGAGCTGATAGACGACGCCCGATAGGGTTCCCTTGTAGGGCACTCGGCCTTCGATGCCCTCAGGCACCAGCTTGGGGGTGGGCTGTCCGGCCTGAAAGTATCGGTCCCTCCCGCCTTTTTCCATGGCTCCCAGCGACCCCATTCCACGATAGACCTTATAAGTCCGCCCCTGGAACAGGACGGTCTCGCCCGGAGACTCCTCTGTCCCGGCCAGGATGCCGCCGATCATCACCGCGGACGCCCCTGCCGCCAAGGCCTTGGTAATGTCGCCGGAATACTTGATGCCCCCGTCCGCGATCACCGAGACCCCGCTCCCGGCCAGAGCGGCGGCACAGTCCGCGATGGCGGTTAACTGAGGCATGCCGGCTCCGGATACGATCCGGGTCGTGCAGATGGAGCCGGGCCCGACTCCGACCTTCACGGCGTCCGCGCCGGCTTTCGCCAGGTCTTTTGCCGCAGCGGCGGTCGCGATGTTGCCCGCGACCACTTCCATCGCGGGGTACTTCTGCTTGATCAACCTGACCGTGTCCGCCACACTTCGTGCGTGGCCGTGGGCCGTGTCCACCACCACCATGTCTACCCCGGCCCTTTCCAGCAACGGCACCCGCTGTTCCGCATCGGCCCCGACCCCCACCGCTGCGCCCGCCCGCAGGCGCCCGTGGCCGTCCTTGCACGCGTGGGGATACTTGATGCGCTTTTCGATGTCCTTGATCGTGATCAGTCCCTTGAGCTCGAACTTCCTGTTGACGACCGGCAGCTTCTCGATTCGGTACTCGTGCAGGATTTCCCGTGCCTTCTCGAGGCTGGTGCCTTCCGGGGCCGTCACCAGTTTCTCTTTGGTCATCACTTGGGAAACTTTGAGATCCATCCGGCTTTCAAACCGCAGATCGCGGTTGGTCAAGATGCCGACCAGCTTTCCGTTCTTGGTCACGGGAATCCCCGAGATCCGGTACTTCGTCATGATCTGGTGCGCATCGCGAACCGTCTGGTCCGGCGAGATCGTAATGGGATCAAAAATCATCCCGCTCTCGGACTTTTTCACCTTATCGATCTCAGCCGCCTGGTCGGCCGGAGAAAGCACGCGGTGGATCACGCCCATCCCGCCTTCACGCGCGAGGGCGATGGCCAGACGCGCTTCCGTCACCGTGTCCATGGCGGCGCTCAGGATCGGAATGTTGATCGTGATGTTCCGCGACACGCGGGTCTGCGTGCTGACCTCGTTGGGGAGCACTTCGGACTTGGCCGGCACCAAGACGACATCGTCGAAGGTCAGCCCGACTCGTACTTCTTTATCGATCATGGAAGTCCCGTGCAGCAATCCTCAGCCGGTGCAGCTCAGCGATGGACAAGAATTTTTTGGAATCTAACACAGCCGTTCGAGAGGGTCAAGGCAGGCGCAAGCGGCTTCGGGAATCCGCCGCCAGGGTTCGCGGCACGGTCGAACCGCTACCTAGTTGCCTCGGCTGCCTTGTCGCCGAGGGATGAGGACTCGGCTTCCTCTTGCAGACGCTCGCTGCCTTCCTCGGACGGCATGAACTGCTCGACCCTGGTGTTGCCGCTGTCCACCACAAACACGCTGCCTCTGGCGTCCACAACGATGCCGTAGGGAAAGTTGAATTGCCCGTCCCCGCCGCCGAACCCGCCCCATTGGGTGATGAAGTTCCCCTCGCGGTCGAACTTCTGGACGCGCTGGTTGCCGGTGTCCGTGACGTAGACATCCCCCTGGGCGTCCACCGCGATCCCCCAGGGCGAGCGAAATTGGCCTGCCTCCTGGGCCTGCGGGCTGCTGGCGTGACCGGGCCCGAGCCCGCCGCCCCATTTGGTGATGATCTGCGGCAGGACGTTGGTGCTGGTATCGAATTTTTGGATGCGGTGGTTGCCCATATCTACCACGTAGACGGCTCCGTCGGACTGGTCCACCGCGACGCCGCGCGCGAAATAAAACTGGCCGTCATTGGTGCCGAAGCTGCCCCACTGCATCACAAACTCACCCTGCAAGTCGAACTTCTGCACTCGGAAATTGGCGCTGTCGACCACGTAGACGTAGCCACGGACCCGATCGACGGCGATTCCCCAGGGCGAACTGAACTGCCCTTCCCCGTTGCCGCGCGAGCCGAACTTCATCAGATACCCGCCCAGCTTGCCGTCGAACTTCTGGACCCGGTGGTTGTTCGTGTCCACCACCCAGACGTCGCCCTTGGCATCGCAGGCGATTCCGGTGGGATTGTGAAAATTGGCATTGGCGGCCCCGAAGCTGCCCCAGAGGATGATGAAGTTCCCGTTGTTGTCGAACTTCTGGATGCGGTTGTTGCCGTTGTCCACCACGAACAACGATCCCTGCTGGTCGATCGCCAGGCCATAGAGCGGCGCCATGAACTCACCGCCGTGGAGCAGCGACGCGCCTCGGCCCGGCTTGCCCCACTTGGAGACGCAGAGGTAGCCGGAGGTATTGACCAGGATCGTCGCGCTGGCCGGGACCGACACGTTGTTGCCGACGTCCCTGAACCAGACGTAGATCGTCTTGCTCCCGTCGCCCGGCGAGAGCGTGAACGGCACCGTGGCCCCGAACTTGTGCTCCGGCGTGACCTCCACCCAACCGGGCATGCCGGCAGTCGGCGCCATCGGGCTCTCGGTGAGATAGTAGGCCGCGACGCCCGTATCCACGTCGTTGGCCGAGACGGTCAGCACCACGTCGGGGATGGTGGTCATGAAGGCCCCGTGGTTGATCACCACGTTGGGGTTCTGGGGAGCGGTCATGTCGATGAGCACCGGTGTCGCCGTCACTTCTCCAGACGGCCCGCTTTCACGCTGGTCCTCGTAGACGGCCGTGAGCACATAGAAGTAGGGGGTGTCGTTGGTCAGGCCCGTGTGTGTGTAGGGGCTTGTCACCCCCTCGATCCTGGTCCCCGTCTGAACCGTCACTTCTGGCTGCGTGTGGAAGTAGAGGTTGTAGGACTGCGTTCCCGGCACCTCCAGCCAGCTCAGTGTGACTTCCGTATCGCCCGCCTTCGCCACAAAACCGCGCGGCGCCGGCAGACCGGTCGCCTCCTTGGAGGTTGTCTGCTGAGCCTTCGCGACCTCCTCTTCGGTCGGAGCATATTTTAGGATCCGGTTGTTCCCGCTGTCCACGACGTAGACGCAGCCTTCCTTGTCCACCGCAACGCCGGACGGAAAGTTCAACTGCCCCTCGGTAATGCCCCGGTTGCCCCACGAGCAGATCACGGTGCCGTTGCCGTCGAACTTTTGGAGCCGGTGGTTGCTCTGGTCCACCACGTAGACATTGCCGAGGGCGTCGCAGGCGACGCCCCAGGGAGCCTTGAACTGACCGGGGCCGTTGCCTTCCTTGCCCCATTTGGCCAGGAAGCTGCCCCGGGCGTCGAACTTCTGGATCCGGTGATTGCCTTCATCGGCGACGAAGATGTTTCCGACAAAATCAATGGCCATGCCGCGTGGGAAGTAGAAGGCTCCGTCGAAGCTGCCGTCCCGCCCCCACTTCATGAGCGGGGTCCCGTCCGACTGGAACTTCTGGATCCGCGCGTTGCTCGTGTCGGACACATAGAGATTGCCGTCCTTGTCCGTCGCGACCCCCCACGGCACGTCGAACTTGCCCATGCCGGCCCCGCGCCAGGCAAACCCGAATTTGCCCCAGGCCTGCATGACGTTCCCGTCCTGATCGAACTTTTGAACCCGGTTGTTTCCGCTGTCCGCCACGTAGACATGCCCCTGCGGGCTCGTCGCCAGGCCCCGGGGATAGTAAAAGAGCCCTTCCTGGTCGCTGGCTTCGCCGCCCCAGCGAGCTACAAACTTGCCGTCCTTGTCGAACTTTTGAATCGAGTGGTTGTCCGTGTCTGCAACGTAGATATTTCCATCCCCATCCAGCGCGATCCCGGTCGGCGAGCTGAACTCCCCGTCATCCACGCCGGCCTGGCCGATCTTCATCACCAGCAGATATGGGGACGGGACCGCCATGACCTCCTGCGACTCAAGGCTCTCCCCCTGCTGGGTGACCACGGTCACGACGTAATGATAGCAGGTGCCGTTGGCCAGATCGTCATGCACGTACGGGCTGGTCGCGCCTTCGATGAGGTTGCCTTTTTCTTTCTTGACGCCGATGACCGGATTGAAGTCTGCTTCGCTGGCGATCGGACGGGTCAGCTCGGAAAATTTGATCTGGACACCCTTGGAAGTGAGGTAGTAGAGGTTGTAGTACATGGCATCCGGCACGGGGTCCCAGGTGATCGTGACCCGGCCATTGCCCGGCTTGGCGGCGACGTTCGTCGGTGCCGGGGGAAGCTCTTCCTGCTCCGTGGACTCACCCGCCCCCCACTCGCCCGGATTGCCCTCTGCCCGGAGCCTCAGCGGCTCTGCCCAGTCCATCTCATCACGCTCATCACGCAACCAGTGATTCATCTTGTTCCTCTTGGTTCACCAGGCCAGCCAGGGAAAGATTCCAGCTTCTTTCAACAACTTAGGAAGTGTCAATCTAACAAACGGGTGTCGCGCAAGTCAAGGACGGTCTGGACCACCTCTCTGACCTGAAGAAAAAATAGAAGGGGGAGCGAGGGGTGACAGCTTGTTGTCTTTCTTCCCATTAGCTAAGATGCTTCCTGATGTCCCTGCCGACTCTCTACGTCTCCCGGTTGCTCCCCCCTCCCGTCATGGCGATCCTGAAGGAACGGTTCCGCTTGACTGGGCAACAGAAAACGAAGCCGCCCAGTCAGGAGGAGGTCAAGGAAGGGTTACGGGAGGCTCAGGGTGCCATCTGCACCCTCACAGAACGGATTGATCGGGAGATTCTGGAAGAGGCCCCCAACTTGCGCGTGATCGCCAATTACGCGGTTGGTTACAACAACATCGACCTGGAGGCGGCCCGGGCCCAAGGAATCGTCGTCACCAATACGCCGGATGTCCTCACTGAGGCGACGGCGGATCTCACCTGGGCGTTGCTGCTGGCCGTGGCTCGCCGGGTGCCGGAAGGCCATCGGCTGGTCCAGCAAGGGGAATGGACCGGATGGGAGCCGACTCAACTGCTCGGCGCAGAGGTGCACAGCATGACCCTCGGCATCGTCGGCATGGGTCGCATCGGCCAGGCGGTGGCACGACGAGCCTCCGGCTTCACGATGCCGATCCTATACTGTAGTCGCAGGCCTGTGTCCCAGCCGGTTCAGGAGCAGCCCTGGCGACTGGTGCCGCTCGACGAGCTCCTGTCCTCATCGGATTTCATCAGCCTCCACGTTCCGCTGACGTCAGAAACCCATCACCTCATTGGAGCCAGAGAACTGCACCTGATGCGTCCCACGGCCTACCTCATCAACACGGCCCGTGGGCCGGTCGTCGATGAAGCCGCCCTAGTGGAGGCCCTCCGGGGAGGCCGTCCGGCCGGCGCCGGGTTGGACGTGTACGAACAGGAACCGGCTCTTCATCCTGGTCTCCGATCGCTCTCCCAGGTCGTGACGCTCCCCCACCTTGGCTCAGCCACCCTGGACGCCAGGGTACGGATGGGGTTGGTTTGCATTGAGAATGTCCACGCAGTCTTGGAAGGCAGGCCAGTGCCGAACCGGGTTATTTGAGACAGCGCGGAACGGTGAACGATGAGCGATGAAGATGAGCGATGAAAATGGTAGGACCAAGCCAATTCTGATAGCTTGACTGAACGGATGCCGCAGAATTCTCTTAAAGAGAAAAGGGCCCGCCGGTGGACAGCGGGCCTCTCCGGGATTGGCAGCTATTTCGGGGGATCCTGAGCCATGCGCCCAAGATCAGCGGTGATCTAGGCGGTGGTCTTCAAGACATTGGCCGCTTGAGGACCCTTGGCTCCCTGGACGATATCGAACTCGACGTTCTCACCTTCCTTGAGCGTCTTGAACCCGTCACCCTGCAGAGCCGAGTAGTGGACGAATACGTCCTCCCCGCTCTCGAGCCTGATAAATCCGAAGCCCTTTCTGTCGTTGAACCACTTGACTGTACCCTTGCTTCTCACTCGATCCTCCTTTCCTGAACCACCTCAGGCTTTGCCAGCCTGAGTAACCCAACCAGCGGTGACTTGTGCCCGGTCGGGCCGATAAAAAAATACCGCAGAAGAAAGAGCCCTCTGCGGTACTACGAACGCGTAATTCGTTACATGAGCATCCTGCAAAACCGGGGCAGCATTTAGCATAGGGTACCTAGCTTGTCAAGAATATCTTTCGCCAGCCGGCAAGATTGCGTCAATGGTTTTACAAGTCCTCGATAATCCAGTATATTGAGACGTCGGTCACGGTCAGCTTTTGAGGGTTTCTTGCAGAAAATCCTGGACCGCTACATCTTCACCGAACTGCTTCCCCCCTTTGCTATCAGCCTCGTGGCGCTCTGTTTCGTCATGCTGACGAAGGAACTCCTCCGCCTGGTGGAGTTGCTGGTCTCGAAGGGAGTGGGGTTGCTTGCCGTGCTGAAAGTCTTTGTCCATCTCCTTCCATCCTTTCTTGTGCTGACGCTGCCGATTGCGGGCATTATCGCGTCGATCACCGCCTTCAGCCGCCTCTCCTACGACAAGGAGCTGGTGGCCATGCGGGCAGCCGGTCTGGGCCTCCTCCGCCTCTCACGACCGGTATTGATCTTCTCCTGTCTAGTCTTCGGGCTCACGCTGCTGCTGTCGCAGTGGGGCCAGCCCTGGACCAGCGTCTCCCTGAAAAAGCTGGCCTTGAACCTCTTGCGCGAGCAGCTCACGTTGGCCCTCGACAGGGGTGTCTTCAACGAGCCGGTGCCCAACATGGTGATGTACGTCTCCGACAGCCAGGAGGGAGCCGGCACCAGGAGCATCTTCATCTCGGATGAACGCAACCCGTCCGAGGCGCGGGTCATCGTCGCCAACAGCTATCACCTGCTGAACGAGGCCGGGAGCAGCCAGGTCGGCCTCCGCCTGTTCAACGGCACGATCCACAGCCAACCGCGCGATCCCAACCAGTACCACCAAGTGTCCTTCTCCACCTATGACTTGAAGCTCAGCCTCAACCAAAGCCTGTATGCCGCGGCCGAGGAGCGTCCATCCCGGGAGGCGGTGATCGAACGGCTCAACCAGACCAACTGGCAGGACACCGACGCCTTGCGTCGGCTGACGGAATACTACAAAGACCTGGCGTTCCCGACTGCGTCGCTCATTTTCTGCATGATCGGCATTCCGGTGGGCATCGTCTCCAAGCGGTCGGGGCGGGTCGGCGGGTTTGCCGTCGGCGTGATGATCGTGGTCGTCTATTACGTGCTGAACGTCCTCTGCGAGTTTTTCGTGACCACTCTGGTTCTACCCCCCTTTGCCGGGGCCTGGCTTCCCAACCTTTCCTTTTTCGCCATGGGCCTCATGCTGTTTTACCGAGTGAGCCGGCAGTAGCCATGACCATCCTGTTTCGCTATCTCCTCCGGGAATTCAGCAAGGTCTTTCTCATGTGTTTTGCCGGCCTGATGACGGTCTACCTGGTGGTGGATTTCTTTGAAAAGGTCCGCAAATTCATCCGCTATGACGCAGAGCTTCTGACTATCCTGGGCTACTTTGCCCTCCGAACCCCCAGCATCACCTTCCAAATCGCTCCTCTGGCGGTGCTGATGGCGACTCTTCTTAGCTTGGGTGTGCTCTCGAAGAACCACGAGGTGACCGCGATGCGGAGCTGCGGCATCAGCCTATATCGGCTCGCCATGCCCTTCGTCGCTTTTTCGCTGACCGTGTCGCTCGCGCTGTTCGGGATCAGCGCCCGGGTCATGCCCTACACCACGGCCCAGGCTGAGTACATCAAGACCGCCAAGATCGAGAAGAAGAGCGGGCTGGCCACCTTCACGGCCGACCGGCCCTGGATTCAGATCGGCAACCAAACCCTCATGAACATCGAGGTCGTGGAGCCGGACGGCACGATGCTGCGGGGCATCAGCCTCTACCGGCTCGGCCCGGACTTCCGGGTGACCGAGATCACGGAGGCAGCCGAAGTGCGCTACGGCCAGGCTGGGTGGGTCCTGCACAGGGGGATCAGCCGTACCCTGCTGCCGGATGGCCAACTGGTGATGGAACGTTTCCACACCAGGCCCATCCAGATGTCCCAGATCCCCGAAGACTTCAATGCCTTAGCCTCGGTGGAATCGGAGGAGATGACGCTGCCGGCGCTGCGTGCGTACATTGATCGCCTGCGCCAGGATGGGTACAGCTTCGCCCGCATGCTGACCGACTACCACGGGCGCATCGCCTTTCCTTTCGTCTGCCTGGTCATGACCATCGTGGGCATTGCTCTGAGCCTGAGACGGACCGGCGTCAGGGGCAGCGGGATGGCCGTGGGCATCGGTCAGGCGCTGATGCTGGGGTTCTTGTATTGGACCACCCACTCGATCGCGATCGCGTTCGGACGCAGCGGCGTGCTGGTCCCGCTCATGGCCGGCTGGATCGCCAATCTCCTGTTTCTCTCATTCGGCTGTTATCTGTTGCTGAAGGTCCGGCAATAGATTTGGGCTTGAGGCGAGCGGCGAGAGGTGACATGGCGAAGGGGGTGACACGGCGACATCGCCGCGTCCCCGTGTCTCCGCGTCTCCCGCTTGCCTCTCGCCTCGTGCCCCGCGCCTGCGCCGTACGCGGCGAGTTGACTGCCTGTAAGGCTTGGGGTAAAAGAAGATCGTCGCAACGGTTGAGGAAGAAAGCCTGCACGGATAGATGGCGCGCATGAACAACAGAGTCGTCGTAACCGGCCTCGGCGTCGTCTCCCCGATCGGCATCGGGGTCGGCCCCTTTTGGAAAGCGGCGGCCGCGGGCCGTTCCGGCATCAGCGCCATCACCTCTTTCGAGGACTTCCCGCTGGAAACCTACCGTTCGCGCGTGGCCGGGCAAGTGCGGGATTTCGACTCCGTCCGGTTTCCGGAGGCGATCCACGCGGACCGCGTCGATCGCTACGCCCAGTTCGCTCTGGCCGCCACGAATGAAGCGGTGGCCGATGCCGGCCTCCGCATGGAGCGGGAACAGCCGCACCGCATCGGGGTCATCGTAGGGGCCGGCATGGGCGGGATGGTCATGGGCGAACGGGAGATCACGCAACTGTATCAGGGCCGGAGGCCGAACCGCGTCCACCCTAATTTTATCCCCATGATCACGCTCAATTCAGCCTCCGGCATCGTGGCCCTGGCGCAGGGAGCCAAGGGTCCCAACCTGACCATCTCCACCGCCTGTTCCTCCAGCGCCCACGCCATCGGCCAGGCTCTCTCCTGCATCAGGTCCGGGCAGGCGGATGTCGTCATCGCCGTGGGGGCCGACGCCAGCATCACACCGCTGGTGTTTGCCGGATTCTGCTCGCTGCGCGTGCTGTCCACCGGGTTCAACGACCGACCCGAACAGGCCTCTCGTCCCTTCGATCGGGGCCGCGACGGGTTCGTCATGGGCGAAGGCGCCGGAGCATTGATCCTCGAAAGCCTGGCTCATGCGAAGAAGCGCCGGGCCCGCATCTATGCGGAAGTGGCCGGCTACGCCGCAACCAGCGAGGCCTACCACATGGTCATTCCCCGTGAGGACGGGGAAGAAGTGGCGGCAACGATCCGCCTGGCACTCAAGGACGCCGACGTGTCCCCCGCCCAGGTGGACTACATCAATGCCCATGCCACCTCCACCCAGATCGGGGACGCGGTGGAAGTCAAAGCGATCCGGCAGGTGTTCAAGGGCAGGGCGGAGAAGATCGCCGTCAATGCCACCAAGTCTCTGATCGGCCATACCCTGGGGGCGGCCGGGGCAATCGGGGCTCTGGCCTGTTCGCTGACCATCGAAACAGGCCACATCCACCCGACCGTCAACTACGAAGACCCGGACCCTGCCTGTGCGCTCAAGGGCATCTCGGCCAAGGCACAGGAGCGGCAGGTGAACGTCGCGCTCCTCAATGCCTTCGGGTTCGGAAGCAATAATGCGGCGGTCGTCTTCAAGAAGCACCGCTGACAAATCGGACCAACGGCCAGCCGACGAGCGTAAGCACACAACTTCTTTCAGGATTTTCAATGGCTTCCGACGCGGCAATTGCGACCCGAATTCAAACTGCGCTGGCCGAGTACCTCAAGCGGGATGTTCGCACGATCGAGCCGTCCCAGGCGCTGCGTGACGACCTGGGTCTGGACAGCATGGCGACGATCGAGCTGCTCTTTCGGATCGAAGAGGCCTTCGATCTGCAGATCCCGGATGAAGACCTGCACAAGCTCGTCACGGTGGCCGACGTCATCGGCTATGTGGAAGGACGGCTCGCACCATCTCTCCCCGCCTCCTCCGCGCGAGCGACCCAGCAGGCCGAGAGGCCGCGCAGCAAGCGGACCGGCCTATCCGGCAAGACCGCCGGGAAGGGCAAGAAAAGGAGATAGCGACCGGTGCCGTGTTACCAGCCAAACCGGATCAGCCTGGGAGAAATCGGCCAAGCCGTCGGAGGACGGCTCATCGGCCAAGCCGATCTGATCGTGAGTGGCGCATCCAGCCTCGAAGAGGCGGAGCCGGGCCATCTGGCCTATATCGAGGGGGACCGCTTCATCAAATCCGCGCAAGCCTCGCAAGCCTCTGCCTTTGTCGTCGCGCGCCAGATCACCGAGCTGAACCGGCCCCAGCTCGTCGTGTCCAATCCCAAGTATGCGTTCGCCCGTATCGTGCAGCAGTTCTTCACCAGCCCCGACAGACCCCGCGGCATCTCGGAGCAGATCGCCCGAGGGGCGGACGTGCAGATCGGCCCCGGCGCCTCCATCTGGCCCTTCGTGACGCTGGGCGAACGGGCTAAGATCGGCGCCCGCGTGACCCTCTACCCGGGAGTCTTCATCGGACCGGATGCCGTGATCGGCGACGACACCCTGCTGTATCCCAACGTCACGGTGGGGGAAGGCTGTCTCATCGGCTCCCGGGTCATCATTCACAGCGGGACGGTGATCGGCAGCGACGGCTTCGGCTATGTGATGCAGGAGGGACGCCACCACAAGATCCCCCAGGTGGGGATCGTCAGAATCGAAGACGACGTGGAGCTAGGCGCGAATGTGACGGTGGACCGGGCAACCTTCGGCCAAACGGTCATCAAGCGGGGCACGAAGGTCGACAACCTGGTCCAGATCGCCCACAACGTCTCGATCGGAGAGGATACGATTCTCGTGGCCCAGGTCGGGATTGCCGGCAGCACGACCCTCGGACATCACGTGATCGTGGGCGGCCAGGCTGGGCTCTCTGACCATATCCAGGTAGGAGATCAGGTTATGATCGCGGCTCGCTCGGGGGTCAACCGAAGTCTGACGTCAAACCAGATCGTCTCCGGTGCGCCGGTCATGCCGCACGAGGTCGCTATCAAAGCCCAGGCCGTCATCCCCCGCCTGCCGGAGCTTCGCCAGCTCGTCCGCAACCTGGAACAGCGCGTCAAGGCGCTCGAAGCCCGCACCGCCCGCACAAGTAAAAAGGCAAAATTCAAAAGTAAAAAGTGACGAGCCTTCCCTCGCTTTAACTGTTCACTTTTAACTTTTTCCCTGTTCCAGCACCCCTCGCCAAAAGAACATCTTCGCCCAAAAAAATCCTGCCCACGGCATCAAGAACGCCGCCATGTAGTAGACCTGGCCGGAGATCGAGCTCCAGAAGGAAATCCCCACCAGCATCCCCGCCCCCAACACATAGTAGAGCGGGACCCACTGACGGCCCCAATGGTGAAGCTCGACAGTAGTCGCCTCGCGCTTGGATCGTTTTTGCCCGGTCCGTGTAAAGATCCTCATGCGGCCGGCAAAATAAGCGGGATGCTCGCGCAGCACAAACTTGTGGTAGCTGGTCTGGACCCAGCCGATCACGGTTCCGGCCAGCAGTAATCCGGTGCTCTCCACAAAGGTCCTCCATCCGTAGGCTTCGAACAGAAACTGGTAGATGAGCGACCCGGTTCCCGCGATGATCAGAATCAGCCCCAGTACCCCTGAGGGAAACAGGATGTGGGTCTTCACATATTCCCTGGCCTGCTCGGTCTCGCCTTCAAGACGCTTGGCGGTGATAATTTTCGGCATAATTGGCCGTCGGTTTCAGCTCAGATTCAGTTCAGATATAAGGAAAGACATCTCAGAAACCTCCCTGCGCTCCTCCTGCAGCTTCCGGGCCAGAATCTTGTTCCTTCACTGGAATTCGGTAGCGCTCCGAAGCCCAGGCACCAAGATCAATGATTTGGCAGCGCTCCGAGCAAAAAGGGCGCCATACCAAGCTTCGCTTGAACGGCGGGCTTTTTATCGCCTTATCGAACCTGTGCCCGCCGAGAAACACCTTAATTGATTCCCAAACACGACGCGAGATTATACCAACCGTCCTTGCTCAATTTGAATCGGCAACAATTGAATCGGTAACAACGAAGGGCGGCCGGTTTTCAAAACCACACTTTGTCTCTCCTGTGGCTCGCTTTCACGTTCACGTACAGAAAAATCTGCTTGCCGAAAGGCGATTCACAGAGGCTGACTCATTTTGTCAATCCACGCGCGTGACCGCATCGTCATCGTCCCAAAACAGCGCGCGCAGCACGGTCTCTGTTCCCGCCGAGTTTTCACGACCGCATCCCGCACGCGTTCGGCGAATCCGTCTCCGCGAAGATCAGAATTTCTGTCCACAAAAAATGGGGATGAATTGTGGATAATCATGTGAATCAATCTGCGTCGAGCAGATATGCAGCGCGATGCAGCAGAATGCACAAATTTTGTGCGACTCAACGATAGAAATTTCATCGGCTTATGAGTCTAGTTGGAGATGCGCATGCCAACCCCAACATCCTGGGGTCTAGGAGTACCGGTCCGACGCCGCGACCTGGCGAGCCCTTGTTGTATGCCGCGGCTGACCAAGCGCCCGACCAGTTCTCCGAGTTTGGTATGGGTCCCGCTGTACTTGAGGACCGGACCATCTTCTTGCGCACCGCTGGCTACGACCACTGCGTCTGTGCCGGTTCCGGTGGCACCGGGCTTGCCTGTCCAACTCGGAACTCGTTTGGACAGCAGCACGGCCGTTTTGCTCTCCGTCGCCACCTGGACCATGCCGACCATGGCCGGTGCGGTCAAGAAAGCGTTGGTGACTAAGATCATATTAATCGTGCCTGGACTCCTCCGTCGGCTCCGGGCTGGGCTGACCGGCTCTCCAGCCCGCACCGCGTTCGTCACGCCGACCGTGAAGAATCCTTCGACCCAGAGGCCGGCAGCCGCTTCGCGCAGAACTACCAGTTGCTTCAGGGGAACGGCTGTCATCAGGGCGACTGAACAATCGTCGGCGCCGAGATCTGCCGCTACGGCCCCAAGGTATCGGGCCGGATCGCTCCATTGACACCGGCATTGATCCCCCGACCCGGACATCGGATTGGCCGGTACCTGGTGGTTCAAAATGTACCGAGCCCTGACCAACCCTCCTCCACGCGGCGCAGAAGACAGAACCTTCCGCCGTTTTTGCAAATCCACCACCAGCGTACGGCCGGCCAGGCGAAACCTGGTGACAAAGGAAGCAGGGATGCGGCTCATCACTCATCTCCTCAGCAAGCCAGCGAGGGCAGCCACCAGGCGTCGATTTTGGCCGGGCAGTTTCACCGCTACCCGCACTGTCCGACGATTCAGACCCGGCACCGACGAACAGTCCCGGATCAGCAACCCTTGTCGACGGAGTGCTTTGGCACAGACTGCGGCAGACAACCCAGACGGCAGCTCGAGCAGTAGAAAGTTAGCTGCTGAGGGAAAAACTGCCACACCTGGAAGCCGCGCCAGGCTCCGCGCCAAACGAGGCCGTTCCCGCTCCATGAAGGCCAGACTCTGTCTGGCATGGGTCGCATCCTGAAGCGCGGCGAGGGCCGCTCCCTGAGCCACCTGATTGACCGACCAGGGAGGCTGTCGGTCTCGGAGGTTCCTCAGAAGGGTTTCCGGACCGGCCAGATAGCCGATGCGCAGGGCGGGAAGGGCATAGAACTTGGTAAAGCTGCGCAATACCAGCAACCGGGGGAGCCTCGCGATCTGCGGTAAGATCGTCGCCTGGTTGCAATATTCGCCGAAGGTTTCATCCACGATCACCCAGGCCCCCTGACGCGAAGCCAGCACGGCGAGCTCCAAGACTTCATCGGCCTGGACAACCGACCCAGTCGGACTGTTGGGGTTGCAGAAAAAAAGCGCGTCGACGTTCAAGCGGTCACGCTGGACCGCTCGAGCCACTTTTCCGATCGGCGGTTGATACTGTTCGCGGCGCCCGGCCTGCACGCGGATCATCCGTCCTTCCGCAACCGCGACCGCCCGCTCGTACTCCGAGAAGGTCGGGCCGACAACCAGGGCGCGTCGGATCGAAAGTGCAAGGGGCAGAAGATAGATCAACTCGCTGGAACCGTTCCCGATCATGAAGCGGTTGGGAGGCAGACGCCAGTGGTCCGCAAGGGCCTTGCGAAGCTCCGTACAGTCAGGGTCCGGGTAATGGACGATCCGGGAAAGTTCGGCGCGGACGGCCTGGATAGCACGGGGGGAGGGACCGAGAGGGTTGATGCTGGCGCTGAAATCAACGATCTGATCCAGCCGGCGGCGGCCCTGGCGCGCCGCTTCGTACACGTTGCCGCCGTGGCTCCGGAGCACACCGGCTTTCATAGGAGGACAACCGCCGCAAGGCCGGCGGCCAGCAGGGACGTCATGACCATCAAGGTAAGAGCAGACCGGATGTGGGCCGTACACAGAGCGGTCCCCGGATCGCCGAGCAGGGGCCGCTCCTCCGGCACGCCGCCATAGAGATTCGTGCCGCCCAGTTGCACCCCCAGAGCCCCGGCCATGGCTGCTTCCGGTCTTCCGCTGTTGGGACTCGGATGTTTTTTCCCGTCGCGCCGCACAATCGCCCAGGCACGCAGGGCCGCGTCGGAGCGGGGGGACAGGAGCCAGCGGGCCAGCACGAACAGCAGTGCCGTCAGGCGCGCCGGGATCCAGTTGGCGCCATCATCCAGCCTGGCAGAGGCCCAGCCAAAATATCGATGCCGCGCATCGCGATGACCGACCATGGAATCCAGCGTGCTGACCGCCTTATAGGCCAGGGCTAAGGGCGCCCCCCCAAGCGCCAGGTAAAAGAGCGGCGCGACCACTCCATCTGCCGTGCTTTCGGCAACCGTCTCGACGGTCGCCCGCACGACTTCCGGCTCGGACAGCTCAGCCACATCGCGGCCAACAATCCTCGAAACTGCCTGCCGAGCCCTATCAAGGGAGCCGGCTTCCAGCGCACGCAGCACGGTGCGCGTATGGTCGACCAAGTCCCTGGCGGCCAACGTGGTGAATGCCAGCATGATTTCAACTCCGCTCCTGATAGCCCAGTGGAGCCGACCGGCCAGCTCGATCGTCCCCCACCCGACCGCATAGGCGAGGGTCGGCAGGGAAAGGGCCAGCAGGATGCCCGCGGCCCGCTGGGTTCCCTGGCTGCGCAACAGGGGCCTGATCCGGTCATCACACCAGGCAATCACCACGCCCATGACCCGCACCGGATGGGGCAGCCAGCGAGGGTCGCCCAGGACGGCATCCAGCAGGCATGCCCCTATGACTTCTCCGGCCATCATCGTGATGGAAGCAGGGCCGACCCCAGCAGCAGAAACACAATTTCAGCGACCTCATTGGCCGCCCCCAGCGTATCCCCGGTAATCCCGCCCAGGAACCGGCGCGCGAAGGACGTCAAGACCCTGGCAATGATCGCCAGCAGGACCAGGCTGAGCAAAGCCTCCACCGGCCCGAGCGCCCAGAGGAGCGTCATGCCCAATACGAGGGTCGCCCCCAACACTTGCTTCCAGGAAAGATGCAGCAGAAAGGGCTGGGCCAATCCTCCTTCAGCCCTTGCATAGGGAGCTGAGACAGACCCAACCACCATCACCCATCGCCCCACCGCCGGCATGCAGAGCAACAGAACGAATCGCCCCTCCTCCGGCGCCTCCAGTAATCCGGCATACCGAAGCCCCAAGGCCAGGATCAGGCCGGTGGCTCCGATCGCCCCGATGCGTCCATCACGCATGATCGCAAGCCGCTCGGCCGGATTCCGCCCGCCCGCCAGTCCGTCCAGCGTATCGGCCAAGCCGTCCTGGTGCAGCCCTCGGGTCAGGGCGACCAGCAGCAGCAACAACAGTCCGTTGACCACCATGTCGGAGAAAAACTGAGCGAGCAAGAGATCGCTCACAGCGAGGATTCCGCCCAGCAGCAGCCCGACCAGCGGATACCAAACCATGGACTGGGCCAGTTCCTGGGGGGAAGGATCGTGATGCTCGCGGCTGAGGGGGATGGCGGTCAGGAAGTGCCAAGCTATCAGAAAAGGACGTGAGGCGTGAGACGTGAGACGTAAGGTGTGAGGAGAGTTGATCTGTTGAAAGTCTTCCTTACCCCTCACGCCTTACCCCTTACACCTCACCCCTTACGTTTTACGTTTCACGCTCTGAAACGCCGGCTTCCTCAAAGGTCGCCATCTGGGTCAGAATCTTGATGCTCGCCTGGATGAGACTGATCCCCAGGCAGGCCCCAGTCCCCTCGCCCAACCGCAGGTCCAAGTCGAGCAAAGGGACCAGACCCAATCGATCCAAGGCAGCCTGATGCCCGCGTTCGACCGATCGATGGGAGGCGATCAGATATTCGCAGCAGCGCGGCTGAAATCCGGCAGCGATGAGGGCCGCCGCGCCGGCAATGAACCCATCGAGGACCACCGGCACCCGGTGGGCAGCCGCTCCCAGAATCAACCCGGCAAGGCCGGCAATCTCCAAGCCCCCGACCTTCGTCAGCACGTCCAGCGGATCGCCGGAGTCCGGACGATGACGCGCCAAGGCCCGTTCGATCACTGTGACTTTTCGAGAAAGGCCGGCCTCGTCGACCCCAGTCCCACGGCCGGTGACAGAAGCCACCGACTGCCCCGTCATGACCGAGGTAATCGCGGCACTGGGGGTGGTATTGCCGATCCCCATGTCTCCGGTCCCGATGAGCCCGACACCCCGTTGCCGGGCTTGAGCAGCCAACTCGATACCCACCTCCAGCGCCTTGATGGCCTCCTCGCGACTCATGGCCGGCTCGTGCGCGAAGTTTTTCGTCCCTTTGGCTACCTTCCGGGAAATGAGATTGGGCAGTGGTCCGAACTCATACGCCACCCCGATATCCACCACCAGGACCTCGGCACCGACATGGGAGGCCAGGACATTCACCGCTGCTCCGCCCCTCAGAAAGTTCAACACCATCTGGGCGGTGACGGCACTGGGATAGGCACTGACACCTTCATTCGCCACACCGTGATCGGCGGCGAAGGTAAAGATAGCCGCGCGCGGGACCTTCGGCCGTTCCTCCCTGGTCATCGCCACATAGCGGGCGGCCAATGCCTCCAACCGGCCCAGGCTCCCGACCGGCTTGGTGAGCCGGTCCAGCCGCGCCTGCGCCCGCTTGCGGCAGGCTTCATCTATTGGCTCGATCTTGCGAATCGCTTCTTGGAAAGTCATGGCTGTTCTTCGGGCACGGTATTCTTCATGCGTCCCTCATCACCGGAACGCCGTTCTATTTCACTTGCAACGCCTGCCCCGCGACGATGAAATAGACTTCATCCGCCGCACCAGCAACCTGCTGGTTCACTTTGCCGGCCAGGTCACGGAACCGCCGTGCAGAGGCATCTGCCGGTACCAGCCCCAGCCCCAGCTCGTTGCTGACGACCACGACTCTGGCTTCGCTGTCCCTCACCGCCCGCAGGAGCGTTGCGACCAGATCAGGCACTTGCTCGTCCGGCCCCCCCCGCTCCTTGAGGTTGCTCAGCCATAGGGTCAGACAATCCAGGATGATCGCGCGAAAGCCCCGGCCCTGCTTTTCGAACCAAGCAGCCAGGTCAACCGGCACTTCCTCGGTCTGCCACTCGGCGCCCCGTGAAGCTTGGTGCAACCGGATTCGATCAGCCATCTCTTCATCCAAGGGCTGACCGGTTGCCACGAAGGCTCGCGCCGCTCCCTTTGCCACACCTCTTTCGGCCAACTCCAAGGCCGCGGCGCTCTTGCCCGACGAGGCGCCGCCGATGACCAGAATCACGCGACTCCGCGCCCCCCGACGCGGAGACGCGGGGACGCGGGGACGTGGAGAGCGCCGCGTCGCCCCTTCACCTGGTCGCCGCGTCCGCATAATCACATCCCCTGCTCGATGATGGCGTCAATCGCTGTCAGGTCTATGTGCTTGGCGACGAAATCGGCCAGCCGGTCCAATTGCTGGTCAAGCAGAGCGTCAGACGGGGTATCGCATTGGGAGACAAGCGGAGGCCAGCCCCGCGCTTCTCTCAGACGATTGAGGAACAGGCGCCGGAATTCGGGCGCATCGAAGAGGCCGTGCAGGTAGGTCCCGAACACCTTCCCATCACCTGATACCGCTCCTTCTTCGAGCCGATCCTTCTCACCAGCCCGTTGAACCTCCAGCAAGGGCGCTGCCTTGTTCCCGAGCCTGGTCCGCCCCATGTGCACTTCGTACCCATGAACGGCACAACCGGTGGCCCGATGCACGCCGGTGATTTCAACCGTCACCTTCTCCGACTCAAACGTCGTCACCGTATCCAGCAAGCCCAGGCCTTGCAGTTCAACTTCGGCAGATTCGATGGCCGCCGGGTCCAGGATCTTCTTGCCCAACACTTGAAATCCCCCGCAAAGCCCCGCCACCGTCCCTCCCTCAGCGAGGACCTGCTGGGCGACCAGATCGATCGCCCGATCCTTGATGAACCGCAAGGCCGCGGACGTATTCTTGCTTCCGGGAAAGATCAGCGCGTCCAGCTTCCGGTCGGTCATCCCGGTTACCCGAACGAGCTTAACATCCGGTTCGCGCGCCAACGCGTCGAAATCGGTAAAATTGGAAATGGCCGGCACGTCCGCCACGCCGATGATGAGGGTCTCCGCCCCGTGATGGGTGATGGGTGATGGGTGATGCGAGGAACCCCTCACAGATTGAGTTTCCCAGCCGAGCGAATCCTCTTGGGGGACCTGAAGATCGCCCCAATGGGGCACGACGCCCAGACACGGGACGTCCGTCTGTGCTTCGATCATCCTGATGCCGGGGGCAAGCAACGCTTCGTCGCCACGGAATTTATTGATCACGAAGCCCTTGACGTACTTCCGTTCCTCCACAGTCAACAGGGCCATGGTTCCGACCAAGGCCGCAAAGACCCCGCCCCGATCAATATCCCCCACCAGCAGCACCGGAGCCCCGGCCTCTTGGGCCATCCTCATGTTGACGATGTCCTGCTCTCTTAAATTGATTTCGGCCGGACTGCCGGCTCCTTCCAGGACGATCAGGTCGAATTCACCCCTCAAACGTCCAAAGGCTTCCCGTACCGATTGAAAACAGTCGCGTCGGACCCGGCCGAAATCCTCTGTCGTCAACCTGCCGGCCACCGTTCCGTTCACCACCAACTGAGCGCGACGCTCACCCTCCGGCTTGATCAACACGGGATTAAAATCAGTCCGTGGCGCCAACCGACAGGCTGCCGCCTGGACCGCCTGGGCGCGGCCGATCTCCTTTCCGTCAGGCGTGACGAAGGAGTTGTTCGACATGTTCTGCGCCTTGAACGGCGCCACCCTCATGCCCTGCCTGACGAACAGACGGCAGAGCGCCGCAACCAGCACGGATTTGCCCACGTGCGACGCAGTTCCCTGGACCATCAACGTCTTGGCAGTCATAACAATACACTGACGCGTGACGCGTGATGCCCGACAAGGTGACCGACGCGGAGACGCGGCGCTCTCCGCGTCCCCGTGTCCCCGTGTCGCCTTCATCCGTCACTTCTCGACGCTCCGTTCCCAGAGAAATTCCGCCTCGCCCTGCATCTTGCCGGCCCAGCGGGCCAGCACAAAGAGGGTGTCGCTGAGGCGATTGAGAAATTTCACGATGGCCTGGTCCATTGGTTCTTCCCGCGCCAGCTTCACACAGATCCGCTCCGCCCGGCGGCAGACGGTCCGTGCATGATGGAGGAGACCGGAGACCTTGCCCCCTCCCGGCAGGATGAACTCTTTGAGAGGCGCCAGGTCTTTCTGGCAGGCGTCAATCAACTGCTCCAGACGGGTGATATCTTTGCTCGTCACGTGAGGCATATTCTTCAACGCCTGTCCGGGAGCCGTCGCCATAATCCCACCCACGTCAAACAGCTTATTCTGGACCCAGCGGAGGCTTTCTTCCAGGCGCGCGCGGGCCTCTGAATCGCCGAGGTCGGCATTGAACACCCGCACCAGGCCGACCAAGGCATTCAGCTCATCCACGGTCCCATAGGCCTCCACACGCAGGCTGTCCTTCCAGACTTGCTGGCCGCCGGCAAGTCTCGTTTTCCCCTGGTCGCCTGTACGCGTATAGACCTTCGTGATCCGCATCGACCCTCCTTACGTCGGGAAACCCATCCTCAGCTCCTTCCGTTCATCACTCAGCACTCATCATTCCGTTTTCGTCCCCACCGTTCATGATAGACGAGCTGCTTCAGCGGCAACCGAGCCCGCCACCCGTTCCGCTCCAGATCCGGGCTCGTGGCGAACTCGGAAACATAACCCAGGCAAAGGTAGGCCACCACCTTGATCGGCCTGGGAATCCCCAGGACCCGCTTGAGCGCACCATGATCCAGAATACTCACCCATCCCACCCCAATCCCTTCGGCCCTGGCGGCCAGCCAAAGATTCTGAATGGCACAACAGGTGCTATAAAGATCTGTGTCCGGGACCGTCGCCCGCCCCAAGACATGCCGCCCGCCCCGTTGACGGCTACAGGTCACGCAGAGAGAGACCGGCGCCTCCTCAATACCTTCGAGCTTGAGCTGCCGGTAGAGTGTCGCCCGTTCTCTTTGATAGTGTGCCGCCGCTTCGCCATTCGCTCGCAGGAAGAGATCTTTAACGGCGCGTTTGGTCGCCGCCTCCAGGATCACGACAAAATTCCACGGCTGCATGAACCCGACCGACCCGGCGTGATGCGCGGCGGTCAGGAGCCTGGCGAGGACCTCGTCGGGAATCGGCCTCGGCAGAAAGTTCTTCCGCACGTCGCGACGCTCGAAAATGGCCCGATAGACGGCGGCCCGCTCACGGTCCGTGAATTTTCCGTTGGTGTCGATCGGCACCGGATTGGGCAACCCCATCACGTCCCCGTCCTTTCAGAAAGCGTCATTACACCCGCCCGCCCCAGGCGCGCCAAGACGCGCCCCTTCCGAAGCAGCCACGGCCGCAAGACAGCTCGGGCAAAGACAGTTCTGATACTGCTGCTTGATCCAGGCTAGTTGCAAGGGACTCAGCTTGATGCTCCCGCACCAACACCCGCCAGCCTGCTGGCAGAGAAAGGGTTGGCGGCAATGTCCGCACACCTTCTGCATGGGGTTAAAATTCAACTCCCTTTTGGGCTTTGATCCCTTTGCGAAAGGGATGCTTGACCTGGCCCATTTCAGTCACCAGGTCCGCTTCTTCCATCAGCTCCTTCTTCGCGCCGCGTCCGGTGATGACCACGTGCTGCATCGGCGGCCTGTCGCGGAGGACCGGCAGCACGTCGGCCAACCGCACGTACTCGTGCTGCAGGGCGATGTTGAATTCATCCAGAATCACCATGGCATACGCCGAATCGCGGAGGAATCCCTTGGCGGCCTCCCAGGCTCGCTGCGCAAACTCCGTATCCCGCGCTCGGTCTTGGGTCTCCCAGGTGTACCCCTCCCCCATCCGGAGAAACACGACCTGATTGCCGAAACTTTTCAACGCCCGCTCCTCCGCCGTATCGATCGCGCCCTTGATGAACTGGACGATGGCCACTTTCATGCCATGCCCGATGCACCGCATCGCCGTGCCCAGCGCCGCCGTGGTCTTTCCCTTGCCGGCCCCGGTGAAGACGATCAACAGACCCTTTTCCTCCTGAGCCGCCTCGATCCGCCGGTCCACCGACGCTTTCAGCCGCTGCATGCGGGCCTTGTGGTCGGCTTGGTCCGTCATCCTGTCGGTCGCCCCGCCCTAAGCCCTGAGCCTGTCGAAGGGTCGAAGGACCGCTTGCTCCATGCGCGGGCCGAGGCCACCAACGTACGGGCCAGGCTTGGCTGGCTGGAAAAATGTAAATGGGCATAGAGGGCGACGACATTGCCCGCCAGAAGCCCGTCTTGGCCCCTTTCTTGTCCTCGCGCATCGGCCAGCCGGCAGGCATAGTTCAAAGAACCGTGGGGCACCAGCGAAGAATAGTGGAATTCATGCCCTCGAGCCTTCGTGCCGGGCTGGCCAAGCACACATGGGCTCGTGATCTCGATCTCCCGGTACCCGAGAGTCAGCCCGGGTTTCCGCATCACCGCCTCGGCCGGAAAGAGCCCGACCATCTCGTGCGACCGTCCTTCGAAATCCTTGATGGCCTGGGTCAGGTACATCATGCCGCCGCACTCGGCATAGATCGGTCCGCCACTGTCGGCAAAGGCTTTGACGGCCTTCTTCATCGACTCATTGCCGGCCAACGCCTCGCCATAGAGCTCCGGATAGCCCCCGCCCAGATAGAGCAGGTCGGCCTGGGGCAAGGCCTTGTCCCGCAGCGGCGAGAACTTCACCAACTGGGCTCCCGCCGTCTCCAGCAATTCCAGGTTCTCCTGATAGTAGAAGCAGAAGGCCGGATCGTAAGCCACTGCGATCCGAACCCCCACCCCCGCCCTCCCCCTGGAAAGGGGAGGGGCCGGGAGGGGGTCCAGCTCTCCGGCCATCCGGGCGAGCGCTTCCACCAGCCCCAGATCTACGGTTTCGGTCGCCGCCTTCCCCAGCTTCTCATAGAGATCGCCGGGTCCCTGCTCGATCGCCGTCCTCAAGCCCAGGTGGCGGTCGCCGATCGCGAGGGCCGGATCTGGCTTGAGATAGCCCACCACGGTCAGGTTGGTCTCCGCCTCGACCGCCTCTTTGAGGAGCCGGAAATGGCCTTCCGCCCCGACCTGGTTGAACAGGACTCCCGCCACTCGCAGCTTCGGATCGAATCGGGCATAGCCGGATGCCATCGCCGCAGCAGACCTGGCCATCGCGCTCCCGTCAATGACGAGCAGAACCGGGGCTCCCAGTTGCTTCGCCAGCTCGGCCGTACTCCCGGCCTCGCTGACCGGGGAGCTCCCATCGAACAGTCCCATCATCCCTTCGATGATCGAGAGATCGGCATCGGCCGCAGCGCGAAGGAAAATATCCCGGTTTACGGCCGCACCCAGCATCCAGCCGTCCAGATTGCGCGAGGCCCGGCCGGTCGCAGCCGTATGGTGTCCGGGATCGATGAAATCCGGCCCAGCCTTGAAGGGCTGGACCGTTCGTCCCCTTCGCGTCAGAGCCGCCAGCAACGCCAGGGTGACGGTGGTCTTGCCCACCCCGCTTGACGTGCCGGCAATGACGAGCCGTGGAGCGTCCATCCGTCTCCTTCACCACGACAAATCGCGATTGACACGGAGTCCAAAGTAGATCGAGCGCACCGGCGTGCCGGCGTTGAGGATCTCCTCATAATGCTGGTTGAACAGGTTGTCCACGCGGACATAGGCTCGCACCTTCTCACTCACGTCATAGTTGGTCGTCCAGTTCCACACGCCAAACCCTGTGATGTTTTGTCGATCCCCGGTTGTGTTGAAGCGCGAGCCCACGAAGCGGCCCGTCAGGACGAAATTCAGGGGCTCAACGGGCTTATACCCAATCTGAATAGTCCACTGGTCCACGGGCCAGCGCGGGAGACGCCTGCCGTTTCTCAAGTCCCGCGTCATCGTGTTCGTGTACTGACCTTGAATGTCGAGGCTTTTCAGGAGAAACCGATTCGGCCGGTACGTGTAGGCGGCGGCGAATTCCCATCCCTTGGCGGAGGCGTTCCCGACATTGATCGGGCAGTAGTTGTCTGTCTGCGTCGCGCAGACCACAGGATCAAACGTCGTGACGATCAGGTCGCGATACCGATTCCAGAAATAGCCGCCGCTCAACTTGAGGCTCTTGCTGAAGAGCCACTGATCGACCCCGACATCAAAACTCTGGCTCTTCTCCGGCGTGATATTGGGATTGCCGAAGTTAGGAAAGAACAGATCGTTGATCGACGGCGCCCGGAACCCGGTCGCATAGCTGGTCCGAACCTTCGTGCCCGTCTCCTTGTGGAGATACCCGCCCGTGAGCCGGTAGGTGGTCGCGTCGCCGAACACGTTGTAGCTGTCCTGGCGGATGCCGGCCGTGCCGAAGACCCGGTCCCAGAGATTCACCTGGGCCTGGGCGAAGCCGGCGCTCGACGAGATAATGTGGTTCGCAAGCCCTGTGTCGTTTTGTCCCTGCGCCTCCCGGAACTGATACCCGAAGGCCAGCAAGAGAGGCTCCCCCACCTGGACATTGTGCTGCCATTCGAGACGATTGGTGAGCACTCTTATTTCATCGACAGGATTGCCTATGACTGGATCGCTGTAGACACCGGTGACCACATCCCGCTGGAGACTGCCAGGCAGATTGAGAGACGCATCCTGCGACCGCGATAGGGTGAGCTTCTGGTTCCACCAGTTCGTGATGGGCTGCTCATAGTTGCCGCTGAAGATGAACTGCCGGCTCTTGCTTTTGGACGCGAACACATCCTTCGGCGGGTTGGAAAGGCTATCTATCTCGATCGAGCCGTTCATCCACCGGAAATCAAACTCCAACCGCCCATCCCGCGGCAGGTCCACCCCCAGACGGGAAGAGGCCGTCCAGTTTCTGAACGCATCCCGCTCCGTGGCGCCGCGCCGGTAGTTCACCGTGGAGAAGCCGGCAAAGTCCCACCGCGACAGGGCCATGGAAAAGTTCACGGGCCCTTTCTTTCCCGACACCGTGCCCCCTTCTCGGATGGAGTTGAAAGACCCGTATTCGAAGAAGGCGTTCGCCGTCGGCTTGCCAGTGCCTCTTTTGGTCGTGATATTGATCACCCCGCCCATGGCATCCGACCCCCACAACATACTCTGCGCCCCGCGTAGGATCTCGATCCGCTCGATGTTGTCCGTCGTCACATTGGCGAAGTCGAAGGAACCAGTCGTTGCACTGTTGACAATCGCCCCGTCAATCAGTACCAGGGTCTGTTCCACGCTGCCGCCACGGATGCGGACGGTCGCGTTTGTCCCTGGCCCGCCGTCGGAAAAGACGGCCACGCCCTGCGATAAGCGCAGGGCGTCGATGACGGTCTTGAACTTCTGCCGTTGCATCTCCTCCCCGGTGATCACCTCCACCGCGCTGGTCAGGTGACTCACCGGCACCGGCGTCTTGGTCGCGCTGGTCACGACTTCTTCCGTCTGTATAACAGGGGCCTCCTCCGTCGTCTGAGGCTGACCGACTCCAGCTTCGTCTGCCGCCCAACCGACTTCCGCTCCCCAGATCAGAGCGAACAGAAGACCCGACCGAATAATGACTCGCCGCACAATGCACCTCCCTTATGCTCGAAGGGTTCTGTGAATTGGATCGACAGCCGGGTTTCCTGACTTGCGGATCGTCGCGTGGCCCGCGCCTTCCCATCGTCAGAAGCTTTCAGTTTTCAGTTCTCAGTTTTCAGTTTTAGCTGACTACTGACAACTGATTGCTGATGGCTTCCATTCGACAGTGGCGAAATGCAGGATCACTCCCCGCTTACAGTGGCGGCACCGTGATGGCTTTGCACCATCTTCCCCGTTCCGTCGTCCTCTCCTCTAGTTTCCCCCTATCCCATTGAGTTCATTGGCACCCTGTCCGCCTGTTTGAGGAGCGGGTGCATCCTCCTCGTCGTTCGTATCTCGTCGTCAGTAACAAGTGGCAAGTCTCAAGTAGCAAGTAGCAAACTTGTCTTTGTCACTCGTCGGCTTGGTCACTTGTCAGCTTGCTCCATTTGTCATTGGCGCGCTTCACACTTCACGCTTTCGCGGCCCGGCAGCGTGACCCGCGGCAACCCGGACACGGGATGAGGGTCCACCAGTACCCGGCACCGGTAGACCGTTTCCAACACGTCAGGCTGAATGACTTCCTGGGGACGGCCGAGACGAAACACCCGCCCGCCGTCCAACAACATCAGCCGATCGCAATACTGGCTGGCGAGGTTCAAGTCGTGCGAGACGAGGATGATCGTCAAGCCCCGCTCCTGGTTCAAGCGGCGCAGGATCGCGCAGATTTCCAACTGGTGCTGGAGGTCGAGAAAGGCGGTCGGTTCATCCAGCAGCAAAATTTTCGGCTCCTGCGTGAGGGCCCTGGCGATGACCGCGCGCTGCCTTTCACCGCCGGACACGTCGCTGACCAGCCGGTGCGCGAGGTGCGTGACATCCGTCTCCCGCATCGCTTCCTGGGCAAGTCGCAGGTCCTCGGCCCCCTCCCAGCCGAACCCGGCGAACCCCCTCCCTCGCTGATGGGGGAAGCGCCCCATGAGGACCATTTCGGTGATCGTGAACGGAAACAGCAACTGGCTCTCCTGCGGCACCAATGCCACCGTTCTGGCCACCTCGTCCTGGGACAGACCAGCCAACTCCCGCCAGAAAAGCCGCACCACTCCTTCGACCGGCCGGAGCACCCGCGCCAGCAGCTTGAGTAAGGATGTCTTACCGGACCCATTCGGGCCGATCACGCCCAGAATTTCGCCTTCCCGAACCTGAAAGGCGAGGTCTTTGAGAACCCAGTCGCCGACCGCTCGGCTCCCCGCTGCACGGCGGTAGGCAAACCCGAGCTTCTGCACATCGTAAGCCAGCCTTCCGGCGGTGTCGTGGCTCATATGCCCAGCCCGCTGTAGAAAAACTGTTTTTGCCACCTTGTAACCGTCGGTACGAGAACGTCTCGGATGCTGGCGAAGTGGCCCAGCAGGATGGTCAAAAAGACCGTCCAGCGCGGCCGCAGCAAGCGAGGAGGCGAAGCGTACTTGTGACCGTACGGTGAGCCTCTGAGCGCCGCGAGAACAAAGCTGGCGGTCTTTTTCAACATCCTGCTAGCCCGCCCTTGCGCGACATCAGCAAGTAGATAAAGAACGGTCCCCCGGCCAGCGCCGTGATCACTCCGACAGGAATTTCTGCCGGGGCCAGCAGCGTACGCGCCACCGTATCGGCCGCCATGAGAAACAGCCCACCGGCCAGGGCGGAGGCGGGAAACAACAGCCGATGATCGGCGCCGGTCGTCATGCGCATCGCATGCGGGATCACCATGCCGATGAACCCGATCATGCCGCTGACCGAGACCACCGCGCCGGTCAGCAGGGCGGAGGTGAAGAAGACAGCCTTCTTGACCGCCTCCACCTCTACGCCGAGGGATCGAGCAGCCTCTTCGCCAAGCGTCAGGAGGTTCAGCGACGGGGCCTGACGGAACAGAACCAGGATGCCCACGAACAGGTAGCCGGCCAGGACCAGCAGGGCCGGATAGTCCGGCGCCGTTAAGGTCCCCATCAGCCAGGACATCATCCCGAAGGACCGATTGGGCTCCATGATCGAGGTAATGAACATCACCAGCGCCGAAAAGATGGCGTTCAGGATGACTCCGGCCAACAGCAGCGTGTGCACGGGGAGGTACCCGTACGAGGCGGCGATGCGGTAGACCACAAGCACCGACAGGAGCCCTCCGGCCATCGCGCACAGGGGCAGCGCCGAAAAGGCCAGGACGCTGCCGGTCAGCCCCAGCAGGATGGCCACCCCGGCTCCCAACGCCGCTCCGCTGGAGATGCCGAGCACATACGGATCGGCCAGGGGATTCCGGAGCAGGGCCTGGAGCGCGACGCCAACTGACGCCAGACAGGCTCCCACCATGAAGGCCAGCAGGAGGCGCGGCAGCCGCACCTGCAGGAGAATCGTCCCGGCCGGTCCAAACGACTCGACCCCTGCTTGGCTTCGTCCGAGCGCCTCAAAGAGGATCTGAACCGCCTGGGTGAGCCCGATCTCTTCGGCGCCAAACTGCAGACAGACGATCGACACAAAGAGACTGGCTGCAGCAAGCACGGCGAGCGTGGTCGCCCATCGCCTGGGCGAGAGTCTGGCCTGTTCTACCTTGGTCCGACCTTGCACGGTCGGAGGCTGCAAGCCGGCCCCGGTAGAGGCGGCATCCTCGCCGGCGCTCGTCGCGCCTGTCTGTCCGACTGCGCAGCCCATCAGGGTGTTGTGCCGCCGCTGAAGGCCTCGGGATGGAGGATCCTGGCGAGGGTTTCCAACCCCTGCACGATCCGAGGACCGGGGCGGTTGAGGAGATCGGACGGGATCGTGTGCAGCCGCCCCTGTTTGACCGCCGTCAACGTCGTCCAGCGCCGCCAGTGCTGCTGTTCGCTCTCGGAAACCCCTTCGGCCGCTCCAACCGGAAAGAGCAGCACTTCCGGGTCCTCCTTAAGCACCACTTCCATGTTGAGCCGTGGGTAGGGTGCGGAGGCCTGGGCCGCCACGTTGGCCCCGCCCGCGAGTTCGATCAAGTGATGGATGAAGCTTCCCGGCCCCACGGTGATCAGCGGCTGGCTGTTGAGGACATAGAGGAGGCGCAACCGGGGCAAGGGTTTCATTTTGTTCCGGATCTCGCTGATCTGCCGCCTGATGTCCGTGGCCACCCGATCAGCGACCGGCGAGCGGCCGAACATCCGGCCCAGAGTCTGGATATGAGAGGGGATGTCCTCGATGGCCTCGGCCTCTATGATGAAGACCGGAATCTTCAGTTGCTCCAGTTTGGCGAGAATATCGGCCCGGATGAACTCTCGCGGAGCCATGACCAGATCCGGCCGGAGCGCCACGATGGACTCCAGGTTCGGATTGGCATAGCCGACTTTGGGCTTGGTCCTGGCCTGAGGCGGGTAATCGCAATATTCCGTCACCCCGACGATCTCCTCATCCAGCCCGATCGCGAAGAGCGATTCCGTCACGCTGGGAGCGAGGGACACGACGCGGGCCGGCGGCTGGGCCAGATAAATCTTGCGGCCCAGGTCATCCACGAAGGTGCGGGAAGCCAGGTTGGCCATGAACGGCATGCCGGTCAAGATGCCCTGTTGCCGTCGTTTTGTCATGGAGGTCTGATCCGTCTCGCCCGCCTGGGCGAGCCCCACGGCGAGGAGGAACATCGCAAGGCAAAGCCGACCGTGCCTTAGCTGTGATTTCCTCTCGCGATCGTGACAGCTCAAATAAAAAATCCTCAAGGCCTAAGAGACCTTGAGGATTGCACCCGCTTCTTCACCCTCACCCTTTCCCCAGCCCACGAGGGAAAGACGGTCATTGCCCGGGCAGGTCTTCTGGCTTAGGGGGTGCGCGAGACTGCTGCGCTCTTCCTACTCCCCGCGCCTTCCCATCTTAAAACCGTGACGCGTGATATGTGACGCGTGACAAGTTAGAAGAGCCTCTCGCTCAGTTCTGAACCAGTCACTCGTCACCCGTCACGTGTCACCATCCTTCAGACAGTGGCTTCTGCGGGTTCTGCCCCCAATTCACAGCGGCGGGACCGCGAGGGGATCACACCCTCTTCCCTTCGCCCGAGCAGCTTTTTTGTAGAGCCACAATAGGTAAGCTGAGAGCGCTTTGTCAAGGCAAAAGTTAACCAATAAGTGATAGTTTTGTGCCGTTTTTGCTCCCTGAACGACCGGACCATCTCGCCACTTGTCGTGACAAAAACACATAGTCTTACAACATGTTGCGTGAGATGACCGCCCTGAGGGCATAGGGCTTGCACAATTTATACCTCAAGCCCTGCCTTGCGCGCCCGCAAGCGGAGGCAGGTAGCTGGCCTAAAGGAGCCTATGCGCAAACTAGGGATGTTCATACTCAGCTTCTGCATGCTGGTGGCAGGGCTGGACTTCGTCCGCACACTCTGGCTTGGGAAAAACGAGACTCCCAATGAAGCCTACACACATTTGACGGAGCTTCCGGCCCGCACCGTGGCAAATCCCAAGGCCAACGGCTACTTCCTGCTCCTCGGCTTTGCCAGCAGAGAGCTATCGGACCCGGAGCAGACCGGCTATGACGTGTGGCTCGAAGTAGAGAGCGACCGAGGCCATCGGTTTTTCGACTATGAAAAGGACTCCCGCGTCGCCCTTCAGGTCCAGGACGAGACCCTGCAAGCTCTTCACGTCTGGAATTCCCCAGACGTTGGCGCTCAACTGCAAACCCTGGGAGCGGCGCCACACGACATTTTCACGCAACAGGCTCCCGTGCTCGACCGTTACCGCCGCTGGATGGCCATGCTGTTTGAAGACTGGGGCTATGGTCATCCCGGAAGCCCTCGCTTCGTGGACCTCTATGGAGCCCACCGGCTCTATGTAGCGGAGGGATTTGCCCTGAACGTAGCGACCGGGTTGGACCGGCTGGAGAAGGACCTCGCCGCCTGGCGGTTGGTCTTGGCCAAGGCCAAGACCTTCCCGCTCAAGGTCATGGCAGCCGCCGTGATCCAGGATGACCTGGTGCTCCTGTCTCGGCTGCTGGGAAACTGGGATCTCGACAATGCCCTCTTGCCGGGCTTGGAGCCGGTTGTACGGCCCCTCACGGAAGCGGAACGATCTCTGCGGTGGCCGATTCAAAACGAATTTATTCTCGGCGTCGCCCGGTCCAGGCAGCAGTTCGCCGGCACGAACGGGAGCCGGCGCGAGGAATCGGAAAAGAATAAACGTTGGCTGGCCGAGGCAGCGGCCCTGCCGGAGGATGCGTTCCAGAAGCTCGAAGGGCCGCTCCCGGCCAATGCCTTCACGAAAGGGGCGGCACAGACGCAGAAAACCCTCAACCTCTACGCAACCTACTACGAGGCTGTGAGCAAGGCCACCGACGAGCCCACAAGCTCCATGCCGAAGCTCCAGGACTTCGTCCATGCTTCGCACCGCACGTTCATCGATTCTTTTCTCAACCCAGCCGATACCGTGTTCGCCTCGGCAGGCTTCGAACAGGTCTGGGAGCCCTTTACGAAGTTGATCCTCGAAACGGATGCACGCCTGCGCCTGGCGGCCCTGCAAGTCAGGCTGAGAAAGCCGGTTTCCAGCCAGCAGATCCCCGCACGCATCGGCCAGGCCGGGCTCGGATACTACGACCCGTTCTCAGGCCTCCCGATGCTCTGGAACCCTTCGACCGGCCGGCTCTACAGTGTCGGCAAAGACGGCAGGGATGACGAAGGGGATGAGAGTCGAGACATCAGCGTGACAGTCCCGCTCTCTGTCTCAGTCCAGCCCAGCACCAGACGCTGACGGTCCTGTCCTCCAGAAGACCAGCCCGTACTTACCGCTATCGGTACTTGATCTTCAGAACCAGAATGGTTCCGGCCAACAGAAGGGTGACCGCATTCGCCAGGATCACCGGTAGGGACCGGATGAAAAATCCGTAGAGGAGCCAGAGGAAGACACCAGTGCAGAAGGTGATCAGCATGCCGAGTGAGACATCCTCGGCGGAGCGGGATTTCCAAGTCTTGAGCAACTGCGGCACGAAGGCGATGGTGGTCAGAGTGCCGGCCAGAAGTCCCAGGTAGGTCACGCTATCCACGATTGGACACCCGCACCTGACCAAACAGACGGTAACGATAGCGGGCAACAAACCGATAGAGGAGAAGGGCAAGGGGCCGCATGAAGGGGATCTTCATCAGAGCGAGAATAATCCGCCCACCCTTCAGGCCAGGCAAGAGCGGCAGAAACGCCTCCAGCCCGCGCGTGACCGTCCCGTCCTGCGCCACCAGAAAGGCCACGTCCGGCCGGCCAGGCCTGTACTCGACCCCCAACCGCCGCGCTGCTTCCTCGCTTTCATAGGGGACGAACCGGACCGGTTGGCGCGCCTGATTCGCGCCCAGCCGCTCCAGCCCTTCTTTGGCGGTGACACAGAGGCGGCAATGGCCGTCGTAAATCAAGAGACACTCCGGTTGCGGTTGCCCAACCCCCTGTGTCATCAGTTCCGCCGGAAGCAGACTCTCGCTTGCTGCCACCCGCTCCGCTCGAACAACACCAACGGGCTCTTGTCCGGAGAGACACGCTTCGCTATAGTCCTGTCCATGGCCACTCGTCGTCTCATGGCGCTGCTGCTGGCCGGGCTGGCAGGCTTGGCATTCTTCCAACGAGCCACGCAGGGAGCTGAGCCATCCCGCTCCATCTGGCATCAGCTCGCCTGGAACGGGTTTCTCTTTTGGATACCGCTGATCCTGGCCGGCCTGCTGTTCGGTCGGGCCAGGTGGGTCCTGATGGCCAGCGTCATGTACGGGACGATCGGGCTGGCTTTGGATATTTCCACCCTGGTCCAGACCCTAACCCATTCAGAAGCCCAGTTACACCTCGTGGTGATGAGCGTCGCATCGGGCCTGCTCAACTTCCTGCTCATCGTGCTCGGCGGACGCGGCTTTCTGGAGGTCATTCCAACCGGAGAGTCTATAAAGTCATAAAGTCGTAAAGTCTGAAGGTCTGTGATCTTAGGACTTTGGACTTTACGGACTTTATGAACTTTCTGACTCTTCGACTGTTGTCTTACAGGCGGGCCTCGATCAGTCCCCCCTCCCAGTCCTCCGTCCCCTTCCGCAACGTGATTCGCCTGACCTTCGCGTATCCAGCTTCATGAAGCCACCTAACCGTTTCACTGGCTGTATAGGTGTTGCCTCCTTCCGTGAAGAGCAGCATCGTGACCGCGAACAGGCTCGCTTCCTGGGGATAGAGCCCCTCTCGATCGAGCAAAAAAGCGTCCTGAATGATCAGCCGGCCCCCCGGCGCCAAGACCGAGGCCAGCTTGCGAAAGAGCCGCTGATTCTCGGCCGGTGAGTAGATGTGCAGGACGTTGGAATACCAGATTACATCATACCGACCGGGGATCTTTCGGCTCATAAAGTCCAGAGGCAGATAGGACAGCCGCCGGCCATGCTTGAGCGGGGCCGCGATTTCCTTAGCCACCTCCAGAGCCGGGGCTCGATCGCAGACAGTGGCAGTGAGATCGGGATTCTTGGCGAGGAAGGCCAAGGCATAGGTGCCGGGACCGCCTCCCAGATCCAACAGGGTCTTCACGCCCTTCAAGTTCACCTGCGCCGCGACTTGGGGCGCCACCTCCAGCGATCGCTGGTGCATGGCCCAGCTAAACTGCCTCCGGTACTTCGGATCGTCCGGCGCCTCATGCTCCACCGGCCTCCCGCTCCGGACGCTGTCGGTCAAACAGGACCAATCGTCCCATTGGCCGCGCAGCAGGTCCAGATAGGCTCCTCGGAAGGCCTTATGCCTGGCATTGAGGGCCGTGCCGGCAAATCGCCCGCTCCGATAGAGCAAGCCACGTTTGCGGAGCAGGCGGGCGCTGGCCAGGTTTCGGCAGAGAATCTCAAGCCCGCGCCGGCTCACGCGCAGTCGCTTCGCCAACGACGGCACGGTCCAGGCACGACCGCCCATGACCGTAAAGAGGTCCAGTTCGAGCGCGGTCAAGACAATACGGGGAAGGCGGAAGGCAAAGACTGCATCCCGGAAGTCATCAAAACTGTGGAGAAGCCGGCTGCGAATCGCTCACCCCCTTGTCACGTCCTTACTTGAACAACTGCGCAAACCGGTCCGGCTGCAAGGGGGCCCATTTTGAAACGCCCAGGTTATCCTTGACGTGGTCGGTCTGTTTCATGCCGACTAAGGCCGTCCCGAGTCCGGGGGTAGACCGGACGAACTGAATCGAGCGCTGGGCGTCGGTGCCGTCCCCCAGCACCCCGCGCACCTCGGCCGGCAGGTTTCGGCTGAGTCGGCCTTGGAGGATCGACGCGCTGGATATGACGTAGATGCCCAAGGCCTTGGCTGCCTCCAAGAGACTGACCTTCACGCCGTTCAACGTCTGCGTCTGCTCGCCCAAGGCCTCCAGCATGCTCAGATTGTACGGCAACTGGACAACCTTGAAGTGGTGATCTGGTCCGGCCACCTCCTCCGCCAGCTTCACCAGTGCCTCCAGCGACAGATGCCCGCCGGAGCCGGGCTTGGCGCGATAGCCGTCCCAGGTGGCGGTCCCGTACAACCTGAGCCGGCCTTGCGACACGGCCTCTTCGAGCGTTTCGAAGGCGGCCCGCATGCGCGTGAGGAATTCCTCCTGCGAGACCTCCTCCAACTGCATCTCCGGGTTGTGCAGGTAATAAAGGTCAAGACAGGACAGTTCCAGATTAGCCAGGCTGGCGTTCAATTGATGCCGGAGGTACTTGGGAGTCATGCAGTGGCAGTCCGCCACCACATCGGTCGTTTGAAGGATGCCGGGCATGACGAAGGCCTGTTGCAGGTACGCATACGTGTCACGCGGCGGGGTCCCGTCATACGGAATGAAGCCGCCCTTCGTCGCGACCAGAACCTCATCGCGCCGGCAAGCCCCGTCGCGGACCGACTCGGCAAGGGCCTGCCCGATCATGCGCTCGCTCCGCTGGCAGCGGTAGTTGATCGCGCTGTCGATGACGTTGCACCCGGCAGCGATCGCCTGCTTCACGGCCGCCAGGTAGAGCGCGTCGGTCCCCGCGTCATGTCCGCCCAGATAAGTCCCGAGGCCGATCGAGGAGAGCGCCAGCCCTTCCGGTCCCTCCCGGAAATGACCTGCGTGAGCCAGGCCGGCGCCAACCATCCTGTCTCGATAGCGCCTGGTCCCCTCCTCCGTCACATGTCCCTCGATCGCCATCCCTTATCCTTTCTATCCCTCTCCCTCCACCCCTCACACCTGACGCCTGACGCTTCACGTCTTCGCAGTGACCTGCTCCCGGCACCAGCGGATGGTTTGCATGATCTCATCCGGCTTCCCGAAATCAACCGCGCGCTGGAAGAGAACCGCCACATACGCCTCGTTCATCTCGGTGTTCTCCTCGAAGCCTGCTCCGAGAAATATTGGCCTGACTTTGGACGCAAACGGCTGCAAGTAGTACTTGGCTTGCTTGGCCACCTCATCCGTGCCCAGATCCTCCGGCGTCCCATCCGACAACAGGCTCATGATGTCATCCATGGCCATGCCGACTTGACAGACCAGGCGACCGTCAGGGGTGATCTCCAGCAACCAGCCCTCCTCGTTCAACTCAAGGGCCAAGGCTCCGCCCGGCTCCAGCTCGTAGAGGTTCGGCTCCCGCTGACGCAACAGCGCCCGCGTGGTTTCCCATGCCGGTAACGCGACCACTGGCTCGCTCATGTCTGAATCTTCCCCGGAGAAGTCGGGCTCTGCCCTGCTTCAGCCAGACGCGCCCGCAACTGTTCCAAGCGTTTGCTGTTCTCCTCCAGCTTGGGCAACCGGTATTTCCGGTCCATTTGGACGACCAGTTCAAGCAGCTCGGCCGCCTCCGTGAGCCGGCCGAGCTCTTCATAACACTGGACCATCACGTAGCGCGCCCCGCCGGTCCGCAACTCGTCGTGGCTCCGCTCCGCGACAGCCTGGCTCGTCCTGCAGCAGGCCAAGGCTTCTTCGTGCTTGTGCTCGACCAAATAGGCGCGAGCCATCATGCGCCAGGCGTCCGCGATCCCGCCCTGGTTGCCCAGCCGGTTCATCAGAGCCAGCGACTGTTCATAGCACTGCAGGGCCTCGGCGCAGTGGCTTGTCTCACGGGCCACCAGACCCAGGTCCGAATAGAGTACCGCCAGTCCCATCTCATCGCCGGTTTGCCGCATCAGGTCCAGCGCTTCGAGATAGTAAGCCCGCGCCCGGTCCCATTCGCCGGCATCGGCGCGCAGGTTGCCCAGGTTGGCGAGCGTCGTCCCGATGCCCCGCTCATCCCCCATCACCTTCTGCAACTCCAGCACCTCCTGGTAATAAGCCTGCGCCTGCTCGCGCCGGCCGCTCACGGCGCAAATATTGCCCAGATTGCCCAGCGTGGCCGTCATGGCGCGCCGGTCCCCGCTGAGACGGTCGCACTCGAGCGCCCTGGCGTAACAGACGTAGGCCTCGGTGTAATAGCCGCGGGAGAAGTGCTCGTTGCCTTGGCGGTTGAGCTGTTCGGATGGAGTGTGGAGCATGGTCGAGGGTCGGCGAAGGTTGCAAGAGTTGGACCGTCGTGGCCGTCAGTTCTCCAAGGCTTGTTTCACCGCCGATTTGGCGCCGGTCAGGATCGACGCTCCATCTCCCACGAGGATCGCGTCGAAGGTGTATTTCAGGAGCCGCTTCAACCCTTCACGGGCCTTGGCCGGATCGGCGTATTTCTCTGGAGGCAGCATCGTGAGGGAGCCGGGAGGCTTGCCGATCAGCGCATCCCCGACGATGAGGATCCCCTTGCCCCGTTGAAGGAACAGGGCGGATTCGCCGGGTGATTTCTGATCTGCGAGGTGAATGGCCCAGATTCCACCGGGAAGCAATTCCCCGTCTTTATAAGTTTGGTCGGCCTTGATGGCCATCTGCGGTGCATCGGCTTCCGGGACCATGACCCGGCAGCCGAACTCGGCCTGGCAGGCTGCGGCCTCCCGTTCATGGTCTCGGTTCGTCAGCAGAAGATAGTCCACCCGCCCGCTTTTCCGGATCTGCAGCTTGTCCTCGGCAGTCAGAGGCGGCGGGTCCACCAACACCCGGTGTTCCCCCACGGTCAAGAACAGGCCGTTGAAGTCGAGCTGCTTCTCCTGCGAGAACCAGGACCACTGCCAGATGTCGGGGAGCAGGAGCTTCATAAGAAAAGAGCTTATGGCTGATAGCTGATGGCCTATGGCGAAGAATCAGGCGCCTGACGTTTCACGCTTCACGTTTCACGTCTTCTAGAGCGCCGCCACCGCGTCCCTCACCACTTTGGTGACTTTCGTGAGAATGTCGGCCTCGTTGGGGAGGTCAAGCATGTCATCCTCGGGAACCGTGATGAACTTTCGGTTGGCTCCCTTGGTGAGCGAGATCAAGAACATGCTGTTCGACGGCGTCACGGGGATCACCACTTGAACAGCCGCATCGATGTCCCGGACCAACCCCAGGAACTTCTGCTTGCCCGCTTCTAATTCGTCCATGATGATGCTTTCCTTTTCTCGTGAGCGACAAGGAGCCGAGTCAACAAGCTGACAAGTTTCGTGGGCGGTTCTAGCTTGTCAGCTTGCAACTTGCCACTCGTTACATCTTTGACGGTCCGCTCGCGAGCAGCTTCTCCACCTCCTGCAGGATCACGTCGGCGCCGGCCAGGTCCATGTTACCGACCCGCTGCCACCGGATGATCCCCTCCTGATCGATAATATAGACGTTCGGGATGAAGCGGCCGCCCCCATAGAGCTTGTCGGTCGTCTTATTGGGATCGATCAGGTAGGGGTAGGTGACCTTCACGGGAAACTCCGCCAGAAATTCCGTCACCGCTTTCTTGGAATTCCCCGAGGAGTTCACCCCCACGACCGCCACCGCCTTCCCTCTGGTGGCTTCATAGACCTTCTGCAAGTTGGTCCCCTGCATCAGGCAGGGCTCGCAGATATGGAAGAGCCCCAGCACCACCACCTTCCCCTTGAAACCGTCCAGCGACACCGGCTCGCCGGTGATCGCGGTCAAGGTAAAAACCGGGGCCTTTTCCCCGACCTTAAAGAAACTCTTCGCCGAAACCGTCCCGGCCAGCGCGACAACGACCACCGGCACCAACAGCGTCAAAATAGTCCGTTTCATGGCAACCTCCATAAACCACGGACAAGAGCCTATACCTTATGACAAATGGCTCTAGCAGGATCAATCAGAGCGATCAGCTACCTGCCAAGCGCCATACGCTCTGCTCAGCGGCTGTGGCTATCCTAGCACGGGGAAAAAATCAGGGGCAACAGGGGCGGTGTCCCGTCACTCGTTACCCGTCATTCGTCAGCTGAAAGCAAGCAAAGGAACAGGCCTCTCTTCACAAATGACGGATGACGAATAACGCCTTCGGGGCTAGAAGAGACCCAACTGGAGCTCTTCGGCCTTTGTGAAAGGGATGGGGTACTGTTCCGTGAAGCAGGCGTTGCAGTAGTGGGCGGGGCTGCCCGGCGCGGCTTTCAGCATGCCTTCCAGGCTGAGGTAGGCCAGGCTGTCGGCCGTGATGTATTTCCTGATCTCCTGGGTCGTGTGGTTCGACCCGATCAATTCTTTCTTGGTCGGGGTATCGATCCCGTAGAAGCAGGGGGAGACGATCGGCGGGGAGCTGATCCGCATGTGCACTTCCTTCGCGCCCGCGTGCCGGAGCATCTTGACGATCTTGCGGCTCGTCGTGCCCCGCACGATCGAGTCGTCCACCACCACGACCCGCTTCCCGTCCAGCACCTCGGGCACCGCATTCAGCTTGATCTTCACCCCGAAGTGGCGGATCCGCTGCTCCGGCTCGATGAAGGTCCGCCCGATGTAGTGGTTCCGGATGAGGGCGTTCTCGAAGGGGATGCCGGAGCCTTCCGAGTAACCGAGGGCCGCCGGCACGCCTGAGTCCGGCACCGGGATCACGATGTCGGCATCGACGTGGGATTCTTTCGCCAACTGCCGCCCCAGCGCCTTGCGCGTGAGGTACACCGCCTTGTCCCCGAAAATCTTGCTGTCCGGCCTGGCAAAGTAGATGTATTCGAAAACACACATCGCGGGCTTGGTTTTGGTAAAGGGCTTGTAACTCGCGACACCCGCTTCGTTCAACACCACCAGCTCGCCCGGCTCGATTTCCCGAACCGCCTCGGCCCCGATCAAATCGAAGGCGCAGGTCTCGGACGCCACGAGCCAACTCTCCCGCAAACGTCCCAGGCAGAGGGGACGGAACCCATAGGGATCTCGGGCGGCGATGATGCCCTCGTCCGTCAACAGGACCACCGAGAAGGCGCCACGCACCTGGCTCAGCGCGTCAATGACCCGGGACAAGAGCGTGTCCCCGCGGGAATGGGCGATCAGGTGGATCATGACCTCGCTGTCGGTTGTGGACTGGAAGATCGCCCCATAGGCCTCCAGCTCGTTCCGCAGCATCGTCGCATTGATCAGGTTGCCGTTGTGCGCCAGCGCCAGGTTCCCGAACGCGAAGTTCACGGTCAGCGGCTGCACGTTCTTGAGATTGCTGCCCCCGGCCGTGCTATAGCGGTTGTGCCCGATGGCCACGTGCCCAGGCAGGCGCTTGAGCACGGGCTTCGAGTAGATGTCCGCTACCAGCCCCATCCCCTTCTCCACGTGGAAATGCTCGCCGTCGGACGAAACGACGCCGGAGCCCTCCTGCCCCCGGTGCTGCAGGGCATAGAGGCCCAGGTAGGTCAGGTTGGCCGCCTCCTTGTGGCCGTAAATGCCGAAGACGGCGCATTCCTCGTGGAATTTATCGGGCGTAATCAATTGGGGACGTGAAACGTGAGGCGTGAGGCGTGAGGCGATGGAAGGATTTTCTCTTGTGTTACCCATAACCCCTTACCCCTGACGCCTTACCCCTCACGGATGCGTAAGAGACCGTTCCAAGCTGTTGCCCCACCGGTCATAGAGGGTCTCCAGGTCCGCGTCGATCCGGCAGCCGCTCCCCCGCCCACCTGCCTCGACCTCAACCACCAACCGCTCGCCGCCCACGGTCCCGATCACCGTAGCTTCCACACCCGCCTCTCCGGCCTTGCGCAGCACCGCCTCGCAATGGGCGGGGCTGACCGACAGGACCACGCGCGACTGGCTTTCCCCGAAGAGCAGCGAATCGAACCGGAGAGGTCCCGCCGCCAATTTTACCACAGCTCCTAAAGGCTGCAATGAATTCGTTACGCAACATTCGGCCAGAGCCACGGCTACCCCGCCGTCCGAGCAGTCATGGGCTGACCGGACCAATCCCTCACGGATCAACCTGAGGACGCAGTGCTGGAGGGTCTTCTCGGTTTCCAAATTCAGCAAGGGCGGGGTTCCCTGTTCCCGCTGGTGGACAACGCGGAGATACTCCGTCCCCCCCAGGTCCTCCTTCGTGGCCCCCAGCAGGATGATCTGGTCCCCGGCCTGTTTGAACCATGGGGTCATGGCCCGATCCGCCGGCTCGATCAGGCCGACCATGCCGAGGATCGGCGTGGGGTAGATCGACAGCCCGTTGGTCTCGTTGTAGAAACTCACGTTACCGCTGACCACCGGAATGTTGAAGGCGTCGCAGGCGTCTTTGATTCCTTCAATGCACAGGATGAACTGCCACATGATGTCGGGCCGCTCCGGATTGCCGAAGTTCAAACAGTCCGTGAGCCCGATCGGCTCGGCGCCGGAACAGACCAGATTCCGCGCTGCCTCCGCCACAGCAATGGACGCACCCAGGTAGGGATTGAGCACACAGTACCGGCTATTCCCGTCCGTGGTCATGGCCAGAGCCTTGTTCGTCCCTTTGATGCGAACCACCGCGGCGTCCGACCCGGGACGCACGAGGGTATTGGTCCGGACCATGTGGTCATACTGCTGATAGACCCATCGCTTGCTGGCGATCGTGGGCGACTCCAGCAGCGACAGGAGCACCGCCGTCGCATCCTTCACATCAGGCAGGAGGTCGAAGTTGAGGGATTGGAGGTGATCCTGAAAGGCAGGCGGCGCGCTGGGCCGCTCGTAGCGGGGGCCCTCCTCCGCCAGAGCCTTGGCCGGAACCTCAGCGACAACCTTGCCGTTGTCTTTCACCCGCAGCATGCCGTCACTCGTCACCCGCCCGACCACTGCTGCCGACAAATCCCATTTCCGGCAAATCTTTAGGACTTCTTCCTCCCGCCCCTCCCTGGCAATCATGAGCATCCGCTCTTGTGACTCCGAGAGCATCAATTCATAGGGCGTCATGTTCGGCTCGCGGCGCGGGACATGGGTCAGATCCAGCTCGACACCGTTGCCGGCACGGGAAGCCATCTCACAAGAGGAACTGGTCAGACCCGCCGCTCCCATGTCCTGAATGCCGACCAGCAGGTCCCCGGCCATCAGTTCCAGACAGGCTTCCAGTAACAGCTTTTCCGTGAAGGGGTCGCCCACCTGGACGGTCGGCCGCTTGGACTCAGAAGCCTCATCGAACGAATCCGAGGCCATCGTGGCTCCGTGAATCCCGTCCCGGCCCGTTTTCGAGCCGACGTAGATGACCGGATTGCCGATTCCGGCCGCCAGCCCCTTAAAAAGTTTGTCTTTCTTGGCAATCCCCAGGCAAAAGACATTCACGAGGGGGTTCTGCGAGTAGATGTCGTTGAAAACCGCCTCGCCGCCGACCGTCGGAACCCCCATGCAGTTGCCGTAACCGGCGATCCCGGCCACCACGCCTTTGAACAGGTGGCGGTTCAACGGTCGGTCCAACAACCCGAAGCGGAGCGAGTCCAGCAGCGTGATCGGTCGCGCGCCCATCGTAAAGATGTCCCGCAGGATGCCGCCTACGCCGGTGGCCGCCCCCTGATAGGGCTCGATGAAGGACGGATGGTTGTGGGACTCCATCTTAAAGACCGCGCAGAGGCCATCCCCGATGTCCACCGCCCCGGCATTCTCGCCCGGCCCCTGGACTACCCGAATGCCGGTTGTCGGCAGTTTTTTTAGATGTATACGGGAACTTTTATAGGAGCAATGCTCGGACCACATGACTGAGAACAACCCCAACTCGGTCAGGTTCGGCTCCCGCCCCAGGATCTCGACGATCTTCTTGTACTCCTCGTCCGACAGCCCATGCTGCGCGATGAGGTCTTTGGTGATGATGTCTGCTCCAGGTTTCACTTCGTCGAACCCTTTTCCTTTTTCAGAATGCCCACAACGTGGCGCTTGAGGGTGGGAATTCGTTTGGAGACGACCTTCCACACAATGTGAAGATCGACGCCGAAGTACTCATGGGTAAGCACATTGCGCATTCCCATGATGCCTCGCCAGGGCACTTTGGAATGCTTCTTCCGAAAGCCTGGCGAAAGGTTCCGTGCCGCCTCACCGATGACTTCCAAGTTGCGGATCACCGAATCCTGGATCATCGAGTTTTCGAAGAACGCCGCCTTACCGCCTTCGGTGTATGTCTCAATCTTAGCAATCGCATCCTGAATGTGCCTGAGAAAAACGGCCTCGTCCTTCATAACGGTCTGGCGGTTCGGAGAATCCGCTCGCGCAGATAAGGACTGAGACCGGCTTCCGTCACCACGTCCACTTTACACCCCAGCAATTCCTCCAGGTCCGCCTTGAACTCAGCCAAGTCCAGCAAGTCCCGGTCCGGTTTTAATTGAACCAAAAGGTCCAAATCACTCGTGGCTGTGGCCAATCCGGACGCACGCGAGCCGAACACTCGGAGCCGCACGACACCATGACTGCGCGCGATCTTGTGGATATCGCTGGTGCGCCTCTTCAGGAGACTGCCAGTCATTCTGATACACTCCTTACACCACAGATCACGAGAACATCCCCAACTCGGTCAAATTCAGCTCCTGCTTTGACGATCTTCTTGCACTTCTCGTCCGACAGCCCATGCTGCGCGATGAGGTCTTGGGTGATCGGCTGATCTAACGATTTCATTCGCTCTGCCGCCTTATCTCCTGTTCCATCGCACGCCGGCTGGCCGCCTCTTTCATTTTCCAGCGCTTTTCCCATCCCATCTTATGCGGCTTGCACAAGGCACAGGACCGTCGCTTCCGCTTATAGACTTTTCGCATAGATAAGCACGCCAACAAGAACTCAGAGAACCTCAAATTCCATCTGTTTGAGATTCGCCAGTGGAACGCGGCTTTTGACCCGGAGAATTTCCACGCCGACGATCTGGTTCTGATCGTTGTAGTCGAGAACAACGCCTGGCTGCACCTCCTCCGACTCAATGATCTTGGAGTCGTCCAGGCGCAAGTAGATCGCGTCGGCTTTCTCGTCAAAATGCACTTTCATAGTCGGCTTGACCAGAACAACATCGGCGCGAGTGGTCTGACCGCGGAGGCACAGGAGCGGTTGGCCATGCCCTCACCTAGCCTCTTTACCATTAAGTCCAACCTGCCCTCTTCTACCGGATCGTCACCGTCCTGGTGATGTCGCTCTTCATCTCCTGGCCATCCATCTTGCGTGTGAGCGTCGCTCGGCCTGTGTAGGTGCCGGTCGGCCAAGACGGGATGGTCAGCTTCTTCCCCGCAAACACAAACCGTCTCGCCTGGGTCTTCTCAATTTGCTCCACATGCTCGAAGATCGGCTTGCCATCGGGGTCGGTGATCAGAAACCACAGCTTGTCTCCCGCTTCGACGCCGAAGATATCCACCAACAGTACCAGCGCGGGTGCAGTCGCGGCCAGCGGCCCATCATCACGCTTGCCGTTACGAATCGCCGCCATGTCCGGCTTTCCCGCCGAGAAGCCCGCATTGTAGAGCGCGACTTCCTCGTAGGGCACGGACAGGTCCGCGCGCCAGAGCGGATTGCCTTCTTTCCCGCAGCCAGCGCTCACCTCCTGACCCGTGAAGGGATCAATAGCCTTGCCTTTTTTGCGAACGGTCAGATGCACGTGGGGAAATTCCGTCTTGCCGGAAAGCCCAACCAGCCCAAGAGCACTCCCCGTTTCAACACGGTCGCCGGCCTTGACCTTGATGCTGCCCTGGCGCAGATGGCAATGCTGGGTCTGCCAGTTTCCTTCGTGATCGATCAGCACCCCGTTGCCACATTCCCGGCCCTTGATACGCGCCCTTGATGCTTCATCCGATATCGCAACATCCTGCATGCCGTCTCGCACGTTCTTGACGACCCCCGGCGCGCTTGCCACCACCGGTACCCTCTGTTCCATCACGCCCAGGTCACGGATGGCGAAATCCACTCCATCGTGGGTGTCGTAGGTCCGTTTCCTGCACCGAAAGTCCTTCACCTCCACGGAGATGTCCACATCCACGTAATTGGCCACCCAGCAGGTCTGGCCAAGGGTGCAGGCCAGCGGCAGTCCTAGTCCCTGATCTTCGATCGGATTCGCAGCAGCGGCTATAGCGGTCCACAACCAACTTATGGCTAAGAACGTGAGCCAATAACGCCCAGCCAGATGTAAAAAAGGGCTCACGCGTGCCATGCCAACCTAATTCTTCAGAGGGCAACCTCTAATGGAGCTTGCTTCAGGGCACTGATTTTCAGAACCGAGAAACCAAGGACGTTGCCGGCCTCATCCACCTTCTCCATCACTTGATCGCTGGCCGTTTCACGGAAGTAACCCGGCTTCTGGTCAAAGATGACTTCCAGGTAGTCCCCTTCCGGATCATACCAAATCTTTACTTTTCTTTCGGCCATAGCTGCCTCCCTCTCTTCACCTTGTCGGTGAGATAGGCCGTGATGATAAAGGCGTCGTCCCCCTTAATCTTGACCGCAACACAGAGAAATTTGTCTCCCACTCTGTGCCGAAATAGAACCGGTAGTACAGCCTACTTTGTGGATCGCTGATAGATTCAACGACCTGCTGAGGACGTAGCAACGTCTCCTCGATAGCCGCTTCAAACCCGACCATCTCCGGATGCTCCAAAATGTGTGCCAACCGTTCATCTGTAAGCCGTATCGCTAACCCCTGATAGTCGCGTAGAACCTTCATTGACACCAGACCAAGCAACGGTCAGGTCAGGAGGCCAGGACCGTTTTCAGCTTGGCCTTCTTGAGCGCATCCAGCATCGAGAGAAAGATCAGCCGCCCGTCGTCGTTCCCCAGCACTTCTTCGGCGCTTCGCTCCGGATGCGGCATCATCCCCATCACGTTGCCGGCAGCATTGATGATCCCGGCGATATTGTCGAGCGAGCCGTTGGGATTGGCCTCCGGCGTGATTTTTCCGTCAGCGGTGCAGTAGCGGAAGACGACCTGGGCCGCGGCCTTCATCTGAGAGAGCGTGACGTCATCGGTGTAATAGTTGCCATCTGCGTGGGCGATGGGAATTTTCAGGACCTGCCCCGGCTCGCAGCGGCCCGTAAAGGGCGTCGCGGCGTTCTCGACGCTTACGTGGACGTCCTTGCAGATGAACGACAGCGACCGGTTCCGCAACATGGCGCCGGGCAGAAGACCGGCTTCCAACAGAATCTGAAACCCGTTGCAGATGCCCAGGACCATCCCGCCTCCCTCGGCGAACTGCTTGACCGCCCCCATGACCGGCGAGAAGCGCGCGATGGCGCCGGTCCGCAGATAGTCGCCGTAGGAAAAGCCGCCCGGCAGGATGATCGCGTCTAATCCGGCCAGCGACGTGTCCTTGTGCCAGACCTGCGTGACCTTTTGGCTGAGGACATCCTCAAGCACGTGCACGCAGTCGTGATCGCAGTTGCTTCCTGGAAAAATGATGACTCCAAAGTTCATAATTCAAAGAGCCTATGGCGTATGGCAGATGGCATATAGCACGAGACCGGATGATTCGATGTTTGTGCCATAAGCTATCGGCTATACGCCATTAGCTCCTACTCCAACTCATACCGATATTCTTCGATGATCGTATTCGCCAGCAACTTCTCACACATGGCCTTGACCTGGACCTCTGCCTTGCCCTTGTCCGTTTCGGCAAGGTCCAGCTCCAGATACTTCCCCATCCGCACGTTGCCGGCGTTGGTGAATCCCAGCGTCTCCAACGCATGCTCGATGGCCTTGCCCTGCGGATCGAGAATCCCCTGCTTCAAGGTGACATGGATTTTAGCTTTCATCTCTTCCGATCTTTCCGGCTATGGGCTATAGGCGATGGGCTATGGGTGAATCCTCTCCGAGAGCCCATCGTCCACTGCCAAGAGCCCATTACCTAAACGTCGCACACGCGGCGCAGCACTTCCTGATACGCCTCCTCGATCTTCCCCAAATCTTTCCTGAATCGGTCCTTATCCATGGATTCTTTCGTCTTTTGGTCCCAGAACCGGCAGGTGTCGGGCGAAATCTCATCGGCCAACACCAGCTTGCCGTTATGCAGGCCGAACTCCAGCTTGAAGTCCACGAGGATGAGGCCTCGCTCTGCAAAGAACGGATCCAAGAGCGCATTCGTTCGGAGCGCCCAGGCCTTAATCTGGTTGAGCACGGCCGGCTCGGCCAGCTTCATCAAGCGGATGTGCTCCTCCGTGATCAGGGGATCGCCCAGCGCGTCGTTCTTGTAATAGAACTCGACGATCGGCGGGGTGATCGCCTCCCCTTCTTTCAATCCCAGCCGTTTGGCCAGGCTCCCGGCGATAATATTTCTGACCACCACCTCGATCGGGACAATCCGGACCTTCTTGGTCAGCATCTCCCGATCGCTCAGCCGCTCGACAAAGTGGGTCGGGACCCCGCCGGCCTCCAGCAGGCGGAAAAGCCTCTCGGAGATTTTATTGTTGACGATGCCCTTTTCGACGATCGTGCCCTTCTTCTGGGCATTGAACGCCGTGGCGTCATCCTTGAAGTAGTGGATGAGACGGTCCGCATTGTCCGTCTCGAACAGCTTCTTGGCCTTGCCTTCATAGATAAGCGAACCTTTCGACACCGTCATCGGCCCCTCCGAGACGTCCCAAAGACGCGCTGATAAATCTTGCCCAGATGCCGCAGATAATGCTTCGGGTCAAAACAGGCGGCAATCCGCGCAGGGCTGAGATACTTGGTCACCAATTGATCCTTGCTGACCAGGTCCTGGAATCCGCCGTGCCCCTTCCAGGCTTCCATCGCGCAGCGTTGGACCGCTTCATAGGCGGCTTTCCGCTGCGCGCCCCGTTCCACCAGCTCCAGCAGGAGCCGCTGCGAATAGATGAGGCCGCCGGTAAGCTCCAGGTTCTGCTTCATGCGGGAGGGATAGACAAGCAGCGTTCGGATGAGCTCGGTCAACCGGACCAGCATGTAATCCGCCAGAATCGTGCTGTCGGGGATGATCACCCGCTCCACGGAGGAATGGCTGATGTCCCGCTCGTGCCAGAGAGACACGTTCTCCATTGCAGCCAGGCTGTTGGCCCGCACGACACGGGCCAGGCCGCAGAGGTTCTCCGAGGCGATGGGATTCCGCTTGTGCGGCATGGCTGAGGAGCCCTTCTGCCCGGCTGAGAAATATTCCTCCGCCTCCAGCACCTCGGTCCGCTGAAGATGGCGAATCTCCGTCGCGAATTTCTCGATGCTGGCGGCCAGCAGCGCCAGCGCCGTGAGATAGGCCGCGTGCCGGTCCCGCTGAACGACCTGATTGGAGACCGGGTCCGGTTTCAGCCCCAGCTTCTTGCAGACATAGACCTCGACGTGGGGACCTTGATGGGCGAAGGTGCCCATGGCGCCGGACAGTTTTCCGACGGCGATCTCCTCCCTCACGGCTTGCAGGCGCGTCAGGTGCCGTTGGACCTCCTCATACCAGATAGCGAGCTTGAACCCGAAGGAGATGGGTTCGCCGTGAATCCCGTGGGACCGGCCGACCATGATCGTCTCGCGATGTTCATAGGCCCGCCGCTTCAGCACGGTCAGAAGTTCTTTCAGATCGGCCAGGATCAGGTCCAGCGCTTCGGCCATCTGGACCGCCAGCGAGGTGTCCACGACATCCGAGGAGGTCAGGCCATTGTGGAGGAAGCGGACATCCTTGCCGACCGACCCGGCCAGCGACTCCAGGAAGGCGATGACATCGTGTTTGACAACTTTCTCAATCGCCGCGATCCGCTCCGGATTGACCTTCGCCCGCCGCCGGATGCGCGCCGTGACCCCGCGCGGTGCCCGACCGGCTTTCTCCAGAGCCTCGCAGGCTAACAGCTCGACCTGGAGCCAAATCTCATACTTGTGTCGGAGGTCCCAGATGGCTTTCATCCTGGGTCTGGTGTAGCGTTCGATCATGCAGCCCTCACGCTGGGCAAGTGGCAAGTACGCAAGTGACCAATGTAGCAAGGAGCCCAAAACTTGTTACTTGGCTACTTGCAACTTGTCAGCTTGCTTCATTTGTCATTGTCACGTTTCACGCTTCACGCTGGCCGCCAGGCCGTCCGCGCGTTTCTCTTCCAGGCGCGGGTCCGACTTCAGCACCTGATCCAAAATCCCGTTCACGAACTTCTTGGTCTCGTCGTCGGCAAACCGCTTGGCCAGCTCGATCGCCTCGTTCACCGTGACCTTGGCCGGCACATCCGGTATCCAGAGCAGCTCATACAGGGCAGCCCGCAGAATGTTGCGGTCCACGACCGGCATGCGGCTGACCTTCCAGTTCGTCGCATGGGCGCCGATCAGCTTGTCCAGTTCGGCTTTGTGCGTGATGACTCCTTCGACGAGCTGCTCCGCGAACGACCGCACATCCTCCGAGGCCGGATGTTGGACCCAGAAATCCTCGAGCCAGTCCCCGGCCTTGCCGTGGATGTCCCACTGAAAGAGCACTTGCAGCGCCCGTTCGCGCGATCGTCGTCGGTTGCCCATAGCTCAAACCGGTGACAAGTGAACAAGTAACCAAGCTGACAAGGCCCGTACAATCATTTCGATTCCCTTCGAAAGTGCCTCTGGCTTCTCCCTGTCAGCTTGCTACTTGACACTTGTAACTTCTTCTTTGCACTGGCAAGTGGACAAGAAAATTCTCATGGCTTTCGCCTCGCGCGACGGCGTCTCCTCCTCTTTCTTGTCAGCTTGCTACTTGTCAGCTTGTTACTTGCCCCTTGCAACTTCTTCATGAGAGTCGCCATCTCGATTGCCGTCCTGGCCGCCTCAGCCCCCCGGTTGCGCTCCGCCGCCCCGGCCCGATCCAAGGCCTGCTCGACCGTGTCCGTGGTCAGGACGCCGAAGATGACCGGGACATCGGACTCCCAGGCAGCCTGGGCGATGCCCCTGCTGGCTTCTGCGCTGATGTATTCAAAATGGGGCGTCTCGCCGCGGATGACGGCGCCCAGGCAGATAACCGCGTCGAAGCGGCGGGAGTTGGCCAGACGCCGCGCGACCAGCGGGATTTCAAAGGCACCCGGCACCTTGACGACTTCAATGGCCGCGTCGCCGGCCCCGGCCTTGTTCAACACCTCGATCGCGCCGGCCAGCAGCCGTCCGGTGACAAACTCATTGAACTTGCTGACGACCAGGCCGAACCGGAGACCCGCCGCCTCGAGGTGTCCTTCACGTACGTTCATGTCTTGCTTCGTCCCTCAGAGCAGACCTTCGTGGCGCTGCACGCAGGACGAGTGCGACGCAGCACGCTCGTGTTCGGACAAGAAAAAGATGAAAGAGGGAGTGCCGGCCCGCACCTTATCAGGTTCTCCTGAAGGGTGGCAAGACCCACGTGGCGAGCCAAGATCAGCGCACCTAGACTTTGTTCAGGATGTGTCCCAGCTTGGTCTTTTTCGTGCGCAGGTACCGCTCGTTCGCCGCGCGGGGAGGGATTTCGATCGGCACTCGTTCGACGACCTTGAGGCCGTAGCCCTCGATGCCGACGATCTTGCGCGGGTTGTTGGTGATCAGCCGGATCTTGTGAAGACCGAGGTTCACGAGGATCTGGGCCCCGATTCCGTAGTCCCGCAGGTCCGGCTTGAAACCCAGTTGAAGGTTGGCTTCGACCGTATCGCTTCCGTCATCCTGGAGCTTATAGGCCTTGATCTTGTTCAGCAGCCCGATGCCGCGGCCTTCCTGGTTCAAGTACAGCAGCACGCCGCGCCCTTCCTTCTGAACGATCTCCATCGCGCTGTGCAGTTGATCCCGGCAGTCGCAGCGCAGGGAGCCGAACACGTCGGCCGTCAGGCAGCCGGAGTGGACCCGCACCAGGCACGGAGCGGGATCTTCGACCCGCCCCTTGACCAAGGCAATGTGGGTGCCGCCGTCCACTTCGTTCTCAAAGACCACCGCCTCGAATTCCCCGAAGATCGTCGGGAGCTTGGCGCACGCGACCCGCTTGATGAAGGTCTCGCGCTGCATGCGATACTCGATCAGCGACTTGATCGTCACCAGCTTGAGCTTGTGCCGTCCGGCGAACTCGATCAACTCAGGGACGCGAGCCATGGTCCCGTCTTCGTTCATGATCTCGCAGATGGTTCCGGCCGGGTAGAGTCCGGCGAGCTTGGCCAGGTCCACCGACCCTTCTGTTTGCCCGGCCCGCTTGAGGACCCCCCCCTTCTGCGCCTTCAAAGGAAAGATGTGCCCGGGCCTGGCTAGATCAGCCGGCTTGCTCTTGGGATCAATGGCCGTATGGATGGTGGTCGCCCGATCGGCAGCCGAAATGCCGGTGGTGATCCCCTGGCGCGCATCGATGGACACAGTGAAAGCCGTCCCGAACGCGGCGGTGTTCTCAGCCGCCTGCGGCGGTAATTGCAGCTCTTCCACCCGCTCGGGAGTCAACGCTAAGCAGATCAGGCCCCTGGCGTGCTTGGCCATGAAATTGATGGTCTGGGGCGTGACCTTCTCCGCCGCCATCACCAAATCGCCTTCGTTTTCGCGATCCTCGTCGTCCACCAGGATCACGAAGCGGCCCTTCTTGATATCCTTGATGGCTTGTTCGATGGAATCAAAAGCCGGCGCCATACTTACTCCCTCGAGACCATTCGGTTCTGCTACGCATCAATCGCAAGCGATGTAAGCTCTCAAAATATAAAACTTTTTCGCCATGCTGTCAATACGGGATATCGGCCTGATCCCTGCGACCGCCGCCTGTCAGGCGAATCCGCCTGGCAGCCACCGCCACACTCATGGCTGCTGCCATCGCGAGGGCCGCGAAAAGAAGGAAGCCGCTTTGGTAGGTGCCGGTCGTATCCTTGAGCAGACCCAGCCAGGATGGAAACAGGAATCCTCCGAGTCCGCCCGCGGCCCCGATCAGTCCCGACGCCACGCCGATCTGCTTCTGAAAGCGACCGGACACGACTTGGAAGACGACGCCGTTTCCAAACCCCATGCAGGCTACCGCCGTCACCATCAAGAGAATGACCCAGGCCAAGCTCGGCAATCGGCTGACGGCTGCAACCAGCCCGGCAAGGACTGGGAACAAGACCAGGAGCATCGTGAGCCCGCCCAGCCGGTCGGCCAGATAGCCGCCGAAGGGTCTTACCAGACTGCCGGCCAACCCACACAGGGCCGCCCATGATCCGGCGGTCACCAGATCCTGCCCGTACTGGTCATGGAAAAAGATCGGCAGGAAACTACAGAGTCCAACAAAGCCCCCAAAGGTGATCGCATAGATGAAGCAGAGCCAGTACATGGACGGCCGCCGGAGCGCTTCCCCGATGGTCTCCCACCAGTGCGCTCGGTATTCCTGCCGGGAGAGCCCTATCTCGCCGCGCACCAGTAGGGCGAACAACAGGGCGGTCATCAGGATCGGCACGGCCATCAAGCCGAAGACTCCGTGCCAGCCCACGATCTGTTCAAGTCGTGGCGCGAAAAAAACCGCCAACACGGTCCCGCTGTTGGCTGACGCGGCCACCCCCATGGCCATCCCTTGATGGGCCGGCGGATAGGCTCGGCTGGCAAGGGGGAGCGCCACCGCAAAACTCGCCCCCGCGACACCGAGGACGAACCCGACGGCCAGCAATTGTGGGTACGTGGTCGCCCCGAGCCAGCCCCAGAGGACGGCAAGCAATTCTCCGCCCAAGAGGGCTAAGCCAATCGGCTTCGGTCCGAAACGGTCGCTGCAGGCGCCGACCACGATTCGGAGCACCGCGCCTCCTAGGAGCGGCACCGCCACGAGCAGCCCCTTTTGCGTGGCACTCAATCCGAATTCCTCCGCAATCGAGACCCCCATCGCGCCGATCAGCAACCAGGCCATGAAGCTGACCTCGAAATGCAACCAGGCCCCCACCAGCGACGGCCAGTGTCCGCTGCGGAGCGCCCCGAGGATGGTCGTCAACATCAGGAATCCTTTCGAGCAGCCGCGGCGGCGAGCGCGCGGTGGCCTCACTATAGGGCCGGCATCGTCAGCGGCGCAAGGAGGTCCCGATCTTTGTGCTCGCCATCGGTTCCGTTTATAATGGGCATTTGCATTGAGGCGGCCCTTGCGCAGAGGCCGAGTCTGTTGACCATCCATGATCGACATGTCCGACCAGCAGCAACGAGCCGAACAGGATTCCGAAGAGACCGAGGAGCTTGACGAGTTGAGCCTCGATGAGGGGGCCCTCCTCGAAGCTCGTGAGGAATCGCCTGCCCCGCTCCCGGCGGCCGAGAAATCAGGCCAAGACCGCGGGCCCACGGCAGTCGTGCCGGTCACCGCCCTGCAACAGTACCTGGCGGAGATACGGCGCTATCCCTACCTGTCCAAGGAAGAAGAGCTGCAGCTCTTTCACGAATACCAAACCCGGGGCGACCGCGAAGCCGCGGTCAAGCTGATCCTGGCGAACCTGCGGGTGTCGGTCGCCATTGCCTCGGAGTATCTGCATACCGGCGCCGACCAGATGGACCTCATCCAGGAAGGCAACGTCGGGCTTTTGCAGGCAATCAAAAAATTCGACCCAGCGAAGAACGTGCGCTTCTACGCGTATGCAGCCTGGTGGGCGCGTGCCTATATCCTGCGTTATCTGTTGAATACCTACCGCCTGGTCAAAGTCGGCACCACCCAGGACCAGCGTAAGCTCTTCTACAATCTGAGGAAGGAGAAGGCGAAGCTTGAGCGGCAGGGCTTTGCGCCCGACACGAAGTTGCTGGCCGACCGCTTGAACGTTCGCGAGCGCGACGTCATCGAGATGGACCAGCGTCTGGGCAGTTGGGAGCTCTCCCTGGACCAGCCCCTCAACCAAGAGACGGAGGGCACGCTCTTGGACGTGCTGCCGTCTCAGGACAAGCCCGCCGACGAGCAGTTGGCTGACACAGAGATCAGGACCCTGTTCCGAGCAAAGCTGGCCGAGTTCGCCAAGACACTTGCGGAGCGGGATGAAGACATTCTTCGCAACCGCATTCTTTCCGAAACGCCTCTGACCCTGGATGACTTAGGGCACAAGTACGGCATCACCAAAGAACGCACTCGTCAATTGGAGGCCAGGATCATCAAGCGCCTCCGCGACTTCATGAAAAAAGAAATCAAGGACTTTGACCTCCTGCGCTCATGACCCTGCCGTCTATTTCAATAAGTCATTGAATTTCTTATTCTTTTCATCAAAATACGCCGGACAAACAAAAGCAAGAAATTCTTTGCGGCGGCTCTTGACTTGCCTTGCGCCGGAGCTATCTCTCGTGGCGACTGCGACAGCCATCGGCGTGCAAGGCCGGGCTGGCCGTTCTTATCCGTTAGTGAACAATCTCATCCGATGTCCGGGGCTTTCAAGGCAGCCAAGTTAACTTAAAGGGAGGGTCTCAGCATGGCAACGAAGACTGAAGAGAAGAAGTCCACTGCCGCCAAAGGTTTTCAGCCGCTCGGCGACCGGGTCTTTATCACCTACACCGAGGAAATGGAGCGCACCGCCGGCGGAATCTACGTGCCGGAAACCGCCAAGGAAAAGCCGCAGCGCGGGACGGTGGAGGCGGTCGGCAAGGACGTCAAGAACCTGAAGGTCGGCGACCAGGTCCTTTTCGACAAGTACTCCGGCAGCAAGCTGCGGATCGACGACGAAGATTGCCTGATCCTCAAAGAAGAGGATGTGCTCGGCGTCTTCACCAAATAAGGATTCCCGACGTTTCACACAGGTCATGAGAACGCAACGTACTTAATGGAGGAAGCCAATGGCAAAGCAACTGTTGTACAGTGATGCGGCGCGGGCCGCGATTCTGAAGGGTGTCAACCAGCTCGCCGATGCGGTGAAGGCCACCCTCGGACCGAAGGGTCGCAACGCGATCCTGGACAAGAAGTTCGGCGCGCCGACCATCACGAAGGACGGCGTAACCGTGGCCAAGGAAATCGAGCTGAAGAATCCCTATGAAAACATGGGTGCCCAGCTCGTGCGGGAAGTCGCCAGCAAGACCAGTGACATAGCCGGCGACGGGACCACCACCGCCACGGTGCTGGCCCAGGCCATCTACCGGGAAGGCGCCAAGAACATCACGGCCGGCGGCAACCCGATGGAGATCAAGCGCGGGATTGACCAGGCAGTCGAGGTTGTGGTCCAGGAGCTGAAGAAGCTCAGCAAACCCTGTCAGGCTAAAACCGAGATCTCGCAGGTCGGAACCATTTCGGCCAACAACGACAAGACGATCGGCGACTTGATCGCCGAGGCGATGGAGAAGGTCGGCAAGGACGGGGTGATCACGGTCGAGGAAGCCAAGTCCATGTCCACCTCGCTGGACGTGGTCGAGGGCATGCAGTTCGACCGCGGCTACATCTCCCCCTACTTCGTCACCAACGCCGAGCGCATGGAAGCTTCCGTCGAAGAGCCCTTCATCCTCATCCACGAAAAGAAGATCAGCGGCATGAAGGACCTCCTGCCCCTCCTGGAGCAGGTGGCCAAGATGGGCAAGCCGCTGGTGATCGTCGCCGAGGAAGTGGAAGGCGAGGCGTTGGCTACCCTGGTGGTGAACAAGCTCCGCGGCACCCTGAACGTGGCCGCCGTGAAGGCGCCGGGCTTCGGTGATCGCCGGAAGGCCATGCTGGAGGACATCGCGATCCTGACCGGCGGCCAGGTGATCTCGGAGGAACTGGGTCTGAAGCTGGAGAATATCAAGCTCACGGACCTGGGTCGCGCCAAGCGGGTCACGATCGACAAGGACAACACCACGATCGTGGAAGGGTACGGCGATCCCAAGAAGATCGAAGGCCGCGTGAAGCAGATCAAGGCTCAGGTCGAGGAGACCACCTCGGACTACGACCGGGAGAAGCTCCAGGAGCGTCTGGCCAAGATCGTGGGCGGCGTGGCGGTCATCAATGTGGGCGCCGCGACCGAGACCGAGATGAAGGAGAAGAAGGCCCGCGTCGAGGATGCGCTGCACGCGACCAAGGCGGCGGTCGAAGAGGGTATCGTCCCCGGAGGCGGCGTTGCCCTGCTGCGCTGCGCCACCGCGCTGGATGGACTCAAGCTGGCGCCGGAGCAGCAGGTAGGCGTCACCATCGTGCGCCGGGCTCTGGAAGAGCCGATCCGCCAGATCGTCGAGAACGCGGGCGTGGAAGGGTCGGTCGTGGTGGATAAGGTCCGCAATGACAAGAACCCGGCGTTCGGCCTCAACGCGGCCAACGAGCAGTATGTGGACATGCTCAAGGCCGGGATCATCGACCCGACCAAGGTGACGCGCTGCGCCCTGCAGAACGCGGCCAGCGTGGCGGGCCTGATGCTGACCACCGAGGTCATGATCACCGAGCTGCCGGAGGAGAAGAAGGAACCGGCCATGGGCGGTCACAGCCACGGCATGGAAGGGATGTACTAAGACGAAGCGAAGAGCTAATAGCACATAGCTAATAGCTTATAGCTGGAGAAAACAGAGCCGGGTGGCTTCCGCCACCCGGCTCTGTTGTTTATTGGAATGGTTTTCGAGTCGTTCACTTCACTGGAAGGAGGAGAATATGGCACAGATCAAGCTCATGAGCACAGAACTATCACCGGGCTGCGGTGTAAAAGCACAGATAGTCCGCAGTCGTGATGGTGGTTTCATATCGCGGGACTGCCTGGGGTGTGGCAGATCTCATTATGTGAACGAAAGTCAACTTCCCAACCTTCCCTGTGAAGTATGTCGCGTTCCTATGCAGATTAAGAAACTGGACGGCACGAATTACTTCTACGAGTGCTCGAACTGTAATGGGTACAATAAGATTGCGACATTGTGCCACTGTGGAACGAAGAGTTCCGTTACTCCGGATTAGCAGCACATGGCGATGCTGGCCTTCCACAATAAATGAGCGTTCGATCAGCCGGGGTGGCGAGACTTCGGAGCGCATCAGAGGCGCATGGTGAATCGCTCAGTGGAAGCGGCGGCGTCTCGTGGCGCCTGCTGTCCGAAGCTGCGTTCTGCGAAGCTGGGACGCAGCAAGTTCAGGCGCCAAGCTGCCGCGAAACGTTGAGCGATCCATGCGACTCTGCCTTCTAAGCGGAGCAAGTCTTGCAGCCCCGGCTACTCTTTTAGCCCTTCCGAAGCGCAGCTTTGAGCAGTGAGGATCGCTGCGGCCTGTCGAACAGACCTTGAAAGGTGCGGCGTACAAACCCTGTATGCCGGCGGTAGTCCTCGGCAAACCGCTTCATAGCTGCCCGCCGATCGCGGGATGGATAGCCCAGGCGGATCGCGCAGCGGGTCAATTCCTCGTCGCTATCCGGCAAGGCGTGGGTCTGCAGGTCGTGGACCATTTGCAGCTTGTGTTCCACGTCGCGCAGGAACAGGTAGGCTTTGGCCAGCTTGGCCTCGGTGGCAGCAGCCAGAAGGCCGAATTTCTTGAACCGTGACAGGGCTCCTAGGGTGCTTCGATCCAGGATGCCTGGCTTGCGGCCTCCGCAGAGCACTTGAACCGCCTGGACGAGAAACTCGATTTCACGGATGCCGCCCGTCCCTAGCTTGACGTTTCGGTTCTCCTGGCCCCGGCTAGCCATTTTGTCGTCAATCATCTCCTTGACTGCCTTAACCTGCCGGAGAAGCTCTGTCGCACTGTCGGTCTTCCTGTTGACCGGAAGGGTTCCAAAGATAAACGGTTTGACCTTGCGCAGAAAAGCGCGTCCGACGGCGACGTTGCCAGCCACGGGCCATGCTTTCAAGAGCGCCAGCCGCTCCCAGGTCTGGCCGCGAGTGCCGTAGTACTGTTCGTAGCCCGTTACCGATCGAGCGAGTCGTCCCACCGATCCTTCCGCACGGAGCCGCAGATCCACCCGGAATACGTGGCCCTCTTGCGTGACGTCGGCCAGTGCCTTCGTGAGGTCCCGCGCCAGATACTCGAAGTATTCCTCATTGGGAATAGATTGCTGATGGCCGGGGACCCGTTGCATTCCCGGAGCAACGGGTAGCCCTGATGGCTGATGGTTCGGATGCGTCTCCCCTTCATCCGAGGCATAGACATAGATCAGGTCCACGTCGGAGCTGAAGTTCAGCTCGCCTCCCCCGAGTTTGCCCATCGCCATCACGGCAAATCCGCTCCGGACGGGCCGCTGGTGCCGATCCCTATGGCATGGCACTCCGTATTGTCCGACGAGATCGGCCTCCACGGTCTCATAGGCGGCCTGGATCAGGACTTGCGCCAGGTCGGACAGGACGGCTGTGGTCTCCGGAACCGGCGCCGACCGGAGTAAGTCCCGCACGCCAATCCGAAGCATCTCGCGGCGCCGGAAACGCCGGAGCGCTTCAAGCTTGAGCCCGATCGTCGCGACGTTCGCCAGGCCGGCCCGCAGGATTTGATCCAATGCCCGACGAGACGGCCGCTTGGTCAGCACCTGTTCATCCGCCAGCCAGTAGACCAGGAGGGGATCGCGGATCAGCGTCTGTGCCAGGGCGTCGCTGTTGCCGAACATCGCGCAGAGCAAGTGGAGCATCCGCGGGAAGCCGGCGAGGTATTCGAAGAGCTGTGTACGGTTGATACCGGCTTGGAGAAACCGTTCCCAATGGTTCAGGGCCTGATCCGGGTCGGCCGTGAGGGCCACGGAGCGCAGCAGCTCGTCCAGAATCCCGGCCAGGACTTCCCGCGACCTGGGCTCCCCGGCCATGGCCTGGATGTTGGCATCAGCCCGTTTCAAATCCGCCAACCCGTAGGGCGCCAGCAGTGCAGCCACCGCTTCGGGAGTCAGACCGCTGGCCAGCAGCAGCGGGGATGGGTCATGCTCACGGGAGGCAGGACGGTCCGCCGGAAGCCGCTTGGACCGACTATGAGATGCCGATCGAGGCATGGGGCATTATACCGGCGAGCCCAAAGGCATACAATGAAATGCCGGACAATGAAGCTGCAACCGGATCCCTTGAACGGTATACTGAGACGACATGCCGGAAAGCACCATGGACATGGAACGACTGCGGGAACAGTGGCTGACCACCCTTCTGCCCCTCTGCAAAGGGATGGATGAAGATATCGTCCGTGATTTCGTAGTCCGGATGGACCCTGAGTATTTCGGGCGGTTCCAGCCGAGCGAGATCACCGGTCACATCGGACTCGCCGCGCGCCTCCATCCGGATCAGCCCTGCTCGGTGTCAATCACGGAGGCCCCGGATGGGCAGCTCGACGTGACCGTGGTGGCCTACGACTACTTTTCCGAGTTCGCGACGATCTGCGGGCTGCTCTCGTCCTTCGGACTCGACATCCGCGAGGGGGAGATCTACACCCTGGGGGAAGCCACGGCACCGGCTCCCTCCCTTGCTCCGACACCCAGTTACAGCCCCGGCGGCTTCCGCCGGCCGAGAGGCAAAGCCGGCCCTTCAGCGGGCCTCACTCGCAAGAAGATCGTGGACGTATTTCGCGTGCGCCCCCTGTCGGCGGTGCCGTTTCCCCCTCAGCAGCAGCGTCGGTTCATCGAGGATCTCGACAAGGCAATCAGGCTCCTCGATCAGAACCGTGTTCAGGAGGCCCGCCGGCTGGTCAACCGTCGGCTGGTAGAGGCACTGAGCCGCTCGCGCGGCGCCTTTTCCACCCCCCTCTATCCGGTTCAGATCCGATTCGACAACGAGCACTCCCCCACCGACACCATCATGGACATCCGTTCCACGGATACCCCCGCCTTCCTCTATGCGTTCGCCAACGCGTTGACGATGCGCGGCCTCTATGTCAGCAAAGCCCGCTTCGAGAACGTGGGCGCGGAGCTGCATGACCGGTTTTTCGTGCGCGGGCGGCATGGGGGAAAGATCCTGGATCACGCTCAGCAGCAGGAGCTTCGCCTGACGGCGACGCTGATCAAACAGTTCACCCATGTTCTCACGTGGGCCCCCGACCCGGCCACAGCCATCGAGCACTTCGACCAATTTCTGGACCGTCTCATGGAAGAGGCGGGAGGCGGGAAAGCGCTGCCCTTCCTGCAGGACAAGAAAACCCTGGCTCAACTCGCCAAGCTCCTCGGGACCAGTGACTTTCTCTGGGAAGACTTTCTCCGCCGGCAGCACGCCAACCTGCTCCCGATGCTGGACCAGTACCAGCGACTGCCGCTCATCCGGCCGCAAGCAGCCATGACGCGAGCCTTACGGCAGCGCCTGGCCGGAGCAAGAAGCGAGACTCACTGGCGGAAAACCCTCAACCAATACAAGGATGAGGAGCTGTTCCGGATCGACATGAAGCACTTGCTGGATGACCAGTCCACGCTGCCGGATTTTTCCCGCGCGCTGACCGACCTCGCCGAGGTTGTCCTCGCCCAAGCTGCGCGGGACTGCCAGAACAGGTTGTCCCGACAGCACGGTCGGCCCAAGCTGGCCTCGGGGAGAGCCTGTCCTTTCGCCATCTTCGGCCTCGGAAAATTCGGGGGCCGCGAGCTGGGCTATGCCTCGGACATCGAGGTGCTTTTTGCCTACGAAGGAGCGGGACGCACGAGCGGCAGAAAGGCGCTGGAGAACAGCGAATACTTCGAGCGGCTGGCCCAGGCAATCCTCCGGTCCATCGAGGCCAAACAGGAGGGCATCTTCCACCTCGATGTCCGCCTCAGGCCGCACGGCGGCAAGGGGCTGCTCGTCAGCCAACTGGCGGAGCTGCGGACCTATTACAGCCCTGCCGGGCTCAGCGCCCCCTTCGAGCGTCAGGCGCTGATCAAGCTCCGGTTTGTCGCAGGGGATGAACGGTTAGGAAGGGAGGTCGAAGCCTACCGGGATTCCTTCGTATACAGCGGAGCGCCTTGGGACCTGGCCGCCGCGCGGGACCTACGCCATCGTCAGATCAAGGAACTGGTCGAACCGGGGTGTACGAACGTCAAGTACAGTCCGGGCGGACTGCTGGACGTCGAGTATGCGGTCCAGTATCTCCAGCTCATGCACGGCCACGCCCACCCCCGGCCCCGCACGCCGAATACGCTCGAAGCGTTGGCGGTGCTGGGAGAGATCGGCCTGCTCAAACCGGACGAGGCCGCTCTGCTGCGGGAAGCCTATCTGTTCCTCCGAACGTTGATCGATGCGTTGCGCATCGTCCGGGGCAACGCCAAAGACCTGGTGCTCCCGCCGTCGGACTCCGACGCCTTCGTCTTCCTCGCCAGGCGGATGGGCTACACGGCCGAGCGGTGGGAAGAGGGCGCTGTCCGTCTGGCTTCAGAGATCACCCGCCAGATGGAGCGGACGAAGGCGATCTTCGACAGCCAATTCAGGACCGGCTGAACCGCGTCCTCATCACTTGCGCGCCTTGGCCAGAATTTTGTTCATGGTCTCTGCATTGAACGCGCGCATGGTCACGGTCCGGACATTGCCGCGCGAGCAGCCGGCGACCATGATGGACGTGGCGGTCTCATCATCCGGCGCATCAAACAGCAGGATGCCGTCATAGGAACCCATCGTCCAATACACATCCCGGACCTTTCCCCCGGCCTTCTTGATGGACTGATGAAACTGAGCGGCGCGCTTGGTCGTGTCCTTGACGTTGCGGATGCCCTGGTCCGTCCACGTGAACAGCGTGACGTAAGTCGCCATGCCTCACCTCCATACCAACCTTCGGTTGAGCCGCCGCGTTCGATCAACTCGCGGCGGATAGTCACTTTGCCTCCAGTAGGCTCAAATTCTCCGCGCTTGCGAGTACCCGCCAGTTCGATCAAATCTGGCGGGAGAAGTTTTTTGCCACCAGTGGTTTTACAACCAAGCTTCGCTTGAGCCGCCGCGTTCGATCGTTCGACCCAGAGGCTCTCGACGGGGCACCTGGGCACGGAGAGTTATCTCGCCACCAGTGTTCTCCCTCCATACCGCCCTGAGCCGCCTGCTTCGATTGTATCTATTCTTCCTCCGCCCTCTCCACATCCAGCCCGGCCAGCTCGGAATAGGCGCGCAGGAGGTCTGAGACAGAGAGGACCCCGATGATGGTCCCGTCCTCCGTGACCGCCAGGTGTCGGATCGACTTCTGCTTCATCAACGCAATGGCGGACGCAAGGGGCTCGTCGTCCTCGATACTGATCACCGGTTTGCTCATGCAGGTCTTGACGGTGGATGTGCTGGGGTCCAGCCCTTTCGCGGTCCCCTTCCGGCTCAGGTCCGTGTCGGTAATGATCCCGATGTACCGGCGATCGTCGTCAACCAGCAGCGAGCCCACTTTCCACTTCGACAGCAGTCGAGCCGCCTCCTGTAGCGTGGCGTCCTTATGCACGCTGCGCACGTCATGGGACATGTAGTCGGCTACCCGGACGCCTGCAATGCCTGTCGGTTGAACCCTGGATGACCGGAGCACCGTCAGCTTCGAGAGACAGCTTTCCAGGACCTGCCTGCGCTGCTGGAGGCTTTCCCGATAGGTATCGCGCGCGCCATGTTCCTGCGCCTCCTCCGGCATATTGACGAGACTGCCCGCCTCGCCAATCTTCGCATATTCATACGCTTCGACGAAGTCGGAGGAGGAGCCGAAGATCCGCCCGATCAACCGTTGCGTCACCCGGTCAAAATCCTCCAGCGACGCGCTGGTCGCTTTCCTGGAGAGAAAGGGCTGAAATCTGATCAGCTGCTGCTTGAGCCGTTCCACGTCACGGTCAATGAGCAGACCGCGCGACCACCGTTCATTCACTCGTCGTGCCCTCCTGTCTCCATAACTATTAGGTAGGGAAGGATACCGCACCGAGTGGACGTGAGACAAGAGGGCGTGAGGTCTCGTTCCGTCTTACGAATAGGCCCGTTCGTTGTGCTGGCTGAGGTCCAAGCCGAGGGCTTCCTCCTCCGAAGACACTCGCAACCCCACGAAACGATCCACCAGTTTGACAATCGCATAGGTCCCGATCAGGGAGAAGAGCGCAACCGCAAGCACTGTCAACACCTGAAGGCCGAAGAAGGTGGGGTTGCCGTAGAAGAGCCCGTCGGCGCCTCCTGGATTGACGGCTTTTGAGGCGAAGAGGCCTGTAGCCAAGACCCCCGTCACCCCGCCGACTCCATGGATGCCGACCACATCCAGCGAATCGTCATAACCGAGCTTCCCTTTCCAGATAATGGCGCCATAAGAGAGGGTCCCGGCCGCGAGCCCGATCAGCAGCGCAGAAAATGGTCCGACGTACCCGGCCCCCGGGGTCACGGTAGCCAGCCCGGCCACTGCGCCGCTGGCCACCCCCAACACGGTGGGCGTGCCGCGATGCACCCATTCCACCGCCATCCAGGCCGCAGCCCCAGCCGCCGCCCCCGTATGGGTGGCCAGAAAGGCGGCGACCGCAACGGAGTTTGCGCCCAGAGCGCTCCCGGCGTTGAAGCCGAACCAGCCGAACCACAGCAAGCCGGTCCCCAGGATCGTCAGCGGCAAGTTGTGCGGGGCCATGTAATCAGTGCCGTAGCCGTGCCTCTGTCCCAAAACCAAGGAGCAGACGAGCGCAGCCATCCCCGAGCTGATGTGCACCACCGCCCCGCCGGCAAAGTCCAGTGCCCCCAATTTCCCCAGCCACCCGCCGCCCCACAGCCAGTGCGCGATCGGGCAATAGACCAGAAGGGACCAGAGGACGGCAAACAGGAGCAGCCCGCCGAACTTCATCCGTTCCGCGAAGGCGCCGGTGATCAAGGCTGGCGTGATGGCCGCGAACATGAGCTGGAAGACCATGAAGGCCTGATGCGGGATTGTCGGGCCATAGGTGGGATGGGGAGCCAGGCCGACCCCCTCCAGCCCGATCCAGTCCAGCCCGCCGATCACCCCCTTCTGGTCCGGCCCGAAGGCCAGGCTGTACCCGATCAGGATCCAGAGCAGGCTGATCAGACAGAGGATAATCACCGTGTGCATGATCGTGCCCAATACGTTCTTGCTGCGCACCAGTCCCCCGTAGAAGAGGGCCAGGCCCGGCACGATCATCGCGAGCACTAGTGCCGAGGAGGCCAGCACCCAGGCCGTATCCCCCGTGTCGATAGTGAGGGGAGCAGCCGACACCTGGGCGACTGTGTGCGGCGCGGCCTCCGCATGGGATGGCACTGACTCCTGCGCCCAGGCAGGGCCTCCCCCGATTTCTGCGGCTGTCCAGAAGAGAAGTGATAACAACCAGATGCGGGTCATCCACCGCCTCGCTTGCCCTGCATTTCCTTGTCATAAAACTCAATCATCTTGGCGATCTCCTCCTTGGTCATCCCCTTTTCCACCCACTTGTGGCTCTCCTGCGTGACCAGTTCTTTCGCCACTTCCGGTGACAGCACACGCACCATGGGAAGAAACTTGGTGTAAAAGTGTTTGGCGACCTCATAGAAGCCCTGCCAGTGAACAAAGTCGGGCGCGATCTTGGAGAGCCCGTGTCTGGCGCGCCTGCCCTCATGGTGCCACAGTTCATAGAACACCCATTCGATTTCTTCATCGTAGGGGGTCGGCGTAATCTTCTTCATCGCGAGCAGCTTGTCCATCGCTGCCTTGGACGGCTTGCCGAATTTTTCGTTGTACAAGTTGATTCCTTGGTCCATCGACGTAAAGAACCGCTCCACGATCTGCTCGCTGTGACAGGAAGCGCAGACCTGCCTCATGGCCTTTCGGCGGACTTCGTAATTCTCGAGCCTGGTCGAGATGACCGGCCGCAGGGTCCAACTGATGCGGTCCCCCACGTCGTGGGTCACTTCCTGGGTTGTAGTCGCGCTCATATGGCAGGTGGCGCAAGTAGGGAAAAGATAATCTTTCCCGGGATGCCACTTCTCCGACGGCTGGGCGAGCTTCATCTTGTCCTTGTTCGCGGTGAACAGAACCCCATGCTTGCTCTCGTAGTAGGCCTCGATCTGGGGATGATCCGGCCCCATGTGGCAACGGCCGCAGTTCTCCGGCTGGCGTGCCTGGGCGATGGAGAAGCCGTGCCGCGCATGGCAGGCCGCACACGTCCCCTTGGACCCGTCCGGGTTCACGCGCCCGATACCCGAATTGGGCCACGTGCTGGGATGCAGTTTCCCGTTCTCCATCACCTTGACCACGCTGCCGTGACAGCCGGCGCAGCCGGTGGTGATCACCTCCGGTCCTTCCACGACGTTTCCGAGGAAGTTGTCGAGGGAATTGGTGAACTGAGCGCCCTTCGCATGGTGAGATTTCTCGAACTCCTTGGCCTCTTTGTCATGGCACCGCATGCAGTCTTTGGGCGTAACCAACGTGGACACCACCGAGCCGTAATGGTCGTAGGCGTCCGGCTCTCCCTTCTCGGCTCGATGGCACTCGATGCACCCGATACCCTTCGGTGCGTGGCGACTGTATTTCCAATCATTGATGCCCCCGACCGAGACGTCTTTTGCCATGTGGCAATCAATGCATTTTTTATTCTCGGCTGAGATAAAGGGCCGGAGCCCGCCGCCGCGCCGCTCCTCCACCTGGACATAGCCGACGCCGGTCAGCGCCAGGAACAGGACAAGACACAGGCCACCGATCAGGTAGCGGGTGAAATTCAGCTTCCCGTTCGGCGCGCTGCCTGACACCTCGCTTTGATCCGTGCTCAGGTCCTTATCGGGTTCGTCCATGATTTTTCCTCTCACATCCTGGTATCCAGCATCATGAGGACTACCACCAGCAGGACCACGGCCGTCCCCACCCCCGCATTAACGGCGGTCATGGGCCAACCTCGTTCCGACAGAGCACGGTCCAGAAACGGATAGACGACAAACAGCCCGACAGCGCCCAGCAGGCTCCAGAGCGCCACCGGTCCCGGCAGCAGCGTGATCCACATGTAGGGGGCCGAGAAGTACCAGGGCGGCGACACGTCGGAGGCCACCTCTTGCGGGTCAGCCGGCGGGCCCAGCGTCGGAGGAAAGATCATGACCAGATCCGTGATGAGGACCAGCAGCCCCACAGCGACTGCGCCCATCATCATGGTATGTTCGGGATAGAAGGGATGAAACCTGCGGCTCCCCCTCACATCGGCAAATCCCAGCAGCCGCACCACGACCACATGTCCGGCCACCAGAATGCCCAGCAGGACCGGCAGCAGTTTGGTGTGCAGGTCATAGAGGCGCAACAGCGTCCCTCCCGATACCTCCTCCCCTCCCCGCAGCAGATAGAGGAGCGGCTGTCCCACGATCGGCAGGGTTCCGAGCATGTTGGTGACGACGGTCATGCCCCAGTAGGAAACGTTGTCGTAGACGAGCGAATAGCCCGTGAAGCCCATCCCCAACGTCACCAACAGCACCACCGACCCGGTCACCCACTTCAGCTCGCCGGGCGTGCGATAGGCGCGCGTCACAAACACCCGGATGACATGGAAGAACAGGAACAGGATCATCAGATCCACGGAAAATTTGTGCACCCCCCGTACAAACCAGCCCAGATACACCTCATTGGTGATCTGCTCGATGCTCTCATAGGCCTTGTCCGGCGAGGGGACATAGTAAAACGTGAGCAGGAGGCCGGTCGCCACAAGCAGACCGAACAGGGTCAGAGGAATGGCTCCCAACGTATACGGCCACCAGTCGAGATGCTCCGGCAGGTCCTTCTGGATGTAGTCGATCCAGGATTTTGGCTCCGCCCTGTGCTCAACCGGTGATGCCGCCGATTCCATAGTTGATCCTTGTAGGAAGTTCTCAGTGGTCAGTTCTCAGTTATCAGTTTTGGGTCTGACTGATTACTGACCACTGACAACTAGCTACTCTGAATGTTCACGTACAACTGCCCCCCCCGCTTGACCACCTCAAACCGGTCCAGCGGGCGGGGCGGCGGTCCGGCGATATTCCGGCCCGTTTTGTCAAACACCCCCTGGTGGCAAGGGCAGACAAACTGCTCCCGCTCCTTGCTCCAGGACACGAGGCAGCCTAAGTCCGTGCAACGTCTGGAAAACGCCACGACGCCATCGTTCGTTCGCAGCACCATGATCTTCTGGCCGCCCAGGTCCATCGGCACCGCGTCCCCGACCGGCACCCGCGACTCGGCACCGATGAGAACGGCTTCGTATCGCTTGGGGGTGGGGCTGGGGATGAGAAACTGAAGAAAACGCAGCCCCAGCGTCCCCATCCCGAACAGCAGGCCGAATCCCATCACGGCCTGGCTCAGAAACCGACGCCGTCCGAAATCGTCGTGGATAATGGCCATCACAACCCCCGTGAGGCGTGAGGGGTAAGGCGTGAGATGTTGTCAGACATGGGGACTAATCTTTTCATGGGGACTATCCTTGTCTCGTTTCCAACCCCTTACGCCTAACGCCTGACACCTTACGAGTAACCGCGCTCTCCGTGCTGCGCGAGATCCATGCCCATGACCTCCGCTTCCACCTCAACACGGGGTTGCAACACCAGCGGGAGAACCTTCACCAACAGAAACGTCATCAAACCGGCAAAGGCCCAGACCGCCAGCACAGCGACGACTTGGACGAGGAACTGATAAGGATAGCCATAGAACAACCCATCGCTGCCGTCTGGATTCACGGCTGTTGACGCAAAGAGCCCGGTCGCCACCATGCCCCAGGTGCCACCGACCGCGTGCATGCCGAACACATCCAACGAGTCGTCATAGCCGAGGATCGGCCGCACGAAGTTCACGACCATGTAGCAAAGCCCCCCGGCACCGACTCCGATGACGACGGCGGAAAGGGGCGCGACATAGCCGGCAGCCGGCGAAATGGCGACCACGCCCGCCACAACCCCGCTGAGGGTTCCGAGCAACGTGGGCTTCTCGCGCTGAAGCCATTCCACAGTGGTCCAGGCCAAGGCAGCGGCGGCAGCAGCGGCTTGGATCGAGACGAAGGCGCCGGTCACGGTCGTCATCGGAACGACACCGGTTCCTGCCGAGAACCCGCACCAACCGACCAGGAGAAAGGCGGCGCCGCAGACCGAGAGGGGCAAATTGTTGGGCTTCATCTCCGTCCGCCCATAGCCCCTGCGGGGCCCGACCATGACAGCGGCCACTAAGGCCGTCACCCCGGCGCTGATATGAATGACCGCCCCGCCCGCATAGTCGAGGCTCCCCAGGTCGGCCAGCCATCCGCCCCAGAGCCAGTGGGCGATCGGGCTATAGACGACCGAGGACCACAGAAACCCAAAGAGCAGGAAAAATGAAACATGGATGCGCTCGACCAGCGCTCCAGCCACCAGCGCCAACGCGAGAGCGGCGCTCATCATCTGGTAGGCCAGGAGCGGCGAGACAGGACCGAACCGAGCGCCCGTTCCCCCTCCAGGAGCCACAGCCAGCAGATCGCCTCCCACCAACCACAGGATCGAGACCAGCACCAGTGCCAGGAGCGGAAGCCCCATCGTGTTCAGCACGTTCTTCTTGCGGACCATGCCGCCATAAAACAGCGCGACGCCGGGAAGGGTCAACATCACCAGCGTCGTGGAGAGCAGCAGCCAGACCGTGCGATCCGAGTCGGTCATCAGACTTCGAGGACTTCGCTCCGACTGAGCGAAGCTTGATAGTCGCCCCGGTTCGTGCGATGCAGGACAACCCCGCCTGATCGGCTCAGCCGGTCGATCGCCAGGAATACCTGAGGCCAACTCACATCGGGAAGCTCGGCGGCGAGCTGCTCCAGCGTTTTGGTGCCGCCCGCATGCAATGTCGCCACAATCCGTTGCTCAACAGGAGGCTGCTTATCCCGTCCCACTCTCTCCAGGCTGACCCGGTCCGTCACTGTGATCATGACGCTGTCTCCATACCAAGCTTGCTAGAACCGCTCACTTCGATCAGATGTGAGCGGATAGTTTTTGTGCCTCCGGGAAATATTATGGCTCCCGGCAACCATCAAGCAAGGCGCTCTCCGAAAGGGAAACGACCCGAGAGGGATAACAGCAAGTTCGATGCCACGGAGACCTGCTATTTTTCAGTGGTTCTTACGTGCTCGCATAGGCCCTGCGACAATTTTGTAGGAACCAGCACAAAATGGGCGTGGCGACAGGGGTTGCAGCGGACCCCGGAAGGGAAGCGTCAAGGCGAGGCGCCTGCGGCGGACTGTCACCGCAAGCGCCCCGGTGAGCCGATCTTATTTAATGCTATGGCGACCAGCCTTTAACCTTTCGAGAGCAGTCAGAATGTCTTGTACTCCAGCCATTTGCCGTTGAGTGTGATCTTGCAGCGAGCCTCCCCCTGGCTGCCGGTAACCCGTTCCATATCAAGCGTAAAGTCGATCGCGCTCATGATCCCGTCGCCGAACATCTCGTTCGCCATGTCCCGCAGGGCATCGCCATAGACTCCGATGATTTCCAGGAGTCGGTACTTGAACGGATCGGTCGTGTTGGGAAAGTCAGTCCGGACCGGAAATTTACTCAGGAATGCAGTGGTCTCCTTGTCCAGTTCCAGTTCCTTTCCGACTTTCTTGGCCTCCTCATCCGTCAGACGGTGATTTCCGGCCAGAGCCGCCGCCACAAACGTCGGATTTTTGCCGACCGTCTTGGCCAGTTGGGCGATCGTGACCTTCTTCTCGAGGCGCTTCGCCTTGATAATATCCCGAGGCTTCTTCCCTTCCATCGCACCCTCCTTGTGTTTGAAGTGACATGCCTCATTGACTGAGGCATGCATGTCAAAACTTCACAACCAGCGGGGCCGCCCCCCCGGCTTGCTCCGCTCCGCTGCCGGCGTCCGTCTCGCCATGGGACGCATGGCGGACGAGAAAATGAATGATGTGGTTCCTGATCTTGTAGTAGTGCGGGTGCTCAATGATCGTGTCCCGCGAGCGTGGCCGCGGGATCGTCACATCCACAATCTCCGCGATCCTGGCCGAGGGGCCGTTGGTCATCAGCATGATCCGATCCGAGAGCAGGATCGCTTCATCCACGTCATGGGTCACCATGAATACGGTGTTGCGGGTGGCGTTCCACATCTGGACCAGCTCCTCCTGGATCACGCCCCGCGTCAGCGCGTCGATCTGCGCGAAGGGTTCGTCCAGCAGCAGGACCTTGGGCTCGATGGAGAACGCCCGCGCGAGCCCGACTCGTTGCTTCATCCCCCCGGACAGGGCCGTCGGCCGCTTGTCTTCCGCCCCCTTGAGCCCCACCAGACTGATGTACTTGTGAACGTGCGCGGCGATCTTTTCCCTGTCCCAGTCCGGGTAGGCCGCCCGGACCGCCAGGCGGATATTTTCAAACACGGTCATCCAAGGCATCAGAGAAAAATTCTGGAACACCACCATCCGGTCCAGCCCCGGGCCGGTCACCTCCTTGCCGTTGAGGATGATGCCGCCCTCCGTCATCGTTTCCAGCCCGGCGATGATGTTCAGCAAGGTGCTCTTGCCGCAGCCCGAGTGGCCGATGGTGGTCACGAACTCACCCTTCTCGATTTTGATGGTCGCATCCTTAAAGATGCAGACCTGGCCGGACCCAGATGGGCTGGGAAAGTATTTGGTCACGTGGTCGATCTCGAGAAAGGCCATGATGGACTCCGTATAATTGGGCTTTCAGTAATCGGTTCTCAGTTTTCAGCTTGCGATTGAGGACAGCGCCGTCTCTACTGGTGGACGGCTGACAGCTTCTCGGCTTACTCTTGATACGTCACAAGTCCGGCCAGCTTGTTGAACCCCGAATCCAGGACGACCCCCACTACTCCTACGACCAGGATGGCGAAGATGACCCCCGCGATGTCCAGGTTGTTCCATTCGATCCAACTGAGATAGCCCACGCCCAGCTCGCCCAGCAGCATCTCAGCCGGCACCACCGCTACGAGCGCGCTCCCGAACGAGATACGGAGACCGTTCACGATGGTCGGCGCCGCTCCCGGCAGGATGACCTTGAACAGGCGCTTGAACCAGGACAATTGGAGGATGGCGGCCACGTGGAGATAGTCCTTGCGCAGGGAATTGACCCCGAAGGCCGTCGTGGCCAGGGTCGGCCAGAGCGCCGCCATGAACACAACCAGCACGGCGGTCCATTTCGGGTCCTTGACCGTGTAGAGCAGCAAGGGCATCCAGGCCAAGGGGGAGATCGGCTTGAGGATCTGAATATAGGGATTGACCGCTTGGAACAGCACCTTATTGAGGCCGAGCAAGACGCCCAGCATGATGGCCACGACCGAGGCGGCTAGGAAGCCGGCCCCGAAGCGCGTCACCGTGTAGAGCACCAGATAGGCGATCCCATGGTCGTTCGTCCCCTTGATGACGAAGGCCTCTTCCAACTCGGTCCGAGCCTTCTCCAGCACCGACAGGGGACCGGGGACTCCCTTCACTTTCTCTTTTTCAGGATTCCAGACATACCCGCCGTCCGACGTCCGCACGATGTCGCCATTGAACTCCATCGTCATGAGTTGATCTTCCGTGAAACCTTTGGGATCAAAGTCCTGGCGAAGGGTAAACAGGTGCCAGGCGACCAGGAACAGGGTCAGCAATGTTCCTGAAATCAATAAGGCGTCCTTCTTCGTTGCCATCGGTCCTCCGATTATTGTTTGCCTTGCGACCCTGTTCTTCGCTTCCTACGCCATGCTGTGGATTTTGAAACTCTTCACATACGCCTCGGCCCGATTCGGATCGAACACCTTGCCCATGATCGTATGTGAGGTCGAGGTGGCTTTGTGGGTCTGATAGCCCAGTTCCTTGGCTATGCGATCGCAGTCCGCCGCCAGATAGACCTGCTCGGCCACTTGTTTGTAGTTCACGGCTCCCTTCAAATGCCCCCATCGCTTCATCTGGGTCAAGATCCAGACCGCCATCGAGTGCCAGGGGTAGGGATCGAAGTCGATCCGGTCCGGCACCTTTTTGATGGCCCCGAGCCCGTCTGCGTAGGTGCCGGTCAGCACCTGCTCCAGGACGGTCACCGGTTGATTGAGATAGTTCGTGGGCGCGATCGCGGTCGCAATCTCCTTCCGGTGCGCCGGGTTGGAGGCATAGTGCGTCGCGTCCACGATCGCCCGAAAGAGCGCGTTGAACGTGTTGGGATACGTCGTGGCAAACTCCTTGGACACGGTAAAGGCGCAGCAGGGATGGCGGTCCCAGATCTCCTTCGACAGTTTGAAGATGAATCCCACGTTCTCGTACACCGCCCGCTGATTGAACGGGTCAGGCGCCAGGTATCCGTTGACGTTTCCCGCCTTGAGGTTCGCGACCATTTCGGGCGGCGGCACGACGCGAATCTGCACGTCCTTGTCCGGGTGGATCCCGCCCTCCGCCAGGAAGTAGCGGAGCAGATAGTTATGCATGGAGTAATCGAAAGGCACGCAGAACCGGAAGCCTTTCATGTCGGCGGCCGTCTTCGCGTCCTTGTGCTTGATGTGCAGGGTGATGGCCTGCCCGTTGATGTTCTCCACCGCCGGCATGTAGAAGGGAACGGGCACCGAGCCCGCACCGAGCGTGATCGCCAGCGGCATGGGCGTCAGCATATGCGCCGCATCCACCTCCTTGTTGATCGCCCAGTCACGGATCATGGCCCAGCCCGCCGCCCGCTTCACCGATGCGTTCAGCCCGTGCTTCTTGTAGAAGCCCAACGGCTCCGCCATGATGATCGGCGTCGCGCAGGTGATCGGGATGAAGCCGATGCTGAGGTCCTTCTTCTCCGGCTTGCCCACTGGATCAGCCGCAAAGACCTTCAGCCTTCCCAGCGGAAAGACTTCTGCGATCAGCGTCGCCAAGGCCGCCCCTCCCAAGCCGGCGAGGAATTGGCGCCGCGAGGGCCCGGCGGCTCGCAACACTGCTGAGACGACCGCCTGCTCCACCGTCCGGTCAAAATACTCCTCTGAAGTGGGCCGGTGCTCAATAACACTCTTTTCTTCTCTGTGCATGACAGACCTCCATACCAAGCTAGGTCCGCTGCGTTCGATCAACTCGCAGCGGAGAGGTTTTTTGCCACCAGTGAACTATCTGACTCCCTACATTTCACGGCTCACGCTTCACGCTCGCTGATCCCATACTTCTTCATTTTGTACGCCACCTGCCTCGGGGTGAGCCCCAGGGCTCTGGCCGCTTTCGCCTGGACCCATCCGACCCGTTCCAGGCTGGTCAACAGGCGACGCCGCTCGATCTCCTGCAAGCTCTCCCCGAGCGACTGCCCTCCCGCCCAATCCTTCCCGGCTCTTCCCAGAGAACCGCCGGTCACCTGCCGCATGTCGGAAAAGTATCCGCGCAAGGACGGCGGGATCGTGTCGAAGGTCACGAGGCCCTGTCCCGGCTCCACCATGACCACCAGCCGCTCCACGCAATTCTGCAGCTCGCGGACGTTGCCGGGCCAGTGATATCGGCTCATGAGTGTCAGGAGATCACGTCCCAGACGCACCTGCCGGCGATTCTCCCGGTTGAATCGGGAGAGAAAATGCTCGATCAGCAAGGGAATGTCTCCTGCCCGCTCCCGCAGCGGCGGCAAGGTGATCGGCACCACGTTGAGGCGGTAATAGAGGTCTTCCCGGAACGAGCCGGCCCGGACCATCGCCTCCAGGTCCCGATGGGTGGCGGAGATCACCCGCACGTCCACCGACAGAAACCGGCTGCCGCCGACCCGCTCGAAGCCCTTCTCCTGCAAGACCCGCAGGAGTTTGACTTGTGTGGCGAGCGGAATGTCCCCGATTTCGTCCAGAAAGAGGGTCCCGCCGTCGGCCTGCTCGAACTTTCCCTTGCGCTGCGCCACGGCGCCCGTGAAGGCGCCCCGCTCATGTCCGAACAATTCGCTCTCCAGCAACGTCTCCGTCACGGCCGCACAGTGCAGCCTGACAAAGGGTTTCTTCGCCCGTTCCCCGCCCAGATGGATGGCCTTGGCCACCAGCTCCTTGCCGGTCCCGCTCTCCCCCCGGAGCAGGACGGTCGCCTGGCTGTAACTCAGCCGCTTGATTTCCCGGTAGACCTGCTGCATCGCCTCGCTTTGCCCCACCAAGCTGGCGTGCAAGCCCCGGTAGAGGTGCTCCCCAGGCACCCGCTCCGCGGCTGCGCCCGCCATGTCCGCTTCGTCCAAGCCTCCCTTGCCCTGAACCAGCTTGGATTTCACGACCAGCAAGCGATCGCGGATGAGTTGTTTTACCAGATCGAGCCGCTGCTGCTCACCGCCAGGCCCGGCCAAGGCCCCGGCGATCGCCTCCAGCGCAGCACATTCGTCCGTCAGGAAAGCTCGCAGTGAATCTCTCACCTGTTCGCGCGCATCCATTACAACCATTGGAACACCATCGTCGTCGTCCGTGCCCACGCAACAAAACGGCGCCAACAATCGGCCGAAGGGAAGCCTTTGGCTTCTCCCAGCAGAGCTGCTGGCGCCGTTGCCAACTGAACCGTTGCGTTCTGGAAGCAATGGACGCATCGCCCGACGACGTTGTCGGGCTGTCATCACTATCAGCTATTAGCTTTCAGCCGTCAGCTTCCTCGCTGATGACTGACTGCTGACCGCTTTCCGTTACACGTCGTAGTAGAGGAAGAACTCAAAGGGGTGAGGACGCAGCCGCAACTGGTCCACTTCCTTCCCACGCTTATACGCGATCCAGGTCTCGATCACATCCTCCGTGAACACCCCGCCCTTGAGCAGGAATTGATGGTCCTTCTCCAGGTTCCGGATCGCGTCATCCAGGCTCCCCGGCATGGTCGGCACCTTGGCCGCCTCCCTGGGCTCCAGGTCATACAGGTCCTTCTCCATCGGCTCACCCGGGTCGATCTTGTTCTCGATCCCGTCCAACCCTGCCATCAGCATGGCCGAGAAGGCCAGATAGGGATTGCAGGCCGGGTCGGGGAACCGCACTTCGATCCGCTTCGCCTTGGGGCTGGGGGAATACATCGGGATCCGGATGCCGGCAGACCGGTTGCGGCTGGAATAGGCCAGCAGCACCGGTGCTTCGAATCCAGGGGTCAGCCGCTTGTAGGAATTCGTCGTCGGGTTGGTAAACCCCGCCAGCGCAGGGGCATGCTTCAGGATGCCGCCGATGTAGTACAGACAAAGTTGCGAGATGCCGGCATATTCCTTGCCCGCAAACAGCGGTTTTCCGTCTTTCCAAATGCTCTGGTGCGTGTGCATGCCGGAGCCGTTGTCCCCGAAAATCGGCTTGGGCATGAAGGTGACGGTTTTGCCGTGCCGGCGGGCGACGTTCTTGACCACGTACTTGTACATCATCATCTTGTCGGCCATCGTCACGAGCGAATCGAACCGCAGGTCGATCTCGGCCTGGCCGGCCGTCGCCACCTCGTGGTGATGCTTCTCGATCGGGATGCCGGCCTTCTGCATCTCCAGAATCATCTCGCTCCGGATGTCCTGCTGGGTGTCGGTCGGGGCCACCGGGAAATAGCCCTCTTTGTGCCGGATCTTCGAGCCCAGGTTGGCCCCCTCTTTCCCCGCATTCCAAATCCCCTCATCGGAATCGATGAAGTAATAGCCGCTATGGCTGTTCTGATCATAGCGGGCCTGATCGAAGATGAAGAACTCGGCCTCCGGCCCCCAGTAAGAGACGTCGCCGATCTTGGTGCTTTTGAGATACTGCTCGGCTTTTTGGGCGACGTGCCGGGGGTCGCGATCGTAGTTTTCCCTGGTGATCGGGTCCACCACGTTGCCAACTAGGCTCAAGGTGGGCACCGCCGTGAAGGGGTCCAGGCAGGCCGTGACCGGATCGGGCACCACCAGCATGTCGCTGTTGTTGATCGCCTTCCACCCCCGGATGGAGGAGCCGTCCATGCCGGACCCGTCCTTGAAGGTCCCTTCGTTGAGTTCCTCGACCGGAATCGAAAAGTGCTGCCAGGTGCCAAGCAGGTCCACGAACTTCAGGTCCACGATCTGCACCTTGTTCTTCTTGGCAAATTCCAATACCTCGCGGGGATTCATTCCACGCCTCCTTTCAGGTCCGATTTATGATGATCCTGATGATACGCGTTCCGGCGCATCAACTTGCTGGTCCAGAAACCGATCAATCTCCTCTTCGATCACCGTGCGGATCGCCTCCAAGCGCGAGGGGACCTCGATCTTCACCCCCTCCTGGTTCGTCACGTAGAACACATCGGCCACCTGATCCAGCCTGGTTGAAATCCGGGCCGCATGGACCGAGAGACCGAGCTGAAAGATGGCGTGCGTGATGACATACAAGAGCCCCTGCTTGTCATCGGCAAAAACATCGATGATCGTGAACCGATCCGACGTCTCGTTATCGATTTGCACCTCGGTCGCCTGGCGGCTGGTGGGCAGCCGTCGAGCCGACGGCAGGCGGTTGCTGCGGCTTATCAACCGCTCGACCGCTTCCTCGCCCTTCAGGACCTTGACGATGGTGTCAGCTGTGGCTGCCAGACGCTCGACTGGGGGAACGCCAGCGTAGTCGGGATCTGAAACCTGGAAGGTGTCCACCACGACCCCGTCGTGCCTGGTGATGATCTGGGCATCCAGAATCTGAAGCCCCTGGGCCGCCATAACGCCAGCGATCTTTGAAAAGATCCCGGGGGTCAGATCATTGAAGGTAATCACCGTGTACTCGCAGGCGCCTCGTTCCTTGTTGAAGCTCCCCTCGGCCAGCGCCTCCCCGACCTGCAACCGCTTGATCGCCCCCAGATGGGCCGCGATCCGCTTCGGAGCAGTTCCGTACACATAGCGCAAGGGGAACTGACCAAGTTGCGATTCGATCCAGCCAAGACCCCCTGCCGCAACGTCCGCAAGCTCGCGCGCCACCTCGCCGGCCAGCTTCTTGATCCGATCAGGCCCGGCTGCCTCATCCCGCTCGCCCGACACCTCCGGCAGCGTGCGAAGGTAGAGTTCAATAAGCAAGGACTCTTTCCACTTGGTCAAGACGCCTGGTCCCACCGCAGCGATATCGGCGGCGGTTAAAACCAGCAGCTTCCTGAGCACCTCCGGCGTCGCCACCGCTCGCGCGAAGGGCAAGAGGACCTTCTCGTCGTAGGGATCGCGCCGGAAGGCCGTATGGGCCATGAGCAGGTGCCGGTGCACGAGAAAAACCAAGGTCCTGGTTTCCTGCTCGTCGAACCCCAGCCTGGCCGCCGTTTCTTCCGCGATGGCTTTGCCTACTTCGCTATGGTCTTCTTCCCGCCCCTTTCCCAGATCGTGCAGCAAGAGCGCCAAGTGCAGGAGGTCGCGGCGCCTGATCTCCCGGCAGACCTCGCCGATGACGCCCGGATCTTGGGCCAGTGCCTCGGCCTTGGCCACGGCCAAGAGGCTGTGTTCGTCCACCGTGTACTTATGGTACTGGTTGAACTGCATCAGCCCTCGGACTGTAGCAAAGACCGGAATGAGTTTTTCCAGCAGGTGGGCGCGATGCATCGCCTCGAGCGTGCCGGCCACCGCCTCCGGTCCCGCCAGGATCTTCAGAAAGACCCGACTGACCTCGGGAGCTCGGAACGCCTCATCCGACACACCATCCATATGGCGGTGGATTTCATCCAGCAGATCGGTGTCGATCTTGAGGCCCCGAGCCCGCGCCATCTCGAACAGGCGGAGCAACAGATCCGGACTGTCCAGCACCCTCGTCCGCAACTCCGAGGGAACGGTCAAGCGCTGCCCCGCCACCTCGAAATGGCCGTCCACCTTGGTGGCCGGCAAGAAGCGGGTCAAACGACGCCACACAGGCACGGCCCGGCACCGGTCCACAAACCGGACCGAGATCTCATGGAGCCCCATCGTATGCCGATAGTACTGCTGCATGAACTGCTCCACCCCCAGGAGGTGAGGGCGGTCCTGGAACCCGTACAGGGAAGCCAGCCGGATTTGTTCGTCGAACGATAGGATTTCCTGCGCCATGTCGGCCCCAAAGTGCAGAAGGGCCCGCACGCGCCAGAGGAACTCCCTGGCGTCCGTCAGGGAGAGGAAATCCTGCCGGGAAAGGATGCCGCGGCCCGCCAAATCCTGCAGCGTGGCAGCCTGGAACCGGGCCATGCCGGCCCACTGCAACATGTGGAGGTCCCGGAGGCCCCCTTTGCTTTTCTTGACGTTGGGCTCGAGGAGGTAGACGGTCTCTCCGAACTTCTCATATTCTCGACGGCGCTCGTCCATCTTCTGCTCGATGAACCGGTCCGTTCGACGACCAACCACCTGCCGGAAGTACCGGCGATGAAACTCCTGAAACAGTTGCGGGCTCCCGGTCAAGAATCTGGCTTCCATCATAGAGGTGCGGATCGTGAGATCTTTCGCAGCCAGTTCGGTGCAATCATGGATCGTCCGCACGCTATGGCCGACCTGGAATCCCAGGTCCCAGAGGTGATGCAAAACCTCGCGGGACAGGGCCGGTGCCGCCTCCCCGGCCTCCTCGCGATAGAGGAACATGACGTCGATATCGGAATAGGGAGCCAGCTCCCGGCGGCCGTAGCCACCCAGCGCCACCAGGCAGCAGTGCTGGGCTCCTGCCACCTGCGCCTCCTCCCCGGCTTGCCGCATGACGTTGCGGTAGCGGCCGATGATCAAGCCGTCCACGAATTCGGTCAGGGCCGCCATGACCTCGGCCCCCGAGGCGCCCTCCATCAACCGCTGTCGGAGCATCTGCCGGTGCTCAGCCAGCGTGGAGGCTGCGTCGCCCTCCGTTTTTCCCAAGAGGCTCACGAGCGCTCCCCTGTCCGGCACCATCATCACAACGCCGTTTCCCCCGTCTCCCCCGTCCTGATCCGAACCGCCGCACTGAGGTCCCGGACAAAGATCTTGCCGTCCCCGATGCTGCCCGTCTTTGCGCTGCGCGTAATGGTCTCGAGCACGCGCGGCACCAAGCTGTCCGCCACGGCCACTTCGACCTTCACCTTGGGCACGAACTCGATCGTGTACTCGGTACCGCGGTAGGTCTCCTTATGCCCCTTTTGACGGCCGAATCCCTTGACCTCAGTCACCGTCATGCCCTGCACGCCGATCTCCAGCAGGGCGTCCTTGACCTCATCCAGCTTGAAAGGTTTGATAATCGCCTCGATCAATTTCATAACGCCTCCAGAGCAAATGACTGATAGCGTAAGGGAAAAGAGCATATGGCGTATAGCGTATGGTCAGATCCGGTCATGCTATAAGCTATAAGCCATTAGCTCTTCTCTTAAGAATACGCTCTCTCGTTGTGCTGGCTGAGATCCAGACCGGTCACTTCCTCGTCAGGATTCACCCGCAATCCGATGAGACCGTCCACGACTTTCAGGATCACGTAGCTGCCGACGAAGGAGAACAGCGCCACGGCAAAGACCGTCATGGCCTGGATGCCGAACTGGGCGGGATGGCCGGAAAACAGCCCATCCCCCCCCGCGACATTCACGGCCTTGGAGGCCAGCAATCCGGTCACTAGCATCCCGATGGTTCCGCCGACGGCATGGATCCCGACGACATCGAGGGCGTCATCATAGCCCATCTTCCCCTTCCAAACAATGGCGCTGTAGCAGAGCGCACCGCCGGCCAGACCGAATAGGATCGCCTCGATCGGCTCGATGTAGCCGGCCCCGGCCGTGACTGTCGCCATCCCGGCTACCGCGCCGGTGGCCACGCCCAAGAGGGTCGGCTTGCCCCGGTGCATCCACTCCACCACCATCCAAGTCAGAGCCGAGGTCGCCGCGGCAATGTGGGTGGCGACGATGGCCCCGATCGCAATGGCATTCGCTCCCCTGGCGCTTCCTCCATTGAAACCGAACCAGCCGAACCACAACAGTCCCGTGCCGAGCAGGGTGAGGGAAAGGTTGTGGGGGGCCATGTACTCGGTCTGATAGCCGCGCCGACGGCCCAGTGCAAGGGCACAGGCCAGGCTCGCCGCTCCGGAACTGATATGCACAACCGAGCCTCCCGCAAAATCCAGCGCGCCCATTTTGCCGAGCCAGCCCCCGCCCCAGACCCAATGGGCCAGCGGACTATAAATGAAGATGGACCAGAGGGCGACAAACAGCAGCAAGGCACTGAAACGAATGCGCTCGGCAAAGGCCCCGGCGATCAAGGCAGGCGTGAACGCGGCAAACATGAGCTGAAAGAGCATAAAGGCCTCGTGCGGAATCGTCGGCCCGTACTTGGGATGTGGTTCGATTCCGACCCCGCTCAACCCGACCCAATCCAGCCCTCCGATCACGCCTCCTTTATCCGGACCGAACGTCAGGCTGTACCCGAACAAGACCCAGATGACGCTGACAAGACAGAGGATAACGAAGCTGTGCATCATCGTTCCCAGAACATTCTTGCTCCGCACCTGCCCCCCGTAAAAGAGCGCCAAGCCCGGCACGACCATGGCCAGCACCAGGGCCGTCGAGGCCAGGACCCAGGCCGTATCCCCGCTTTCGATCTTCGACAGATCCGGCGGAGAAGGCACGTCCTGGGCCCAGGCCCCACTCGACCAGAGCGCCAGGCCTAGAACAGCCCAGATCACCGCTGAGAGGACCCGGACTCCGTTGTCTATTGGTCTTGTCACAAGCCCCTCCATACCAACCTTCGGTTGAACCGCCTGCTTCGATCACATGCAGGCGGAGAGGCTTTTTGCCTCCAGTGAATACCACCCGCGCTTGCGTGAACCGCCCGGGTACCCGTTGCTCTTGAATGCAACGGGTGATGATCTCATGGGAGCGGAGAGGTTTTTTGCCTCCAGTAAATATCTGTCAAGCTTGCTTGAGCCAGGCACTTCATCACCCGTCGCAGACGAAGAAGCAACGGGTACCCGATGTGCCGGGAGAAGTTTTTTGTCTACGACTTCCCCTCAACTGCTAGAGGTTGCAGTACCCATTCGTGATGGGCATCCGGCGATCCTTCCCAAAAGCCCGGTGCGTGATCTTGATCCCGATCGGTGCCTGGCGCCGCTTGTACTCGCTGCCATCCACCATCGCGATAACCCTGGTCACCGTTTCCTGCTCAAACCCCATCTCTACGATTTCCTCAGGGGCCCGCTCTTCCTCCACATAGGCTTTCAGGATCGGGTCCAGCACCGGGTAGGGCGGCAGGCTATCCTCGTCCTTCTGGTCGGGTTTGAGCTCGGCTGTCGGAGGCCGCTCCAGGACCCGCTTGGGAATAACGGGGGTCTCGCCCCTGCGATTCCGTAGACGTGCCAGGTCATAGACCATGGTCTTGGGGACATCCTTGATCACGGCGAACCCGCCCGCCATGTCGCCATAGAGGGTGGCGTAGCCCACGCTCATCTCGCTTTTGTTGCCGGTGGTCAACACCAGGTGCCCGAACTTGTTCGACAAGGCCATCAAGAAATTCCCGCGGATCCGAGCCTGGAGATTTTCCTCGGTGGCGTCGGCCGGACGGCCTTGAAAAGAGGGAACCATCGCACGTCTGTAACAATCGAACGTCTCCGTGATCGGAATCGTCCGCAGCGGAATCTTGAGGCGCCCGACCAGCTCCATGACGTCTTCGTGACTTTCCCGCGAGGTGTAGGGAGACGGCATGAAGACTCCCAGAACATTGGCGGGCCCCAGCGCATCCACCGCAACCACCGCAGTCAGCGCCGAATCGACCCCGCCGCTCAGCCCGATCACCACCTGCTTGAACCGGTTCTTCCTCACATAATCGCGCACGCCAAGGACCAACGCCTGGTACACCTCTGCTAGCGGATCCAACAGCGCCGCTTGGCTGGGCACGGCACGAGCCCGGGCCTTGGGTCGGTAGGAATCTGATATCACCACCCGGTCAGCCAGGGTCGCTCTCTTGCCGCCCAGCCATTTTTTTCGCCCCTGCGCCACCCTTGCCCGGACCACCGCGTCCATGTTCAGGTCGGCGACCAGGAGGTCCTCTTCAAACGCCCTGCCTCTGGCGATGACCTCTCCGCTCTGGTCCAGAATCAGGCTGTTCCCGTCAAAGACCAGTTCGTCTTGCCCCCCGACCGTATTGGTGTAGGACAGGATCACGCCGTTTTCCCTTGCCCTGGTAGCCAACATCTGCTCCCTCAAGCGGCTCTTGCCGACGTGAAAGGGAGAGGCATTGATATTGACGATCACTTCCGCACCAGCGGCTGCCTGTACCCGGCTGGGTCCCTCCGGAAACCAAATATCTTCGCAGATGTTGACCCCCAGCACCGTCCCGTTGAGCAGGATGACCGGTATCCGGCAGCCGGGATGGAAGTAACGGCTCTCATCGAAGACTCCATAGTTCGGCAAGTACCGCTTGCTATACGACACGGCCAACCGACGATCGGCCATGATCGCCGACGCATTGTAGAGTTCATGCCGGCCCGCCGGTACGACCATCGGACGGCTCGACTTCGGATGAGCTTCTTCCCCTTCCGCGACGTATCCGACCACGGCCGCGATTCCACGGCATTCCTCCATGATCTCGGCAAGAGCCCGGCGCTGATCCTTCAGGAAGCGCGGTTTGAGGAGGAGGTCCTCCGGCGGATAGCCAGTGACGGCCAGCTCCGGGAAGGCCGCCAGATCGGCCTTGGCCTTGCGAGCCTCTTTCAGCCAGGCGATGATGCGCCTGGCATTCCCGTCTAGGTCGCCGACGGTCGGGTTCATCTGGACCATCGCCAGACGGAACCAGCGCACCCCTGTCTGTCCTCCGGCTCTCTTCATCACATGAGCGCTTGCATGACAAAAAAAAACGCCCTCTGCCCCACTCACTCAACGGGGCGGAGGACGTCATCGTCCACGGTACTTCCTGACGGGAAACGTCGTTGTCTCCCTTCGACGAACTGTGCAGTGTTTATATCATCGCCTCGGCAACCCTGTCAAGATTTTTTTAGGTCGGCCTGTCGTTCGATCCCCAGCGCCAGAATGACGGCTTCCGCGATCTCGCGCATGGATTTGCGCGTGTCCATGCTCTGGCGCTGCATGAGACGAAAAGCTTCATCTTCCGAGATTCCCTTGGCCTGCATCAGGCTGCCTTTGGCCCGCTCGACCAGCTTGCGCACTTCGAGCGCCTCTTGCATCTCAAAGGACTTCTCCACCAGCTTGGTGTTTTCAATGGCGATGGCCGCCTGGTTGGCGATGGCCTGCAACACCTTGATTTCCTCCGCCGTAAACGCATGCGGGACGGAAGTGTAGCTGTTGATCACCCCGACGGCCCGATCCCGGATCAGCATCGGCACCGACAACAGCGAGCAGAGGCCTTCCTTCTTGGCCATCTCCGGGTACATATAGTCGTGCTCGCGCGTAACGTCTGGCACAATGATGGGACGGCGTTCTCGCACGGCTCGGCCGCTGATGCTTTGCCCCAGCTTCAGGCTCGGCTTCCGGCGGTATTGCTCACTCAGACTCTGCGTCGCCATGATGCGCAGCTCGCTGGCCTGCGGATCGAGCAACATGATGGAGCAGATTTTGGAGTTCATCATCTGGGCAGTCATGGTCACGATCAGCTGCAGGACATCCTCGATCAGCCGGTTGGAGGCGACGGTCTCCGAGACCTGCGACAAGGTCTCCACTTGCAGCGCCTTGCGTTTCATCTCATCGTAGAGCCGGGCGTTCTCGATTGCCCCACTCACTTGGTTAGCGATCGTGGAGAGCAGCGCCAGCTCGTCCGGCCGGTACTTCCGCGGCCGCTTGTGCTGCACGTTGATGACCCCCACCGCTTCCTTCTTGGCCATGATCGGCACCGAGACGAACGCTTGGTAGCGGTCTTCGGGCAGGTTATGGAAAAACTTGAACCGAGGATCGTCGTTCGCATTACTGGGAATCACCACGCGGGTGCGCTCGCGTGCCACCCAGCCGGTGATGCCTTCCCCCAGTCCGATCGTGATCCGGCCGATCAGCCTGGGGTGCGGGTTTTTGGACGCCCGCAGGATGAGTTCTTCGCGGCTTTCCGAGAGCAGGTAGAGCAGGCAGGCGTCCGCCTTGGTCGCCTCAACCACGACGTCGACAATGTGCTTGAGCACCGCTTCCAGGTCCAACGTGCTGCTGATGGACTCGCTGATCCGATGCAGCACGTCCACCTCGCGCATTTTCTCGCGCAAGGCCTGCTGGAGCTGGACCACGGACTGATGACGTCTGAGCTCCATAACCTATTAACCTATTGGTCTTTCCCCTTGCCCCTACCCCTGCCCCGTCGAACCGCGGCCAATGCGGCTTGCCCCCTCTGGTCCCTTCAGGCCCATGAACCACCGCTTGACCTGCCCCTGCTCGAGGGGAACGATCACCACCTGCCCGACCCGCTTAGGCAGGACGCAATGGAGACGCCCCTGCACCACCTTTTTATCGTGCTGCATCGCGCCCCAGAGCTCGGTGAACCGCACCGGCGGGAGAGTATGGGGGAGCCCGGCCCGGCGGACCAGCTCGCGCTGGCGGACAACCACCTCCGCCGGACAGAGCCCCAAGGACCTGGCCAGATCCGCCTCTTGCACCATGCCGATCGCGACTGCTTCCCCGTGGATCAGCTTTCGGTACCGCCCCAGTGATTCCAGCGCATGGCCGATGGTATGTCCGTAGTTGAGAACCCGCCGCCGGTCCGACTCCCGCTCGTCTTCCTCAACCACCGACGCCTTGATCTGACAGGACCGGGCAATCACATGCGCGACCGGCTCCGGCTGCATCTTGCGCAGATCGTCCACCCGCCCTTCCAGGTAGGCGAAGAAGGCTTCGTCCTCGATCATCCCGTATTTGATCACTTCGGCCAGGCCAGCAACCCATTCACGGGTCGGGAGAGTGCTCAGCGTGTCCGGATCGACGAAGACCACCCGCGGCTGATGGAACGCTCCGATCAGGTTTTTGCCCAGCGGATGGTTGACGCCGGTTTTGCCTCCAACGCTCGAATCCACCTGCGCAACCAGCGTCGTCGGCACTTGGACGAAGGGAATTCCGCGGGCAAGGATCGAGGCTACAAACCCGGCCAGGTCCCCGACCACCCCGCCGCCCAAAGCCAGCACAAGCGATCCCCGTTCGAAGCATTCGCGCACCAGTTCGTCCAGGATCCGGCCGACCCAACGAAGCGACTTGGCCCGCTCTCCCTCCGGAACCAGGATGGTCTTGGCCTGATAGCCGGCGGACCGGAGTGAACGGAGGACAGTCGGCCCGTAAAGCCGACCCACGACCTGGTTTGTAACCACCGCCACCTTGCCGGCCAGGCCCAGCCGTTTGAGGCGTGGACCCACTTCCCCAAGCAACCCGGCCTTGATCAGGATGTCGTAGCTCCTCTCCCCCAGCGAGACGGTCACACATCGCTCCACCGACGCATGCGGCTCCGTTTTCACCATCACAGATCTCCGGTCTTCACCACGCTCATCATGAAGGGCCTGGCACAGGCCGGCCGTGCGCCGACGGCTCATGGGATACCTGCGCCCTGCGGCCACGACCCCAACCAGATCGTTCGAGAGAAGCGGCCCTAGAAAGGGCAACCGACGAGGTAGAACGGCAGGGATGGTAACACAGCGGGCCTGAAACTAAAAGGCTTTCACGTAGGCCTGGTAGGCGTTAAAGTTGCGCTTCATTTCTTCCACGCTGTCGCCTCCGAACTTCTCGATCATGGCATTGGCCATTTCAAAGGCAATCACCGCCTCCCCGACGACGCCGGCCGCCGGGACCGTGCAGATGTCCGACCGTTCGACCGTCGCATCGAAGGGTTCCTTGGTCTGGATGTCCACGCTCTTCTTAGGGCTGTAGAGGGTGGAGATGGGTTTCATCGCCACCCGCAGCACGACGGGCTCACCGTTGGTGATGCCGCCTTCTAAGCCCCCCGCATTGTTGGTCTTGCGGATGAATCGGTGGCCGTCCGATTCGTAATAGATGTCGTCGTGCACCTCGGACCCGAACCGGCGCGCCGCTTCGAACCCCATCCCGATCTCCACGCCCTTCATCGCCTGGATGCTCATGGCCGCCATGGCCAGCCTGGCACCCAGCCGTCGATCCCACTGCGCGTAGCTTCCCAGGCCGATTGGAGGGTTGGTCACAACGACCTCGAACACTCCCCCCAGCGTATCCCCCTTGTGTTTGGCCAGCCGTATCTGCTCGATCATTCGGGCACCGGCCTCAGGGTCGGGAGACCGAACGTCGGAGGTCTCGGCCCGCTCATAGGCTTCCAGCGGATCGTCGCACCGCTTGGCTACGACGCCCCCGATCTCAGTCGTGTAGCTGATGACCCTCATGCCGAACTGGGCCAAGAGTTCCTTGGCGACTCCCCCGACGGCCACGCGGATGGCGGTTTCGCGGGCGCTGGCCTTTTCCAGCACGTTGCGGATGTCACGGTGGCCGTACTTGATGGCCCCAACCAAATCTGCATGACCCGGGCGGGGACGGGTCACGACCTTTTCCGGAGGAACCGGTCCCGGCTCCACCGCCATCACGTCCCGCCAGTTTTCCCAGTCCTTGTTGGCGATCATCAGCCCGACCGGGTTGCCCAGCGTGATCCCCTTGCGAACGCCGCAGGCGAATTCCACCCGGTCCTCCTCGACCCTCATCCGGCCGCCTCGTCCGTAACCCTTCTGGCGCCTGGCCAGATCCTGGTTCACATGGTCAACCCGCAAGGGAAGCCCCGCCGGCACCCCTTCCAGGACGGCCAAGAGATACTTGCCGTGGGACTCGCCTCCGTTCAGATACCGTAGCATGGTGGATTTCCAGGGATCAGCTTTTCACGATGATGGGGGTCAGGAAGATCAGGAGTTCTTTCTTCGAAACGTTCTCGGTTTTGCTCTTGAACAACCAGCCGATCACGGGCAGGCGCGAGAAGAACGGAATCCCGATCACCGTGTTGCTTTGGGCGTCTTCGAGAATCCCTCCAATCACCATAGTCTCCCCGTCGCGCATCTTGAGCAGCTGTTTCAGAGAAGCGAACATCTTCGGCGCCTCGAGTCAGAGCACTCCGCTGCGGGACTTAATGGTCTGCTTGATTTCCTGGATGTTCTGCGCCGTATACACACGCCAGTTGCGCCAATCACGCGGCGGCCCCGATATTAGCCCCTCACGCTCCCACCGAAACAACGTGGCGCGCGAAACATCAAATAGTTTGCAGACTTCGACGGTCTTATACCGCTTCTTTGAGTTACCTTCTAAGTTTGGCATACCCCGCCCCTGTTTCAAAACGAAAAGCCCTCCCCATCTTGTAGCAGGTAAGTATAGTCAATATATTATCCTTGTCAAGCAAACTAGCTTGATTGTACAAGCAGACAGGTGTCCTGAACAAGAAACCGAGAAGGAGAATATCCCCTGGAGAATCGCCGCCCTGGCAGCCGGTCAGGTCCTGTGCAGGTCGCGATGACGAAGGGTCATCTCTCGGCCGGATTTGGCAAATGCGTCGCGCAAATGCATGGCGATGGCAACAGAACGATGGCGCCCGCCCGTGCAGCCGATGGCGATGGTGAGGTAACTGCGCCGCTCGCGTTCATACAGGGGAAGCAGGAAATCGAGCAAGGTTTCAAGGCGTGCGAGAAAGGGCTGGGTATCCGGATCCCCCATCACATGCGCTTGCACACGGGGATCCTCTCCGGTCAGCGATTTGAGCTCTTCCACAAAATTCGGATTTCGCAGAAACCGCACATCAAACAGCAAGTCCGCCTCATAAGGAACGCCGAACTTAAACCCGAAGGTCAGCAGAGACACCGTCATGAGGTGCCTGGCATCCGACTGCCGATAGTCCCGCGCCAACAGGTCTTTGAGCTCATGAACCGTGAGGTCCGACGTGTCGACGATGCGGTCCGCCCGCCGCCTGAGGTCGAGCAGGCGCGCGCGCTCGATCCGCACTCCCTCCAACACAGGGGATTGAGGAAGCAGCGGGTGAGGGCGACGTGACTCGGAGAAACGCCGAACGAGCACATCGTCCCGCGCTTCCAAAAACAGCAGTTCGACGGAATGGCCGAGAGATTTCAAGCGGTCGAGGTTGTCATATAAATCCGCGAAAAATCCCCGCTCCCGGATATCGATACCTAATGCGATGTTGTGGACCTCCCCTCCCTGCTGCAGACAGAGTTCGGCGAACTTGGGAAGCAAGGGCAGGGGCAGATTGTCCACACAATAAAATCCCAGATCCTCGAGGCATTTAATCGCATGGGTTTTCCCCGAGCCGGAGAGACCGCTGACGATGACCAAGTGGAGCGCCTGCATCTATAGTTCATCGCCCCGGTTGAGGATCGATCAGTTCAAGGGCGCCGTCGTCCATGCGCCGCAAAACTTGTAGCCGGTTAGACAAGGCATCGACAAACACCATGGTCGCCGACGACTGCTCACCGAGATGTTCGACGGCTTCGGCCAGCGTCAGGTGGTACAGGGAAGGCCGCACGACTTTGATGTCAACTGGTTTTGCGGCAGCTTCGCGCTCCGTCGATGACGGACTAGAAACAGCCGAGCGCGACGGTTTGTGGCTGACCAGCTTCTCCTTGCGCTTCCTCACCTGGCTGCTAATCTTGTCGACCAACTGATCGATCGAGGCATAGAGGTCCTTGGTGGAGGTCTTCGCTTGAATAACCGTTCCGTTGAGGCTCACGATCACTTCAGACGTATGCCGATACTTCTCGACCCCCAACACGACCTGGACTGCTCCAAGTTTAGGCCCATATCGCGCAAGCCGCTTCATGCGCGTCTCGATGTACCGCCGCAAGGCAGCGGTCACTTCCACGTGCCGACCTGTGATCATCACCTGCATCAAGTGCCCTCTCGGTTGTGCAAGGAAGTCGCCTTTCGGGAGAATCCCGAGGGTTAAAAGAACCGTTTGCGCTGGCTGGCGGATGGAATGTTCTCTTCGGTTCGGTACTTGGCCACCGTGCGGCGGGCGATCAGGATGTTGTTCGCACGGAGCCGCGCTGCAATCTCCTGATCCTTGAGCGGATGCTGGGCATCTTCTTGCGCCACCATACGGCGGATCATGTCACGGACCGTGATGGAAGAGAGCATGTCTTCGGTTTGGTCCGATCGCTGGATGCCGGCGTTGAAAAAGAACTTCAGCTCGAACATTCCTTGCGGGCAGTAGACATATTTGTTGGCGGTGACCCGGCTGATCGTGGATTCATGCATGCCGATATCTTCCGCGACCTGCTTGAGAACAAGAGGCCTGAGAGCCGGCACTCCCTTCTCAAAGAACGGCTCTTGGAACTTGACAATGCTTCCGACCACTTTGATGATGGTCTTGTTGCGCTGCTCGATGCTGCGGATGATCCATTGGGCCCCGCGTAGCTTTTCATCCAGATAAGCTCTGGTCGCCTCGGGCTGATCGCGCTTGCCGGCCATCAACTGCTTGTAGTAGGGGCTGATCCGCAGCCGGGGCAACCCCTCATCGTTGAGCAGCACCACCCACTCGCCTTCGTTCTTCACAACGAAGACGTCGGGCACCACCACATAATTGTCGGAAGAAAAATAAGGGCGGCCGGGCTTCGGCTCAAGCCCCTCGATCACGCGGGTGGCCGCAAAGATCTCCTCGGTCGTCACTCCCAAGGTCTTGGCGATCCGCCCATAGTGCCTCTTTTCAAGATCCTTCAAGTGATTACCGACGATGGACTCGATCAGCGAGCGTTTTAAGGAACCGGCCCGTCCCCCGATCCCCATCGAATCGCGGTCCAAGTGTTCTAGTTGGATCAGCAGGCATTCCCGCAGATCCCGCGCGCCCACGCCGGCCGGATCAAAGGTTTGGATCTGCTTCAACACCCCCTCGACCGCATCCGGCTGGACGTCGGCATCAGCCGCCAGGTCGGTCAGCGACGTTCTGAGATACCCATCCTCGTCCAGATTCCCGATAATGATCCGCCCGATAGCCTTGTCGCGTTCGCTGAGCCCGGAAAACCCCAACTGCCACAGCAGGTGGTCCTCCAGCGAAGTAGGCTTGACGGCGGTCTGGTCGTACGAGGGTAACTCGTCCTGGGCCGCAGAGGGATATTCCACGTCGCCGGCGCGGCGATCGCTGTCAAAGTAGTCGTCCCAGCCGAGCTCATCCGGATTCTCCGGACCCTCGGGTTTGGCCTCGTCGCCCCCTCCGCCTTCCTCGGTTTGCTTGAGCTCCTTTTTTTCCTGGGTCCATTCCTCGGTCGCAGTCGCCTCCCCCTCCTCCGCATCAACCTGCATTTCCTCCAACAGCGGGTTATCCATCAGATGCTGCGTGAGGGTCTGCTGGAGCTCCAGCCTGGACAGTTGCAACAGCTTGATCGCCTGCTGCAACTGCGGCGTCATGATCAGTTTTTGGCCCAGGCGGAGATCAAGGCGCAGTTTCATGCCGACCCTCGATGGAACAGGGCTCCGTCACAAGCGGAACCGCTCGCCTAGGTAGATCGCGCGAGCGGTGGAACTGTTCACGATCGTTTCGGGCGTCCCGGACTCCAGGATCGTCCCTTCGTTGATGATATAGGCCCGGTCCGTGATGGACAGCGTCTCCTGCACATTATGATCGGTAATCAGGATGCCGATCTGTTTCTGCTTCAGCCGGATAATGATCTGCTGGATATCGCCCACTGCGATCGGATCGATGCCGGCGAACGGCTCGTCGAGAAGCAGGAACCGGGGGTGTATCACCAGCGCTCGTGTGATTTCCAGCCTCCGTCGTTCCCCCCCGGACAGCGCATAGGCTTTGCTTTTGCGAAGCGCCGCAAGGTCGAGCTCTTGGAGGAGCGTCTCCAGCCGGAGCGCCCGTTCCTGGGGAGACAGCACGAGCATTTCCAGAATCGCCAGGATGTTGTCCTCCACCGACAGGCGGCGAAACACCGACGACTCCTGAGGCAAGTACCCGATGCCAAGCCTGGCACGCTTGAACATCGGCAGATCGGCGATCCGATTCCCATTGAGCAGGATGGTCCCGGCATCGGGCTGGCACAGCCCTACCATCATATCGAAGATCGTGGTCTTGCCCGCTCCGTTGGGCCCCAAAAGTCCCACGACCTCGCCCGCTTTGACATCCAGGCTGACGCCCTTGACGACCTGCCGCCCCTTAAAGCTCTTTTTCAGACTGCGCGCCTGCAGAAACGGTGGCATCGCCGGAGCGGCCGGGTCCACGCTGAGGGGTGCATCGGTTCGGGTGGTTTGGATCACCGATTGTCTCCCTGACTCGGCTCGATCTGAACGCGCGAGCCCCCTTCCACGACGCTGCGGTCTTCAGCCAGATACATCGTAATCTTCTGCCCGGTCACTCTCGTTCCCTTCTGCCAGGCAGCCGGCTCCCCCGTCAAGACGATTTTCTCTTCGTCGGCAAAGTACATCGCCTTCTGGCTCGTGGCCCGGCCTTCGTCTTTTTCAATCATCACGTGGCCGGTCGCCTCGATCACGCTAACCGACCGGTTCCCCGTCGTAGGCAGTGGACCGGCGCTCGACCTGGCGCCCTCGCCGGACACCCCAGGGCCACCGGGAGCTCCGTTGGCAGAGGCAGTACCCGCCCCGGAAGACGGTTGGTTGCTGGGCCTGAACAGGACGACCATGACGTCCGAGTGCACGATCAACGCCCCCCTGGTCAGCACGACGGTGCCTTCAAAAACGGCCCTGTTCTCTTGATTTTTGACCGTCATCTTCTCGGCCGTGATCGTCGTGCGCTGACTCTCCGAGGACGCCGTCGGGGAGGCAGCCTTGGAGGAGTCCCGCTCCGCCGCCTGCGCGACGACGGCGACCAGCAAGACAACCCCGCCGAGCCTACTGAGTAATGACAACATGGACATCGTGCGCAATTCTGAATTCTTCCATCTCCAGTTTACCGACCAGTCCGCGCCCCTGCACAATCAACCCGTGGCCGGCAATGGTCACCGGGTCAGCCGTCGTCACCTCTCGCTCTTGATCCCCCCAGGCCAGGTGGTTGGTCTTGATCGTATAGCCGCTCTGGAGCCGCACCTCAATCTGGCCCTCATGCTTGACAAGCACGAAGTCCTTTCTGGCGAGGTCAATCGTGCCCTCATCCCCTTCCAGCTTGAGTTCCCACCCCTGCGGGCCGTACAGGGTCACCTGAACCTGCTCAAGCGCGGCGCGATGTTCCGCCTCGAACACGCGGGCTCGTTGAGCCTGCACTTTCCATTGGACAGCCCCGGCGTGGGATTGGATGAACTTGAACTGGTCGATGCCCGCGTCGGAGCGGCCGCGGGGACTCGGGTTCGCCGAAGGGGAGGGAGACACCGATTCTGTGCGAGTAGCCAGGAGGTAGAGGAGGAAGGAGGTCAGCACAATCGTGAGACCCAGCAAGCTGCCACGCACCCAGCGCTGCCACATGAGCCTACCCAAATCAATCGCTTAGCATCGAGCGATCATCCGGGCACGATACTAGCATAGGCATCGAGGCAAGTAAACCGGCGGCCGCCGTAGGTCCCACGGTTTGCCCCATCGGCGACCTTCGAGGTGCTTATGGGAGAGCGCGGGGAGGAATCAATGGAACGCCTAGGAGGCCTTCGAGCCGGACGGAGACGCAGCCTTAGCCGTTTTCTTGTTTCCTTTCTCCGCCTCCGGCGCATCCGCTTTGGCTTGGGGAGCGTCAGTCTTCTTGGCGACCAACTCGATCGCAACGAGGGCCGCCGTATCCCCCACTCGACGGCGGGTCTTGATCAGCCGCGTGTAGCCGCCGGGGCGATCCTGGAACCGAGCCGCCACGTCATCGAATAGCTTCGAGACGACGTCCTTGCTGCGAAGAAAACCCAACGCCCGGCGCCTGGCTGGCAGATCACCTTGCTTACCCAGCGTAATCATCCGTTCGGTGTAGCCACGGATTTCTTTCGCTTTCGCCTCGGTGGTCTCGATCCGCTCGTGGTCCAGCAACGAGGTGACCAGGCTCCGAAACAACGCTCGGCGGTGCTTCGTCTTTCTTCCGAGTTGTCTGCCTTTTTTTCGGTGGCGCACGGCTCCCTCGTTTCCTTATTCGTTCCTGGCGCTTCCCTCCCCGGACGGGAGGGAATCGACTTTCATCCCGAGGCTCAGACCCATCTCGGTGAGGATCTCCTTGATCTCGTTCAAGGATTTCTTGCCGAAGTTCTTAGTCCTGAGCATTTCCATCTCGGTCCGCTGCACCAAGTCGGCAATGGTCTTGATGTTGGCGTTCTTCAAGCAATTGGCCGCTCGGACGGACAGTTCTAACTCGTTCACACTGCGGAACAGGTTCTTGTTGATCTCCCGCCGTTCTTCCTCTTTCCGGGTTGGCTGTTTCGGCTCGCCGAGCTCCTCCGGGTGAATGAAGATGTTCAGGTGGTCACGCAAAATGCCTGCCGAGGTTGAGAGGGCATCCTGAGGAGTGATGCTTCCATCCGTCCAGATCTCGAGCAGCAATTTGTCGTAATCCGTAACCCGGCCAACCCGTGCGTTCTCCACCTGGAAATTGACGCGCTTGACGGGCGAATAGATCGAATCCACGGCGATCACACCGATCGGGAGCCCTTCTTCCTTGTTCCGCTCCGCCGGAACGTAGCCGCGCCCCGGCCTAACCGCCATTTCCATGTCCAGCGTGGCTTCTTTGTCCAACGTGGCGATATGCAGGTCCGGGTTCAGCACGACGACGTCGGCGTCGTGGATGATGTCCGACCCTTTCGCCTCGCCCGGCCCCTTCTTCCTGAGACGGATCGTCTTGGGCTTATCCGTGTGCAGCTTCAACCGGAGGCTTTTGACGTTCAGGATAATGGTGGTCACATCTTCAGTCACGCCGGGGATGGTCGAAAACTCGTGCAGGACCCCTTCGATCCGCACCGTCGTCACCCCGGCGCCGGTCAGGGAGGACAGCAGCACGCGACGCACTGAATTGCCGATGGTCGTCCCGAACCCGCGTTCAAACGGCTCCGCCGTAAATTTGCCGTACGTCGGCGTCACCGTTTCCTTGTCGACTTCGACCCGCATCGGGACTTGAAAGTCCTTCATTGCCTTGATCATAGTTCCCCCTTCGCCTCACCTTCATGACCGGCGCGCCCGGGCCGTCCTGCCGCCGCGCGGCGACGGAGGCGGGCCAGCCGCTACCTGGAATATAACTCCACGACCAACTGCTCGTTCACCGGCAGCGTGATCTCTTCTCTTGTCGGAAGTCCCCGCACCGTCCCCTTGAAGGCCGCGCGGTCCAGCTCCAGCCAGTTCGGGATACCCCGGCCGTCCACCGCCTCCAACGCAGATTGGATCGATGGAATCTCGCGACTCCGCTGGCGGATCTCGATCACATCACCCGCTTTGACGGTATAGGACGGCACATCGGTCTTCCTCCCGTTGAGGAGAATGTGGCCGTGGTTCACGACCTGTCTCGCTTCCTTGCGCGAAGCGGCAAACCCTAGCCGGTACACCACGTTGTCCAACCGACACTCCAACAGCTTGAGCAGGTGCTCGCCCGTGATCCCAGTCTTGCGCTCGGCGCGTCCGAATACCCCGCGGAACTGCTGCTCCTGCAAGCCGTAGATCCGCCGCAGCTTCTGTTTCTCGCGCAACTGCGCGCTATATTCGGAGACTCGCTGGCGTCCTTGCCCGTGCTGGCCCGGCGGATAGCTCCGGCGCTCGATGGCGCATTTCTCGGTCATGCACCGCGAGCCTTTGAGAAACAACTTTTCGCCTTCTCGCCGGCACAACCGACAGACTGGGCCTCTGTACTTCGCCACTGGTTCCTCCTCTTACACACGTGAAACGTGAAAGGCGCGCGGTGAAACGTTATGAGGGGGAAGCGACGTGACTTCCCTCCCAGACGTCTCACTGTTCACCTTTCACTTCTCACGATTAGGTTACACCCGTCTTCGCTTGGGTGGGCGACAGCCGTTATGAGGAATCGGCGTCACATCCCGGATCAGGTTGATGCGGAGGCCGGCCCCCTGCAAGGACCGGATCGCCGACTCCCGGCCCGATCCCGGCCCATTCACGTAGACATCCACCTGTCGCATGCCATGCTCCATCGCCTTCTTGGCCGCAGCCTCCCCCGCCCGTTGGGCCGCGAAAGGCGTGCTTTTGCGAGACCCCTTGAAGCCCTGGTTGCCGGCGCTCGTCCAGACCACCGAGTTGCCGCTCATGTCGGTAATCGTCACAATCGTGTTGTTGAACGAGGCCTGGATATGGGCGATCCCGCTCTGAACGACCTTGCGTTCCTTCTTCTTGCCTTTTTTGACGCTCATGCGCTCCTCTCTGTCGCGTACCTCAGCCTCGAACTAGGCCTTGGCTGGGGCCGGGGCGCCCGCCGGCTTGCGGGCCTTGCCCATCGTCGCCCGCCGGCCCTTGCGTGTCCGCGCGTTGGTCTTGGTCCGCTGCCCCCGGACCGGCAGGCTCTTGCGATGCCGCAATCCGCGGTAGGTCCCCGTATCCACTAGCCGTTTAATGCTCATGGAGACTTCCTTGCGAAGGTCGCCTTCCACCTCGTGATCCCGATCAATGATCTCCCTGAGCTTGACGATCTCGTCCTCGCTGAGGTCCTTGACGCGAGTGGCACCGTCCATCCCGGCCTTTTTGACGATCTGGGCGGCGGTGGAGCGACCAATCCCATAGATATACGTCAGACCGATGTCGACCCGCTTCTCCCGTGGCAAATCCACGCCTGCAATCCGAGCCATGACTCCTCTCCTTTTCCTTACTTCTCTTAAGCGGGCTGGCTGGGCCGGCTTCTACTGCGCGCGTCCAGCGAGCACATTCTGATCGTGCGCGATGCGCGAGCACGGAAGCTGGCCCACCAGCCCGTGCTCCTCACCCCTGCCGTTGTTTGTGCCGCGGGTTTTCGCAGAGCACCCGCACCACCCCCCGGCGGCGGATGACCTTGCACTTCGAACAAATGGGCTTCACAGATGATTTGACTTTCATGACGAAACGCCTCCAGACACAAGTAACAAGTGAACAAGTAGCAAGCGGACAAGTCGCAGAGGATTATCTTGCCACTTCACCTGCCACTTGCTACTTGCCACTTGTCAGCTTTCTCTTTACTTGAACCGATACGTGATCCGCCCCCTGGTCAAGTCGTAGGGCGACATCTCCACCGTCACTTTATCTCCCGGCAGAATCCTGATGAAGTGCATCCGCATCTTCCCGGAGATATGGGCCAGGATGACATGGTCGTTGTCCAACTTAACGCGGAACATGGCGTTCGGAAGCGTCTCCGACACCGTCCCCTGGACCTCGATGACATCCTCTTTCGGCATCTAACCCCGCTTCGCAGCCCGCCCTCGTTACAGCTTCGTCAGGATACGCGGGGGACCGCTCGCCTGGATGGCAATCGTGTGCTCAAAATGTGCCGACAGGCTGCCGTCGTCCGTGACAGCCGTCCACTGATCATCCAGGATGCGTACCCCGCTGGCGCCGAGATTGACCATCGGCTCGATCGCCAGGACCATCCCGACCTGCAGGCGAGGCCCTTGCCCCGGCTTGCCGTGGTTAGGCACCTGCGGCTCCTCGTGCAACTGCCGGCCGATCCCGTGCCCCACAAAGTCAGTCACAACCGAAAAGCCGGCGGCTTCGGCATGACACTGCACGGCGTGCGAGATGTCCGAGAGCCGGTTACCCACCACCGCCTGTTCGATCCCATTGTAGAGTGCCTCTTCCGTCACCCGCAGCAGCTCCGCCACCCTCGGATCAATCGCCCCTACGGGAACGGTCACTGCCGCATCCCCGTAGAATCCCTCCACAATGGCTCCCAGATCCAAGCCGATGATATCGCCTTCCTTCAGGACGCGCCTGGACGGAATCCCGTGCACCACCTGGTCGTTTACCGAGGCGCAGAGCGTCTTCGGGTAGTTGCGATAGCCCTTGAATGCCGGAACGCCGCCCCGCGTCCGGATGAATTCTTCGGCGATCCGGTCCAGCTCATCTGTGGTAACCCCGGGACGAACTTCCCGCTTCAACGCCTGGAGCGTTTCCGCCACCAGCTTGGACGCCCTGGCCATGACCTCGATCTCATCCGGCGTCTTCAGGATGATCATGCCAATCCTCGGGCCGCCAGCAGGTCCAACAACCGCGCATGTACCTCATCGATCGACCCGGATCCGTCCACCTCGGAGAGGGCGTCGCGTTGCCGGTAGTAGGCAATCAAGGGAGCCGTCTGCTCCTCGTAGACCGAGAGCCTGGCTTCCACTGTTTCCTTCCGATCGTCGTTCCGCTGCACAAGCCCGGCTCCACAGCGATCACAGATGCCAGCCTGCTTGGGGGGCGCGCTGTCGACGTGAAAGACCGCCCCGCACTTGGGGCAACTGCGCCGGCCGCTTAAACGCCGCACTACTTCCTCGCGCGAGACGGTAAAGTTCACGACCTGGTCAAGCCGTTGCCCCTGGGTCTTCAGCACCACCGCCAATTCTTCCGCCTGTTTCACGGTCCGGGGAAACCCATCCAGCAGAAACCCGCCGGCACAGCTCGGCTCGGCCAGCTTCTCCTTCACGATGCCGACCACGACGGCATCCGGTACCAGCTTCCCCTGATCCATGCACGCTTTCGCCTCCAGACCCAACGAAGTCTGATTGCGCACCGCTTCCCGGAGGATGTCCCCGGTCGAAATCTTGGGGTGACGGAACCGGGCGGCAATCCGCTCCGCCTGCGTGCCCTTCCCCACCCCCGGGGCCCCCAGAAAGACCAGCCGCATGCCGGGCCTCACCCGCTGCGCCCCCGTAACCGCCCCTTTGCCAGGAAACCTTCGTAGTTCCGCATGAGCATGTGCGATTCGATCTGCTGCGCCGTGTCCAGGCCGACTCCGATTACGATCAAGAGCGACGTACCCCCGAAATAAAAGGGCACGTTCAGCTTGTAAATCAAAAACTCCGGGATGACGCACACCGCCGCCAGATACATGGAACCGGCGGTCGTGATGCGGGTCAAGACGTTGTAAATGTAATCCGAGGTGCGCTGCCCGGGGCGGATGCCGGGAATGAACCCCCCGTACTTTTTCATGTTGTCCGCCATGTCCACCGGATTCAGCACCACCGCCGTATAGAAAAAACAGAAAAACACGATGAGCCCCACGTAGAGCAGCGTGTACAGCAGCGACCCCGGCGCAAGCTGCCCCCCGATCGACTGGACCCACGGCACCTGGATGAACCCCGCGATGGTCGCCGGGAAAGCAATGATCGAGGAGGCGAAGATCGGCGGAATGACCCCGGCCGTGTTGATCTTGAGCGGGATGTGCGTGCTCTGCCCCCCATAGACCCGCCGCCCGATCACGCGCTTGGCATACTGCACCGGCACCTTGCGCCGGCCGCTTTCCAGAAAGACGATGGCCGCAACCACCCCGAACATGACGACGACCAGAACCACCAGAAGCATGAAGCTCAACTGCCCGACCTGGTACAGATCGAAGGTCTGGGCGACCGCGCTCGGCAGCCGCGCCACGATCCCGGCGAAGATGATCAAGGAGATACCGTTGCCGATGCCCCGTTCGGTGATCTGCTCCCCCAGCCACATGAGAAACGCGGTGCCGGCCGTCAGCGTGATCACCGTCATCAGGCGGAAAGCCCAGCCGGGGTTCAGCACGAAGGCGCCCTGGTTCATCCCCTCCAGCCCGACCGCGATGCCGAACCCCTGCACGACCGCGATCCCAATCGTGCCGTATCGCGTGTACTGGATGATCTTCTTTCGCCCGCGCTCCCCCTCCTTCGCCAACTTCGACAGGTGGGGAATCACCACCGTCAACAGTTGGAGAATGATCGACGCGCTGATGTAAGGCATGATGCCCAGCGCGAAAATCGTAAGCCGGGACAGGGCGCCGCCCGAGAAAATGTCCAGAAACCCTAGGAGCGACCCGCCTTTTTCGAGCAGGAACTTCGCCAGCTCATCGTTGTTGATACCGGGGGTCGGGATGTGGGCTCCGATCCGGTACACCCCCAACATCGCAAGCGTGAACAGGATCCGGATGCGCAGCTCCGGTATTTTGAAGATGTTCTGAAAACTCGTGAAGAGTCGCTCAAACACCGCCGATGACCTCAGCCCTCCCGCCGGCGGCCACGATCTTCTCCACCGCCGATTTGCTGAACTTGTGGGCTTGAATCACGACCGGCTTCCCCAGGTCGCCTTGGCCAAGGATCTTGACCGGTTGGAGCTTCCGCTTGACGAGCCCCGCCTCGACCAGAACCTGAGGTGTGATGGGGTCGACCGCGCCCAGGTTGGCCAAGGCTTTGAGGTTCACAATCGAATACTCCGTTCGAAAACAGTTGGTAAACCCGTGCTTCGGCAGGCGACGGATGAGGGGCATCTGGCCTCCCTCGAATCCCGGGCGCTTGCCGCCGCCGGACCGGGCCAGCAATCCCTTGTGGCCCTTCGTGGCCGTCTTGCCGTGGCCGGAGCCGGGCCCTCGTCCGATGCGCTTGCGCTTCTTCTTTGCTCCGACCGCCGGAGCCAGTTCGTGCAGCTTCATAGCGGCTTCACTTCCAACAGATAGAAGATTTTATGGATCATCCCCTGCACCTGAGACGTGTTGGGGCGGACGACTGTCTGGCCGCATTTGCGCAGACCGAGCCCCCGCAAGACCAGGCGATGCGTGGAAGGGGTGCCGATCGGGCTGCGCTTCAGCGTGATCGAAAGCCCCTTATCTGTGGGCCGATTCGTAAGGCGCGCCATGCTTATCCTGTCTTCTCCAGGCCGCTCCGGCGCATCCGCGTGACTTCTTCCGGATTCCGGAGTTGGCACAGACCATCCAGCGTCGCCCGGACCGTGTTGAAGGGATTGCCGCGGCCCAGCGTTTTGGCGATGATGTTGTGAGCCCCCGCCAGCTCGACCACGGCTCGCACCGCCCCGCCCGCAATCACGCCGGTGCCGGCCCCTGCGGGCTTGAGCAGCACGTGCTCGCCGCCGAACAGGCCGTGGACTTCATGCGGGATGGTCCCGTCCTTGAGCGGCACATGCACGAGATGCTTCTTGGCCTGCTCCACCGCCTTGGCGATCGCGACGGGGACTTCGGCAGCTTTGCCCTTCCCGATCCCGACCCACCCGTTGCCGTCTCCCACGGCGACCAGCGCGCAGAAATTGAAACGCTTGCCGCCCTTGACAACCTTGGCGACCCGGTTGATGAACACCACCTTGTCCTTGAGACTAAGTTCTTCAGGGTTGACTCGCACGAAAAACCGCTCCTCTCTCTGGGAAAAGGTTCAGAACGTAAGCCCGCTCTCGCGTGACGCCTCGGCCAGTGCCTTGATGCGGCCGTGATAAAGCCGCCCGCCCCGATCAAAGACCACGGCCCCGACCTTCGCCGCCTTGGCGCGATCGGCCAGGAGCTTCCCGACCGCCTTGGCCGCCTCGATGTTGCTGCATGACTTCAAGGATTTCCGCAAGGTCGCGTCGAGCGTGGAGGCCGCGACGAGCGTGTACCCTTTGGTGTCATCGATGATCTGCGCATAGATGTGCCCCTGGCTCCGATACACATTCAAGCGCGGGCGGGTCGGCGTTCCGAAGACGCGCTGGCGCACCCGCCGATGCCGCCGCGCGATCCTCTCTTGCTTTTCAATACTGCGCATCGATGTTCTCTTACTTTCCGGTCTTGCCTTCCTTCTTCCGAAGCACTTCCCCGGCGTACCGGATCCCCTTCTGTTTGTACACATCGGGCGGCTTGATCCCGCGGAGATTGGCCGCCGTCTGGCCCACCTTCCGCTTGTCGACGCCCTTGATCGTGATGACCGTCTGCTTGTCCACCTTGGCTTCGACACCGGCCGGCAGGGTAAACACGACCGGATGGGTATAGCCGACGTTCACGCTGATATCCCGACCCTGAACCTGCGCCTTGTAGCCGACCCCGGTAATTTCCAACGTCCGCTCGTAGCCCTTCGTCACTCCTAGGATCATGTTGTTGATCTCGGCGCGGGTCAATCCGTGCAGAGCTCTGGCCCTCGGGTCGTTGGATGAGCGGCTGGCTTGCACGTGCCCGTCCGCCACCGCTACGGACACCCCCTGAGCCAGTGACCATTCAAGCCGGCCGAGCGGGCCTTTCACCGACACCACCCGATCGGCGACTTTCACTTCCACCCCCGTAGGAATCGGAACAGGTTTTCGACCCAACCGTGACATAATTCCTCTTCAAGAAGCCGTCAGCGCTCAGCTTGCAACTCCTAAAAAACTGACGGCTGACAGCTGATGGCTTCCTAGCTCCCTCACCAGATGTGGCAGAGCACTTCTCCGCCCAGGCTCGCTTGCCTCGACTCCTGATCCGTCATGAGCCCTCTGGATGTGGACAGGATGGCGAGTCCCATGCCGGCCATGATCGGTTTCACATCCCGACGGCCCACGTAGACCCGCTTCCCCGGCTTGCTCACCCGGCGCATACCGCTGATCACCGGCTGCCCCTCGCCGATGTAGCGCAGTTGGACCTTCAAGGCCGGATGCCCGTCGGCAGTCACCCGCTCGTAGCCGCCGATGAATCCCTCGGCTTTCATGACCCGGAGGAGCTCCGCCTTCAACTTCGAGGCGGGCACCGTTACTGATTCATGGCCTCGGCGGGCTCCATTTTGTATCCGGACCAACAGGTCCGCGATCGGATCAGTCATCATCGTTCAACTCCAGAATTTGGTGATCTGGCGATTTGGTGATCGGCGGATTGAGGCATGACCATAACCCCTTACTTCACCCAATCACGAAATCTCCAAATCGTTACTTTCTTCCGGCTACCAACTGGACTTTGTGACGCCGGGAATCTCGCCACGCAGGCTCAGAAACCGGAAACAAATTCGGCACATCCTGAAGCGCCGCAGAAAGCCGCCGCCGCGCCCACAGAGGGGACACCGGTTGTACCGCCGAACCTTGAATTTTGGTTCGGCTGCCGCTTTGTTCCGCAAGGCTTTACGTGACACTGCTCGTCTTCCTTTCTAAAGGTGCGGTCCGCGTCGCTCAGGTTCGGAACGGCATGCCCAGATGACCCAGGAGAGCCTTCCCCTCGTCGTTCGTCCTGGCCGTGGTGACGATTGTAATATCCATGCCATGAATCGACGCCACGCTGTCATACTTGATCTCGGGAAAAATCAACTGTTCTTTGAGACCCAGCGTATAGTTGCCGCGTCCGTCGAACGCCTTGGGTGAGACCCCGCGAAAATCTCGGATCCGCGGGAGGGCGAGACTCACGAGCCGGTCGAGAAATTCATACATTCGATCGCTCCGGAGCGTCACCTTGGCTCCGATCGGCATCCCCTGACGGAGCTTGAAGCCGGCGATGGCTTTCTTGGCACGGGTGATGACCGGTTTCTGTCCCGTGATGACGCCCAGTTCGGAGGTGGCGCTCTCCAGCAGCTTCACATTCTGAATCGCCTCACCCATCCCCACGTTCAGCACGATGCGCTCGAGCTTGGGGACTTGCATCGGGTTCTTGTACCCGAATTCCTTCATCAAGGCCGGCACCACCTGGTCGCGGTACGATTCCTTGAGGCGCGGCGGGATCTTGGGTCCCGCCGGGGCGGCCCTGGGCGCCTTCGGAGCAGCCGGTTCCTTGGCGGACGGCGCCGCCTCTTTTTTGGGGGCCTTGGCTGTCGGCTTCTTCTCCGCCTTCTTCTCGTGCCCCGCCTCAGCCGCCCCTTTCTCCACCTTCGCCATCGTCGGTATCCTCTAAGCCTTTTCGATAATTTCCTTGCACTTCTGGCAAGCCCGGACGCGCCGCCCATCCGCCAGGACTTTCACGCCGACCCGCACGGGCTTCTGGCAGTTCGCGCAGAACACCATCACGTTGGACAGCGCCAGCGGCGCCTCCCGCTCCAGAATTCCGCCCTGCCGCTGCTTCTGGTTCGGCTTGGTGTGACGCTTGATCACGTTTAATTTTTCAACGATGACTTTCCCTTCGGTCAGGTGAAGAGCCAACACCTTGCCCGTCTTGCCGCGTTCCCGCCCGGCGATCACCATCACGGTGTCGCCTTTTCTGACTTTTGCTTTCTGGACCGCCTGCACCGCTATCGCCTCCGCCTGCTTGACCTACAGGACTTCCGGGGCCAAGGAAATGATTTTCATGAACTTTTTCCAGCGTAATTCCCGGGCCACCGGACCGAAGATCCGGGTCCCGATCGGTTCGCCCTGGGCGTTGATTAGCACGCAGGCGTTCCGGTCGAACTTGATGTAGGAGCCATCGTCCCGCCGGACCCCCTTGGTCGTCCGCACGATCACTGCCTTGCTCACGTCGCCCTTTTTGACCGTGGCTTGAGGAATGGCCTCCTTCACCGCCACGACCACGACATCGCCCAGCGAACCGTACCGCCGCTTCGAGCCTCCCAGAACGTGGAAACACATGACTTGCTTCGCGCCGGAGTTGTCGGCCACGTCCATGTATGTATAGTTCTGGATCATGATCTCTACGCGTTATCAGCCAACTAAAAATTCATAACTCAACACTCATCACTGCTTTTCGTCAGGCCGGCTGCCCCCGCTCCACGATCTGAACGACGCGCCAGTGCTTCTCCTTGCTGATCGGCCTGGTCTCGATCACCCGCACCCGATCGCCCACCTGGCAAGCGTTCTGCTCGTCATGAGCCTTGAGCTTGGTCACCCGCCGCAAGACCTTGCGATAGAACGGATGTCTCACGAATCGATCCACGGCGATAACCACCGTCTTGTTCATCTTGTTGCTGACGACGCGGCCCACCCACTCCCGTCGTTTTTCTGATCGTTCCGCCATCACGTCATCCCTTGCTGTGAGCGGTTTTCTGCCGCATGATCGTCTTCACCCGAGCCAGGTCCCGGCGGGTCTGGCGGATCTTCATGGGGTTTTCGATGCGTCCGGTCGCCAGCTGGAAGCGCAAGTTGAACACCTCTTGCGTCAGCTGCCGCTCCTTCTCAACCAGCTCGGTGAGTTCCATACCCCTGAGCTCTTTCACGTCCATCAGACGGTCCTTCCCGTTCGATCACACCGCTAGATCGCGCCCCGGGCCACGAATTTCGTCGCCACCGGCAGCTTGTAGGCCGCCAGCCGCAACGCCTCCTTCGCCACCTCGGGCGTCACCCCGTCCATTTCATAGAGAATCCGGCCGGGCTTGACCACCGCCACCCAATATTCGGGATTCCCCTTGCCCTTACCCATCCGGGTTTCAGCCGGCTTCTTGGTAATGGGCTTGTCCGGGAACACGCGCGTCCAGACCTGCCCTCCGCGTTTGACGTAGCGGGTAATCGCGATGCGAGCCGCCTCGATCTGACGGCTTGTGAGCCATCCCGGCTCCAGCGTTTTCAGACCGAACTCACCGATCGTGATCTGTCCCCCGCGGTACGCCTTGCCGCGCATCCGCCCCTTCTGCATCTTCCTGAACTTGACTTTCTTCGGTGCCAGCACAGACCTGCTCCTTCCGCCGCGTGCTTATCGTTCTGGCCGACGCTCGAACCCCAGATCTGCCTTCTCTGGTTGAACAGGGACCGTCTCACCGCGATAGATCCAGGTCTTGACCCCGATCTGCCCCATGGTCGTATGGGCTTCTGCAAAGCCGAAGTCGATATCGGCACGCAGGGTATGGAGCGGCACGCGTCCCTCGCGATACCATTCGGTTCTCGCGATCTCGGCCCCTCCCAAGCGCCCGGCGCAGGTGACCCGGATGCCCTGGGCTCCCAACCTGAGCGCCGCCGCCACGCTGCGCTTCATGGCCCGGCGGAAGGCCACGCGCTTTTCCAGCTGCACGGCGATGTTCTCGCTCACCAGTTGCGCGTCCAATTCGGGCTTCTTGATTTCCTTGACCGTGATGTACACCTGGCTGCCGTACTGCTTCTCCAGGGTCGCCTTCAGCTTGTCCACCTCCGCGCCCTTGCGCCCGATGATGATTCCGGGGCGGGCGGTATGGATGATCACCCTCGTCTGATCCCCCGACCGCTCAATCTCGATCCGGGCGACGCCGGCGTGATAGAGTTTCGCTTTGACCATCTTCCGGATCTTGATGTCTTCATGGAGCAGCTTGGGAAAATCCTTCTTGCTCGCATACCACCGGGATCCCCAGGTGCGGGTGTATCCCAACCGATATCCAACCGGATGCGTTTTCTGTCCCATGAGTTCCCTTTTTAGCCTGCGCGCTGAGCCATACCGCTACTTGGCCGGTGCGGCGTCCGGCGCGGACACCACCACCGTGATATGGCTGGTCCGCTTGTGAATGGAGTTGGCGCGCCCCATCGACCTGGCCCGGAACCGCTTGTAGGTGGGGCCGCAATCCACGTGGGCCCGCGAGATCCACATAGCCTCGCTCTCCCCCAAGTCCTTCTGCTCCGCGTTCGCCACCGCCGACCGCAGCACCTTCTCGACCACCTTGGCCGCCGCGCGGGGCGTATACTTGAGCAGACTCAGGGCCTGCGGCACCCGCTGCCCGCGGATCATGTCCACCACCACGCGCGCCTTCCGCGGCGCGACCCGCACGAATCTCAAGATCGCTTTTGCCTCTGCCATCTCGTCACCTACAAGAGCCATCAGCTTTCAGCTCTCAGCTCTCAGCATTCAGGAAAAAGCTGACTGCTGATTGCTAACAGCTGATTGCTTATTTCAGCGCCACTGCTTTCTCGGTCCTAACGGCTCCGTGCCCCTTGAAGAACCGGGTCGGAGAAAACTCCCCCAACTTGTGGCCGACCATGTTCTCCGTGACGAAGACCGGGATGAATTTCTTCCCGTTGTGGACCGCGAAGGTGTGGCCGATCATGTCGGGCACCACGGTCGAGCGGCGTGACCAGGTCTTGATAATCTTCCGGTCCTTCACTTCGTTCATCTGCTCCACCTTTTTGAGCAGATGGGCATCGACGAAGGCTCCTTTGCTGACTGATCTGGGCATCGGATTCTCCCCGCCTAAGACTAGCGGACGCCTTTCTTGCGCCGCGTAATGATGAACTTGTCGGTACGCTTGTTCTGCCGAGTCTTGTAGCCCTTGGTCGGTAATCCCCAAGGGGAGACGGGGTGCGGGTTACCTTGCCCCGACTTTCCCTCGCCGCCCCCGTGTGGATGGTCGACCGGATTCATCACGACCCCGCGCACGTGCGGCCGCCAGGCCCGCCAACGTGACCGCCCCGCTTTGCCCACCGACTCGTTTTCATGGTCTAGATTTCCCACCTGTCCCACCGTGGCCATGCAGGTGGCCAGGATCCGCCGCATCTCCCCCGACTTGAGACGGACCTGGACGTACAACCCGTCGCGTCCCATTACCTGCGCGAAGCCGCCGGCGCTGCGGATCAACTGACCACCCTTGCCCGGCTTCAATTCGATGTTGTGGATCGTCGTGCCCAGGGGCATGTTGGCCAGCGGCAGCGCATTACCGGGCCGGACCTCGGCAGCGGGACCGGACTGGACCGGATCATTCACCGCCAGGCCCTGGGGAGCCAGAATGTACCGTTTCTCTCCGTCCGCGTACTGCAACAGGGCGATCCGGGCTGACCGGTTCGGATCGTACTCGATGGCTGTCACCCGAGCCGGCACGCCCGCCTTGCTCCGCTTAAAGTCAACCAGACGATAGAGCCGCTTATGTCCACCCCCGCGAAAACGGATGGTCATCCGGCCGTCGTTGTTCCGCCCGCCGGAGCGGATATGAAACTTGGTCAGGCCCTTCTCCGGTTTTTTCTTGGTCAGGTCTTCCCCCGTCACGGCGGTCATACCCCGTCGCCCCGGCGAGGTCGGTCTATATTGCTTCAATCCCATGATCTCTCCAGCTATCAGCTATTCGCTATCAGCTCTTGCGCCACGTTACGCGCTCTCATAGAGCTCCAGCTTTTCGCCTTCCTTCAAGGTCACAATGGCTTTCTTCCAGTCGGACCGCTTGCCGACGAACCGACCGAGCCGCTTCTTCTTACCCCTCACGTTGAGGATGTTCACCCGTTCGACCCGCACCTTCAAGGCCGACTCCACCGCTCGCTTGACCTCGATCCGATTGGCGTCCTTGTTCACCAAAAATCCCACCTTGTTGGCACCTTCCCGCATGGCCGTGATTTTCTCGGTCAACAGGGGCTGGATCAGGACTTCGAACGCACCTCGCTTCATGAGCAACCTCTTACGACCAGAACTCGTTGATGCGCGCCAGCTCCCGCTCGGGAATCAGGATCGAGTCAAACCGCAGCACGTCGTAGACATTCAATTGATCCGGCCTGACCAGCTTCACATCAGCCAGGTTTCGAGCCGCCTGCTCGAGGTCCGTGCGTGTCTCGCCCGCCACGATCAGGGTCATGGCGGTCAGACCCAAGTGGGCCAGGGTCTTGGCCAAGAGCTTGGTCTTGGGCTCAGCCACGGTCAGGTCGGCCACCACGAGGATGCCCCCGGCGGCCAGCTTGGCGGAAAGCGCGCTGCGCAGGGCTTCTCGATACTTTTTCTTCGGCATGGCCGAGGCGTAACTGCGCGGCTTGGGACCGAACACCGTACCCCCATGGCGCCACACAGGCGAGCGGATCGAGCCGACCCTGGCGCGCCCCGTGTGTTTCTGCTTCCAGGGCTTCTTGCCGGAACCGCTGACTTCGCCGCGCCGCAGGGTTGAGGCGGTCCCCTGCCTGGCACAGGCCCGCTGCATCACCACGGCCTCATGCACCAGCCCCCCATGCACCTCCGCCCCGAACAGCGAATCCCGGAGTTCTACCGACCCCACTTTTCGTTTCTGGCTGTCCAGCACATCCACAGTCGGCATGGCTAGCTCTTCTTCGACTTTCTGACGACCACCATCCCCCCGGTCGCCCCCGGCACCGCGCCGCTGACGAACAGCAGATTTTCGTCCGGTCGGGCCTCCACCACTCGCAGCCGTTGAACGGTGACCTTCTCGCTGCCCATGTGGCCGGGAAGAGTTTTGCCCTTCCACACTCTCGACGGGTAGGAGCTGCTTCCAATGGACCCCGGCGCGCGGTGGAACATAGAGCCGTGCGTTTCAGGCCCGCCGCGGTAGTGGTGGCGCTTGACGACGCCCTGAAAGCCCTTTCCTTTCGAGGTTCCCTCTACATCGACCCATTCGCCCTTTTGAAACAAGTCCGCCTTGACGACCTGGCCAACCTGCGCCTCGCCGAGCTTCTTGAACTCCCGCAAATGGCGCGCAGCCGGCACCTGCTGCTTCTTCAGGTGCCCCAGCTCGGCTTGGGTGAGCTTGCGCTCCGCCACCTCGCCGAACGTCAACTGGATCGCCTCGTAGCCATGACGGTCACGGGTCTTGACCTGCGCCACCCGGCAGGGTCCCGCCTCGATCACCGTCACCGGGATCAGCCGCCCCTCTCCATCATAAACCTGGGTCATACCCAGTTTTTTTCCCAACAATCCGTTCGTCATGTCTCTACCGTCAGTGATAAATGCCGAATGATGAGTGATGGAATGGGGAACGTTTCTTTCGAACTCATCATTCATTACCCCGCACTCATCACTCGTTCAGAGTTTGATTTCCACATCCACGCCGGCTGCCAAATTCAGCTTCATCAACGCGTCCATCGTCTCAGGAGTGGGCTCCATGATATCCAGCAGTCGTTTGTGGGTCCTGATCTCGAACTGCTCACGGGATTTTTTATCCACGTGGGTCGAGCGCTGCACCGTGAACTTTTCGATCCTCGTGGGCAGCGGGATAGGTCCGGCCACCCGGGCCCCGCTGCGCCTGACCGTCTCCACAATCTCGGCCACCGATTGGTCGAGGACGCGGTAATCGAACCCCTTCAACCTGACCCTGATGCGCTGATCAACCTTCACAGTCACTACCTTTCCAGATGCAAGCGAGCAAGTTGCAAGCTGACAAGTTCAGCTCCAGCTTGTCTACTTGTCACTTGTCCACTTGGTTCCTTGTCAGCTTCCTTCTACGCCAGGATTTCGGTGACGACGCCCGAGCCGACGGTTTTGCCGCCCTCGCGCACCGCAAACCGCAGCCCCTGGTCCATCGCAATCGGGCTGATCAACTCCGCCGTCACCGCCACGTTGTCCCCCGGCATCACCATCTCCACCCCCGGATTCAGCTGCATCACCCCCGTCACATCCGTCGTCCGGAAGTAGAACTGCGGCCGGTACCCGTTGAAAAACGGCGTGTGCCGCCCGCCTTCTTCTTTGGTGAGCACGTAGATCTCCGCCTTGAACTTCGTGTGCGGCGTGATGCTCTTGGGCTTCGCCAGCACCATCCCCCGCTCCACCTCTTCTTTCTTGGTGCCCCGCAGCAACACCCCAATGTTATCGCCCGCCTGCCCCTCATCCAACACCTTGCGGAACATCTCCACCCCCGTCACCACCGTCGTCTGCGTCGGCCGCAACCCCACGATCTCCACCTCATCGCCGACCTTCACCACCCCCCGCTCGCACCGCCCCGTCACCACCGTCCCCCGCCCGCTGATCGTAAAGACATCCTCGATCGGCATCAAAAACGGCTTCTCGATCGGCCGCGCCGGCGTCGGAATGTAGCTGTCCACCGCCTCCAACAGCTTGAGAATCGCCGGCACCCCGATCGGGCTCTGATCCCCCTCCATCGCCTTGATCGCCGAGCCCGTGATGATCGGAATCTTGTCCCCCGGAAACTCATACTTCGTCAGCAGCTCCCGCACCTCCAACTCCACCAGGTCCAAGAGCTCCTTGTCGTCCACCTTGTCCGCCTTGTTCAAAAACACCACGATATAGGGCACCCCCACCTGCCGGGCCAGCAAAATATGCTCCCGCGTCTGCGGCATCGGACCGTCCGCCGCCGACACCACCAGGATCGCCCCGTCCATCTGCGCCGCCCCCGTGATCATGTTCTTGACGTAGTCCGCGTGCCCCGGACAATCCACGTGCGCGTAGTGGCGCTTGTCGCTCTCGTACTCCACGTGGCTGATGGCAATCGTCAGAATCTTGGTCGCATCCCGCCGCCCCTGCGATTCGCTCGCCTTGGCCACCTCGTCGTAGCTGATGAACTTGGCCATCCCCCGGTCACTGCACACCTTCGTCAGCGCCGAGGTGAGCGTCGTCTTCCCATGATCCACGTGCCCGATCGTCCCAATGTTCACGTGGGGCTTGCGCCGCTCAAATTTCGCCTTCGCCATAACGCCTCCTCAACAGGCCATCATTCGCTGTCCGCCATCGGCAGACAGCTCTGGCTTTTCAGCATCCTCACGCTTGACGAATGACTCATCACGCTTCTCTATTCTCCGCGGTTCTTCGCGATAATCGTCTCGGCGATCTGCTTGGGCACCGCTTCGTATCGCTCGAATTCCATGCTGTAGGTGGCGCGACCCTGCGTCCGCGAGCGCAGGTCCGTCGCGTAGCCGAACATCTCGCTCAGGGGCACTGCGGCCTCGATGGCTTGCGAGCCGGCCCGCACTTTGATCCCGTGCACCTTGCCACGCCGCCCGTTGAGGTTACCGATGACGTCGCCCATGAATTCCTGGGGGACCAGCACCTCCACTTTCATGATCGGCTCAAGCAGGACCGGATTGGCCTTCTTGCAGGCATCCTGAAACCCCATCGAGCCGGCGATCTTGAAGGCCATTTCGTTGGAGTCGACATCGTGATAAGACCCATCGATGACCGTGACCCGTACGTCACGTACCGGGTACCCGGCGAGGACCCCCGACTCCATCCGCTCCTTGACGCCCTTTTCGATGGCTGGGATGTATTCCCTCGGGATCGCGCCCCCCACGACCTTGTTCACGAACTCAAACCCGACTCCCGGCTCGCTTGGCTCCACCGTCAACACGACGTGTCCGTACTGGCCGCGACCGCCGGTTTGCTTGATGTACTTCGCTTCCGCCTCGGCAGATCCTCGGATGGTTTCCCGATAGGCCACTTCCGGTTTCCCGACGTTGGCCTCTACCTTGAACTCGCGGAGCAGTCGGTCCACGATAATCTCCAGATGGAGCTCACCCATTCCGGCAATGATGGTCTGAGCGGTCTCCTCGTCCGTATGCACCCGGAAGGAGGGATCCTCCTGCGTCAGCTTTTGCAGCGAGAAACCAAGTTTTTCCTGGTCCTGCTTGGTCTTAGGCTCGATGGCCATGGCGATAACCGGCTCGGGAAACTTCATGACCTCCAAGAGCACCGGCTTCTTTTCATCGCACAGGGTATCGCCCGTCGTCGCCCCCTTCAGGCCCACCGCCGCGGCGATGTCGCCGGCGTATACGATATCAATGTCTTCGCGCTTGTTCGCGTGCATTTTCAGTAGTCGGCCCACGCGCTCCTTCGTGTCTTTGGTGATGTTATAGACGGAGGTTCCGGTTTTGAGCGTGCCGGAGTAGACCCGGAAATACGTCAACTGCCCGGCGAACGGGTCGGTCATGATCTTGAAGGCCAGCGCCGCGAAGGGCTCCCCGTCGCTCGCCTGCCGCTTGACTTCCTTGTCGGTCGTCGGCTCGATCCCCAGCACCGGCGGAATGTCCAGCGGCGAAGGCAGGTAGTCCACCACCCCGTCCAGAAGCTGCTGCACGCCCTTGTTCTTGAACGCAGACCCGCACAGTACCGGGATCACTTTGATGGCGATCGTGCCGGCCCGGATGGCCCGCATGATCTCCTCTTCCGTGAGCGATTCCCCGTTCAAATAGCGCTCGAGCGCCCGCTCATCGTGCTCCGCCACGGCCTCGATCATCTTTTCGCGGTAGCTCTTGGCCAACTCCTGCATGTCGGAAGGGATGTCCTCGATCTTGTACTTCGCGCCCAGGGACTCATCGTCATAGAGAAAGGCCTTCATCGTGACCAGGTCCACGGAACCCCGAAACTCTGCCTCCCGTCCGATCGGCAACTGGATCGGAACCGGGTTGGCTCCCAGGCGATCCACGATGGACTTGACGCCAGCATAGAAATCGGCCCCGATCCGGTCCATCTTGTTCATGAAAGCAATGCGGGGAACGCGATATTTATCCGCTTGACGCCAGACCGTCTCCGACTGCGGCTCTACGCCCTGGACCGAATCGAAGACCGCCACCGCCCCGTCCAGCACCCGGAGGGAGCGCTCGACTTCGATCGTAAAATCCACGTGGCCGGGCGTATCGATGATATTAATCCGGTGGTCGCGCCAGAAGCAGGTCGTCGCGGCGGCGGTGATGGTGATGCCCCGTTCCCGCTCTTGCTCCATCCAGTCCATTGTGGCGGCACCATCGTGCACCTCACCCATGCGGTGCGACACCCCGGTGTAATACAGGATGCGCTCCGTCGTGGTTGTCTTGCCGGCATCGATGTGCGCCATGATGCCGATATTTCTGGTGCGCTCGAGCGGAACCTGCCGGGCCAATTCACCCTCCAAAAACAACCGTGCTGCAGCACCACGACCACGTCAGGCTACGTCACGTGGCCCAACTGCAGCACGAGAACCTCTAGTTACCAGCGATAGTGGGCAAAGGCCTTGTTGGCCTCCGCCATCCGGTGCGTGTCCTCCCGTTTCTTGACCGACGCACCGGTATTGTTCGACGCATCGAGTAACTCGCCGGCCAACTTCTCGCACATGCTCTTGCCGCCCCTGGCCTTGGCATACTCGGCGATCCAGCGTAAGGCCAGGGTCATCCGACGCACGGGCCTGATCTCCACCGGCACCTGGTAGGACGCCCCGCCCACACGGCGCGACTTCACCTCCACGACCGGCTTGACGTTGTCGATGGCCGACTTAAACACTTTGAGCGGATCATTGCCCGTCTTCTGCTGGATCATCTCGAAGGCTCCGAAGCAAACCCGCTCCGCCGTGCTCTTCTTGCCCGCCTTCATCAGGATATTGACGAATTTCCCGACCAGCTTGTCGCGGAAACGCGGGTCCGGCTGAATTTCCCTCTGTCCGAAAATGCGCCGCCTTGGCATCGCGTCCTTTAGTTAGCTATGGCTTCCAGCTGTCGACTTTTATTTCGGCCGCTTGGCCCCGTACTTCGACCGACTCTGCTTACGATTCGCCACCCCGACTGCATCCAGCGCGCCCCGCACGATATGATACCGAACGCCCGGCAGGTCCTTCACCCGGCCGCCGCGCACGAGTACGATCGAGTGTTCCTGCAGATTATGCCCCTCACCGGGAATGTACGAGGTCACTTCCATGCTGTTCGTCAAGCGCACCCGAGCCACCTTCCGCAGCGCCGAGTTCGGCTTCTTGGGCGTCGTGGTATAGACGCGGATGCAGACCCCGCGCTTCTGCGGACAGCGCCGCAGGGCCGGGCTTTTAGTTTTCCATTTGGTCAGCGTACGTCCATGCCGGACCAACTGATTGATGGTTGGCATTGTCCCTCCACACGTGTTACGTGTTCGCTTCTTCCTGCCGCTCCTCGACGATCCGTTCAAGGAGCGCTTAGGAAACCTACGGATTATAATGAGCGAGATGCTAGCTGTCAAGAACAATTCGGGCTGCTAATTTACTCGCCAGCCGCCTCGGCCTCCACCCGTTGCCCTTCCTGCCCGATTCCAACCGGCTCGCCCGCCAGCGCCGGGGGCGTTTCCTTCTTGGGGCTGATCACAAAGGTGTCGCGGTAGACCTCGAAGCCGGTGCCGGCCGGGATCAGCCGACCTACAATCACGTTCTCCTTGAGCCCCAACAGACTGTCCTCCTTGCCGTTGATCGCCGCTTCAGTCAAGACCCGCGTCGTTTCCTGGAAGGACGCAGCCGAAACGAAGCTGTCGGTCGTCAGCGCGGCCTTCGTGATGCCGAGGAGTACCGGCTTGCCAAGCGCCGGACGGCCGCCTTTGGCCATCACCCGTTCGTTCTCGTCGTCGAAGGCGAACTTGCTGACCTGGCTGCCCGGAAGAAACTCGGTGTCGCCTGGGTCTTCGATCCTGACCTTGCGCAGCATCTGCCGCACGATGATCTCGATGTGCTTATCGTTGATCGAGACGCCTTGCAGCCGATACACGTCTTGCACCTCGTCCACGAGGTACTTCTGCAGTTCCTTGGGCCCCAACACATCCAAGATGTCGTGCGGATTGGCGGATCCGTCCATCAAGGGATCACCGGCCCGGACCCAATCCCCTTCGTGCACATTCACGTGCTTGCCCTTGGGAATCAGGTACTCCTTCACGTCTCCCATCTTGTTGTCCACCAGCACCTTGCGCATGCCCTTGACGAACCCGCCGTAGGACACTTCGCCGTCGATCTCGCTGATGACCGCCTGTTCCTTGGGCTTTCTGGCTTCGAAGAGCTCGGCCACCCGGGGCAGACCGCCGGTGATGTCCTTCGTCTTGGTGGTTTCGCGAGGGATCTTCGCCAGCACGTCGCCTGGGTGGACCGCGTGGCCCTTCTCCACGAAAATGTGCGCGCCCACCGGCAGCAGGTACCGAGCCACGGCGGCCACGTTTGAGACCTTGGCAGTCTTGCCCCCCTCGTCCTTGATCGAGATGCGCGGCCGTAGGGTGGCGCCCGCATGCTCGATCACCACCTTGCGCGACAGGCCCGTCACCTCGTCGAATTCGTCCTTCATGGTGACGCCTTCGACGATGTCTCCGTAGGCTACCTTGCCCCCGACTTCCGTCAAGATCAGGATTGAGTAGGGATCCCACTCGACCAGCTTCTGGCCCATCTCCACGCGTTCCCCGTCCTTGAGTTTGATCTTGGCTCCATACATCACCGGGTACTTCTCGCGTTCGCGGCCGGTCTCGTCGTAGATGGCGACCTTCGCATTGCGATTCATGACGACCCACTCGCCTTCCTTATTCCTGACTGCAATCCCACTGTTGTGGACGTCGGCATTCTTCTTTGCATCGATGCTCAGGAACCGGATGGTCCCGGCGTGCTTAGCCTCCAGCACCGTCTGTTCAACTACCTTGCTGGCGGTACCGCCGATGTGGAACGTCCGCATCGTCAACTGGGTGCCCGGCTCGCCGATCGATTGGGCCGCGATCACGCCCACCGGCTCGCCCCTCTCGACCAGCTTGCCACGCGACAGGTCACGCCCGTAGCACTTGACGCACACACCTCGCCTGGACTGGCAGGTAAGCACCGACCGGATCTTGACCCGATCCACGCCGGCTTCCACGACCCCTTTGGCACGTTCTTCGTCAACCTCCTCGTCGGCCTTCACGATGATCTCACCGGTCACCGGATCGCGGATATCCTCGGCAGCCAGGCGGCCCAGGATCCGTTCCTCGATGGGCTGAATGACCTCCCCGCCCTCGACTAGCGCGGCAACCACGATCCCGTCGTTGGTCCGGCAATCTTCTTCGCTGATGATCATATCCTGCGAGATGTCCACGAGCCGCCTGGTCAGGTAGCCGGAGTTGGCGGTCTTCAAGGCCGTGTCGGCCAGCCCCTTGCGGGCTCCGTGCGTGGAGATGAAGTATTGCAGCACGGTCAGGCCTTCTCGGAAATTGGCCGTGATCGGCGTCTCGATGATCTCGCCGGAGGGCTTGGCCATCAACCCGCGCATCCCGCCCAACTGACGGATCTGCTGCGAGCTGCCGCGGGCTCCGGAATCCGCCATCATGAAAATGGGGTTGAAAGCCTCCGGCGCCTTCGGATCGCCGCCGGCACCCAACTCTTTCATCATCTCGCCCGCCACCTGCTCGGTCACGTGGGCCCAGATGTCGATCACTTTGTTGTAACGCTCACCGTTGGTGATGAGCCCCTCGCCGTACTGCTTCTCGATTTCGTTGACTTCCCGTTGCGCCTTCGAGATCAGCTCTTCCTTCTTGGTCGGAATATGCATGTTGTCGATACAGATCGACACCCCGGCCTTGGTCGCGTAGGTGAAGCCGACATCCTTGATCTTGTCCAGCAGTGTGACGGTCTCGCGGAGCCCGGCTTGGCGATAGACCGCATCGACGAGCTTGGTCATTTCCTTCTTGGTCATGAGCTGGTTGGCGGAGGAGAACGGAATCGACGGCGGCAGGATCTCGCCCAGCAACACCCGTCCAACCGTGGTCGACACCAGGGAGCCGTTCACCCGGACCTTGATCCGCGCATGCTCTTCCACTTCGCGGGCATCATAGGCAATCCGGACTTCTTCCGGTGAGGCAAAGATCTTCCCTTCGCCCCTAGCACCGGCCCGCTCCTTGGTCAACCAGTAGCACCCAAGAACCATGTCCTGCGAGGGCACGGCGATCGGCTTCCCATTGGCCGGCGAAAGGACGTTATTGATCGACATCATCAACACTCGGGCCTCAACCTGCGCCTCGACGGACAGCGGGACGTGGACCGCCATCTGGTCGCCGTCGAAATCTGCGTTGAAGGCGGCGCAGACCAAGGGATGCAGGCGGATGGCCTTGCCTTCCACCAAGACCGGGTCGAAGGCTTGGATGCCGAGCCGGTGCAGGGTGGGTGCCCGGTTCAGCAGGACCGGGTGCTCGCGGATCACCTCATCCAGCACATCCCACACCTCCGGCCGCTCCTTTTCGACCAGGCGCTTGGCGCTCTTGATCGTGGTCGCCGCCCCGCGCTCCTCCAGCTTGTGGAAGATGAACGGCTTGAACAGTTCCAGGGCCATCTTCTTCGGCAACCCGCACTGATGCAGGCGGAGTTCAGGCCCCACCACGATGACCGACCGGCCGGAGTAATCCACCCGCTTCCCGAGCAGATTTTGGCGGAAGCGACCCTGTTTACCTTTGAGCATGTCGCTCAGCGATTTGAGGGGCCGCTTGTTGGGCCCCCGGATGGCCCGGCCGCGCCGCCCGTTGTCAAACAGCGCGTCCACCGCTTCCTGGAGCATCCGCATTTCGTTGCGGATGATCACGCCCGGCGCCTTAAGTTCCATGAGCCGCTTGAGCCGATTATTCCGGTTGATCACCCGCCGATAGAGGTCGTTGAGATCCGACGTCGCAAAGCGGCCGCCGTCCAGCGGCACCAGCGGCCGGAGCTCCGGCGGCAGAACCGGGATCACATCCATGACCATCCACTCGGGCTTGTTACCCGACTTCCGGAACGCCTCAAGCACTTTCAATCGCTTGGCGTACTTTTTCTTCAAGGCGGCCGACGCGGACACCTTGGACTTGGCGTGCAGGTCGTCCCACAGCTCGTTGATGTCGATCTTCCGCAGCAGGTCCCGGATCGCCTCCGCCCCGATGCCGGCCTTGAACGCGCTCAGCCCGTGCTCCTCCTGCAGGCTGCGCAGCTTGTCCTCGGTCAGCAACTCCTTCTCGCGGAGCGACGTCTCGCCCGGATCCGTGACCACGTAGCTTTCAAAATAGAGGATCTTCTCCAGGTGCTTGAGACTCATGTCCAGGAGCGTTCCGATGCGGCTGGGCACGCCTTTCAGAAACCAGATATGCGCGACCGGAGCCGCCAACTCGATGTGCCCCATCCGCTCTCGGCGCACCTTGGATTGGATCACCTCGACGCCGCACTTGTCGCAGACGATGCCGCGGTGCTTCATTCGCTTGTACTTGCCGCAGTTGCATTCCCAATCTTTGATCGGACCGAAGATCTTGGCGCAGAAGAGTCCGTCCTTCTCGGGCTTGAAGGAGCGATAGTTGATCGTTTCTGGCTTCTTCACCTCGCCGTAGGACCAGGACCGGATCTTGTCCGGTGAGGCGATCCGGATACGCATGGCGTCAAACGACACGGCGTCGCGCGGCTTTTCAAACAGCGTGTAGATGCCTTCCAAGGTAATACCTCCCCCCTCTAAAGGGTGGAATCCTGAACGATGAATGCAGAATGCTGAATGGTTAAGAACATCACGCCCTCATATCCCCACTCATCTCCCCACTCATCGTTCATCATTCAGCGTTCACGTTTGCTTAATCAGTCTTTCGCCTTGATCAGATCGACGTCCAAACCCAGACTCTGCAGCTCCTTGACCAGCACGTTGAACGACTCGGGCAGGCCTGGCTCCAGGAAGTTTTCGCCCTTCACGATCGCCTCGTAAATCCGGGACCGGCCCGGGACATCGTCCGACTTCACGGTCAGAAATTCCTGGAGCGTGGAGGCAGCGCCGTAGGCCTGCAAAGCCCACACCTCCATCTCGCCCAGCCGCTGTCCGCCGAATTGCGCCTTGCCGCCCAGCGGCTGCTGGGTGACGAGCGAGTAAGGCCCGATTGAGCGGGCATGAATCTTATCGTCCACCAGGTGGTGCAGCTTCAACATGTACATATAACCGACCGTGACGGGGCTTCCGAAGGGCTCGCCGGTCCGTCCGTCGTAGACGGTGGACTGGCCGCTGGGCGACAGCTTGCCCTTTTTCAGCAGCTCCTTGATTTCCTTTTCCGACGCTCCGTCGAAGACCGGGCTGGACACGCGCAGGCCGAGGGCCCTGGCCGCCATGCCCAGGTGGGCCTCCAGGATCTGCCCGACGTTCATGCGTGATGGCACGCCCAGCGGGTTCAAGACGATCTCGACCGGCGTGCCATCCGGCAGGTAGGGCATGTCCTCCTCCGGCAGAATCCGCGAGACGACACCCTTGTTCCCGTGCCGGCCGGCCATCTTGTCCCCGACCGAAACCTTGCGCTTCATCGCGATGTAGACTTTCACCAGCTTGATGACGCCGGGCGGCAACTCATCGCCGCGCTTCAGACGTCCGACTTTCTCGTCGTAGAGGGTCTGGAGAATCTCGCTCTGGTCCTTGGCGAAGCGCTCAATCTCCTCCAAGGCCTTTTGTTCGTCTGGATCGCTCAGGATGATGTGCCGGACGTTGTCATCCGACAGTTTCTTGAGGATCTCGGCGGTCAGCTTTCCCTTCTTCTTGAGGATCACGTCGCCGCTCTCGGGATCCATGAGGTCGCGCCCGACGACCTTCCCCAGAAGCAGCTTGCGCATCTTTTTGTTCTTTTCTTCCTCAATGATGCGCAGCTCGTCTTGGTGATCCCGCTGCAACTTGAGCACATCGTCGCTTTCGATGCTCTTGGACCGCTCGTCCTTGTCCAGTCCCTTGCGGGAAAAGATCTTGACGTCGACCACGATCCCTTCCACCCCGGGGGGTACCTGCAACGATGTGTCCTTCACATCGCCGGCTTTCTCGCCAAAGATTGCGCGCAGGAGCTTCTCCTCCGGAGTCAGCTGGGTTTCGCCCTTGGGCGTAACCTTTCCGACCAGGATGTCCCCCGGCTTGACCTCCGCCCCGATGCGGATGATGCCACTCTCGTCCAGGTTCCGGAGGGCCTCCTCGCCGATGTTCGGGATATCGCGGGTGATGTCCTCCTTGCCCAGCTTGGTGTCGCGGGCCTCAACCTCGAACTCCTCGATGTGGATGGAGGTGAAGGCATCTTCCCGCACCAGCTTCTCGCTGATCAGGATGGCGTCTTCGAAATTGAACCCGCCCCAAGGCATGAACGCCACCAGCACGTTCCGGCCCAGGGCCAATTCGCCCTGGTCGATGGCCGGTCCGTCGGCCAACACCTGGCCCTTCTTGACCGGCTGCCCAACCCGCACCACCGGCTTCTGTGTGACGCAGGTGTTCTGGTTGGACCGCTGGAACTTGATCAGGTTGTACACGTCCAGACCCGCGTCGCGCTTGCGGCCTCCCTCTTCCTTTTTCCGGTGCTCCGCCCGCATGACGATCCGGGTAGCATCGACGCTTTCGACGACCCCGCCCCGCTTCGCCTGGACGACATAGCCGGAGTCCCGCGCCACAACCGCCTCCATACCGGTGCCCACCAGGGGTGCCTCCGTGCTGATCAAGGGCACCGCCTGTCGTTGCATATTCGAGCCCATCAGCGCGCGATTGGCATCGTCATGCTCCAGGAAGGGCACCAGCGCCGTGGCAACACTCACCACCTGCTTCGGGGACACGTCCATGTACTCAACCTTATCCGGCGTCGCCGTGATAAAGTCGCCCCCGTACCGGGCGGAGACCGTTTCGGAGACCAGCCGGTTCGAAGCGTCCAGTTTCGAGTTGGCCTGCGCGATGATGTATTTTTCCCCCTCGATGGCCGAGAGATACTCGATCTCGTCGGTCACCCGCCCCTTACGCACCCGGCGGTACGGGGCTTCGATGAACCCGAAGTCGTTGATGCGCGCGTAGGTCGCGAGCGACGTGATTAACCCGATGTTGGGGCCTTCCGGTGTCTCGATCGGACAGATGCGACTGTAGTGCGAGGGGTGCACATCGCGCACCTCGAACCCGGCCCGCTCCCTGGTCAAGCCACCCGGGCCCAGCGCGGACAGCCGGCGCTTGTGGGTGATCTCCGCCAGCGGGTTCGTCTGATCCATGAACTGGGAGAGCTGGCTGCTGCTGAAAAACTCCTTGATCGCCGCCACGACCGGCTTGGCATTGATCAGATCGTGCGGGAGCACGGTCTCCATATCCAGCAGGTTCATCCGCTCCTTGATGCTCCGCTCCATCCTGGCGAGACCGATGCGGAACTGGTTTTCCAGCAACTCGCCCACCGATCGGACCCGCCGGTTGCCCAAATGGTCGATGTCGTCGATTTCACCCTTGCCCATCTTGAGATTCACCAGGTAGCGGATCACCTCGACGATGTCCTGCGGCACCAACGTGCGCTGCTCGAGCGGCAGGTCTAACCCCAGCTTCTTGTTCAGCTTCAGCCGCCCGACCGGTGAGAGGTCGTAGCGCTTGGAGCTGCTGAACAGACTGTCGAAGAGCACGCGAGCCGTTTCGATCGAGGGCGTCTCGCCGGGCCTGAGGCGCTTGTAGATCTCGACCATGGCCTCTTCCTTGGAGCCGGTCCGCTCCATCTCGAGCGTATCCAGGATCACCGGCGTGGCGGTCGCCGCATCCAGATAGATGACCTTGAAGCTCTCCACGTGGCTGTCGAGAATTTTTTCGAGCGTCGCCGGCGTGAGCTTATGGTTCTTGTCGAGGATCTTCTCCTTACTGACCGGATCCACCAACTCGGTCAGCACGGCCCGACCCGTCAGCTCGGCGATGCTGACGGGAATCTCCTTCACCCCCGCCGCTTTGATACGGGCGATCAAGGCCTTGGTCAGCTTCGCGCCCTCCCGGACGACCGGCTCCTTGCTGCCTTTCTCCGTGACCTCGATGGGGCACTTGAGCCCGTGATGGATCTCCGGGTCCAGCTTGCGCAGAAGCTTGCCCTTGGCCACCCGAATCTCTTCCACCGGGTAGTACATCTTGAGCAGGTCATCGGTGGAAAACCCGAAGGCTTTGAGGAGAATCGTGACCGGCATCTTCCGGCGACGATCGATCCGGACATAGAGGATGTCCCGCGCGTCGAACTCGAAGTCCAGCCAGGAGCCACGGTATGGAATGATGCGGGCGGAGTAGAGGACCTTCCCGCTCGCGTGCGTCCGTCCCTTGTCGTGCGTGAAGGACGCGCCGGGCGACCGATGCAACTGGCTTACCACCACACGCTCTGTCCCGTTCACGATGAACGTGCCCCGCTCCGTCATGAGCGGCAGCTCGCCGACGTAGACCTCCTGCTCGCGCACATCGAGCACTTTTTTCTTGGGTCCTTTGTCCTCCTTGTCAAAGACCACAAGCCGGACCCGTACTTTCAAGGGCACGGCGAACGTCATCCCCTGTTCGAGGCACTCCCGCACATCGTACTTCGGCGTGCCCAGGGAGTAACTCGAGAACTCCAGGATCGCCGTGTTGTTGTAGTCGGCGATCGGAAAAACGCCGGTCAGCGCCGCTTGGAGCCCCTTGTCTTCGCGCCGGTCCGGTTCGCGCTCCATCTGGAGAAATTGCTCGTAGGACCGTTTCTGGATTTCGATCAGGTCGGGGATGTCAATGTTCGCACGAATCTTGGAAAAATCTTTCCGTTCGATCATCCCATTGCCAGTCGATTCGGACATGCTCTTCCCCTCCCTCGGTAGAAGAACGTCATTCGTCATTGGTCATTCGTTATTCGTGCTTGAAGAACGAGTTTCGGATGACGAGTGACGATTTACGGGCCCCTTACTTCACCTCGATCTTGGCGCCGCTCTCTTCCAGTTTCTTCTTCATGGTCTCAGCTTCTTCCTTGGTAACCCCGGTCTTGACAGGCTTGGGCGCGCCCTCCACCAGATCCTTGGCTTCCTTGAGGCCCAGGCTGGTGAGCTCGCGCACCACCTTAATCACTTGGATCTTCTTGTCCGCCGCGGCGCTGGCCAGGATCACGTCGAACGACGTCTTTTCCTCCGCGGCCGCCGCCGCAGCCCCGCCGCCAGCCGGAGCGGCCGCCACAGCCACCGGCGCCGCTGCCGTCACGCCGAATCGGGCCTCCAAGCCCTTGACCAGCTCCGACAGCTCCAGCACGGTCATGCTCTCGATCGCCTTGATGAATTCCTCCTGAGACAGTTTTCCTTCTGTTGCCGGCATGTTTCCCTCTCCTTTCTTCTTGTCCGAGATAGCCACCATCACGCCCACCAGCTCCCGCACGAGGCCGCTCAGCGCATAGACCAGGCCGCGGGCCGGTCCCTGCATGGCCGAGAGGAGCATGGAGAGCAACACCGGTTTGGTCGGCAGAGTGGCCACAGCCACCAACTGGGCGGGCTTGAGCAGCTTACCCTCCAGCACCCCGACCATCATTTTCATCTTCTCGTCGTGCTTTTCTTTTCCGATGAAATCACGAAGGATCTTCGTCGGCAGCACGGGATCGTCGTAGCCGATCATCACAGCCAGCGGCCCCTTGAAGTGGGGCTTGGCATCGGCCAGTGAGGTCCCCTCGACGGCCCTTGCGGCGAGCGTGTTTTTGACGACCTTGAATTCCGCCTTGGCTCCCCGCAACTGCTTGCGCAGCTCGGTGACCTCGTTCACAGACAGCCCGCAGCATTCGGTCATGATCGCGAGCTTGGCCTGCGAAAACTTCTCGTGCAGCTCCGCAACCGCCGTGGCCTTCTCATCCTTTTTCATCCGTTCCACTCCCCCCTTTCTGGGATGGCAGAAGTGATTTTAACTGCGCGCATCGAGCGAGCACCTTCTGAGCGTGCGCGCTCTGCGAGCACACAAATCACTTCTGCCATCCCAAACTCACCTAGCTCCACTGCTTGCTAATCGCCACGGTGTCAAGCTTGACGCCCGGCCCCATCGTACTGGAGATCGTGGCGCTCTTGAGGTACCGGCCTTTGCAAGAGGCCGGCTTGGCTTTCATCACCGCTTCCAGGATTACGTGGGCGTTCTCATAGAGCCGCTGCTCATCGAACGACACCTTGCCGACCGGAACCTGGACGATTCCGGCCTTTTCAACCTTGTACTCCACCCGTCCCTTTCTGATCTCGGCGACGGCTTTTGCCACATCGAAGGTCACGGTCCCGGTCTTGGGATTCGGCATCAGTCCGCGCGGGCCCAGAACTTTTCCGAGCTTGCCCACCGCTCCCATCAAGTCGGGAGTCGCGATCGCCTGGTCGAACTCCATCCACCCGCCCTTGATCTTCTCCATCAACTCATCGGCTCCGACGTAATCCGCACCGGCCGCGCGGGCCTCCTGTTCCTTTTCGCCCTTCGCAAAGACCAGCACCCTCACCTTTTTCCCCGTACCGTGCGGCAGAACCGATGTACCGCGCACCATCTGGTCGGCCCGCTTGGGATCCACACCCAACCGAAGTGCCAGATCTACCGACTCATCGAACTTCGCGTAGGCGGCCTGCTTAACAAGCGCGACGGCCTCCTTTAACCCATGGACCCGCAGCTCCACTTTGGCCGCCGCGTTTCTCATTTTCTTGCCCATGACCCGCTCCTTGAATCGTGAATTGTTAACCGTGAAACGTGAATCGTAAACGCAGCCGGAGTCTCTCCTGCAGCATCTTCTCGTTTAACGTTTCACGATGAACATTGCCGCTAGCCCTGGATGACGATCCCCATGCTGCGTGCGGTCCCCTCGACAATATTCATCGCACCCTCCACATCCGCCGCATTGAGATCAGCCATCTTCTTGGTGGCAATTTCCTTGAGCTGCGCCTTCGTAATCTTGCCCACCTTGTCCTTGTGGGGAACACCGGACCCCTTGATGATCCCCGAGGCTTTCTTGAGGAGATCGGATGCCGGCGGGGTCCGCGTCACGAAGGTGAAGGTCCGGTCTTTGTAGACTGTGATCACGACCGGAATGATACTGTCGCCCTCCTTCTGGGTCCTGGCATTGAACTGTTTGCAGAACTCCATAATGTTCACGCCGTGCTGGCCCAGCGAGGGACCAACGGGAGGCGCTGGGTTGGCTTTTCCAGCAGGAATCTGCAGCTTGATATAGCCAGTGATCTCTTTCGCCATTGATCGCTCCTTCAAACAGCCAAGAAGCCTTCAGCAATCAGCTTTCAGCGAAGGCTCTTCTTCCAAGCTGACGGCTGATAGCTGATGGCTCAAATCCTCTCTACTTGCAGAAACCCCAGCTCCACCGGCGTCGAGCGACCGAAGATGCTGACCAGTACTTTGACCCGGCTGTGGTCCTGGTCCACTTCGTCCACGAGGCCGTTGAAGCCCAGGAAGGGGCCGTCGATGATCCGGACATTATCACCCTTGATGAAGCGGACTTGCTCGCGGGGGGCCGCCGTCCCCGAGTCCACCTGCTTCAACATGGATTGGGCTTCTTCCTCAGTCAGAGGGAGGGGCCTAATCCCTCCACCGATGAAGCCGGTGACCTTGGGAGTCTCTTTGATCATCTGCAGGGCACCGTCGGTGATCGGAGATTCCAGCTCCACAAGCACGTAGCCGGGAAAGAATTTGCGTTTCGACGTCCGGCGTTTGCCGTCCTTGATCTCGATCACGTCCTCGGTTGGAACCAACACCTGCCCGAGTTGCTCGACCAGCCCCATCTGACTGGCACGCTCCACGATGCTGGCCTTCACCCGTCCCTCGAACCCGGCATAGGTATGGATCACATACCAACTCTTGCTCATCGTCATCCCTCAAACACCAGCGTCATGAACAGGGTCTTCCCAGCGTCTCTTTACTCTCGCCGCGATGCGCGGCTCTCAGATTACCTTGCCGACCAGCCAGACCAAAAACGAATCGGCCATCGACAGAAAGATCGACATGATCAGACAGAAAACAATGACGACCATGGTGGACCCGATGGTCTCAGCCTTCGACGGAAAGGACACTTTCTTGACCTCGGCTTTGACATCGGTCACAAACTCACTCGTGGAGTGCCACAGTTTCGTCAACATTGATCGCTTTCCACCGCGTTAGCCGAGCACGCGAGGTCTCATCCCATTGGGCAGGCGTGGCATGGCAGGGGCACCAGGAATCGAACCCGGACCTTCGGTTTTGGAGACCGACGTGCTAGCCGTTGAACACCATGCCCCTGTGCTCGGTTTCAAGTTACGTTATGGTGAATTTTGAGTTCACGCGACGAGCCTCTCCCCAACTCAAAACTCACCACTCAAAACTACTTCACTTCTTTATGGGGCGTGTGCTTGCGGCACGTCCGGCAGTACCTGTTCCGTTCCAGACGGTCCGGATCGTTCTTCTTATTCTTCATCGTCGAATAGTTTCGTTCTTTGCAGACGGTACATGCCATTGCAATAATGTCCCGCATCTCTTTTCTCCAAGAAGCTCTCAGCTTTCAGCCGTCAGCCACTCTCGAAAAGCTGATTGCTGAGGGCTGCGGCTTCTTTCTACGCCAGGATTTCGGTGACGACGCCCGAGCCGACGGTTTTGCCGCCCTCGCGCACCGCAAACCGCAGCCCCTGGTCCATCGCAATCGGGCTGATCAACTCCGCCGTCACCGCCACGTTGTCCCCCGGCATCACCATCTCCACCCCCGGATTCAGCTGCATCACCCCCGTCACATCCGTCGTCCGGAAGTAGAACTGCGGCCGGTACCCGTTGAAAAACGGCGTGTGCCGCCCGCCTTCTTCTTTGGTGAGCACGTAGATCTCCGCCTTGAACTTCGTGTGCGGCGTGATGCTCTTGGGCTTCGCCAGCACCATCCCCCGCTCCACCTCTTCTTTCTTGGTGCCCCGCAGCAACACCCCAATGTTATCGCCCGCCTGCCCCTCATCCAACACCTTGCGGAACATCTCCACCCCCGTCACCACCGTCGTCTGCGTCGGCCGCAACCCCACGATCTCCACCTCATCGCCGACCTTCACCACCCCCCGCTCGCACCGCCCCGTCACCACCGTCCCCCGCCCGCTGATCGTAAAGACATCCTCGATCGGCATCAAAAACGGCTTCTCGATCGGCCGCGCCGGCGTCGGAATGTAGCTGTCCACCGCCTCCAACAGCTTGAGAATCGCCGGCACCCCGATCGGGCTCTGATCCCCCTCCATCGCCTTGATCGCCGAGCCCGTGATGATCGGAATCTTGTCCCCCGGAAACTCATACTTCGTCAGCAGCTCCCGCACCTCCAACTCCACCAGGTCCAAGAGCTCCTTGTCGTCCACCTTGTCCGCCTTGTTCAAAAACACCACGATATAGGGCACCCCCACCTGCCGGGCCAGCAAAATATGCTCCCGCGTCTGCGGCATCGGACCGTCCGCCGCCGACACCACCAGGATCGCCCCGTCCATCTGCGCCGCCCCCGTGATCATGTTCTTGACGTAGTCCGCGTGCCCCGGACAATCCACGTGCGCGTAGTGGCGCTTGTCGCTCTCGTACTCCACGTGGCTGATGGCAATCGTCAGAATCTTGGTCGCATCCCGCCGCCCCTGCGATTCGCTCGCCTTGGCCACCTCGTCGTAGCTGATGAACTTGGCCATCCCCCGGTCACTGCACACCTTCGTCAGCGCCGAGGTGAGCGTCGTCTTCCCATGATCCACGTGCCCGATCGTCCCAATGTTCACGTGGGGCTTGCGCCGCTCAAATTTCGCCTTCGCCATAA
>Ga0194119_10000205_pt1 | contig 117820 bp, 109 predicted proteins | sample TA2MahC100mmetaG_FD_148620 | JGI IMG/M metagenome (GOLD analysis project Ga0194119, IMG submission 148620) | Freshwater microbial communities from Lake Tanganyika, Tanzania - TA2015018 Mahale Deep Cast 100m | ecosystem: Environmental > Aquatic > Freshwater > Lake | place: Tanzania: Lake...
CCCAGATTGTCCATTAGCCATTTTTCGTGAATCTGGTGCAAGCTGCGATGGATCGCCATGGTGCTGTGGCGAAGCGGGTTCTAATGGATACCATTAGAGAAAGCCATTGTGGATCATATGGATAGGTGAAGGTCATGGCGGGCTCAGTGCTTCATGGAGAAGGGTTTTCGGTCAGTTTCAGCAACCGCGAGGTCACGGCCTGGGGCGGTCTGGCGCTGTTCAAGCAGATGCTCGACAGCATGGCCTTCCGGGAGGCAGCGGCGGGCTGGGGATTGCCTGAGCCGAAGTCCAACCGGGGCTATGCGCCGCTGCAACTGATCGAGCAGTTCATCGTCTCGATCTGGTGCGGCGCCTGCCGCTTCGCACACGCCGAAACGGTGCGCATGGACAGCACGCTGGTACGGCTGTTTGGCTGGACGAAGGCGGCGGGGCACAAGGCCATCATGCGCTTGTTCGCCCGCTTCGACATGCTGACCAACGAGCGCGTACAGGCCGAGGTCTATCGCTGGTTCTTCGGCAAAATCAGCGCATTGAAACAGGTGACGCTGGACGTCGATTCCACGGTGATCACCCGTAACGGCGAGCAGGAAGGGGCGGCGCGTGGCTACAACCCCAACCGGCATGGCCGAGCCAGCCACCACCCGCTCCTGGCTTTCGTTGCCGAAGCGCGCATGGTGGCCAATTTCTGGCTGCGGCCGGGCAATGCGCACAGTGCCAACAACATCCTGCAATTTCTCGAATCGACCCTGCATCATCTGGGCAATAAGGCCGTCGGCCTGCTGCGCGCCGACAGTGGTTTCTTCGACGAGGCCATCCTGGCTGCTCTGGAGGGCAAGCGCATTCCCTACATCGTTGCCGCCCGACTGACCCAGCCATTGCAACGGACGATCTATCAGGCTACCGGCTGGTGGGCGCTGGAGACCGGGCTGGAACTGACCGAGTTGCGTTACCGGGCCACCGGCTGGGAAGCCGAGCGACGCCTGATCGTCGTGCGTCAATCGGTCAAGCGCAAAACGGCGCCGGGCAAGACGCTGTCGCTGTTTGCGGATGACCAAGACATTCAGGGGTGGCGGTATGGTGCCTTTGTGACGACGCTCGATCTGCCGATGGTGGAGGTCTGGCGCACCTACCGTGGCCGAGCCGACTGCGAGAACCGCATCAAGGAACTGAAGGCCGATTTCGGACTGGACGCGTTCAACATGCGCGACTTCTGGGCTACGGAGGCCGCCTTGGGCTTTGCCATGCTGGCCTACAACCTGATGAGCCTGTTCCGGCAGGCCGTATTGCGTTCCAGAATCCAGCATACGCTTTCCACCCTGCATGGCCTGGTGCTGGCCATCGGCGGCTCGTGGCACCAAGATGCCAGCCAGAACCGCCTGATGCTTTCCGTGCCCCGTCGAAAACGCGCTTGGTTCTCCGGGCTCTGGGCAAGCGCTTCGGGTCCGCCTGTCATTCATGGGGCGCAAAATGGCTAATGGACAATCTGGGATAAAACCATCCATCGGATACACGAAGGGAAATATCAGACTGGTCTGTTCAGCAGTGAACATAGCAATGAATACCTGGGGGTTTGAGGTACTCCTTAGGATTTCCGCCGCTTTGTGTGGAGAAGAGTCCAGCGTGGGCAAAAGGAAGAACTTGTACATGCGCAGGAGACGCTCGAAACGGTACGGGATTCGATGGGAGGCAAAAATCAAAGTAAAAGGACAAGAGCATCATCTCGGTACATTTAACACCCCCTCAGAGGTCATAGAGGCATACGATCGGTTCATGCTTGGTGAGAATTTCTCGATTGATTAATACCCCTCTATGTACGCCCCCGAGTCCGGGATGGCGTGAACAGCAATCTTCAGCACTGGCCGACGTGCCGCCCGCCACGCCACACACTACCGATGTCCGCTTGAGGTTCATCTCGGTCATCCACCGAACCAATGCCGATCCCGCAAACGTTCGTTCTGGAGCGAGACTTTCCGTCTGATGCCCAGGCGGGGCAAGGCGATGGGGCGACACGCGGACTGCGTCGTGAGGGTGTCGCCATAAAGCAAAAAGGCCACCGCGCAGGATGGCCTAAGTGCTTGATTTGTATGTTGGGGCGATGGATGGGAATCGAACCCACGACACCTGGAGCCACAATCCAGTGCTCTACCAACTGAGCTACCACCGCCACTGTGCTGCATGCACGGCCGCGAGCGAGGCGCGCGGCGTGAAGGGGCGCGATTATACCCGAAGTCGTGGCCGACTCCAGCCCCGACCGCCACGCCCCAGCGGCTTCAGGTCCGGCTCACCGACGTCATCAGGCCGCCGGTGAGGGCGCGCAGGTCCGCGGGCGCCAATTCGATTTCGAGGCCGCGCCGGCCGGCGCTGACGAACACGGTTTCGAACATCTCGGCGGTGGCGTCGATCACCGTGCGCAGCCGCTTCTTCTGGCCCAGCGGGCTGATGCCGCCGAGCACGTAGCCGGTGGCGCGCTCGGCGTCGGCGCGGGCGGCCATCTCGCATTTCTTGGCGCCCAGGGCGGCGGCGCACTGTTTCAGGTCGAGCTTGCCGGATACCGGCACCACCGCCACGGCCAGTTCGCGGCCGTCCAGGGCGACCACCAGGGTCTTGAACACCCGTTCCAGGGGCAGGCCCAGCTTCACCGCCGCCTCCTCGCCGTAGGATTCGCTCCTGGGGTCGTGGGCGTACTCATGCACGCGATGGGGTACCTTGGCCTGCTTGGCGGCGAGGATGGCGGGAGTCATGGCGGTCGGCGGCGGCGACGTTGCGGTTCGCGCGCAGCATAGCAGCGCGCCCGGCGGAGCGAGAGGGCCGGCGGCGGACGCTACAATCCCGCCATGCCCTGCGCCTGTGACCACGACTGTTCCCTCGACCGCCTGCGCGACCGCCAGCGCAACACCCTGCGCGCCGTGCTGGCCATCAATGCCGTGATGTTCTTCGTCATCGGCAACGCCCGCGCCGAACTGCGCGCGGCGCCGGCGGGCTGAACCGGATCCGCCGCCGATGCCGCGCCAGGCCAGCCGCTACCGCGTCAGCCCCCTGCCCTACCTGGAGGACAGCGCGGCGTTGTTCGAGGCCATCGCCGACGAACCCTGGGCCGTGTTCCTCGACAGCGGGCGCCCCCGCTCCAGCGCCGGTCGCCTGGACATCCTGGCGGCGCGGCCGTTCGCCACCCTGGTCACGCGCGGCGGCATGACCGAGATTCGCGGGCCGGAGGGCGCGCGCCTGTCCCCCGCCGATCCCTTCGAGTTGTTGCGCGAACTCCTCGACGCGGACGACGTTCCCGCTCCCCTGCCCTTCTGCGGCGGCGCCATCGGTTATTTCGCCTATGACCTGGCGCGGCGCGTCGAGCGCCTGCCCGCGCGCGCCCTCGACGCGGAAGGCATGCCGGAGATGGCGGTGGGCCTGTACGACTGGGCGGTGCTGGTGGATCACGCGGAACGGCAAAGCTGGCTGGCGAGCGCCGGCCGCGACGCGCGCGGCGAGGCCCTGTGGGACGGACTACTGGAACTGTTCTCGCGACCGCCGCCGCCCGCCTCCCGGCAGGCCTTCCGCGTCACCGGGCCGGTGCGCGCCAATCTCGATGCCGACGCCTACCGGCAGGTCTTCGCCCGCATCCGGCGTTACATCGACGCCGGCGACTGCTACCAGGTCAATCTGGCCTTGCGCTTTGCGGCGCCGGCGGCGGGAGACGCCTGGCTCGGCTACCAGGATCTGCGCCGCCTCAACCCCGCTCCGTTCGCCGCCTACCTCCACCATCCCGGCGCGCGCATCCTGTCGTCGTCGCCGGAACGTTTCCTGCGGGTGCGGGCCGGCCAGGTGGAAACCCGCCCCATCAAGGGCACCCGCCCGCGCGCGGCGGCGCCCGAGGCCGACGCCGCCCTGGCCCGCGCGCTGCGCGAGAGCGCCAAGGACCGCGCGGAAAACCTGATGATCGTCGACCTGTTGCGCAACGACCTCGGCAAGGTCTGCGCCACCGGCAGCGTGGCGGTGCCGGAACTGTTCGGGCTGGAGAGCTTCGCCTCGGTGCACCACCTGGTCAGCACCGTCAGCGGCCGCCTGGCGCCGGGCCGGGACGCGCTGGATCTTTTGCGCGCCGCCTTTCCGGGCGGCTCCATCACCGGCGCGCCGAAGCTGCGCGCCATGCAGATCATCGAGGAACTGGAACCTAACCGGCGCGGCGTCTATTGCGGCACCATCGGCTGGCTGGGCTTCAACGGCGACATGGACAGCAACATCGCCATCCGCACCCTGGTGTCCTCGGGCGGACAACTGCGCTTCTGGGCCGGCGGCGGCATCGTCGCCGATTCGGAGGCGGACGCGGAATACCAGGAATGCCTGGTCAAGGCCGCGCCCATGCTGAAACTGCTGGCCGACGCCGAGGCCGGGGGCGGTCAGGCGGTATCCTGAAGCTTCGGCAGCTAAGGACCTTCGTCATCCCCGCGCTGGCGGGGATCCAGGTCGTTGATTGCACTGGACCCCGGCTTTCGCCGGGGTGACAGACGGGTTTTGACAGGCGGGGTTGTCGGCTTGGATTTCTTCACGGATTCCCTGAATCGCTGGGCAGGACCAGGCGAAACCGCACCCGCCCGTTCTCCGAACTCGCCTCCAGGCTGCCGCCGTGCAACTGCGCGATGGAACGGCTGATCGCCAGGCCCAGGCCGGCGCCTTCGCCGCTGGCGCGGCGGGCGGGGTCGCCGGTGTAGAAGCGGTCGAACACGCGCGGCAGGTGCTCGGCCGGGATCGCGCCGGGGTTCTCCACTTCGACCACTGCCGCGTCCGCCTCCTCGCCCAGGCGCAGGCTGACCGTGCCGCCGGGAGCGGTGTGGCGGATGGCGTTGGATACCAGGTTGGCGAGCAGGCGCTGCAACATCAGGCGGTCGCCCGTCACCCGCGCCGAGCCCTGGCTTGCCAGGCGCACACCGGACTCCGCCGCCAGGGCCTCGTAGAACTCCAGCATGCGCGCCGCCTCGCCATCCAGGTCCACCGCCTCGCGGCGCGGCACCACCAGGCTGTTGTCGGCCTGGGCGAGGAACAGCATGTCGCCGATCATGCGCGCCAGGCGCTCGTATTCCTCCAGGTTGGAAGCCAGCACCTCGCGGTATTCCTCCGCCGAGCGCGCCCGCGTCAGGGCGACCTCGGTCTGGGTCATCAGGTTGGAGAGGGGCGTGCGCAACTCGTGGGCGATGTCCGAGGAATAGTCCGACAGGCGCCGGAAGGATTCCTCCAGGCGCGCCAGCATGGCGTTGAAGGCGGTGGCCAGGGCGTCGATCTCGGCCGGCAGACCGCCTTGCGGCAGGCGCTCCTCCAGGCTGCTGGCGGACAGCCGCGTCGCCAGGCGCGTCATCTGCCGCAGCGGAGCCAGCCCGGCGCGGGTGGCGGCCCAGCCTAGCAGGGCGGTGAGCAACGCCGCCAGGGCGGTGGTCAGGGCCAGGGTGCGGCGGAAGTTATCGAGAAACTGGCGGTGATGGGAGATGTCCAGGGCGATGGTCACGTCGTGCTCGCCGCCGCCGCCATCGCGCAGGCGCGCCAGCAGGCCGCGATACGCGCGTGCCTCGGCCGTCCAGGCGGTCCAGCGCGGCAACGCGCCGGTCATCGGCAATTCGGCGGGGAAATCCGCCTCGCCGTAGCGGAACCACTCCCCGCCATCCGCGGCGCGCACCGCCACCGACAGGTGATGATGTCCGACCAGCGCGTCGCGCATCCGGCGTTCCAGCACGTCGCGGCTGTCGCCGGCCTTGGCGAAGAGGGCGCGCAGCAGGCTCAGCTTGCCCTCCACCTCGTGCTGGTCCATTTCGCGGAAATGGTTCTCCACCGAGCGTTCCACGACCCAGCCCAGCCCCAGCAGCACGACCACCGCGCCGGCGGCGAACAGCAGGCTGACGCGGGCGGTGAGGGACAGCGAGGTCACCGCGCCTCCAGCACGTAACCCATGCCACGCGCGGTGTGGATCAGCTTGGCGTCGAAATCGTCGTCGATCTTGGCGCGCAGGCGGCGCACCGCGACGTCGATGACGTTGGTGTCGGAATCGAAATTCATGTCCCACACCTGCGAAGCGATCAGGGAACGCGGCAGCACCTCGCCCTGGCGGCGCAGCAGCAGCTCGAGCAGGGCGAATTCCTTGGCGGTCAGCTCGACGCGCCGGCCGCCGCGCGTCACCCGCCGGCGCAGCAGGTCCATCTCCAGGTCCGCCACCGTCAGCACGGCCGCCTCCGGCGCGTTGCGCCCGCGCCGCAGCAGGGTGCGCACGCGCGCCAGCAGTTCGGCGAAGGCGAAGGGCTTGACCAGGTAGTCGTCGGCGCCGAGTTCCAGCCCGCGCACCCGGTCGTCCACCTGGTCGCGCGCGGTCAGGAACAGCACCGGCATGTCGCGCCCGTCGCGACGCAGCCGGCGCAACACCTCCCAGCCGTCGAGCCCCGGCAGCATGACGTCGAGGATCACCAGATCGTAGCCGCCGGTGCAGGCCAGATGCAGGCCATCGACGCCGTCGCGCGCCAGGTCCGCCAGCAGCCCGGCCTCGGTGAGGCCCTGCTTCAGGTAGTCACCCGTCTTGGGCTCGTCCTCGACGATCAGGATCTTCATGGCGCGCGCACTGCTCTCCACTTACCGACACGCCGCCATTGTGCCGCGTCCCGCGCATGCGTTCACGACCGGCCGGATTACAGATTTGTAATCCGGCTGTCAGGCGGCGGTAGCTCGGCGCCGGCCATGATGGTCGCCAATACAGGCCCCAAGTTCGTCCATGCCACGCTTCTTCCTGCTTCTCCTCGCGGTTCTCGCCGCCCCAGCCAGCCACGCCGGCGCTTTGGCCGAGGCGCTGGAGCGGGCCTGGGCGCGGCATCCGCAGGCCGGCGCGGAGGCCGCCCGCGAGGAAGTGGCGCGCGCCGAGCGGGAACTGGCGGCAGCCCTCACCCCGGCCCCCGCCGCCGTGTCCCTGGCGACGCTGGACGACAACCTGGCCGGCAACAGCCGGGGCAAGCGCGAGTGGGAGGTGGAGTTGGCCCTGCCGCTCTGGCTGCCCGGCCAGAAGGCCGCGCGCGGCGCCGAGGCCGAGGCCGCCCTGGCCGAGGTCGCCGCCCGCCGCCAGGCCCTGCGTCTGCGCCTGGCCGGCGAGTTGCGCCAGGCCTGGTGGGCGCTCGCCGAGGCCCGCGCCGGCCTGGAGCAGGCGCGGCTGCGCGCCGATGGCCTGCGCGCGCTCGCGGAGGACGTTTCCCGTCGCCATCGGGCCGGCGAGCTGGCGCGCGTGGATGCCAATCTGGCGCGCGGCGAACTGACGCGGGCGGAAGCGGAAGCGCTGGCCGCCGAAGTCGCCGTGGCCCGCGCCGAACAGGCCTGGCGGGCGCTCACCGGTACGCCGTCGCCGCAACACGTGCCGGCGGAAGCTGCGCCCGGTGCGACGCGGATGTCCGACGCAGTCGCCGGGGAACATCCCGAACTGCTGGCGCGGGCGGCGGCCGCCCGCCTGGCCGGTACCCGCCTCCAGGTGGCGCGTGAAAGCCGGCGCGACGCGCCGGAACTCGCCTTCAGGTTGATCCGTGATCGCGACGACGACCGTTCTTCTTACGAAAACAGCGCCGGCCTCAAGCTGACCATCCCGTTCAGCGGCGACGCCCGCGTGCGCCGCGGGGATGCCGCCGCGCGCGCCGAACTGGCCGAGGCCGACGCCGAACTGGCGCGCGCCCGCGCCGCCATGGAACTCGACATCGAGCGGGCGCGCCGTGAACTGGAACTGGCCGAACGCCAGCTCGCGCTGGCGACGCAACGCGCACCGCTGATCGCGGAAAACCTGAAGCTGGCGGAAAAAGCCTTCGCCCTCGGCGAATCCGACCTGGCCGCCCTGCTGCGCGTGCGCGGCATGGCCCTGGCCGATGCGGCCGAGGCCGCGCGCCTGCGCGTGGCGCGCGATGCCGCCGTCTCCGGCCTGCTGCAAGCCCTGGGAGTGAGCCCATGAAAACCGCCGTCCTGCTCGCCCTGTTCTGCCTGGTCCTGCCGCCCGCCTGGGGGCACGAGGGCCACGACCACGGCCCGCCGCCGCCGCCGGTGGTGATCGATGCCACGCCGCGCGCCAGCGCCGAAAGCGAGCTGTTCGAGCTGGTCGCGGTGCTGGAGGCGGGGCCGCGCCTGCTGCTCTACCTGGACCGACACGCCAGCAACGAGCCGGTCAGCGGCGCCCAACTGGAAGTGGAAAGCGGCGCCTTCAAGGCGGTGGCCGCGGACCTGGGCGGCGGCGTCTACGCGGTGCCGGGCGAGTCCTTCGTCCGCCCCGGCACGCATTCCCTCACCCTGACCGTGCAGGCCGGCGAGGATACCGACCTGCTCGCCGCCAGCCTGGCGGTGCCCGAGCCGGCCCAAGCCGCGGTGGCATCGGAGCGGGACTGGCGGCCATGGGCCGCGGGTGGCGCGGCGCTGGTGCTCGGCCTGGCACTGGGATGGCGCGCCCTGCGCGGACGCGGCAAGAGCGCGCGTCAGGCGATGCCTGGCGCCGGCGCCCCGGCGGCTGGGGTGTCCCCCTCCCCGGCCGCGCTTTCTGGAGAACAACAATGAGCCCCGTCCCGAAGATTGCGGGCCGCCTGCTCGGGCTCTGCGCCAGCGGCCTGCTGCTGCTGCAGCCGGGCCCGCTTTTCGCCCACGGTGGCGAGGACCACGAGCACGGCCCCGAACCGGCGGCCAAGCCGGCACTGCAAGGCGGGGCGCCGAAGCGCCTGGCCGACGGCAGCGTCTTCGTGCCCAAGCCGGCGCAGCACCGTCTTGGCCTGCGCACCCTGCCGGCCAGCTTCGCCGACCTGGTGGAGAGCCGCGAATTCAACGGCCGGGTGATCCCCGATCCGGCCGCCTCCGGCCGCGTCCAGGCCGGCCAGGCGGGACGCGTGCAGGTTGCCGGCGGCGGCCTGCCCAGCCTGGGACAGCGCGTCGCCAAGGGCCAGTTGCTGGCCCGGCTGCGTCCCGTCGCAGCCAGCCTGGAACGCGGCGGCCAGCAGGCCCTGCTGGCTGAGCTGGAGGCGCAGACCGCCCTGGCCGAGCGCAAGCTGGCGCGCTACGCCGAGCTGGAGGGCGCCATTCCCGCCAAGGAGGTGGAAGCCACGCGCATCGAGCTGGCCGCCCTCCGCCAGCGTCGCGCCGCCATCGGCGCCGGCCTCGACGCCAGCGAGGCGCTGCTCGCGCCGGTGGCCGGTGTCATCAGCGCCGCCCATGTGGTGCCGGGCCAGGTAGTGGAGGCGCGCGAAATCCTGTTCGAGATCGTCGATCCAGAGCGCCTGGCGGTGGAGGCTCTGGCTTACGATCCGGCGCAGGCGCTGGGCTTGCGCGATGCGCGCCTGGTCCACGCCGGCGGCGCCCTGCCGCTGCAATTCATCGGCGCCGGCCGGCAGATGCGCGAGCAGGCCCTGCCCCTGCTGTTCCGCGTGCGCTCGGGCGCGGCCGCCCTGGCCGCCGGCATGCCGGTCAGGGTGGTGGCCGCCACCGCCAGCCGCGTGCGCGGCGCCGCCGTACCCGCCGCCGCCGTGCAGCGCGGCGCCGGCGGTGAAGCCACGCTATGGGTCAAGCTGGGGCCGGAACACTTCGCGCAGCGCCAGGTGGAAGTCCGCCCCCTGGACGGCGAGCGCGTGGCGGTGACCGCCGGTTTGCAGGAGGGCGAGCGCGTGGTGATCGTCGGCGCCAGCCTGCTCGGCCAGGTGCGCTGAACCTTCATGTTCGACCCCATCCTGCACGCCAGCCTGCGCCAGCGCGTCCTCGTGCTGGGCGCCGCGCTGCTGCTCATGATCTATGGCGCCATCGGCATGCGGCAGATGCCGGTGGACGTGTTCCCCGATCTGAACAAGCCTACCGTCACGCTGATGACCGAGGCGGGCGGCATGGCGCCGGAGGAGGTGGAGCAACTGGTCACCTTCCCTATCGAGTCGGCGATGAACGGCATGCCCGGCGTCACCCGCGTGCGCTCGGTGTCCGGGGTGGGGCTGTCCATCGTCTACGTGGAATTCGAATGGGGCAGCGACATCTACCTGAACCGCCAGCAGATCGCCGAGCGCCTCAACCTGGTGCGCGAGCAACTGCCGCCGGGCATCCTGCCGCAGATGGGGCCGATCGCCTCGATCATGGGCGAGATCCTGCTCATCGCCCTGCCGCTCAAGGCCGATGCCGCCGAGACGGGCGCCGACCCCATGCGCGTGCGGGAATACGCCGACTGGGTGATGCGCCCGCGCCTGCTCACGATTCCCGGCGTCGCCCAGGTCACCCCCATCGGCGGCGAGGTGCGCCAGTACCGCGTCGAGTTGCGCCCCGCGCAGATGCGCGCGCTGGGCGTGGAGCTGGAGAAACTGGAGACGGCACTGCGCGATTTCGGCGCCAACACCAGCGGCGGCTTTCTCGAATCGGGCGGACGCGAATACCTGATCCGCCAGATCGGCCGCAGCAGCCGTGTGGCGGATCTGGAAAACCTGGTGGTGGCCGTGCGCGGCACGGGCAACGACGCGCGGCCCATCCTGCTCAGCCAGGTCGCCGACGTGCGCATGGCGCCCGCGGTGAAGCGCGGCGACGCCGGCTACGCGGGCCGGCCGGCGGTGATCCTGTCGGTGCAGAAGCAGCCCGGCACCGACAGCGTGGCGCTAACCGCCAAGGTCGAGGCGGCCCTGGCCGAATTGTCCGCCACCCTGCCGGCGGGCATGGAGAAGCCGCGCTTCCTGTTCCGCCAGGCCACCTTCATCGAGCACGCCGTGGGCAACGTCGAACACGCCCTGCGCGACGGCGCCATCCTGGTGGCGGTGGTGCTCTTCCTGTTCCTGCTCAACCTGCGCACCACCTTCATCTCGCTGATGGCGATCCCGCTGTCGCTGCTGGTCACCGTCCTGGTGTTCCGCCATTTCGGCCTGTCCATCAACACCATGACCCTGGGCGGGCTGGCCATCGCCATCGGCGAACTGGTGGACGATGCCGTGGTGGGGGTGGAAAACGTGCTGCGCCGGCTCAAACAGAACCGCGCGCAGAACCGCGCCGCCGCCTCGCCCCGCGAGGTGCTGGAGGTCATCGCCGCCGCCACCCTGGAGGTGCGTTCCGGCATCGTCTACGCCACCTTCATCATCATCCTGGTGTTCGTGCCCCTGTTCGCCCTGCCGGGCATCGAGGGGCGGCTGTTCACGCCGCTGGGGGTGGCCTACATCGTCTCCATCCTGGCCAGCATGGTGGTGTCGCTCACCGTCACGCCTGTGCTCGCCTATTACCTGCTGCCCGGCATGAAGCGCCTGGATCATGGCGACAGCCCCCTGGTGGCCCGCCTCAAGGCCTGGGACACCCGCCTGCTGCACTGGTCGTTCCGCCACGACCACGCCCTGCTCGTCACCGCCCTGGTGGTGGTGCTGGTCGTTGCCGCCAGCGTGCCCTTCTTCCCGCGTTCGTTCCTGCCGCCCTTCAACGAGGGCACGCTGACCATCAACGTGCTGCTCAACCCGGGGACCGCCCTGTCCGAATCCAACCGCGTCGGCGCCCTCGCCGAGCGCCTCATCGGCGAGGTGCCGGAAGTCACCCAGGTGGGGCGGCGCACCGGCCGCGCCGAACTCGACGAGCACGCCGAGGGCGTGCACTACGCGGAGATCGACGTCGATCTGCGCGAGTCCGAGCGCGGCCGCGAGGCGGTGATCCAGGACATCCGCGCCCGCCTCGCCAGCCTGCCGGCGGCGGTGAGCATCGGCCAGCCCATCTCGCACCGGCTGGACCACCTGCTCTCCGGGGTGCGTGCGCAGATCGCCCTGAAGATCTACGGCGACGACCTCGCCACCCTGCGCGCCCAGGCCGACAGCCTGCGCGAGAAGCTGGCGGGCATCGCCGGCATCACCGACTTGCAGGTGGAGAAACAGGTGCTGATTCCGCAGGTGAAGATCCACCTGGATTACGAAGCGGCGGCGCGCTACGGCGTCGCGCCCGGCGCCCTGCTGCGTGACCTCGAACGGATCATCGATGGTGAGCGCGTCACCCAGATCATCGAGGGCGGCGAGGGGGGCGCCGGTGGCAGCCGCCGCTTCGATCTGGTGCTGCGCCTGCCCGACGGCGAACGCGACGCCCGCGCTCTGGCCGGGTTGCTGGTGGAGACGCCGCTCGGCCACGTGCCGCTGGAACGCCTGGCGCGCGTCGAGGAAGGCGACGGCCCCAACCAGATCGGCCGCGAGAACGCGCGCCGCCGCATCGTGCTGTCCGCCAACACCGAGGGCCGCGACATGGCCGCGGTGATCGCCGACGTGCGCGCCCTGCTTGCCGCGACGCCGCTGCCGGAGGGCTATTTCACCGCCCTGGAAGGCCAGTTCCAGGCGCAGGAACAGGCCGCCCGGCTGATCGCCGTGCTGGCCACGGTATCCCTGATCATGATCTTCCTGGTGCTGTACAGCCGCTACCGCTCGACGGTGCTCACCCTGATCATCATGGGCAACATCCCCATGGCCCTGGTCGGCAGCGTCATCGCCCTGTGGATTTCCGGCCAGCCCCTGTCGGTGGCCTCCATGGTGGGCTTCGTCACCCTCACCGGCATCGCCGCGCGCAACGGCATCCTCAAGGTCAGCCACTACATCAACCTGTGCGCCTTCGAGGGCGAGCGCTTTGGCGACGCCATGATCGTGCGCGGCTCGCTGGAGCGCCTGACGCCGGTGCTGATGACCGCCCTGGTCTCGGCCATCGCCCTGGTTCCCCTGATGCTGTCCGCCGAGGCCCCCGGCAAGGAAGTGCTGTATCCGGTGGCGGTGGTGATCTTCGGCGGCCTGATGAGCTCCACCCTGCTCGACACCCTGCTCACCCCCGTCATGTTCCGGCGCTTCGGTGCCCAACCCCTCGCCCGCCTGCTCGCCGCGCGCGCAGGCGGCGAGACCTACTGACCCACGTTGACACGGAGAACCGCCATGCGACCGATGCTTCCCGCCCTCCTCCTCGCCGCCTTCCTCGCCCAGCCTGCCCTAGCCCACGACGACCACGGCAAGCCGCGCTGGGGCGGCGTGGTGGCCGACGCCGGCGAATTCCAGGCCGAACTGGTGATCAAGGCCGGCCAGGCCAAGATCTACCTGTCGCACCACGCCGACATGCTGCCCAGCCAGGGCGCCAGCGGCAAACTGACCCTGCTGGCCGGCGGCAAGAAGGAGGAACTGGTGCTGAAGCCGGTCTCCGACAGCGCCCTCGGCGCCGCCACCACGCTGAAGTCCGGCAAGGGCGTGAAGGCGGTGGCGGTGCTCCAGTTGCCGGGCCAGCCGGTGGCGACCCTGCGCTACACCCTCAAGTAGCCGGCGGGGCCGCGGTACCCGCCAGGGCCTGGTCGATCGCGGCCAGCAACGCCTCGCGCTTGATCGGCTTGCTGAGGAAGCCGTCCATGCCGGCGGCGAGACAGGCGTCGCGGTCTTCCTCATAGGCGTTCGCGGTCAGCGCGATGATGGGCAGGCGCGCGCCCGGGGATTCCGCCGCGCGGATCGCGCGGGTGGCGTCGATGCCATCGAGTTCGGGCATCTGCATGTCCATCAGCACCACGTCGAAACTGGCCGTCCGGGTCGCCCGCACCGCCGCCGCACCATCCGCCACCACCTCCACCCGGTGTCCTTCGCGGCCGAGCAGGGCGACGGCCAGCTTCTGGTTGATCAGGTTGTCCTCCGCCAGCAGGATGCGCAAGGCGCGCCGTTCCGCGTTTTCCGGCACGCCGTCCGCGCTGGCGACGCGCTCGACGGGCTTGGGTTCGCCGATGGGCAGCAGGAAATAGAATTCGCTGCCCACGCCCGGCTCGCTCTCCACGCCGATCAACCCCCCCATCAGTCGCACCAGGCGGCTGCTGATGCTCAGGCCCAAACCGGTGCCGCCGAATCGACGGGTGATGGAGCCGTCGGCCTGGGTGAAGGCCTCGAACACATGCTTCTGTTTGTCAGGCGGGATGCCGATGCCGGTGTCGCGCACCGCGATGCGCATGCCGTAACCCAGGCGCTTCGCCGACAGGGTGACGCCGCCCGACGCGGTGAACTTGACGGCGTTGCCCAGCAGGTTGTTCAGCACCTGGCGCAGGCGCACCGGGTCGAGCAGCAGGATGGCCGGCAGGGTGGGGTCCATCTCGACGGCGAATTCCAGGCTCTTCTCGCGGCAGCGGGCGCCGTGCAGGCGGCCGAGCTCGTCCAGCAAGGCGCGCAATTCGACCGCTTCCTCGTGGATGTCGAGATGGCCGGCCTCGATCTTCGAGAAGTCCAGGATGTCGTTGATGATCTGCAGCAGCGAATCGGCCGAGGTGCGCGCCAGTTCCAGGTATTCCCGCTGCTCGGCGGACAGCGGCGACTCCAGCGCCAGCCCAAGCATGCCCAGCACCCCGTTCATGGGAGTGCGGATTTCGTGGCTCATGTTGGCGAGAAATTCGGACTTGGCGCGGTTGGCGTTCTCGGCGTTCTCCTTGGCCTTCACCAAGGCGCTTTCCGCCTGTTTGATGCGGGAGATGTCGGCGCGGATGGCGATGTACTGGCTGGGCAGACCGTCCTCGCCGAGCACCGGCGAGATGGTGGCCAACACCCAGTAGAGCTGGCCGTCCTTGGCGCGGTTGCACATTTCACCGACCCAGGTTTCCCCCTGGGAGAGGGTGTTCCACATCTCCCTGTAAAAATCCTCGTCATGGGCGCCGGATTTGAGCAGGCGATGGTTGCGACCGAGCAGCTCTTCGCGGCTGTAGCCGGAAATGTCGCAGAAGTGCTGGTTGGCGTAGGTGATGTTGCCCTGGGTGTCGGTGATGCTGACGATGGCGTGCTCGTCCAGGGCGTGCTTGAACTGGCCGAGGTAGTGCTCCAGTTCGACGCTCTGGGTGATGTCGGAGATGGTGCCCACCATGCGCGTGGCGCGGCCGGATTCGTCGCGCACCGCGAGTCCGCGCGCGAGCATCCAGAGATAGCGCCCATCGCGGTGGCGCAGGCGGAATGCCGTTTCCAGGTGGGCCGTCTTCCCGTCCCTGTGCGCCCGCATCGCATCCAGCGCGGCGGCGCGATCATCCGGGTGCAGCCGCCCGGACCATTCCTCCAGCGAGTCGCCGATCTCGCCCGGAGCATGGCCGAGCATTTCTCCCCAGCGCGGCGAGTAATACACCTTGTCGCGCGCCAGGTCGTAGTCCCACAGGCCGTCGTTGGCGCCGCGCATGGCCAGGTCGAAGCGTTCCTCGCTCTGCTTGAGGGCCACGCGCATGCGCTCCTGCTCCTGGGTGAGGAGGGCGATCCGTTCCGCCATGCCGACCAGATCGCCGTCCAGGGCCTCGACCTCCCCCTCTGCATCGTGGCGCAGGGCGTTGAAGGTCCATTGCAAGGCACCCAGGGCTTCGCTCATCGCCTTGGCTTCGTGGCGCAGGCGCTCGTTGGCGGTGCTCAGTTCCGCCGACGAAAGTTCCAGGCTGCGCCGCAGCAGTGCGAGATCGCGCTCGTGCTGGGTATAACTCTCGGAAACGCGTTCGAGCAGGTGGGGCAGCCCGTACACCGCGCGCGCCAGTTCCGCATCCTCGCCGGCATGCCGGTTGGCCCAATCGCGCAGTTTTCCGGCCAGCAGAGGCCAGCTCTCGGCTTCGGCGGCGAGGGTGCGCTTGATCTGGCGCGCCAGCAATCGGTGCATGGTCGGATTCACTCGCCCAGGTAGGTGATGGTCATGGTCTGGTTGTGCAACTTGCACTCGGTGGTTTCCCGGAACGGGCTGATCTCGCCGTTGGAATAAAAACCGGCCAGCGGGCAAGCGGCGCCGAGCACATCCCCCACCGCTTCCACCTCTTCGTCGACGCGGTCGCCCATCGCCAGTCCGCGGCCGACGCAGGACACCAGGATGGCCAGGCCGCGCCCACCCTTCCGCGCCATGCCGAGAACGGCCCGTGCGGCGGCCTCGGCGCCGTCCACCAACGCCTCGGTGGAGGCGTGCATCAGTTTGAGGTAACCGCCCTCGGGCACGTCGCCGGCCAGGGTCAGGCTGCCATCCACCTCGCCGACGCCGAGCAGGGTGCGGATCAAGCCGGTTTCCTCGTGTTCGTCCGAAAGCAGGGCGAGGGGGAACAGCAGGCCCGAGGCGGGCAGGCCATCGGCGTAATCCCCCAGATAACGCCGGTAGACGTCCAGGGCGGGCTCACCATCCAGCTCGTGGAGCACATTACCCGCGGCCCGCGTGGCGCGCCGCGCGGGGCCGAATCTTTGCCAGCCGCCAAAGCAGCCATGGGCGAAATCGAGGGCTTCGCCGTAGAAGCCCACCGCCAGCATGAGCCGGTCGGATACCGCGTCGTCCAGCAGCGCCCAGGTGCGGGCGAAGGCGCCGTTGTCGCCGGCCAGGCCTCCGGTCAGGGGGATGCCCTTGCCCAGCACGGAGACCACGCCGGCGATCAGTTCGCTGCCGTTCACCGCCACCCCCTGGGAAAGCAGGAATACCGCGCGCAGTCCCTCCGCGGGCAGGCGCGCGGCCAGCCGCGCGCCTGCATTGCGGGAGTCGTCCATGTTCATCAGGCCGGTGTAGGCGACCTTGAAAGTGGCACGCTCGAAGCGCAAGGCGGTGATCACCGCGCTGTCCCGGCTTACGCCCCGGCCGGAGATTTCCCCCGCCGTCGACACCGCCAGGCGGCGCGCGTCGGGAAAGGCCCGGGCGAGCCAGGGGGCGAAGCCGGCGTCGGCGAAGAAACGCGTGGCGGCGAAGCCCAGCACCAGTTGGGGCTGGATTTCCGCCAGGTCATCCAGGGAGGCGTCCGCCAGATCGTGGACGACGGCTTGCCGTATCCGCATATCCGCTCCGATTGTGGGGTTCGATCCCTTGCTAACGGATGCGCGGCGGTTTTCTTGAGCGTGGGGGGGCGCTTGGCCTGCCCGACAGGGATCGAACCTGTAACCCCCAGCTTAGAAGGCTGGTGCTCTATCCAATTGAGCTACGGGCAGAAGGGAGCCCGATCGATCGGTTGACGGGTCGGGGCTGGATGGTGGTCGGGGTGAGAGGATTCGAACCTCCGACATCTTGCTCCCAAAGCAAGCGCGCTACCGGGCTGCGCTACACCCCGACGGGGGCGGGGAAATGTACCCACCCCCCGGGCAAAAAGCAACGCCGCGCGCGGGGGCTTGGCTAGAATAGCCGGGTTCCCAACCCAGCCACCCCTGCCGCCATGACCGCCCGCATCCTCGACGGAAAAGCCATCGCCGACGCCCTGCTCCGCGACATCCAACGCCAGGTCTCGGCACGCGCCGCGGCGGGGCAGCGCATCCCCGGCCTGGCGGTGATCCTGCTCGGCGCCGACCCGGCCTCCAGCATCTATGTCCGCAACAAGCGCCGCGCCTGCGAGACGGCCGGCGTGCTGTCGCTCTCCCACGACCTGCCGGCCAGCACCAGCCAGGTCGAACTGCTCGACCTGATCGGCCGCCTGAACGACGATCCCACGGTCGACGGCATCCTCGTGCAGGCGCCGCTGCCGGATCACATCGACGACAAGGCCGTGGTGGAAGCCATCCGTATCGACAAGGACGTGGACGGCTTCCACCCCTGCAACATCGGCCGCCTGGCGGTGCGCGACCCCCTGCTGCGCTCCTGCACGCCCTACGGCGTCATGAAGCTGCTGGAAGCCACCGGCGAGCCCCTGCGCGGCAAGCACGCGGTGGTGGTGGGCGCCTCCAACCACGTCGGCCGGCCGATGGCCCTGGAACTGCTGCTGGCCGGCTGCACCGTCACCGTCTGCCACTCCGCCACGCAAGACCTGCCCGGCCACGTCGGCCGCGCCGACCTGGTGGTGGCCGCCGTCGGCAAGCCGGAAATGGTGCGGGGTGCCTGGATCAAGCCCGGCGCCATCGTCGTCGACATCGGCATCAACCGCCTGGACAGCGGCAAGCTGGTGGGCGACGTGGAATTCGCCGCCGCCGCCGAGCGGGCCTCCTGGATCACGCCGGTGCCCGGCGGCGTCGGCCCCATGACCGTGGCGACGCTGCTGCAGAACACGCTGGAAGCGGCGTTGCGGCACGCACCCTGAGCGGGTAAACGCGATGCGCGTCAAGCAGCCTCGCGGCGCGCGCACCCTGGCGCGGGCGGCGCTGCTGCTCGCCGGCCTGCTCGCAGCCGGCGCCGGGCTCGCGGCCGACCCCATCCTCGACCACATCCGCCTGCCCCCGGGCTTCCGCATCGAACGCTTCGCCGAGGTGCCCAACGCCCGCCAGATGGCCCTCGGCCGCGACACCCTGTTCGTCGGCAGCATGCGCGACGGGCGCGTGCATGCCGTGCCGCTCGGCCGCGCAGGCCCCGGCAAGCCCCGCGTCATCGCCCGGAACCTGAGCCTGCCGGTGGGCGTCGCCTACCGTGACGGCGACCTGTATATCTCGGCGGTCAGCCGCATCCTGCGCATCCGCGACGTGGAACGCCGCCTCGATGCGCCGCCGGAAGCGGAGACCGTGTTCGCCGGCCTGCCCACGGAAACCCACCACGGCTGGAAGTTCATCGCCTTCGGCCCGGACGGCTGGCTGTACGTGCCGGTGGGCGCGCCCTGCAACATCTGCGCCGCCGACCCGGCGCGCTACGCCGTCATCCATCGCCTCGACCCGGCCAGCGGCAAACTGGAAACGGTGGCGCGGGGGGTGCGCAACACGGTCGGCTTCGACTGGCATCCGCGTACCGGCCAGCTCTGGTTCACCGACAACGGCCGCGACTGGCTGGGCGACGACGCGCCGCCCGATGAACTCAACCGCCTGGACCGGCCCGGCCGCCACTTCGGCTATCCGCATTGCCACGGCGCCGCCGTGCGCGACCCGGAATTCGGCGGCGACGCCGATTGCGCCCGCTTCACGCCGCCGGCGCGGGAACTCGCCGCCCACGTCGCGCCCCTGGGCATGCGCTTCTACACCGGCCGGCAATTCCCCGCCCGCTACCGCGACGCCATCTTCGTCGCCGAGCACGGCTCCTGGAACCGCAGCCGCAAGGTGGGCTACAGGCTCATGGCCGCCATCCTCGAAGGCGACCGGGTGGTGGCCTACGAACCCTTCGCCACCGGCTGGCTGCAGGGCGAGGGCAGCGACCGGGAACGGGTGCTCGGCCGCCCCGCCGACGTCCTGGTGATGCCCGACGGCAGCCTGCTGGTGTCGGACGACCACGCGGGGTTGGTGTACCGGATCGTGTATGGGGGTGAAGCTGGACATGTGCCCGGCAATACCTGAAACCTCTCTCCACGGGTGCCGCGAATGAGCCGTCCCAAACCCATCGCCCCCCTGCCCGCCGTCCCCGGTTGGCCGCCTGATCGCATTGCCGAAATGCTGCCCAGCCCGGCGAGCAAGCGCGATGCCGACTGCGCTCGCTTCTGGATCGATCTCGACACACCGATCGACCCCGCCCGGCTGCCGATGCGCGTGCAGACCAAGCGTCCGGGCGTGGCGCGTCGTGCCGGCAAGGGGAAATTGCTCGCCGCCGCGGCGCTGGCCTTGCTGCTTGGCGCCGGTTACCGCTTCCTCTGGCCCGACCTGCAGGCGCACGAGGCTGCGCTGGCTGTGTTCGGCCTGCCATCGGTCCTGGCGTTGTTCGCCGCCGCGCTGTTGTGGTCGGTGCGCGGCCAGCCCGACAGCATGCGCATCGAGTTGACCGACCGCCAGGTGCGTTACGAAACGCCGAAAACAAGCTGGGAACTGCCGCTGTCGGCATATGCCGGCCTGGCGTTGCGCCGGCGCCTGATCCGCGATGGCTCGCGCCTGCAGAACCGCCATTACACCCCCGCCGAGCGGGCTGCCGGCATGCATCGGCGTGTCGAGCGCTGGTGGATCGAACTGGTCCACGAAGACCCCGCTCGCCGCCTGGTGCTCTGGAGCAGCGAGCAGCCTTTCGACGAAGGGCTGGAGCGGGTGGAAGCGCTGGCCGCCGCGCTGCGTCTGCCAATCCTGACCACCTCGAACCGTTATTGGGTGGCGGACTCGGAAGAACCTGACTGGCAGGATGCACGCCCATCGACAGGGGATCGCCGCCCGGCCGCCGCCGGGCGCGGCGCCCAGGGCAAGCCGCGGCAGCGACTGGACGCTGCGGCCAGTCGCGCCAGCGGCATTCCGAAACTCATCGCGCTGGGCGTCATCCTGCCGCTGGTCGGTGGCATGGCCTGGCTGACCTGGACCGTGGCGCAGGAAACCCGGACGGTATTGCGGACATGGCAACCGGTCGAGGTGACCGTGCTGGACAAATCGGGCAGCGACACGATGCGGCTTGCCATCGAGTCCGGCGGCACGCGGCGCGAGACCGAGGTGCCGCGCAGTACCGACCTGAAAGCCTTCGGCGTTGGCGAGCGCTTCCCGGCGTATGCCGACCCGAACAACCCGGACATGCTGCGCCCGGCCACCGGCGGCGCGCTCTGGGGCGGCGTCGGCATGTTGGCGTTCTTCACGCTGGCGTTCGCCGGCGTCGGCATATTTCTGCTGCGCAGCGGATCGCCAGCGCGTTAGGCGACCGGCTATTCCGCGGTCGGTGCAAGCGAGTAACGCGGGGCGAGCCGCAGCCAAATCTGCGCATCGTAGGGCACCATCACCGCCGCCGCGTCCCAAGTCGCGGCTGCTTGCTCAACCCGTGGCGGGGCGGGCGGCGAGGCATGGATGTCGGCCCGGCCAAACAGCACCTTTTCATAAGAGAGGCCGATCACAACATAGCGCGAGCCCGCGTAAGGCGCGGCAAGACGTTGCAGCAGCGCCGCGTCGCGCAGAATGGGCCGGGCCAGCCTATCCCGCTCCCCGCTTCTTGCGCGCGCCACTCTGAGCGCCCAATCCGGGCTGCGCAGCGCCGCGTCCGCCAGGAAACGCGAGATCCAGGGGAAATCGACCGCTCTGCCAAGCGATAGCGAGGTAACGTCCGGCCGCGTTGCCGGCCGCTGTTGCAGCCAGTCGGCGATCACCCGCCGGTAGCGCGCCTCGTCGACGCCGCAAGACTCGAGGGCCGAGACATGCGGCCGGAAAGATGCCGACGTCCAGCCCGGATGTTCTTCTATGAATGGCGCGCAGGGGTCCGCCGAAGCCTGGTTCGCCCAGACCAGGCCAGCCCACAGCAAACCAAGGCGGAAACCACGTGGACAAGATACGCGCATCGACAAGCGAAACCCCAGATTCGAACTCAGGTGGAAACAGCCTCCGGCAAGACCCGCTCTGCCGTCGCCCATACCGCCCTGCGTCGCGGTGCTTATCCCCCTGGCCCGTCACCCGACCGGGGAGGCTGCGGGCTTACCGGACTGCTGCTCAGCCCAGCCGCGCCCGCGCCCGCGCCACCGCCGCGCGGACCTGGGCCGGGGAGGTGCCGCCGATGTGGTCGCGGGCCTGGATCGAGCCTTCCAGGGTCAGCACGGCGTAGACATCCTCGGCAATCAGCTCAGAGAAGGCGCGCAACGCGTCCAGGGGCAGATTGGCCAGGTCGCAGCCCTTCTGTTCCGCCGCGCGCACGGCGCGGGCCACGGCTTCGTGCGCCTCGCGGAAGGGCAGGCCTTTCTTGACCAGGTAGTCGGCCAGGTCGGTGGCGGTGGCGAAGCCTTCCACGGCGGCCTGGCGCATGCGCTCGGCGCGCACCTTGACGTGCCAGACCCGCTCGCCGGTGGTGGCGTCGAGGTGGCTGCCCATCATGTCGGCGAAGATGGCGAGGGAATCCACCAGGGTGTCCGCCGCGTCGAACAGCGGTTCCTTGTCCTCCTGGTTGTCCTTGTTGTAGGCCAGGGGCTGGCCCTTCATCAGGGTGAGCAGGGCGATGAGGTGGCCGTTCATGCGCCCGGTCTTGCCGCGCATCAACTCGGGCACGTCGGGGTTTTTCTTCTGCGGCATGATGGACGAGCCGGTGCAGAAACGGTCGGCCAGGTCGATGAAGCCGAAGCGCGGCGTCATCCAGATCACCAACTCTTCGGACATGCGCGACAGATGGGTCATGATCAAGGCGCCGGCGGCGAGGAATTCGATGGCGAAGTCCCGGTCCGACACGGCATCCAGGGAGTTTTCGCAGACGCCGTCGAAGCCCAGTTCACGGGCGACGAATTCCCGGTCGATGGGATAACTGGTGCCGGCCAGGGCCGCCGCGCCCAGGGGCAGACGGTTGACCCGCTTGCGGCAGTCGGCCAGGCGTTCCGCGTCGCGGGCCAGCATTTCCTGCCAGGCCATGAGGTGGTGGCCGAAGGTCACCGGCTGCGCGGCCTGCAGGTGGGTGAAGCCGGGCATGACGGTATCCGCGTGCCGTTCCGCCATGTCCAGCAGGGCCAGGCGCGCGGCGCGCAGCAGCGTCTGGATGCGGTCGATGGCATCGCGCAGCCACAGACGCACGTCGGTGGCCACCTGGTCGTTGCGCGAGCGGCCGGTGTGCAGGCGCTTGCCGGCGTCGCCCACCTTCTTCGTCAAAGCCCGCTCGATGTTGAAGTGGATGTCCTCGTCGTCCAGGTTCCAGGTGAAGCGGCCCGTCTCGAAGTCGGCGAGGATTTCCCCCAAACCCCGGCGGATGTCGGTCAGGTCCTGCGCGGACAGGACGCCCACCTTGTGCAGCATGGCGGCGTGGGCCAGGGAGCCCTGGATGTCGAAGGGCGCCAGGCGCCAGTCGAAGGGAATCGAGGCGGTGTAGCGCTTCACCCGTTCGGAAACCGGCTCGGAAAAACGGCCGGACCAGGCGGCGGGGGCGGAGGGTTGGTCTTGGCTCATGGGGGGATGGCGGGGTACGGGAGAGTTTCGGTAAGGTGTGGATTATGACAAAGGAGACTCCCACCGCCCTGCCCGATTTCCGCAACCTGGGCATCCTCCTGCGCATCACCGTGGCCGCCCAGATACTGGCGCTCGGGGCGGCCCTCGCCGAGGCTCCCGCGCCGGCCGCGGCGCTGCATGTCTTCCTGGGCTATGCCGCGCATCTGCAGCCCCCCCCTGCTGGCCACCTGCTGGTCCTGTTCCTGGCCGCGCCGCGCCTGAGCACCCTGTCCTACCCGGTCACCGTCGCCGCCTGTATAGGCATCGCCATGCTGGTGTCCGCGCTCTGGCAGTCCTTCTTTCTGCGCCAGTATCCGGATCTCGCCGACGGCGGCCTGTTGCGCGCCATCCTGCTGGCCGGTCTGGTCGCCGGCGCCATCCTGATCTGGCTGGACTGGCGCACCCGCCGGCTTTCCCCCGCCCTCGCGGAGGCCCGCTTGCAGGCCCTGCAGGCGCGCATCCGCCCGCACTTCCTGTTCAATACCCTCAACAGCGTGCTGTCCCTGGTGCGTTCCGACCCCGGCCGCGCCGAGGCGGCCCTGGAAAACCTGGCCGAACTGTATCGCGGCCTGCTGGCGGACAACCGCCAGCTCTCCAGCCTGGAACGCGAACTGGAACTGGCGCGCGCCTACCTGGACCTGGAAACCCTGCGCCTGGGCGAACGCCTGCACGTGGACTGGCGTGTCGACAATGCGCCGGCCGATGCCCGCCTGCCCGCCCTAGTGCTGCAACCGTTGCTGGAGAACGCGGTCTGCCACGGCATCGAGCCGAGCCCAGAGGGCGGCCGTGTCGGCGTCGACATCTTCGCGCGCGACGGTCTGCTCAACGTCGTCGTCCGCAATCCCTGCGCCGCCGAGGTCGTGGCAAGACCGACGCCCAGCCGGCGCGGCAACCGCATGGCCCTGTCCAACATCCGCGAGCGCCTGGCCCTGCATTTCGACGCCGAGGCGCGCCTGTCGGCGCATCGCGTGGGCGAGGAATTCGTCGTGCAGATGGTCATGCCCCTGTTGCCGACGGGCGCCAAGCGCGGCGACGGAAGGGCTCAGCCGTGAGGGCGCCGCTGCGCGTCATCCTGGTCGACGACGAGCCCCTGGCGCGGGCGCGCCTGGCCAGCCTGCTGGACGATCTCGCGGGGGAAATCCCGGCCGAGGTGGTGGCCGAGGCGTCCAGCGGCGAAGCCGCCCTCGACAAGGCGGCGACCACGCCGGCCGACGTCGTCCTGCTCGACATCCAGATGCCGGGCATGAACGGCCTCGACACCGCTCGCCGCATCGCCGCCCTGCCGCATGCGCCGGCCATCATTTTCGTCACCGCATACGACGAACATGCCCTGCGCGCCTTCGAACTGCGGGCGGTGGATTACCTGCTCAAGCCGGTGCGCCTGGCCCGCCTGCGCGAGGCGCTGTCGCGGGTGCGCCCGCCCGGCGTCGAGGATCCCGCCGCCACGGCCGCGCGCCGCGAGCATTTCCTGGTGCTGGAGCCGGGCCGCCTGTGGCGCGTGCCGGTCGCCGACGTGCTCTACCTGCGCGCCGAACTGCGCTACGTCACCGCCCGCACGCGCGAGCGCGAGTACCTGCTGGACGAGTCCCTGGTGCGGCTGGAGGAGGAGTTCGCCGACGATTTCCTGCGCATCCACCGCAACTGCCTGGTGGCGCGCCGGCATCTCACCGGCTTCGTGCGCCAGGCCGACGAGGGCGAGGGGCACTGGCTGGCGGTGCTGCGCGACTGGCCGGAACGCCTGCCGGTGTCACGCCGCCAGGCGCACGTCGCGCGCGACTTCCTGGCGCGTGGTTGAGCGGCGGTCGCCGCGAGCCGCGCGGCTCAGCGCGCGCCGAGCCGCTGCGGCGGGGCGCCGCGCACCTTGTCGAGGCCCTCGCTGATGGCCTGGTCCAGGTAATAGGTATAGAAATCCTCGGTGAGCAGGCCCACCACCGGCTTGGCCAGGGGGCGACCCTCGCCGTCCACCACCAGCACCGTCGGCACCACGCGCACGCCATGCCGGGCGGCGAGGGCGCGGTGCGGGATGCGGCGCCCCTGGAAATCCTTCATCTCCAGGTCGCTGAACGCCTCGACCTGGCGCATCACCACGCGCGCACGGTAGTACTCGGTCTGGCTCATGGGGATCAGATAGTCATGGAGGGCGCGCCGGCAGTAGCGGCAGTCCTCGCCGGAAAAGACCAGCACGACGACGCCGCGCAGATCGCGGGCGGCGCGCGCGTCCTTCTGCAGATCGCGGGCCGGCGGCAGGGCGTCGGCGGCCAGGGCCGTGCCACAGGCCCATGCTACAATCGCCAGCCACCACGCAACTGCTTGTTTCATCGCTGTTTTCCTCATTTGAACAGGCATTGTAGTGACCTTCCCCCACGCACAGAAATAGTCCAAACATGCCGCAACGCATCGTCATCGCCACCCGGCAAAGCCAGCTCGCTCTCTGGCAGGCCGAACACGTCAAGGCCCGCTTGACGGCCCTGCATCCCGGCCTGGAAGTCGAACTCCTGGGCATGACCACCCAGGGCGACCAGATCCTCGACTCCCCCCTCTCGCGCATCGGCGGCAAGGGCCTGTTCGTCAAGGAACTGGAAGTCGCCATGGCCGAGGGGCGCGCCGACCTGGCGGTGCATTCCATCAAGGACGTGCCCATGGACCTGCCGGACGGCTTCGAGCTGGCGGCCATCTCGCAGCGCGAGGATCCGCGCGACGCCTTCGTGTCGAACCATTACGCCAGCCTGGAGGCGCTGCCGCCCGGCGCCCGCGTCGGCACCTCCAGCCTGCGCCGGCAGGCGCAACTGCGCGCCAGGCTGCCGCACCTCAACGTCGACATGCTGCGCGGCAACGTCAACACCCGCCTGCGCAAGCTCGACGAGGGTCATTACGACGCCATCCTGCTGGCCGCCGCCGGTCTCAAGCGTCTCGGTTTCGAGGCGCGTATCACCGCCATCCTGGCGCCGGAGGAAAGCCTGCCCGCCGTCGGCCAGGGCGCGCTGGGCATCGAGATCCGCAGCGGCCGGCCCGAACTGGCGGCGCTGCTGGCCCCCCTCAACGACCCCATCACCGCCGCCTGCGTGCGCGCCGAGCGCGCCATGAGCCGCCGCCTGCAGGGTGGCTGCCAGGCGCCCATCGGCGGCTACGCGGTGGCGCGCGACGGTCACCTGCACCTGCGCGCCTTCGTCGCCGACCTGGAAGGCATCCGCTTCTTCCGCACGACCGCCGAAGGCCCCCTGGACGCCCCCGAGCAGGTCGGTCTCACCGCCGCCGAAGATCTCATCGCCCAGGGCGCCGACCACCTGCTGGCCGAACTCATCCACCGCGCACAATGACGCGGGCGGGGCCCCTCGCGGGCGTGGGGGTACTGGTCACGCGCCCGGCCACCCAGGCCGAGGCCTTGTCCGCGCGCCTGCGCGGCCTCGGCGCCGAGGTTGTGGCCTTTCCCGCCCTCGCCATCCTGCCGACCGTCCGGCCGGATGCGCTGCGCAACACCCTGGCCGGGCTGGGCGCCTACGACCTGGCGATTTTCATCAGTCCACGCGCGGCCGAATACGGCCTGGCCGCCCTCGCCGAGCCTGCGCCGAATCGTCCCGAGCATGAATTGGCCGGGTCGGGGGCACGGACCATCGCCTGGCCGCCGCGGACGCGCATCGCCGCCGTCGGCGAGGGCACCGCCAAAGCCCTCGCCGGGCTGGGCGTCGGCCCCGTGCTGGTGCCGCAGGGCGGCGCCGACAGCGAGCACCTGCTGGCCCTGCCCGAGCTCGCGCGGGTGGAGGGCCGGCGCATCCTCATCTTCCGCGGCGAGGGCGGCCGCGAACTGCTGGCCGAGGCCCTGCGTGCGCGCGGCGCCAAGGTGGACTATGCCGAATGCTACCGACGCGGGCGGCCCGAGGGGGCGGACCCCGGGCCGTTGCTCGAGGCCCTCGCCGCCGGGCGGCTGCGCGCCGTCACGGTGTTCAGCGGCGAGACGCTGGACAACCTGATGAGTCTTCTCGGCGAGGACGCGCCGCGTCTGTTCACCATCCCCTTGTTCGCGCCGCACTCGCGCGTCGCCGCCCACGCCGCGCGCCTCGGCTTCGTCGCGGCGACCGCCACGCCGCCGGGCGAAGCGGGCCTGATCGACGGTCTTGTGGAATACTTCTCGCGTGACCACTCCGCCTAGCCGTCTCCTCCGCATCGCCCCCGCCCTCAGCCTGGCGGCCCTGGCCCTGGCCGTCGCGGCCGTGGCCGCCGGCCTCGGCTTCGCCTGGGTCAGTTATGACCGCATGGGCCAACTGGAAACACAACTGGCCCGCCGCATCGGCGAATTCGACACGGCCAGCCGCGAGGCACGCACCGCTGCGAAGGCCGCCAACGAGGCCCTGGCGGACCTGCAGAACCGCCTGATGGCCCTGGAGAACCGCGGGCGAGAAACCCAGGACCAGCAGCTCGCCCTCACCGCCATGTATCAGGATCTGGCGCGCAGCCAGGACGAGCGCGTCGCCGCCGACATCGAACAAACCCTGCTGCTGGCCCAGCAGCAACTGCTGCTGGCGGGCAACGTGCGCGCCGCGTTGATCGGCCTCGAGGCCGCCGAAACCCGCCTGGCGCAACTCGCCAAGCCGCAGTTCGTCGCCCTGCGGGCGGCCATCGCCAAGGACATGGAGCGCCTGAAACTGCTGCCCGCGGCTGACATCGAAAACATGAGCGCGCGCCTCGATGTCCTCATCCAGGGGGTGGGCGAACTCAAGACCGAAGCTGACAGCCTGCCGCCGCCAGCAGCGCCTACCCCGGCCGAAGCGGGCCCCGCCGACACCCTGGCGCGCCTGAGCGCGGAGCTCTGGCGGGAGTTCAAGAGCCTGGTGCGCATCCGGCGTCTCGAGCATCCCGACCTGCCCCTGCTCGCGCCCTCGCAGGCCTATTTCCTGCGCGAAAACCTGAAACTGCGCCTGCTGGCCGCGCGCCTGGCCCTGCTGCAACGGGACGAAACCGCCTTCCGCGCCGACCTCGGCGCCGCGCGTGGCTGGGTGGAGCGTTACTTCAGCCTGCGGGATACAGCCGGCAAAGCCTATGTCGCCAGCCTGGACGACCTGCTCAAGGCCCCCGTCGCCCTCCGCGACGCCGGCCTCGATGCCAGCCTGCGCGCCCTGCGCGCCTCGCGGACGGGGCCCTGATGCGCGCGGTGCTCTGGCTGCTGGCGCTGTTCGCGGCGGCGGTGGCGCTCACCCTGGCCGCCCGCCTGGACCAGGGCTACGTCATCGTGGTCTATCCCCCCTGGAGGCTGGAGCTGTCCTTCATCCTCGCCCTGCTGCTATTGGTGGGCCTCCTGCTGCTGGCCTATGCCGCGCTGCGCCTGGGCGTCATCGCCCTCAATCTTTCCGGGGATATGCGCGCCTGGCGCGAGAAAAAACGCCGCGACAAGGCGGACGCCGTGCTGCTGGACGCTTTGCGCGCGCACCTCGACGGCGACGCGGACAAGGCCCGGCGCCTGGCCGAACAGGCCGGCGACAGCAGCCTGGCCCCCGACCTGCTGGCCCGCCTGCGCGCGCCGGCGCCAACTCCGGCCGGCAACACAGCGCCACCACCGGACAGCGCCGCCGCCGGCTCCTGATCGCCTTGGCTCAGGTCGCGGCGCCCTGGAATTCGAAGGAATCCGAGAAGAAGGCGTCCTCCGGCAGGCCGCGCGCGGTGAAGTCGCGGCGGGCCGACGCCACCATCACCGGGGCGCCGCAGGCATAGACCTCGTAACCGGACAGGTCGGCGAAATCCGCCAGCACCGCTGCATGCACGAAGCCCGTGCGGCCTGGCCAGTGGTCCGCCGGAGCGGGCTCGGACAGCACGGGAATGAAGCTGAAGTTGCTGTGCGCCTGCTGCCAGGCGGAGGGCACGCCGGGCAGGTACAGCCCGGCCAGGTCCTTGCCTCCCCAGTACAGCACGAACTGGCGGTCCACTTCGTGATGGAAGGCGTGCGCGAGGATGCTCTTGATGGGCGCGAAGCCGGTGCCGCCGGCGACGAAAATCGCGGGTTTGCTGGAATCGCGCAGGAAAAAGCTGCCGTAGGGGCCGGAGATGCGCATGATGTCCTTCACCTTCATGGCGCCGAACACGTGCTCGGTGAAGTGGCCGCCGGGCACGTGGCGGATGTGCAGTTCCAGCAGGGCATCCTCCTCCGGCGCGTTGGCCAGCGAGAAGCTGCGCCGCTTGCCGTCCTTGAGCAGGAAGTCGATGTACTGGCCGGGCAGGAACTGCAGGCGCTCGTTGGACGGCAGCTTGAGCCACAGGGCCATGACGTCGGCGGCCAGCCTGTCCATCCTCTCGATGCGGCAGGGCAGGGTCTTGATGGGAATGTCCTTGGCCGCGCCGACCTCCTTCACCTCGATGGTCAGGTCGCTCTCGGCCTTGGCGCAGCAGAACAGGGCCAGGCCCTTCAGCTTGTCCTCGTGCGTCAGCGCGCCCTCCTGGAAAGTGCCGTAATCGACGGAACCGGCCAGCACCTTGCCCTTGCAGGCGCCGCAGGCGCCGTTGCGGCAGCCATAGGGCAGGGAGAAACCGGCGTTGAGGGCGGCGGCAAGCAGGGTTTCGCCGGGCTTGACGGTAAACTGGTGGCCGCTGGGTTGGATGGTGACCTGGTAAGACACGATCATTTTCCTCTTGGATGAACATGCGCATTCTAATTGTCGGCTGCGGTGACGTGGGCCTGCGCGTCGCCCGCCTGCTCGGCGGCCGCGCACGGCTCTTCGCCCTCAGTCACTCGCCTGAACGTTACGCCACACTGCGCGCCGCCGGCGTGACGCCGATCGCCGGCGACCTCGACGACCGCGCCAGCCTCAAACTCCTGAGCGGGCTGGCCGATGCCGTGCTGCACTTCGCCCCGCCCCCCGGCGAGGGTGAAACCGACCCGCGCACCCGCCGCCTCCTCGCCGCCCTCTCCCGCCGCCCTCAAGCCTCGCGTCTCGCGCCGCATGCCTCACTGGTCTACATCAGCACCAGCGGCGTCTACGGCGACTGCGCGGGAGCCGTGGTGCCGGAAACCCGCCCGGCCCGGCCCCACAACCCCCGCGCCAAGCGCCGCGCCGACGCGGAGGCGGCTCTGCGCGCCTGGGGCCGACGCGGACAAGGGGTGGCCATCCTGCGCGCGCCCGGCATCTACGCTCAGGATCGCATGCCGGCGGAACGGGTCAGGAAGGGCCTGCCGGCCATCGTCGCCGAGGATGATGCCTACACCAACCACATCCACGCCGACGATCTGGCCCGCCTCGCCCTGGCCGCCCTGTTCCGCGGCAAACCCAACCGGCTCTACAACGCGGTGGACGACAGCGGCCTGAAGATGGGCGACTGGTTCGACGTGGTCGCCGACCACCTCGGCCTGCCGCGGCCGCCGCGCCTGCCCCGGCAGGAGGTGATCGCGGCGGTGACGCCGGCGATGCGCAGTTTCCTCAACGAATCGCGCCGCCTTTGTAACCGGCGCATCAAATCCGAACTACGTTTCCGGCTGCGCTACCCGACTGTGCGCGAGGGACTTCAACCAGCCAAGTGAGCCTCACCCCCGGCCGCCGCCTTGAACAGGACCAGCGTCGCCGCGCGCGCGGCGGCATGGTCGACGACGGGCAGCGGGTAATCCCGTCCGGGCGAAAAACCCAGCACCGCTTGCGCTGCCGCCGGCAGCAACCACGGCGCGTGCACGTAGCGGTCCGGCACGGCGGCCAGTTCCGGTAGATAGCGGCGGATGAAGCGGCCACCCGGATCGAACTTCTCCGACTGCCTCACCGGATTGAACACGCGGAACCAGGGCTGGGCGTCGGTGCCCACCCCGGCCGACCACTGCCAGCCGCCGACGTTGGCGGCCTGGTCGTAGTCGAGCAGCTTCTCGGCGAAATAGCGTTCCCCCCGGCGCCAGTCCACGTGCAGATCCTTGACCAGGAAACTGGCGGCGATCATGCGCAGGCGGTTGTGCATGTAGCCGGTGCCGTTGAGCTGGCGCATGGCCGCGTCGACGATGGGATAGCCGGTGCGGGCCTCGGCCCAGGCCTCGAAATGTCCCGGCGGATCGGGCCAGGCTATCGCATCGAACCTGGCCTGGAAGGCGTGCTCGGCGGTATGCGGGTAGTGCCACAGCAGCATCTGGTAGAACTCGCGCCAGATCAGCTCGGACAGCCAGGTCTCGCCGCCCTCGCCGCCCACCTCCTGAGCCCGGCGCACCAGTTCGCGGATGGAGACCATGCCGAAACGCAGGTGCGCGGACAGATAGGACGGCCCCTTGAGCGCGGGGAAGTCGCGCTGCTGCCGATACGCCCGCATGCGCCCCAGGAAATCGTCGAGCAGGCCGCTGGCACCCGCCTCGCCGGGGACCAGCCGGAGGGCGTCGAGCGCCTCGGACCGGAAACCGAGTGCTTCGAGGCTCGGTAGGAGCGCCGGCGCTTCAGGCTGGATGCGGTCGAGACGCTCTTCCACGGCGTAGGCCGCATACCGCTCCGGCGTGAGTCGTGCCAGCCAGGCCCGCTTGTAGGGGGTGAAAACCTGGAAGGGACGACCACTGCCGGTGAGCACCTCATCGGTGTCGAAGATGACCTGATCCTTCACCAGGATCAGCCGCCGCCCGTCCGCATGCAGGGTGGCGGCCACGGCTGCGTCGCGGGCGCCGGCGAAGGGCTCGTAGTCGCGCGCGGCGAAGACCGCGTCGACGCCCCAGCGCGCGGCGAGGGCGGGAATCTCGCGGCGGGCGGAACCATGCAGGACATGCAGGGTGCCGCCGCGCGCCTCCAGGGCGGCCTTCAGCCCGGCCACGCCGCGCCAGATGAAAGCCACCCGGCGGTCCGCGCGGTCGGCCAGGGTGTCGAGGATGTCGGTGTCGAACACGAACACGGCCCGCGTCCGGCGGGCGGCGTTCAGCGCATGGAACAGGGCGGCGTGGTCGGCCAGGCGGAGGTCTCGGCGAAACCAGATCAGGGCGGTATCCATGGAGGTGATATTGGGGGGTGAAAGGTGGCGTTACAATGCTTGCCACGACCCTGGATCCGACCATGGACAACGCCAACTTCACCGACCACTTCCTGATCGCCATGCCCAACATGCTGGATCCGAACTTCTCCGGCACGCTGACCTACATCTGCGACCACGGCGAGCAGGGCGCCCTGGGGGTGGTGGTGAACCGCCCCATCGAGCTCAACATGGCCTCCCTGTTCAGCCAGATCGGCCTCGATCTGGCCGATGAGCACATGCGCGGCGTGCCGGTCTATTACGGCGGGCCGGTGCAGGTGGAACGCGGATTCGTGCTGCATCGCCCGGTCGGCAGCTGGGGCTCCACCCTGTCGGTCAACGACCGCGTCGGCCTGACCACCTCGAAGGACATCCTGGAGGCCACCGCCCGCCAGGAAGGTCCGGCCGAGATCCTGGTGACCCTGGGCTACGCCGGCTGGGGGCCGGGTCAGCTGGAGGACGAGATCAAGCAGAACGCCTGGTTGACGGTACCCGCCGATCCCGAGGTGATCTTCTCCCTGCCGCCACAGGATCGCATCCCCGCGGCGATGCGCTTGCTGGGCATCGATCTGTCCATGCTTTCGGAAGAGGCGGGTCACGCCTGATGGAAGGGCGCGGCGGCGGCGTACTGGCCTTCGACTTCGGCCTGCGCCGCATCGGCGTGGCGGTGGGCGACTGGGAGACCCGTCTGGCGCATCCCCTGGAAACCATCTCCGGCGAAGCCAACGAGGTGCGCTTCGGCCGCATCGCCGCGCTCATCGAGGAATGGCAACCGCGTGAGCTGGTGGCGGGGCTGCCGCTGAACATGGACGGCACGGAGCACGACCTTTCGCGCCGCGCCCGCCGCTTCGCCAACCAGCTGCAAGGCCGCTTCAGGCTGCCCGTGGCGCTGGTGGACGAGCGCCTCACCTCGTTCGACGCCGACCTGCGCCTGCGCGAGGCCGGCGTCAGGGGCCGCTCTCGCCGCGGGCTGGACGACGCGGTCGCGGCCCAGCAGATCCTGCAGGACTACTTCGAGCAAAGCCATGCCCGCGAACCTACCCTCGCCTGATTCCCTCATCGACGCCCTGGCCGAACAGATCGCGCCGCACATCACGCCCGAATGCGCCCTGGTGGGCATCCACACCGGCGGCGTCTGGATCATGGAAGCCCTGGCGGAACGCCTGAAGCTGGATATCCCCCGCGCCGTGCTGGACATCGCCTTCTACCGCGACGATTTCTCGCGCATCGGCCTGCATCCGCAAACCAAGCCTTCGCACATCCCCTTCGAGGTGGAGGACCGGCGCATCCTGCTGCTCGACGACGTGCTCTTCACCGGCCGCACCACCCGCGCCGCCCTCAACCTGCTGTTCGACTATGGCCGTCCCGCCGCCATCCGCCTGGCCGTTCTGGTCGACCGGGGCGGCCGCGAACTGCCGTTCTGCGCCGACTTCGTCGGCCTGCGCCTGGAACTGCCGGCGGACGAGCACATCTCGCTGCAAAAGAACGACAGCGATGGCCTGCATTTCGTCATGAAGAGGAAAGCATGAGCGCCAACCCGCAACTCACCGAGGACGGCCGTCTGCGCCACCTGCTCACGCTGGAGGGGCTGCCGGCGCGCATCCTCACGCAGATCCTGGACACCGCCGCCTCCTTCATCGCCGTCTCCGCCCAGGAGCGGGACGTGAAGAAAGTGCCGCTGCTGCGCGGCAAGGCCATCTTCAACATCTTCTTCGAGAATTCCACGCGCACCCGCACCACCTTCGAGATCGCCGCGAAAAGGCTGTCGGCCGACGTGGTCAACCTGAACATCAACGCCTCCTCGCAGAGCAAGGGCGAGACCCTGCTCGACACGGTGGCCAACCTGTCGGCCATGCAGGCGGACATGTTCATCGTGCGCCACGCCGCCGCCGGCGCCAGCCATCTCATCGCCCGCCACGTCGCCCCGCACATCAGCGTGATCAACGCCGGCGACGGCCGCTGCGCCCACCCCACCCAGGGCCTGCTCGACATGTACACGCTGCGCCACTACAAGGGCGCCTTCCACAACCTGCGCGTGGCCATCGTCGGCGACGTGCTGCATTCGCGCGTCGCCCGTTCGCAGATCCACGCGCTGACCACCCTGGGCTGCCCGGAAGTGCGCGTGGTGGCGCCCCGCACCCTGCTGCCGCGCGATGTGCAGAACCTCGGCGTGCATGTCTTCCACAAGATGAGCGAGGGCCTCAGGGACGTCGACGCGGTGCTCATGCTGCGCCTGCAGAACGAGCGCATGCGCGGCTCCCGCCTGCCCAGCGCCGGTGAGTACTACAAGCACTGGGGGCTGACCCCGGACAAGCTGAAGCTGGCCAGGCCCGACGCCATCGTCATGCACCCCGGCCCCATGAACCGGGGCGTGGAGATCGACTCGGCGGTGGCGGACGGCATGCAGTCGGTGATCCTGTCGCAGGTCACCTTCGGCATCGCCGTGCGCATGGCGGTGATGAGCCTGCTCGCCGGAGCGGGCGCGACGGGAGCGCAGACATGAAGATCCATATCCGCAACGGTCGCGTCATCGATCCCGCCTCGGGCCTGGACGCTGTCCGCGACGTGTTCGTGGCCGCCGGCCACATCGTCGGCGTCGGCGCCGCCCCCGCCGATTTCCACGCCAACCAGGTCATCGACGCCGGCGGCCTGGTGATCTGCCCCGGCCTGGTCGACCTCTCCGTGCGCCTGCGCGAGCCGGGACTGGAATACCGGGCGACCCTGGAATCCGAAATGCACGCGGCCGCCGTCGGCGGCGTCACCTCGCTGGCCTGCCCGCCCGACACCGACCCACCCCTGGACGAGCCGGGCCTGGTGGAAATGCTCAAGTTTCGCGCCAAGCACATGCCCGGCCCGCGGGTCTATCCCATCGGCGCACTCACTCGCGAACTCAAGGGCGAGCGCCTGACGGAAATGGCGGAACTCAACGAGGCCGGCTGCATGGCCTTCAGCCAGGCCGACGCGCCCCTGGTCGACACCCAGGTGCTGCTGCGCGCCATGGAATACGCGAAGACCTTCGAACTGCCGATCTGGCTGCGCCCCCAGGATCCCCACCTGGGCCGCGAGGGCGTGGCTCACGACGGCGTCGTCGCCGCCCGCCACGGCCTGCCGCCGATCCCCGTGCCGGCCGAGACGGTGGCCATCTCCACCATCCTCCTGCTGGTGCGGGAGACCGGCGCCCGCGTGCATCTCGCCCGCCTGTCCAGCCGGGCCGGCATCGAGATGGTGCGCCGGGCCAAGCACGACGGCCTGCCCATCACCTGCGACGTGGGCGTGCACCATGTCCACCTGTCGGAAATGGATACCGCCAATTTCGACGCCAATTGCCACCTGATCCCGCCCCTGCGCAGCCAGCGCGACCGGGACGCGATCCGCAAAGGCCTCGCCGACGGCACCATCGACGCGATCTGCTCCGACCACGCGCCGGTCGACGACGACGCCAAGGAACTGCCCTTCCAGGAGGCCGAGCCCGGCGCCACCGGCGTCGAACTGCTGCTGCCGCTGACCCTGAAATGGGCGCGGGAGGCCGACATCCCCCTGGCCCGCGCCCTCGGCTACCTCACCCACCAGCCCGCCCGCATCCTCGGTGTCGACGCCGGCCACATCGCCGCCGGCCGTCCCGCCGACCTCTGCCTGTTCGACCCGGACGCCGCTTGGATCGTCAGTCCGTCGAACCTCGCCAGCCTGGGCAAGAACAGCCCCTACCTGGGCCTGGAGATGCAGGGGCGGGTGCAGTACACGCTGATCGACGGGCATGTGGATTTCCGGCGCGATGGGCACCGGCAGCCGAACCACGGCTAGTCGTCAGCGCAGCAGCCGTTTCCTGGTCAATCCGAGCGCCGCCACGAAGCCAGCCATCCCGTAAGCCAGCAGCGCCGCCGCATGCAACAGCATGCCCTGCGGCCATTGCCCAAGGATCAGCGGCCGCGCCAGTTCGATCGCATGCGTCAGCGGCAGCCAGGCGGCGACGGCGGCGAGCCAGGCCGGAAACGCGGTGGTCGGATAGAACACGCCGCCCAGCAGCACCATCGGCGTGATCGCCAGGGTGAAGTAATAAAGGAAGAAATCGTAGTTGGGCGACACCGCGTTGATGGACAGGCCCAGGCCGGCGAAGCAGAAGCCGGTCAGTACCGCCACCGGCAGCAGAACCAGGGTCAGGGCGAAGTCCTCGTACAGCCCCAGCACCCAGATCACCAGCAGGATGGCGATGCCCGACAGCAGGCTCTTGCTGGTCGCCCAGAACAGTTCCCCGAGCAGGACGTCGCGCAGATCGAGGGGCGTGTTGAGGATGGCGTCCCAGGTCTTCTGCACGTGCATGCGCGAAAAGGCGGAATACAGGGTCTCGAAACTGGCGCTGTTCATGACGCTGTAGGCCAGGGTGCCGGCGGCCAGGAAGTTGAGGTAGGGCACGCCGCCGACGTCCGGCAGCAGGGCGCCGAGGCCGTAACCCAGGCCCAGCATGTAGAGCATGGGATCGGCCAGGTTGCCGAGCAGGGAGGGGCCGGCGAGCTTCTTCCAGACCAGAAAGTTGCGGCGCCAGACCGGGAACCAGTTCATGACGTCATTCCCGCGCAGGCGGGAATCCAGTGTGTACATCCGGTTGTCGGTGCGGGCGTGACTGGCCGGGCATCTGGATTCCCGCCTGCGCGGGAATGACGGTTGGTTGGCGCGAAATGAACGTAGAGGAGATCAGTCACGTAGGTCCCTCCCGGTGATCTTCAGGAACACGTCCTCCAGGTTCGCCGGCCGGTGCAGGTAGCGCAGGCCCGGTGCGGCTTCCAGCTCCGCGACCACCTTTTCCGGATCGTCGGTGTAGCAGAACAGGGTTTCGCCGGCCTGCTCGCAACGGCGACAAAGGCCCGACACGCAGGCTTTCCATTCGTCCAGGCCCTCGCCGAACACCTCCACCACGTGCGGCTCGATGTGGCCGGCGATGAGTTCGCGCGGGCTGCCGCGGGCGATGACCCGGCCGTGGTCGATGACGCTGATGACGTCGCACAGGCGCTCGGCCTCGTCCATGAAGTGGGTGGTGAGCAGCAGGGTCTTGCCCTGCGCAATCAGCCGGCGCAGGCCCTGCCAGATCAGGTGGCGGGCCTGGGGATCGAGGCCGGTGGTGGGCTCGTCGAGGATGACCAGATCGGGGTCGTTGACCAGGGCGCGGGCCAGGGTGAGGCGCCGCTTCATACCGCCGGACAGGGTGAGGATGGGGGCGTCCGCCTTGCCGGCGAGACCGGCGAAATCGAGCAGGGCGGGAATCCGCTCGGCGATGGTCTTGGCGGACAGGCCGAAGTAGCGGCCGTAGGTTTGCAGGTTCTCGGCCACGGTGAAGTCCGGGTCCAGGCTGTCCACCTGGGGCACCACGCCCACCCGCCGCCGCGCCAGTTTGGCCTCGGCCGGCAGGGCATGGCCCAGCAGTTCCAGCGTACCGGCATCGGCCTCGATCAAGCCCAGGGCCAGGCGCAGGGTGGTGGTCTTGCCGGCGCCATTGGGACCGAGCAGGCCGTGGCAGCGTCCCGGCTCCAGTTCCAGGTCGAAGCCGTCCACCACGCGCTGGCCGCCGTAGCTCTTCGTCAGGCCGCGCAGGCTCAGGGGTGACACAGACGCTCCACGTGTTCCTGCAACTCCCGCAAGCGGCCATGGAAAAAGTGGCCGCAGCCTTCCACCGCGATGAGGGGGATGGCGTGCGCCTCGGCATAGTCGCGGGCGGCGGCGAAGGGAATCACCTCGTCCTGGTCGCCGTGGATGATGGTGGCGGGAATCCGCGTGGGCTCGAATGCGTACAGGGACACCGCCGGTCCCACCATGATCAGGCGTTGGGCGTGCAGGCTCCGGGCCACCCGCTGCTGGACATAGGCGCCGAAGGAGAAGCCGAGCAGGGTCCAGGGCAGAGGGCCGTAGTGAACTTCGGCGGCGCGGGCGACGGCGAGCAGGTCCTCGGTTTCGCCGACACCGTGGTCGAAGTCGCCTTCGCTTTCGCCCACGCCACGGAAGTTGGGGCGGATCGCGATCAGTCCACAGGCCAGGGCGGCCCGCGCCAGGGTCCAGGCCACCTTGTTGTCCAGGCTGCCGCCGCGCAGGGGGTGCGGATGCGCCACCAGGGCCAGGCCGCGGGGTTCGCCGGCGGGTTCCTCGACCACCGTCTCGATGGCGCCGGCGGGGCCCTTGATGCGCAGCCTGTGCTTCTTCAAGGGGCCGTCAGATCTTCAGGCGTTCGACCACCTTGCCGTCGCGCAGGTGGGATTCGACGATCTCGTCGATGTCCGCCTGGTCGACATAGGTGTACCAGACCGCGTCCGGGTAGACCACGCACACCGGGCCCTCGCCGCAGCGGTCGAAGCAGCCGGCGCGGTTCACCCGGCAGTCGCCGCCCTTGCCGTGCAGGCCCAGCTTCTTGGCCTTCTTCTTGGCGTACTCGAACATCGCCTCGGCGTCGTGGTCGCTGCAGCAGGGCTCGCCGTCGTCACGCCGGTTGAGGCAGAAAAACAGGTGGTGTCTGAAAAGGCTCATTTCAGGTTCACAGTTCGTGGGACTTCGCGCAGGAGCCTTTGGCCTTCTCCACCGGGTATTTCGCGGCGTTGATGGCCAGCTTGTCCTCGGCGGCCCTGAGCAGATCGATGTCCAGGCAGTTGGCCAGGCTCACCAGGTAGATGAAGACGTCGGCCATCTCCTGGCGCACCGCTTCGCGCTTGGCCTCGGACAGGTTCCGGCTTTGCTCGGGGCTCAGCCACTGGAAGGGTTCCAGCAATTCCGCCGCCTCGACGATGAGAGCGGCGGTCAGGTTCTTGGGGTCGTGGTACTGGTGCCAGTCGCGCTCGCGGCCGAATTCGCGGACGGCGGCGGCAAGCTCTTCGAGGGTGGCGATGGGCATGGCGGGCATGGCGTGGGGAAGCGGAATCGAGTGTATCACCGTGTCCCGGCACCGAATTTCTCGTACCACAGCAGCCCCATGACCGTCTTCGCCTCGTCGATGCGGCCGTCGCCGACCATGGCCAGGGCCTCGGCAAAGGGTACGCGCAGGATCTCCAGGAACTCGTCCTCGTCCATGTTCTCGCCGCTGAACACCAGGTTTTCGGCTAGAAAATAGACCAGGCGCTCGTTGGCATAGCCGATGCAGGGATAGAAGGTGGGCAACTGCCGCCACTTCAGGGCGACGTAGCCGGTCTCCTCTTGCAGTTCGCGCTGGGCGCAAGCCAGTTCGGTCTCGTGCGGGTCGAACTTGCCGGCGGGCAGTTCCAGGAAATCCCGGCGCAGGGGGTAGCGGTGCTGGCGCTCCAGCAGGATGTCGCCGTTCTCGAAGAAGGGCAGGATCACCGCGGCGCCGGGATGCAGGATGTACTCGCGCGTGGATTCACCGCCGTCGGGCAGGCGCACCCGGTCCTTCTTCACGTGCAGCAGGCGGCCGCGGTATTCGTCGCTGGACTCCAGCGTGTGTTCGGTGAGGTCGGGATGCGACATGGTTCTGTGCTTTTCGGTTGGCGGAGCGCGCGAGTATAGTTCCGCGAATCGACCGGCGCCGGGGGAGGCGCCGGCGCTTGATGCCCGTCATGGCGCCATGACACCCAGGCGGGCATGTTCCACCGGCACCCACCAGGAGACCTTCATGCCGCAAACCAAGATTCTGCTCGACGAGTCCGACATCCCCACCCACTGGTACAACGTGGTGGCGGACATGCCCAACAAGCCGGCACCCCCCCTGGGCCCGGACGGTAAGCCCGTCGGTCCCGAAGCCCTGGCGGCCATCTTCCCCATGTCCCTGATCGAGCAGGAAGTTTCCGGCGAGCGCTGGATCCCCATCCCCGAGCCGGTGCGAGAGGCCTACCGCATGTACCGGCCCAGCCCCCTGTTCCGCGCCCACAAACTGGAAGCCGCCCTGGGCACCCCGGCGAAGATCTACTACAAGTACGAGGGGGTATCGCCGGCCGGCTCGCACAAGGTCAACACTTCCATCGCCCAGGCCTATTACAACGCCCAGGCGGGCATCAAGCGCCTGGCCACCGAGACCGGCGCCGGCCAGTGGGGCTGTTCCCTGGCCCTTGCCGGACAGATGTTCGGGGTGGAGGTGCGGGTGTACATGGTGAAGATCTCCTACAACCAGAAGCCCTACCGCCGCTCGATGATGCAGACCTGGGGCGCCGAGGTGTTCGCCAGCCCGACGCCGAACACCGTCTCCGGCCGCAAGATCCTGGAGTTGGATCCGGAATCCAACGGCAGCTTGGGCATCGCCATCTCGGAAGCGGTGGAGGAAGCCGCCAGCCGACCCGACACCAACTACGCCCTGGGCTCGGTGCTCAACCACGTCTGCCACCACCAGACCGTCATCGGCCTGGAAGCGAAGAAGCAGTTCGAGAAGGTGGGTGACTATCCGGACATGGTGTTCGCCTGTTGCGGCGGCGGCTCCAACTTCGCCGGTACCGCCTTCCCCTTCCTGGCGGACAAGGCGGCCGGCGACCCGAAGGCGAAGAACGTACGCCTGGTGGCGGCCGAGCCCATCTCCTGCCCGACCCTGACCAAGGGCCACTACGCCTACGATTTTGGCGATACGGTGGGTCTCACCCCGCTCATGCTCATGTACACCCTGGGCCACGACTTCATGCCCCCGGGCATCCACGCCGGCGGCCTGCGCTACCACGGCGATTCGCCCTTGGTGTCGCAGCTCTACCACGAGAAGCTGATCGAGGCGGTGGCGGTGCCGCAGATCGCCACCTTCGAGGCGGGCGTTACCTTCGCCCGCTCCGAGGGCATCGTCCCCGCGCCCGAGTCCTGCCACGCCATCCGCGCCTGCATGGACGAGGCCTTGCGCTGCAAGGACACCGGCGAACCCAAGGTGCTGTTCTTCAACCTTTCGGGCCACGGCCACTTCGACATGTCCTCCTACGACCGCTATTTCTCCGGCCAATTGGAGGACTTCGCCTATCCCGAGCACGAGATCGAGGCGGCCCTGCATCGCCTGCCCAAGGTGGGTTGAGCGGGATCAAGCCGACGCCTTGTCGCGGCGCAACACGCTCTGCTAGCATCCGGTCCATGATCCTGATTTCTCGGCGCTTTTTTCGATTTCTCCACTTCCTGGCCTTGGCGGCCGGGAGGCGCTGAGTCACGCAAGCCGTATCGAGCCCCCCGAAAACCGCCAGGACCCTGGCGGTTTTTCGTTTCAGGGCCGGCATCGACAAGGAAACCTGCATGACCCACTACCGTACCGACGACACCCGCATCGAACAGGGCGACGAACTGCTCGCCCCGATGCAGCTGATGCGCGAGCTCAAGGCCGGCGACGCCACCCTGCGCACCCCCTTCCAGGCGCGCAAGGACATCCACGACGTCTTGCGCGGCGCCGACGACCGCCTGGTGGTGGTGGTGGGTCCCTGCTCCATCCACGACCCCAGGGCCGCGCTGGACTATGCCCAGCGTCTGCGCGCCCTGAAGGACGAACTGGAACGCGACCTGGTCATCGTCATGCGCGTCTATTTCGAGAAGCCGCGCACCACGGTGGGCTGGAAGGGCCTGATCAACGACCCGCACCTCAACGAGAGCTTCGACATCAACGAGGGCCTGCGCCTGGCGCGCAAGCTGTTACTGGAAATCAACGTGCTGGGCCTGCCCTGCGGCACCGAGTTCCTCGACCTGATTTCCCCGCAGTACATCGCCGACCTGGTGGCCTGGGGCGCCATCGGCGCGCGCACCACGGAATCGCAGTCGCACCGCCAGCTCGCCTCCGGCCTGTCCTGCCCGGTGGGCTTCAAGAACGGCACCGACGGCAATCTGAGGATCGCCGTCGACGCCATCAAGGCCGCTGCCTCCCGCCACCATTTCATCTCCATCACCAAATCCGGCCACGTCGCGGTATTCAAGACCGCCGGCAACGAGGATTGCCACGTCATCCTGCGCGGCGGCAAGCAGCCCAACTTCGACGCCACCAGCGTCAACGCCGCCTGTGGCGAACTGGCCGCGGCGGGCCTGCGCCAGCAGGTGATGATCGACTTCTCGCACGCCAACTCCAGCAAGCAATACCAGCGCCAGATCGACGTCGGCGCCGACGTGGCGGGCCAGATCGCGCGCGGAGACCGGCGCATCATGGGGGTAATGATCGAAAGCCACCTCAATGCCGGCCGCCAGGATTTGCAGCCGGACAAGCCACTCGCCTACGGCCAGTCGATCACCGACGCCTGCATCGGCTGGGATGCCACCGAGCCCCTGCTGCGCCAGTTGGCCGAGGCAGTGCGGGCGCGACGGGTGGCCGAACCGGCCGAAGACGAGTAAGCCAGGATACGGGCTCCTGAGTTAGAATGCGGCGTGGCGGGTCTCCCCGCATGGCTAAGTCGTGAACCTGGTCAGGTCCGGAAGGAAGCAGCCACAGCGATCGATGCCAGTGCCGGGGGTCGGGCTCGCCACCCCCTATTCGACTTATTCGCCCGTCCGCCAAGCCGACCACAGGAGTTGTCGCATGAGCAAACTCGCGCTATCCACCCTTACTCTCGCCCTGGGCCTGTCCCTCGCTCCACCGGCCCTTGCCGTCAACGGATCAAGCATCGAATTGGGAACTGGCGACAGTTCCACCGACATGCTGCGGGTAGCCCTGCGCTGGAACTGGGACAAGCGCTGGATGCTGGGCAAGAGCTGGAACCTCACCGGTTTCTGGGAAGCCAGCCTGGGCTACTGGGACGGTGACGGCCAGGGCGCGAAAAGCCTCTGGGATATCGGCATCACCCCGGTGTTCCGCCTCAGCCCCAACCTCAGCCGTTTTTATCTGGAAGCGGCCATCGGCGCGCACTTACTCTCAGAGAAGAAGATCAACGACAAGCGGGACTTCGGCAGCCACTTCAGCTTCGGCGACCACATCGGCTTCGGCTGGATGTTCGGCGAGAAGGACCGTTACGAATTGGGCTACCGCTTCCAGAATTTGTCCAACGCCGGCATTGGCGACCCGAACGACGGCATCAACTTCCATCAGGTTCGCCTCGGCTACAACTATTAATCAGCACGGGCGGAACACGAATCCATGAGCCACCAGGTCCTCGCCCGCAAGTGGCGGCCGCGTGGCTTCGCCCAACTGGTCGGCCAGGAGCATGTGGTGCGGGCGCTGTCCAACGCCCTGGCACAGGGACGCCTGCACCACGCCTACCTGTTCACCGGCACGCGCGGCGTCGGCAAGACCACCCTGGCTCGCATCCTCGCCAAATGCCTCAACTGCGAGACCGGGGTAACGCCCGAACCCTGCGGTACCTGCGCGGCCTGCCGGGAGATCGACGGCGGCCGCTTCGTCGACCTGATCGAGATCGACGCCGCCTCCTACACCGGCATCGACAACATGCGCGAGGTACTGGAGAACGCCCAGTACGCGCCCACCGCCGGCCGCTACAAGGTCTACATCATCGACGAGGTGCACCAGCTCTCCAAGCACGCCTTCAACGCCATGCTGAAGACGCTGGAGGAGCCGCCCGGCCACGTCATCTTCATCCTCGCCACCACCGACCCGCAGAAGGTGCCGGTGACGGTGCTGTCGCGCTGCCTGCAGTTCAACCTGAAGCAGATGCCCGCCGTCCAGGTCAGCGGCCATCTGCGCCAGGTGCTGGAGGCCGAACAGGTCCCCTTCGAGTCCGGCGCCCTCGCCCTGCTGGCGCGCGCCGCCGCCGGCAGCATGCGCGACGCCCTATCGCTGACCGACCAGGCCATCGCCTATGGCGGCGGCCAGGTGCGCGAGGAAGAGACCCGCGCCATGCTCGGCGTGGTCGACCAGGCCTATCTGCTGCCGGTGCTCGAGGCCCTGTCGGCGGCGGACGGCCCCCGTCTCATGCGCGAGGCCGACGCACTGGCGGCGCGCGGTTTTTCCTTCGACGCCGCCCTGCAGGATCTGGCCGGCCTGCTGCACCAGATCGCCCTGGCCCGCAGCGTGCCCGAGGCGGTGGCCGAGGACGCGCCGGAACGCGATCGCCTGTTCGAACTGGCCCGCCGCCTGGACGAGGAGACCATCCAGGTGCAATACCAGATCGCCAGCCTGGGCCGGCGCGACCTCGAATGGGCGCCGGATGAACACGCCGGTTTCAGCATGACCCTGTTGCGCATGCTCGCCTTCGTGCCCGGTAGCGCGCCGGCGACGCGGGCTGAGCCTCCTGGCCCGACGCGGGTTTCCGCCGCGCCCTCGCGTGAGGCGCCGATGGCGGCGAAGCCGGCTTCCCCCGCACTCCTGGCCGCGATTCCGGCCGCCAACGAGGACCAGGCGGCGCCGCCCTCCCCGTGCGTGGACACTGACTGGCGCAGCATGGCCGAGAGCCTCCCAGGCCTCGCGCGGCAACTGGCCATGCAGTGCGAACTGATTTCCCGCGTCGGCCCCCACCTGCGCCTGCGCCTGCCGGAACACCAGAAACACCTGGTGGGCAGCATCGGCGACAAGCTGCGCGAGGCCCTGGCGGAAAAACTGGGCGAAGTCGTGAAACTGGATTTCGAGCTGGCCGCGGAGACCGCCGCCTCCCCCGCCGCCGCCCGCGCCCGCGAGCAGGCGGCGCGCCAGGACGAGGCACTGGCCGCCTTGCGGGATGACCCTTTCGTGCAGACCCTGGTGCGCGAGTGCGACGCGATGTTGAACAATATCCGCCCGCTGGCCGACACGATCCGGCTGACCGGCACCCACCCATGAATACCCCGAAGGGCATGAACAAGGAAGCAAGATGATCAAAGGCGGAATCGGCAACCTGATGAAACAGGCCCAGCAGATGCAGGACAACATGCAGAAGCTGCAGGCCAAGATTGCGGAAATGGAAGTGGAAGGCGAATCCGGCGCCGGTCTGGTCAAGGTGGTCATGACCGGCAAGCACGACGTCAGGCGCATCAGCATCGACCCCTCCCTGCTCGCCGACGACAAGGACATGCTGGAAGACCTGGTGGCCGCCGCCGTCAACGACGCGGTGCGCAAGGTCGAGACCATGGTGCAGGACAAGATGTCCGCCGCCACCGCCGGCCTGCCCCTGCCGCCGGGCTTCAAGCTGCCGTTTTGAAGGGTAGCGGGTAGCTCGTAGTAAGTAGCTGGTAGCAAAAATATCCGCGCCATAGGCGCGCTGATTAAAGCTACCAGCTACGAGCTACCCTCTACCCGCTAGAAAAAATGCTCCCCGCCCCCCTCGGCGCCCTCATCGATGCCCTGCGCGCCCTGCCCGGGGTCGGGCCGAAGTCCGCCGCGCGCATGGCTTACCACCTGCTGCAGCGCGACCGCGCCGGCGCGGCGCGGCTGTCGCTGGCGCTGACCGGCGCGCTGGAACGGCTGCATCATTGCCAGCGCTGCAACAACTTCAGCGAGGCTCCGATCTGCGAGACCTGCGCCAGCCCGCGCCGCGATGCGCGCCTGCTGTGCGTGGTGGAAATGCCCGCCGACCTCAACCGGCTGGAAGAGACCCAGGCTTACAAAGGCCTGTATTTCGTGCTGATGGGCCGGCTGTCGCCGCTGGACGGCATCGGCCCGCGCGAGATCGGCCTGGAGCGCCTGATCGAGCGCGCCCGCGACGGCGTCACGGAAGAAGTCATCCTGGCCACCAATTTCACCGCCGAGGGCGAGGCCACCGCGCATTACGCCGGTGAACTGCTGAAAGCGCGCGGCCTCAGCGTGACCCGCATCGCGCGTGGCCTGCCGGCCGGCGGCGAACTCGAGCACGTCGACGGCATGACCATCGCCCAGGCCCTGCTCGACCGGCGCGCCGTGTGAGTCGCGACGACATGCCCGACGCCGCCACCGCCTCCCCCCTGGACCGCTTGCTGCTGGAGATGGAGGAGGGCGGCGACTTCCCCGCCCTGTCGCGCACCATCGGCGAGATCAACCGGGCCATCGGCGACGAGAACAGCCGCGCCAACATCCTCACCGACATCATCCTGCGCGACATCGCGCTGACCAAGAAACTGCTGCGCCTGGTCAACGCTGCCCATTACGGCGCCCAGCCCATCAGCACCATCAGCCGCGCCGTGGTCATCCTGGGTTTCGACGCGGTGCGCGACGCCGCGGTCACCCTGATGCTGTTCGAGCACCTGCAGAACCGCGCGCATGTGGATGAACTCAAGGGCGAGGCGGTGGACAGCTTCTTCCGCGGCATTCTCGGCCGCCGGCTCGCCGCCGCCGCCGGTGTGCGCGACGGCGAGGAGGCCTTCATCAGCGCCCTGTTCCGCGATCTCGGCCGGCTCATGGCTCGCTTCCACTTCTTCGAGCGTACCGAGCAGGTCCGCCGGCTGATGGCCGACGAACTGCTCGGCGAGGAAGCCGCCGCCCTGCGGGTGTTCGGCGTGGATTACGATCAGCTCGGCCTGGCCATCGCCCGGCGCTGGCATTTCCCGCCCGCCATCCTGCACGCCATGACCCCCCTGGACGAGGCCAGCGTGAAAGCCTCGGGTTCCGAAAGCGGGCGTCTGCGGGTCGTCGCCAATCTGGCGCGGGATCTGCACAAGAGCATGGCCGGCAAGCGTCCGGAGGAACAGGAACAGGCCGTCGAAGGACTCTATCTGCGCTACCGCGACGCCGCCCGCGTCAGCCGGGAAAGCCTGGTGGAACACGTGCGCAAGGCGGTGGAAAGCCTGCGCGAGGAAGCGTTGATCCCGAGCATGGACGTGAGCAAGAGCAGCACCCTGCCCCTGCTGCCGCGACAGGGTACCCCCGCCGCGGCCACGGCAGCCGCCTCGCCCGAGTCCCCGCCGGCGGCGCGCGAGGACGCCGCCGCCCAGGGCGACCCCACCGACGTCCTGGCCCTGGGCATGCAGGATCTGACCGCCCTGCTGCTGGGGCCCTACCATGTGGCCGACGTGTTCAAGACGGCCGTGGAAATCCTCTATCGCACCGAACTGTTCGACCACGTCCTCGCCTGCGTGCTGGACCGGCCCAGCCAGGCCCTGATCGGCCGCGTCGGCCTGGGACCCAACGCGCTGTCGATGCGCAACGCCTTCCGCATCCCCCTGGGCTTCGCGCCCGACGTCTTCCATGCCGCCACCGCGAAGGGCCAGGACATTCTGATTTCCGACACCACGGCGGATAATATCCGCACCCGCATCCCCGACTGGCACCAGCAAACCGTGTGTGCGCATTCCTTTCTTCTGTTGCCCATCATGGTCGAGGGCAAGCCCCTCGCCCTGTTCTATGCCGACCGCATCGACGCCCCCTTGCAGGTGTCGAATCAGGCCCTGGGCCTGATCAAAGCGCTGCGCAATCAGACCGCCCTGGCCCTGCGCCAGAAGCTTTGACCTCATAAACGACCATGGAACTGACCGCCCTCACCGCCCTCACTCCCCTCGACGGCCGCTACCGCCGCACCGGCGACAAGCTCGCGCCCTTTTTCAGCGAATTCGGCCTCATGCGCTACCGCGTGCGGGTAGAGATCGAGTGGCTGAAGGCACTGGCGGCCGAGCCGGCGATCGCCGAGGTGCCGCCGTTCTCAGCCGCCACCCTGGCCGAACTCGACGCCCTCGCGCGCGACTTCTCGCCGGCCGACGCCGAGGCGGTCAAGACCCACGAAAAAACCACCAACCACGACGTCAAGGCCATCGAGTATTTCCTCAAGGAACGGCTGGCCGGCAACCACCAGGTCGCGCGGGTGCATGAGTTCATCCACTTCGCCTGCACCTCCGAGGACATCAACAACCTGTCGCACGCCCTCATGCTGCGCGATGCCCGCGCGGAGGTCCTGCTGCCCGCCCTGCGCCGCGTCGAGGCACGCCTCACGGCGCTGGCTGGTGATCTGGCCGAACAACCCATGCTGGCGCGCACGCACGGCCAGCCTGCCTCGCCCACCACCCTGGGCAAGGAACTGGCCAACGTGGTGTTCCGCCTGCGCCGCGGCATCGACCGCTTCGCCGAGGTTGCCTGCCTGGGCAAGATCAACGGCGCGGTCGGCAATTACAACGCGCATCTCGCCGCCTACCCCGACTTCGACTGGGAGACCTTCGCCTGGCGCTTCGTGGAAAACCTCGGCCTCGACTTCAACCCCTACACCATCCAGATCGAGCCACACGACTACATGGCCGAGCTGTTCGACGCCTGCGCCCGCATCAACAGCGTGCTCATCGACCTGGATCGCGACGTCTGGGGCTACATCTCGCTGGGCTACTTCAAGCAGAAGCTGAAGGAGGGCGAGGTGGGCTCGTCGACCATGCCGCACAAGGTCAACCCCATCGACTTCGAGAATTCGGAAGGCAACCTGGGCCTGGCCAACGCGGTCCTGCGCCACCTTTCCGAGAAGCTGCCCATCTCGCGCTGGCAGCGCGACCTCACCGACTCCACCGTGCTGCGCAACATGGGCGTCGCTCTCGGCTACGCCCTGCTCGGCTACGAAAGCCTGCTGCGCGGCCTGGACAAGCTGGAAGCCAGTCCCGCCCGCCTGGCCGAGGACCTGGCGGCCAACTGGGAGGTGCTGGCCGAACCCATCCAGACCGTGATGCGCCGCTACGGCCTGGAGAAACCCTACGAGCAGTTGAAAAAACTGACGCGTGGTCAGGACGGCATCACCCAGGCCACCCTGGCCAAGTTCATCCTCGACCTCGCCATCCCCGCCGAAGCCAAGCAGCAACTGTTGGCTCTCACCCCGGCGAGCTACACCGGCAAGGCCGCAGAACTCGCCAAACGCATCGCCAGCGGCGGCCAGTAACCAGCTACGAGCTACAAACTACCCGCTACCAGCTACCCGCCATCCCATCCATGCCCCAATTCGCCTACGACGTCGACGCCAGCAATTTCGAGCAGGTCGTCTTCGAAAACTCCCGCCATACCCCGGTGGTCATGGATTTCTGGGCCGAATGGTGCGGTCCCTGCAAGGTCCTGAAACCCATCCTGGAAAAGCTGGCGGAGGAATACCAGGGCAGGTTCATCCTCGCCAAGATCAACGCCGACCACAACCAGGAGCTGGCCGCCCAGTTCGGCGTGCGCGGCATCCCCAGCATCAAGGCGGTGTACAACGGCGAAATGCTGGAGGAGTTCTCCGGCGCGATTCCCGAGGCCGAGGTACGCGCCTTCCTCGACCGCATCATTCCCTCGCCCGCCGAGGAACTGCGCGCCGCTGCCAACCGGGCGCGCGCCGCCGGCGACAGCGCCAAGGCCCTGCAATTGCTGGCAGAAGCCTCGAAGCTGGACGCCGGCAACGAGGAGGTGCGCCTGGATGCCGTCGACATCCTGCTGTCCATGGATCAGCTCGACGAAGCCAAGCGCCTGCTCGACAGCCTGTCGCCGGCGACCCGCATGGAGGACCGCGCGCAGCAGCTCATCGCCCGGCTGACGTTCGCCCTGGGCGGCCAGCAGGGCGGCGACGAGTCCGACTTGCGGCAGCGCATCGCCGCCGATCCCGCCGACATGGAACGCCGCATGCAGCTCGCCAACCTGCTGGTGGCCGCCGGCCGCCATGCCGAGGGCCTCGACGAACTGCTGGAGATCGTGCGCCGCGACCGCTACTGGAACGACGACGCCGCGCGCAAGACCATCCTGGCGGTATTCAACATGCTGGGCGGCCAGGGCGAACTGGTCGCCACCTATCGCCGCAAGCTGGCCAGCGCCCTCAACTGAGCGCCGGGGGGTACCCTGGGTGCCGGGTGAAAGCGGCGCGCTTGGCGCCGACATCCGCTCCGGCCTATGCTTGCCGCCGATCCGACCACGGGGGGAATACAAATGCCGCGCAGCACCCAACGCCAGGCCAAACTGCTCGAGCTCGCCGGTTTCCAGCCCTGCGGCAGCTTCGAGGACACCCTCTATCGCCTCGCCGGCTTGACCGGGGAAATGCTGGCGGCGCGGCGCGTCTCCCTGATGCTGCTGGACTCCGGCGAAGGCAAAAGCGCCCGGCTCAGGCTGGCCGCCCTCTACGGCGAACTGCCGGAGGCGGCCTGGCAGCAGGAACAGGCGCCGGGCGAGGGCATCGCCGGCCGGGTGCTGGCCTCGGGCGCCAGCGTCCGGGTCGGCCGCATCGACCGTTCCGTCTGGAAAGCCACCGCGCGCCGGCCGGCCGATGCCGGCGCCTTCATGGCCTGCCCCCTGGTGCTGGGCGGCAAGCCGGTGGGCGTGCTCAACATCAGCAACCCCGTCGAGCGCGCCACCTTCAGCGCCGCCGACCTGGCAACCGCGCAACTGGCCGCCCAGCTCATCGCCCGCTCCGTGCAGGTCGCCCGCCTGGAAAGCCTGCTCAATTCCCGCTTCGCCCAACTCGCCCTGGCCCGCTCGGGCCAGTCCGACGCCCTGGCGGTAACCGAACTGTCCGCGCACGAACCCGAGCGGGTGGCCAAGCTGCTGGCCAAGGGCTTCTATCGGGAGATGCGGCAGTGCGGCTTCACCCCCAACCAGATCATCCACGCGGCAGGGGAGATCATCTCCGAACTCACCGGCAGCCTGAACCGGCACAGCAAGCGGCTGGAACGGAAACGCTGAGCCGGTCAACCTGGGGAGGTCGCCGCGGCGGAGCAGGCGCGGTACTCGCCGGCCAGACGCACGTAGTTCTCGGCCAGCACGCCGAAGTGTTCCAGTTCGCCCGCGTCCAGCAAGCGCACCGCCCTGGCCGGCCGGCCGAAATACAGCCAGCCGGATTGCAGCACGCCGCCCTCCGGCACCAGGCTGCCCGCCCCCAGCAGCACGCGGGGTTCCAGCACGGCCCGGTCCATGACCAGGGAACCCATGCCGATCAGACACTCGTCGCCGATCGTGCAGCCGTGCAGGACCACAGCGTGGGCCACGCTGACGTCGCGGCCGACGAGCAGGGGCGCGCCATCGGGATTGCGCGCGCTGGGCCGGCTCACGTGCAGGATGCAGCCATCCTGGATGTTGCTGCGCGCGCCGATGCGGATGAAGTTGACGTCGCCACGGATGACCACGCCCGGCCACACCGACACCTCGTCGCCCAGCTCGACGTCGCCGATGACGGTGGCGGCGGGGTGGACATAGACATCGCGCCCCAGGTGGGGCAGGCGGTCGCGGTAGGATTCGATGGCCATGATCGGAAATCGCAATGGAATTGGCTGAAACTATGCCTTGAAAAGCGCGTCTTTGGTCCGATACTCGCCTTTCACTCCTTACCACTTACCACTCACCACTTACCACTCACCACTTACCAACCATGAACCCCCTGCTCGATTTCTCCGGCCTGCCCCGCTACAGCGAAGTCCAACCCGAACACGTCACCCCCGCCGTGGAGCAACTCCTGGCGGAGAACCGCGCCCTGGTCGAAACCCTGTGCCGCCCCGCCACCCCGCCCACCTGGGACGCCTTCGTGCAGCCCCTGGAAGACGCCAACGAGCGCCTGTCGCGGGCCTGGGGCCAGGTCTCGCACCTGCATTCGGTGCTGGACAGTCCGGAGCTGCGCGAGGCCTACAACGCCAACCTGCCAAAGATCACCCAGTACTACGCCGAACTGGGCCAGCACGAAGGGCTGTTCCGCAAGTACAAGGCGCTGGCCGCTTCCGATGCCCACGCGCATCTGACTCCGGCCCGGCGCAAGGTCGTCGATAACGAGTTGCGCGACTTCCGCCTGGGCGGCGCCGAGCTGCCGGAAGCCGACAAGCCGCGCTTCATGGCCATCCAGGAGGAGTTGTCCAAGCTCTCCGCCAAGTTCGAGGAGAACCTGCTCGACGCCACCAACGCCTGGAGCAGGTTCATCGAGGACGAAGCCGAACTCGCCGGCCTGCCCGACGACGCCAAGGCCATGTTCCGGGAAATGGCGGAAGCGGACGGCAAGACCGGCTGGAAGCTGAACCTGCAGGCTCCCTCCTTCCTGCCCGTCATGCAGTTCTGCGCGAACCGGGCGCTTCGGGAAGAGATGTACCGGGCCTACACCACCCGCGCCTCCGAGTTCGGGCCGGAGAACCTGGACAACACCGCCCTCATCGCCCGCATCCTGGAACTGCGCGGGGAGGCGGCGAAGCTGCTGGGTTTCGACTCCTACGCCCAGGTCTCCCTCGAACCGAAGATGGCGGACACGCCGGCGGAAGTGCTGGATTTCCTCGGCAGCCTGGCGGCCCGCGCCAAGCCCTACGCGGAACAGGACATGGCGGAACTGCGCGACTTCGCCGCCGCCGAACTGGACCTGCCCGACCTGCAGGCCTGGGACGTGGCCTATGCCAGCGAGAAGCTGCGCGAGGCCCGCTACGCCTTCTCGGAGAACGAGGTGAAGCAGTACTTCACCGAGCCCCGGACCCTGGCTGGCCTGTTCCGTGTCATCGAGACCCTGTACGGCCTCGATATCCGCGAGGACGCGGCGCCGGTCTGGCACGAGGACGTGAAGTTCTTCGCCATCCGGGACCGCGCGGGCCAATTGATCGGCCAGTTCTACCTCGACCTCTACGCGCGCGACACCAAGCGTGGCGGCGCCTGGATGGACGACGCCATCACCCGGCGCCGGAAGGGCGAGGGCATCCAGACCCCGGTCGCCTACCTGAACTGCAACTTCACCCGCCCCGTCGGCGGCAAACCGGCGCTGCTCACCCACGACGACGTCATCACCCTGTTCCACGAATTCGGCCACGGCCTGCACCATCTTCTAACCCGTGTGGAGGACCTGGGCGTGTCCGGCATCAACGGCGTGGAATGGGACGCGGTGGAACTGCCCTCCCAGTTCATGGAGAACTTCTGCTGGGAATGGGACGTGGTGAAGCACATGACCGGCCATGTCGACACCGGCGAACCCCTGCCGCGCGAACTGTTCGACAAGATGCTGGCCGCCAAGAACTTCCAGGCCGGCATGCAGACCGTGCGCCAGATCGAGTTCGCCCTGTTCGACATGCACCTGCACCACGACCTGCCGCCGGGCAGGACCGCGCTGGAACTGCTGCGCGACATCCGCGCACAGGTGGCGGTGGTGCATCCGCCCGAGTACAACCGCTTCCCCAACAACTTCTCGCACATCTTCGCCGGCGGCTACGCGGCCGGCTACTACAGCTACAAGTGGGCGGAAGTGCTGTCGGCCGACGCCTACAGCCTGTTCGAGGAGAACGGAGGGCTGAACCCCGACATCGGCCACCGCTTCTGGAGCGAAATCCTTGCCCAGGGCGGCGCGCGGCCGGCCATCGAGTCGTTCAAGGCGTTCCGGGGAAGGGAGCCCACCATCGACGCGCTGTTGCGGCATAACGGCATGGTGTGAGAGGGATCGCCGGAGTATGCGGCGCGCGAAGTTGCTTGACGGGGCGTCGATGTGACGAAGTAATCCGTGCCCTGCAGACAAATCCCTCTGTGACAGCCTCAAGCTTGGCTGTAGGCATGCCGATAAGCGCAACATCGGCAGGCTAGAATTCGCTCCTTCCCATACCTCCGGATTTCCCATATCCCATTCCCTAAAGCCCGACGCAATGAAGCTCACCGTCATCGGCACTGGTTACCTCGGCCTGGTAGTCCCTTCCGATACACCGGGGCGACGTGTTGCACCCTACGCCGACATCGAGGACCTCAGGCGCGATGTCGGCTTCGAGCCGAAGACCGAACTGGCCGACGGCATCGCCCGCTGGGTGGACTGGTACCGGCGCCATGGTGCCGGGCTCAATTAGGCCGGACACCCGCATGCCGTCGTTCTGTCTAGAATGAACACATCCCCCGGGAGATTGCTCATGCGCCACCGAATCCGCCTCGCCCTGCCCCTGCTGCTTCTGTTCGCTTCCGCCGCCGCGGCGTCCAGTGGTGTGTACAAATGGGTCGATCCCGGCGGCCGCACCCACTATTCCGACCAGCCGCCGCCTGGGGACACACGCGGCGCGCAGCAGATGCGCGGCAAGGGCAACGTGGTGGAGGTGGACAAGGAGTCCTATGCCGGCAAGCAGGCGCACGCGAAGAACCCGGTGGTGCTCTACGCTAACAACTGCGGCCCCTTCTGCGACCAGGCTCGCGAGCACCTCAAGCGGCGCGGTGTCGCCTACAGCCAGAAAGATCCCTCCACCGACCCGGAACAGGCCCTGGAACTGAAAAAGCTGGTCGGCGCCATGGAGGTACCAGTCATCGTGGTGGGCAAGTCTCACCTGAAGGGTTATGAGACCACCAGTTGGGACAGGCTGCTGGACGAGGCCGGCTACCCGAAGACGCCGCTGGTGCCGCCCAGGCCGGAACCCCCGGTCAAACCCTGATCCGGACAGGAACAGCGCACCCCATGCACCGCCTTGCAGGCTGGCTCGGACACGACAGCACCGACGCCAGGCAAACCCTGGAAACCATGCTGGCTCCCTGTAGCGTAACGCGCCCGTCGCACGCGCACGCGGAGCCGTCGCGCGGCCTCGCCGCCAACCTTCCCCTGGCCGTGGAGGGCGATCTTGCCGCCGTCATCACCGGCCGCCCCAGCTTCGCCAGCGCCGAACTGCGCGCCATGCCGGCGGCCGCGGCCCTGCTCGCGCTCTGGAAACAGCACGGCCGCGAAGCGCCCAAACACATTCATGGAAATTTCGCCCTCGCCGTTCTGGACCGCAAGAGTCACAGCGCCTTCCTGGCTCTGGATCGCATCGGCGCCGAAAAGTTGGCCTTCGCCCCCGCCCACAACGGCGTCGTCTTCGCCAGCCAGGCCGACATGGTCGCCGCCCACCCTGCAGTGGGGCGCGAGCTGGATCCGCAGGGCCTGTTCAATTACCTGTATTTCCATCAGGTTCCCGCCCCCGGCAGTATTTTCACGGGCGTCGAGAAACTCCTGCCCGCGCAATGGGCGTATTGGAGGAGTGGAGAGGTCAGCCGGGGATTCTACTGGGCGCTGAACTACCGGGATGAGCCACGGGATGACTTCGCCGCCCAGGCGGAGCAATTCCATCATCTGCTGCGCGATTGCGTGGCTCGCGCCAAGGGCGAGGACGAGGTCGCCGCCTTCCTTTCGGGCGGGACAGACAGTTCCACGGTAAGCGGCGTGCTGAAGGAACTGAGCGGCCAAGCCAGGACCTATTCAATCGGCTTCGACGCCAATGGCTTCGACGAGATGGAATACGCCCGCATCGCCGCCCGCCGCTTCGGCCTGGACATGCGCGAGTACTACTTGAAACCCGAGGATATCGTCAGCGCCATACCCATCATCGCCGGGCACTACGATGAACCCTTCGCCAACGACTCCGCGGTGCCCACCTATTTCTGCGCACATCTGGCAGCATCGGAGGGGCATCGGGTCATGCTCGCAGGCGATGGCGGCGACGAAATATTCGGGGGCAACGAGCGCTACGCCAAGCAGAAGGTGTTCGAGGCCTACCACCTCATCCCCGAACTCGCGCGCAAGGGCCTCGTCGAACCCCTGGCCAGGCTGCCCGGTCTGGCGGCTCTGCCGCCCGTGCGCAAGGCGCAAAGCTACATCCGCCAGGCCAACATCCCGCTGCCCGAGCGCATGGAGTCCTACAATTTCGTCTACAGGCAGCCCCTCACGGAGATGTTCGCGCCTGAATTCCTTGCGCGGGTGGATTCTCATGTGCCCAGCACCCTGTTGAAGGAGGTTTACGATCGGACGGACTCCGATTCCTTCATCAATCGCCTGCTGCATCTGGACCTCAAATTCACTCTGGCCGACAACGACCTGCGCAAGGTAACCGGCATGACCGAAGCCGCCGGCATCGAGGTCCGCTACCCCCTGCTGGACGACGCCCTGGTGGATTTCTCCGGCGAGGTACCACCGGACTGGAAGGTGAAGGGCCGCTACCTGCGCTGGTTCTTCAAGAAGGCCCTGGTGGGCTTCCTGCCGGACGAGATCATCAACAAGAGCAAGCATGGCTTCGGCCTGCCCTTCGGCGTTTGGGCCAGGGAATACGCACCCTTGCGCGAACGGGTCGAGGACCGCCTCTCCGACCTGAAGAAGCGCGGCATCCTGCAGCCCGCCTACATCGACCATGTGCGCAGCGAACACATGACGGGACATGCGACCTATTTCGGCAAGATGATCTGGGTCATGACCACACTGGAAGAGTGGCTGCAAGCCGAACGCTTGTGACGGTGGAACCGCACTGATGGCCTGGCTCCTGCTGGCACCCCCGCTCGTGTGGGCGGCCCTCATCCTGTTGTATCTGCGTCCCTTGCGCGCGGCCTGGCGCGAACCGACCCTGCGCCATCCGGTGCTCATCGTCGAGAGCGACGACTGGGGCCCTGGCCCCACTGCCCATGCCACAGCCCTGCGGAAGATCGCGGCCGGCCTCGAACGTCCCCGGGACAGCCACGGCCGCGCACCTGTCATGACCCTGGGCCTGACCCTTTCCTTGCCTGACAGCGCGGCCATCCATGCTGAATCTTCCGGAAGCGCGGCGGATACCCGACAGACCGCTCTGCCTTACCGCGCCCGACTGCTCGGCGCCCCCGAGCATGATGTCGGCGGTCTGCACGGCGTGGCTGGCGGAGCCGACTTCCAGATTGACGTCCGGGCGGGGAATGCCGAGCTGCTCGAAAAAGCTGTCGCTCATCGACGGGTCGTAGTGCTGGCCGGTGTGCACAAGCTTGGCGGAAATGGGCTTGGCGCGAAAAGCCGCCATGATGGGCGCGATCTTCATGAAATTGGGGCGCGCGCCCACCACGCAGACCACTTCTACGCTCATTCGGTTTCCCGGCCGGCAGTGACGGTGAAAAGCACCTTGCGTACCAGGGGAGCGAGGCGATTGAGGGAACGCTCCATGGCCAGCAGGCGTTCCTCCAGGTTTTCCGGCAGGACCGCGACGGCCTGCGTCGGCGGCACATGCGTTGCCGCCGCGGCCTCGGCCGGCTCGGGCCTGTGCGCGCGCGGCGCCTGGTGGTGGACTTCCTGCTGCAGGTCGCTGATGACTTCCTGAACGGCGGCGGAATCGAGGTGGGTGCGTTCCTCCAGATAGCCGAACAGCAGCAGGCGGTCGCACAGGGTGTTGATGCGCAGGGGCACGCCGCCGGAGAACTGGTGGATGATGTCGAATGCATCCTCGCTGAACGAGGGGTTGCCCTGCCAGCCCGCGGTATTCAGGCGGTGCACGATGTACTGGATGGTCTCGTTGCGGTCGAGCGGGCCCAGGTGGTAGGAGGCGATCACCCGCTGGCGCAGTTGCAGCATTTCCGGGCTCTGGATGGTGTCGCGGAATTCGGGCTGGCCGAGCAGGAAGCTTTGCAGCAGGGATTTGTCGCCCTCGTGGAAGTTCGAGAGCATGCGCAGCTCTTCGACGGCGCGGTGATTCAGGTTCTGCGCCTCGTCGACGATGAGCAGGGGGCGGCGGTTCTGCCGCACGGCGAGGCGCAGGTAATCCTCCAGGCTCTTGAGCAGGGCGGATTTGGTCAGGCCCTCCGCCTGCAGGCCGAAGGAGGCGGCGACGCTGCGCAGGGTGTCGTCGGCATCGAGTTGGGTGCTGACCAGTTGGCCGATCAGGTAGGTGCCGTTCTCCAACTTCTTCAGCAGACTCTTCACCAGCAGGGTCTTGCCGGCGCCGACGTCGCCGGTGATGACGATGAAGCCCTCGCCCAGCGAGAGCCCGTATTCCAGGTAGGCGAAGGCGCGCTTGTGACCCTTGCTGGCGAAGAAGAAGCGCGGATCCGGATTGAGCTGGAACGGCTTGTCCCTGAGGTGGTAATAGCTTTCGTACATCGTCAGAAACTCATGTTGAGACGCGCCGTCACGGCGTTCTCCTTGTAGCTGTCGCCGGGTTGGTCGGAATTGCGCTGCTGGTGGCGCAGATCGAGGACTGCGGAAGTCTTGGCGTCGAGACGGTGGGTCAGGGACAAGCCCAGATTCCACAGGTCGCTTTCATCGCCGCCGACGCTGGTTTCATCCCTGGACACGCCACCGGTCAGGGCATAGGTGATGCGCGGCGAGGCCCGCAGGTTCCAGGAGCCTTGCAGGCCGATGGTCTTATCTTCGGCGCCGCTCGATTGATAGTGGCGCTTGTTGTGGTAGGCGCTCAGCCGGAAAGTGCTACGGCGGTGTGTGTAGGACATTGCGCCGCTGAGGACTTTCGAGGTGTAGGTTTCATTCAGTTGGGATTGATTAACTAAATCAAGGCGCCTAGAAACACAGCCGGGCAGAGATACTGGGGAAGCCGAGTAGCTGATGACTCCTCCACAGTTGTTTTCATAGATGCTACCGACGTAGTTGAGGAACTGTTGCTGGGAATTGGTCAGGTCCTCCTGATAGTTCAGGGTCCAGTTGGACTGGCGGGTGCGGTGACTGAAAGCGAGGCCATAGGTCCGGCCGAAGGCGCGCTGGCTGGTGGATGCCTTGAACGAGGTGCGCGGGGTGGGACTCAGTGTCGCGCTGCCACTCAGGAAGTTGCCGTTGTTGGAATGGTTGACGTAGACATCGGCGGAGAAACGCCTGCCAGGTGTATAGAACACGCCGAGACCGTAGTACTTGTAATCCTCCTCGGTGGTGTTCACACCCGTGAAATCGTTCTTCTCGAGGCCCGCCTGGGCCAGCAGGCCGTATTTCCTGTTCAGGGCGTAGCGCGCGTTGACCGAGGCGCGGTCCGAGCCGGTGTCGTCGGCGCCGTTGTTGTGGGTATCCGACTTCTCGTAATTCGCGCTCCAGGTCAGCGGGTAGTACAGGTTTCCGCTCACCGCACCGAGGCGATAGCGGGTGGTGCGCGCATCGGCGGTTTGCGAGTCCGAGGAAATCACGTCGTCCATGGCCACGCGCGCTTCCACTGTGGCGAAGGAACCGAAACGGTGCTTGAGGTAAGGGCTGAGCGAATAGGCGCCGACCTGGGAGGTATTGTTGATGCCTGACACGCCCACGCCCCCGCCGATCCCGCCCACACCCCGGTCCCCGGCCCGTGCGCCTTCCTTCAACTGCTGGGAGATACGCGCGGTGGCGTCGAGATAGAACCAATCCTCCACCAGTTCGGCGCTCGCCCGGCCATCGAGGCCGTGGTAAATGTCGTTGCGGCCGGAATCACTCGCGGAGAAGACGCCGGACATGCGGTAATCCGCCTGTACCTTCACGCGGCCGCCCTCGCGCTTGACAGCAATCCCCGGCGTGATTTCTGTGATCCAGGATGACTTGGCCTGGCTGCCGCTCACCAGATCGGGGTTGTCGGAATATCCCATCCCAAGACTGATGCGAGGCGTGATATCCCAATCGCCCGCTACCGCCAAAGCGGGCCATAGCAGGAGGAGAACGAGAAGGGAGCTACTGCTTCTGCTGCTGTCCGTACTCGCCATAACTGCCGTAGCCATAACCGTACCCGTATCCATAGCCGTAGTAGTCAAGGCCGCCGCCACGCGACGGGGCCTTGTTGAGGACGATGCCCACGTGCTCGCAATCGGCGATATGCGCGAGAGCGTCCTTCACCGCCTCCTGCGGCGTGCGCGAGGCCTCGACGACGAAGACGATCTGCCCCATGTAGGACGCCAGCACCGTCGCCTCGCTGGTCGCCAGCAGCGGGGGGCAGTCGAAGATGATGATGCGGTCTGGGTAGCGGCTGGCGATGTCCTGCACGAAATCGCGCATCGCCGAACTCGCCAGCAACTCGGTGGCATGAGCGAAACTGCGGCCGGCGGGCAGGACCGTCAGCTTGGCGATGTCGGTCTTGATCAGCACGTCGGAGAGTTCCACTGCGGGATCACGCAGCACGTCCAGAAGGCCGAGATCGGCATCCAGCCCGAGATAGCGGGGAATCGAGGACTTGGCCACGTCGGCGTCGATCAGCAGCACCGTGTTTTCCAGCTCGGTGGCCATGCTGATGGCCAGGTTGATGGAGGTGAAGGACTTGCCTTCGCCAGGCAATGAACTGGTGACCATGATCAGATTGCCATTGCGTACCGGCGCATTGCCCCCATGGCCGAGGGCATTGGTGATGAGCGGGCGTTTGATGAGCCGATATTCCTCGGCGATCTTGCTGCGCCCCGCATCCGGGGTTAGGGCGCCCATCCTGTGCAATCGGGCGATGTCGACGGAGCCCCGCTGGCTGCCGATGACGGTGGCGGGACCCTCGTCCTCCTCGATGCTGTGGGTGGGGACCACCCTGGCCGGCTCGTCGGGCTTCGTGAAGGAGGCTTCGGCGCGCTCGATGGCGGCCTCGATCAGGCGACCGCTGTCGTCCCTGGACGCCGCCGGCCGGTTGGAAACGATGGCGGAAGGGGGAGGGGTTTCCTCCTGGCCCAGTTTACCCGCCGCGCGTTCGATGATGCTCATGTCCGCTCCTTTGCCTATGCCGCCGGGGAAAGCACGAGGTAGTAGATCAACTGGGCGATCAGGGCCAAGCCCAAGGCCAGGGCACCAGCGCCGAACAACAGGATGCCGCGGCGCGCCTTGCGACGGGACGCATCCGTCTCGATCATAGTCACCATGCCCAGCAGGGGCACGTTGGACAGATCGCGGAGTTGCCGCCGGCTGTCCACCGTCGGCCGCAACTGCGTCAACAGGAAGGCCAGGGCCAGACCGGCGCCGATGCCGCCCAGGGGCACGACGGAAACCAGCAGGGGACGATTCGGCCAGGCCGGTTTGTTGGGTACCCGTGGCGGGTCGACAACCCGGAAATCGACGATGTCGGTCTTGCTTTCCACCTCGCCGGACAAGCTCGCGGTTTCCCGCCGCGCCAGCATTTCGGAATATTTCTGCTTATAGATTTCGAGATCGCGGGTCAATTGGGTGTACTCGGACTCGATCTGCGGGATGCGGTCCACCGCTCGGTAGAGGTCGGCGCGCTTCCTCTCCATCTGCGCCACCCTGGCCTTGAGCGAAGCCAAGTTGGCGTCCGCCTCGGCGATGGCGATGGTCAACTGCTGGTAGATCGGGTTCTGCGCCTTCAGCGTACTCTGCGGCTGTTCCTTGAACTGGGCCTTGAAGGCCTCTTCCTCCTGCTTCTTCTGCTCCTGCAGTCGGGCGATCAACTGCTTGGTGCGGCCGATGTCCGGGTGCACATCGGTATAGCGCAGACGCAGATTATCCAACTGGCCCTGCAGGGCCGCGATGCGTCCGTCCAGAGCGGTGGTGGTCGCCGTGACCGGCGCCGGACCGGGTGCGGGACTGACCAGCACCTCTTCCTGATCTTCGAGTTGCTGTTGCAGTTGCTTCTTGCGGTTGGCTGCCTCGTCGAGTTCCAGCTTGGCCTGCTCCAGGGCGACGCTGATCTGGCTGAGCTTGGAGTAGAAGTCCCCACCCTGGCCAGGCATGGTGCCGACGTTACGGCGCTTGAACTCCTCGACTTCCTTCTCTTTTTCGAGCAGTCGGGCCTCGTAGGATTTGAGCTGGTCCTCGATGAACTTCTGGGTATTGGAAATATCCTTGCGCGCGCCACCCAGGCTGCTTTCCGTGAAGATGGTCAACAGCGCCTGCACCACCCGCCTGGCCAGATCCGGATTGGCGTGCTGGTAGGCGATGGTATAGAGGTTCTCGCGGTTGGTGCCTTGCAGGGAAATCGCCTTGGCCAGCTCGGTATACAGCTCTTCCTGCTGCTTGGGCGTCTTCGCGCGCAGATCGAGGTCGGTCATGCGCGCCACCTTTTCCAGATTGGGGCGGCTCGCCAGGGTGCGGGTGACCATGGCCACCTGCTGCTCGACGTTGGGCTGCACCGCCATGCCCGACATCAACGGGCGCAGCAGCGACTGGGTGTCGACGTAAACGCGGGCCTGGGCCTCGTAGCGGTTCTCCAGGGTATACACCCACACCCAGCCGACCACCGCGACCAGCCAGGCGATGACCAGCACCACCCAGCGCTTGCGCCATACCGCCAGGGCATACCCCATGACCTGATCAAAGGCTTCATTCATCCCGTTTGTCTCCTGACAGGAAAGGCAGCTTCACGCGGACGAATCAGAACCAGCTTTCGGGGATGAGCAGCACGTCGCCGGGCAGAATGTCGACGTTGGCGGAAATATCGCCTTCCTTCAGCAGGTCATCCAGGCGGACCGCGTACTGTTGCGGCTTGCCATCGACCACGCGGAGGATGCTGGCGCGGTTGCCGTCGGCGAAGTCTGTGACGCCACCCACCATGATCATGAGATCGACCAGGGACATGTGCTCGCGATAGCTGAGCGTCTGCGGTTTGGCGGCCTGGCCGAGCACGCGGATCTGCTGGTCGTAGGGCCCCACGCCGCCGGCGACGGTGACGGTGACCACGGGATCCTGAATGTAGCGGGCGAGGATCTTCTCGACTTCACGCGCCAGCTGGGTGGGCGTGCGGCCGCTGGCCTGCAGGTCCTCCACCAGGTTCATGGTGACCTTGCCGTCCGGGCGAATGGGGAAGGAACCGGAAACCTCGGGATTGCCCCACACGAAGACGTTGACTGAATCGCCGGGCCCGAGAATGTACAACCACTCCGATGGCGCGGTGGCCTTGGCCGGAACGGGCGTCGCCTTGACCGGGGCCGGGGGGTAAAGGGGATCACTGGCACAGGCGGTCAGGAAAGCCGCCAGCAGGACGGGCAAGAAATGGCGTTTCATTCGGGTTCTCCCACTACAGGTCGAAAAGCGCGTGGATTATGCCACAGGCGCTATGTCGGCATTTTTTGCTCGGAACTTGAATCGTCCTGACTTGCCGGGTTTGCGGCGAGGTGACCGCCGCATATTCCGCATCAGTCGAGCCAGCGCACCAGGTAATACAGGCGGAAGCCCTCCGAAGAGCGCGAGGGACCGCTGGCCACGGCGGCATAGTAGCCCTCGTGCGGTCGCGCGGTGGCGCGCGCCTCCGCCTCCGATGCACACAGTCGCACGCAACCTTCGGGATAACGCTTCCGGATGCGGCCATTCGGCGCATAGATGACGACATGGCCGGTGCCCACTAGTGGCGATTCGGTATCCGCGATCAGGCTGGATATGGACTCGGCCATCAGTTCAGCTTCTTTTCCGGCGCCATGAAATGCACGGCATGCGTGGCGAGCGGCTCGTCGGCATAGGTCGGCCTTTCGTTGCGGGAGAGCCCGAGCGCATCGGCCAATTCCGCCTCGCGCGCGGAAATTAGTCCCAGGCACATACGGATGTTCTCCACCGTCTCCGGGCTGAACGGGCTGGGCACGCCATCGCGCGGCGCCACATCGCGCACGATCGAGGTCAGCGTCTTGCGCATGGCGCGCAGGATCTGCTGTTCCTTGCTGAGTTCCGCTTCGCTGTTCATTGGGTCGTTGTTCATGGTCTTGATCCGTTCGATAGTGGCGGACATTGTCCCCACCCCGCTCCCGCGCGGCAACCTTCTTGTGTCCAGGGACAAACCTCGTTCTCGCTGTTGCAGATGCACTCGCAGTGCGTAGGACGCGACCGCCGGCGCACCCCGGCCGCGCGACGACCGGTCCCGCATTGGCCGCGTTAAAGTAAACTCGCGAAATACCGTTAAACATCATCATCCGATCATCGAAACCACCAGCATCATGCGCCTTCATTCCGCTCTCATCCCGCTGCTCGTGCTGGTCTTGACCGGCTGCGCCACCAATGGCGATCCTCGCGACCCGCTGGAAGCTATCAACAGACCCATCCACAGCTTCAATGAAGGCTTCGACCGCTATGTGATGAAACCCGTTGCCCAGGGCTATGCCTGGGCGCTGCCGGATTTCGCGCAGTCCGGGGTGCGAAACTTCTTCTCCAACCTGAACGACGCCACCGTCCTCGCCAACAACATCCTGCAACTGAAGCCGGAGCCAAGCGCGCGTGGTTTCCTTCGTCTCGCCTTCAACTCCACCTTCGGCATGTTCGGACTACTGGACGTGGCCAGCGAGATGGGCCTGAAGAAGAACAACGAGGATTTCGGACAGACCCTGGGCTACTGGGGTGTGAGCGCCGGCCCCTACCTGGTGCTGCCTTTCCGCGGCCCAAGCAATGTGCGCGACACCGCCGGCCTGGTGGCGGACATCGCCTATACGGACCTGGTCTACAATCATTCCAACCTGTCCACGCGCGACCCCGCCCTGGTTCTGCGCGTGGTCAGCCGGCGCGCCGACCTGCTGGATGCGAAGCGGGCACTGGATGTCGCCGCGCTGGACGGCTACGAATTCACTCGCGACCTCTACCTGGAGCGCCGCCGCAGCCTGGTGCACGACGGCAATCCGCCTCCCCTGGACGAATGAGCAAAGCCTTCGTGCGCGAGGAGGCGCCGGAGGAGGAAGACGAGGATGCCGGCCTCCCCGCCCTGCCGGCAGGGACCCGCAACTACATGACGCCGGCGGGCCATGCCCGCATGCAGGCGGAGCTGGCGCATCTGGTCCGGGTGGAACGGCCTGAAGTGGTCGGCGTGGTGGCCTGGGCGGCGAGCAACGGCGACCGCTCCGAGAACGGCGATTACCTGTACGGCAAGAAGCGCCTGCGCGAGATCGACCGCCGCATCCGCTTTCTCGGCAAGCGCCTGGAAAGCGCATTGGTAGTCGACCCGCGCGAGCGCACCGATACCGACGCCGTGTATTTCGGCGCCACGGTCACGGTCCTAGACGAATCAGGCGAGGAACTTCGCTACAGCATCGTCGGCATGGATGAGGCCGATCCCGGCCGGCAGCGCATCTCCTGGCTCTCGCCGCTGGCGCGCGCCCTGCTCAAGGCGCGCGTTGGCGACAGCGTGCGTTTTCAGGCGCCGGGCGGCGCGCGCGCCCTGGAGATCGTCGCCATCGATTACCTGCTCCTGGATTGACCGGATCCGCGCGGGAGTCCGTACGTGCCACACGAGCGCGGGCATCCGCTATGATGAACGCAATTCAACCCGAGGAACTCTACATGGCCTCCATTCGCATCCTGCTGGTTGACGATCACCCCCTATTGCGCCTCGGCGTGCGTCGCTCCCTGGAGAAAGAGGACGGCTTCGAGGTTGTCTCAGAATGTGCCGACCTGGCCACGGTCAAACAGTGGCTGAGCGGCGGCGGCAAAGCCGACGTGGTCATCCTCGACCGTAGCCTGCCGGACGGCGACGGCCTCGAGGTGGTCCCCTTGCTGAAGGCAGCGGGCATGAAGGTGATCGTACTGACGGTGGAGGACGCAGACGCCGAGATCCGCGCCGCGGTGGATGCCGGCGTGGACGGCTATCTGCTGAAGTCCTCCGATACCGAACAGATCACCCACGCCATCGGCATCGTCCTGCAGGACGCTGGCGCATTCCCTCCCCAGGTGGTGCAGAAACTCACGCGCTCCAGCGGCGAGGATCCCCTGGCCAAGCTCTCCGCGCGGGAACTGGAAATCGCAGAATTCGTCGCGCAGGGCCATAGCAACAAGGTGATAGGCGGCAAGCTCAACCTCTCCGACAACACGGTGCGCAACCACCTGGCCAACATCATGCAGAAGCTGAATTTCCACAATCGCGTGCAGGTGGCCACCCTGGTCCTGCAGCACCTGCGGAAATCCCGCCGCGCCTGATGCACGGCCGGCGGCGACCGCCATCGCCGGCGGGGCCGCCTGATAGAATGCGGCCTCCCAAGCTGCCCGTCCCCAACAATTGGATTACTCCCTGCTGTTCATAGCCCTCATCCTGGGCATCATCGAAGGTCTCACCGAGTTCCTGCCGGTGTCGTCCACCGGCCACCTGATCATTTTCGGCAGCCTGCTGGGCTACACCGACGAGCAAAGCAAGGTGTTCAAGATCGTCATCCAGCTCGCCGCCATCCTGGCGGTCTGCTGGGATTACCGCGCGCGCCTCGCGCGCGTCGCCGGCGGCCTGGGCAGCGACCCGGCGCAACGCCGTTTCGTCGGTCACCTGCTGATCGCCTTTCTGCCCGCCGCCGTGCTGGGCGTGCTGTTCCACAGCGCCATCAAGGCCTATCTGTTCACCCCTTTGACCGTGGCAGGTGCGCTCATCGTCGGCGGACTGGTCATCCTCTACATCGAGAAGCGCGCCTACCACCCGCGCATGCAGAGCGTCGACGAAATGGACTGGAAGGTGGCGCTGAAGGTGGGCTTCGCCCAGGCCGTGGCCATGTTCCCCGGCGTCTCCCGCGCCGGCGCCACCATCATGGGCGGCCTGATCTTCGGCCTGTCGCGCAAGGCGGCGACCGAGTTCTCGTTCTTCCTGGCCATCCCCACCATGCTCGCGGCGACGGTGTATGACCTCTACAAGAACTGGGCCCTGCTCGACCTGGGTGACCTGCCGGTGTTCGCCGTCGGCTTCGTCGCTTCCTTCGTTTCCGCCATGATCGCGGTGAAAGCCTTCCTCGGCTTCGTTTCCAACCATACCTTCATCGGCTTCGCCTGGTACCGCATCGTCTTCGGCCTGGTGGTGCTGCTGACCGCCTACGCCGGCTGGGTCGATTGGCCAACCTGAGCCGGCTTCAGGCCGGCACCGCCATGCCGGTCAGACGCCGGATTTCCGCCAGCAACTCCTCTTCCTGGTAGGGCTTGCCCAGATAGGCGTCGACGCCCAGTTCGAGGGCGTGCCGGCGGTGCTTCTCGGCCGTGCGCGAAGTGATCATGATGATGGGCAGGTCGCCGTACCGGGTATCGCCGCGCACGCTCCGCGCCACCTCGAAACCGTCCATGCGCGGCATCTCGATGTCCAGCAGCATGATGGCGGGCGATTCCTTTTCCAGCATTTCCAGGGCCTCCACGCCGTCGCGCGCGGTCGCCACGCGGAAGCCTTCGCGTGTCAGCAGGCGGCTGGTGATCTTGCGCACCGTCAGGGAGTCGTCCACCACCAGGACCAGAGAGCCTTCGCGCGCATCCTCCGCCTCTTCCTCCACGCTCAGACGCGGGGCGCGCTCGGCCAGCTGGAAGGGGTTGAGGATGAGGACCACGCGGCCGTCGCCCAGCACCGTGGCGCCGCTGATGCCGGCGATGCGCGCCAGTTGCGGGCCGATGTTCTTCACCACCGCCTCGAAGTTGCCTTCCATGGCGTCGACGCGCACGGCCACACGCTGTTCCCCCGCCTTCAGGAACAGGATGGTGCGGAAGCGGCCGTCGTCGGGCTGGGCCTTGCGTCCGACCAGTTCGGCCAGGGTGCGTAGCGGATAGATTTCGCCGGCGAATTCCATGCCGCCCGCCTCGTGCAGGGCATGCACCTGGTCGGCGCGCACCTCGCGCACCAGGGTGATGAGGTTGGCGTGCAGCGCGTAGGTCTGGCCGCCGGCGCGGGCCAGCACCACCTGGGTCATGGCCAGGGTGAGCGGCAGGCGGATGGTGAAGCGGCTGCCCCGCCCGGCTTCGGTCGCCAGACGCACGCGGCCGCCGATGCCGGCGATCTCGTTGCGCACCACATCCAGGCCGATGCCGCGCCCCGCCACTTCGGTGACCGATTCGGCGGTGGAGAAGCCCGAACGGAACAGGAACTGCTCCAGCCGTTCGGCCGTCATTTCCTCCTCCGGCGCTATCCAGCCGTGGGCGATGGCACGCGCACGCACGGCGGCGAAGTTGACGCCGGCACCGTCGTCAGCCAGCGCGAGGACGATTTCGTTGCCTTCCTGCGCGGCGCTCAGGCGAACTTCTCCGACCTCGTCCTTGCCCGCTTCCAGCCTCGCCTGCGGGCTTTCCAGGCCGTGCGCGACGGCATTGCGCACCAGGTGTTCCAACGGCGCGGCGATCTTGTCGAGCACGGCGCGATCGAGATCGGTCTGGCCGCCGTCCAGTTCCAGGCGGGCACGTTTGCCGGTCTCCCTGGCGGCCTGGCGAACCACCCGGTGCAGGCGTTCGGTGAGAGCGCTCAACGGCACCATGCGCAGGTGCATGAGCTCCTCCTGCAGCGTGCGCGACATGCGCGATTGCTGGATCAGGGCGCTGTCGGCCTCGTTGAGACCGGCCAGCAGGTTGTCCTGGGCGGTGGAAACGTCGTTGACGCTTTCCGCCATCAGGCGGGTGAGCTCCTGCAACCGCGAGAAGCGGTCGAACTCCAGGGGGTCGAACTGGCTTTCGTCGACCTGCGACAGGCGCGAACGCATCTGCGTCTCCGCCTGGATCTCCAGCTCGCGCAACTGGCCACGCAGACGTTCGACGTTGCTGGCGAGTTCCAGCGTGGTCAGCTTGTAGGCATTCAGCACGTTCTCGATGCGCGCGCGGGCGATGGCCACTTCCCCGGCCTCGTTCAACAGGGTATCCAGGATGTCGGCCTTCAGGCGCGCGCCACGCCGCGCGCGCGGCTCCTCGGCGACAGGCGCGCGCAGTGGCGGGGGCGGCGGCGTGATCGGCATCGCAGCGGCGGGGATCGGCGCGGCGATGCGGGACGCCTCCGGCTCGGCGGACGACGCGGGCATGGCCTGAATCGCGGGCACCGGTGCCTGGTCGGTGGCCGCTGACGGCTCGGCCGGCGGTGGTGGAGTTTCCATCACCGGCGTCTCCATCAGGCGCGGCGGGGCGACACTCGCGGCGGACTCGCCGCCCCTGAGTCGCTCGATAAGATCGGCGTGGCGGTCGTATTCCGCCTCGACTTCGTCAATGAAAGCCGGGCCGGCCGGCGCGCCCCCCAGACCGAGGATGCGCGTTTCCAGGGCATGTACCGCCTCCCCCAACACCATGGCGCCGGCCATGCGCGAGGAACCCTTGAGGGTATGCAGGGCGCGCTTGAGCTCGTCGCGCGGGGCGATGGCGGCGGGGTCGGCCCGCCATGCGCGCAGGGCTTCGCCGATACGCGGCATGAGCTCGTGCGCTTCCTCCAGGAAGACGGGCAGCAGTTGCTCATCCAGTTCGTCCACCGCGCGCGGCGGCGCGGGCATCTCGACGACGGCGGGAGGCACGCTCTCCTTCGTCGCGCCTGCTGCGGCGGCGTCCAGTTCGGCCAGAGCCTGCGCGATGCGGGGCTGCGCCTCGGGGAAGCGCCGTTCCAGGATGCCCGCGACACTCTCCCGCAACAGGCCGAGGATTTCTTCCAATAGGGCGTTCGCGTCCGCCGTCAGCGCGAGGGTCTTGTCCGGCCAGCGTCCGGCCCACAGTTCCACCGCGTGGGCGGCCTCGGCCAGGGGCGCGAAGCCGGTGGTCCGGGAAATGCCGGCCAGGGTATGGGCGGCTCGGATAAAGTTTTCCCAGGCCGCGGGCCGGTGTCCTTTCGCCATTTCCGCGAGGGCCTCGCGCAGGGCTTGCAGTCGCTGCGCCGCCTCGTCGGTGAAGATGTGGAACAACTCGGCCGGCAACTCATGCGGACCGACGGCCACCGTCTGATCCTGCCCTCCGTTCTCGCCCGGCGCCGCATCTTCCCCCCCCACTGGGCTGGCCGGCGTCCCGGGCATCGGCCTCCGGGGCGCCGGCCTCAGGCTTTGGGGGCGGCGGTTCCCCGCTATCGTCCTCGGCTCCGCGCAGGCGGCGGGCGGTGCGCGTCAGCGGGCCGGCCTCCACGTGCGCGCGGCCCTGCTCCTCGAGCTCGGTCACCCAAATCTGGAAGGCGTTGGCGGCTTCCTCCATGAAGCGCAGCATCTCCGGGTTTGGCGCCTTTTCGTCGCGCAGCCAGGCGTTCAGGGTCTGCTCCACTTCCCAGGCCACCTCGGCCAAATCATGCATGCCCACCATGCGGCCGCTGCCCTTGAGGGTGTGGAAGCCGCGGCGCACGAAGGTGAAGGCGTCGAAATCATAAGGGCTGACGTTGAGGCGCGCGGTCTGTACGGCGATGCCGCCGAGCACCTCGTTGGCCTCCTCGATGTAGGTGGCCAGCAATTCGCGGTCGATGGTCTCGGCCGACTCGGCGGCCAGGCGCACAGACTCGGCGCTCGGCGCCGGGGCGCTGGCGCCGGCGCCGCCCAGGCCCTCGACCGCCTGCATCACGGCTTCGGGGGCGGCCTCGCCGCCGAGCGCGCGCAGGGCCGCATCGGCCTGGCTGCGCAGGTCGGCGTCCCCGACCAGGTCGGCGTCGCGCGCAAGTTGCCCCAATTCGCTCTTCAGGGCTTCGCGGCCCTCGGCATCGGCGCCTGCCGCCGCCCACTCCTCGACGGACTCCTTGAGACGCTCGGTCTCGGCGCGGATCTGGCTTTCCACGGAAGCCTCGGCGGCCGGCCTGACCTCGGGCCGGGCCAGCAGGCCGGCCATGGCCCGGCTGTCGTCGCGGCCGTAGCGCAAGGCATCCATGTACATGCCCAGCGTGGACAGCGCCTCGGCCACCCAGTCGAGGTTCTCCGGCGCGATCTGCGCGTCCGCTTCGGTGAAATGCTGGATGCGCAGGATCGCCTCGTTGACCAGGTCGGCGGCCACGTCCAGCTGCAGGATGTTGAGGGCGCCGAGGATCTGCTTCATCAGGCCGGGCACCATGGGCAGGCCGCCGCGCTCGTTGGCGTCGCGGAAGAAGCGGTCGAGCAGTTCCTCGACGGCATTGAGGTTGGCCTGGATCTCGTGTGTGACCTGGGCCACCACCAGCTTCTCCTGGGCCTTGCGCGAGTACTCGTCGAGCAGGTCCACCTCGGGGATGCGCGAGCTATCGAAGGCGGGATCGATGGCCGCCTGCAGGCGCATGGTGAGGACCTCGGACTGCTTGTCGAATTCCTCGCCCAATGCCTTGAAATGCTCGGCGGCGTTGAGGGCCAGCAGCAGACCGGTGGCCATTTCCAATTGCAGGGCCTCGTTCTGCGTGGCGTCGGCGACGCCGGGCAGCCGCTTGGCGATAGCCTGGATCATGCGCGCGAGGCTTTGCATGGCGGCGTTGGGCAGGCGCACGGACGCCTCGAATACCGCCATCGCCGCATTCTGGAACGGCTCCAGGCTGTCGGTGCGACCCGAGCAGTAGCGCACCCAGTGGTCGCGGGCGATGCCGAGGTTCTCCTTGAGCTGTGCCAAGTGACTGAGCTGGTCGGAGAACGGCGCGGCGACTTCCGCCGGGAAGTAGTACTGCAACTGGAAATGTTCGCGCGTCTGCGCCGCGCGCCCTTGCGTGCTGTCGTCCTGCGCCACGTAATAGAGCACGTCGCGGAACAGTCGCTCGGCCAGTTGCCTGGAACCCTCCATGAGACGCCGCATCTGCAAGTCGACGCGGCCGCATACGCGCTTGAGCCAAACGTCCGCGGGGATGCGCTGCTGGCGCAGCACCTCCATGAGGCCGCCGACGCTCCACCAGAAGGTGTACTGGGCGAGTCCCGGCGCCAGCCGCTCCACCTGCTGCACCGCCTGTTCCATCTGCATCAGGCCGGCGGCGGCGTTCTTGTTTTGCAGGAACAGCAGCAAGCCGCGCTGGTACTGGCTGCGCGCCGTGTGTACGGCGCGCGCCAGGGCCGCCTCGTCGAGGGCCGTCTCCGGCTCGGCCCTGGCCACGCGCTGCCCGGTGTCGGGGTAGAACAACTCGCTCGGCGCCGGCGGTTCGGCGCCGCGCCGCGCCACCACCTCCTGAAAGATGGGGGTGAGCTTGAGTTCGGCGTGCGGCGCACCGGCCATGAGTCCATCAAGATAACTTTTCAGGGCGGCGATGGCGCGCAGCACGGTATCCGCAGTTTCAGGATGGCGCTTGTCGGCGTGTTCGCCCATGTCCGCCAGCAGACGCTCGGTCTCCGAGGTGAGCTGCGACACGCCCTGCAGGTCGACGATCTGCAGGGCGCCATAGACCTGGTGCAGATGCGCGGCGGCGGCCTTCAGGGGGGTCAGATCCTCGCCGTTCCAGGCGGTGAGCGCTGCCGTAGCCGCGTCCAGGGCGTTATCGAGTTCCCCCTTGATCCAGGTGAGCGGCCCCAGGTCGAATTCAAATTCCACACTCATGGCATGCCTTCCTTTAGCGTGAAAGTCGCCCCGGCGACTCTCGAATCTCCCCTCTCCCGCGGGCGGGAGAGGGGCTGGGGGTGAGGGAAACGGTCATGGCTCTCATGCTTGGGGGCGTCTTACAAAGCCATGTCCGTTAGGGTCACAGCTTGAAGCCGGAGACGGACACCTTCAGTTCGCTGGACAGCTCCGCCAGCTGGCCGATGGAATCCGCGCTGCGGCGCGCGCCATCGGAGGACTGCTCGGTCACCGCGAGAATCCGCCGCATGTTGCCGGCGATGCGCTCCGCAGTTTCGACCTGGGCGCGGGTGGTATCGGAAATGCTCTGGATGAGGCCCGCCAGCTCGTCGGAAACCGTCTCGATCTCGGCCAGCGACTGGCCCGCCGCGTCGGAACGCGCAGCGCCCTGCACCACGCCCTGGGTGGACCCCTCCATGGCGTTGACCGCGTCCTGGGTGTCGCTCTGGATGGTCTTGACGATGGCGCCGATGCGCCGCGTCGCCTGGGCGGAACGTTCCGCCAGGCGCTGCACCTCCTCCGCCACCACGCTGAAGCCGCGCCCGGCCTCGCCCGCCGCGGCGGCCTGGATGGCGGCATTGAGCGCCAGCACGTTGGTCTGGTCGGTGATGTCGGCGATCAAATCGACGATCTCGCCGATTTCCTGTGAGGATTCGCCCAGCCGCTTGATGCGTTTGGAGGTTTCCTGGATCTGGTCGCGGATGGCGTTCATGCCGACGATGGCCTGGCGCACCGAGTCGCCGCCCTTGCGCGCGGTATCCAGCGACTGCTCGGCGACGCGGGCCGAATCGGCGGCATTGCGCGACACCTGCGCGATGGAATCCGACATCTGGTTGACCGCCGCGGTGGTTTCCGCGATCTCCGCGGCCTGCCGCTCAGCGGCGGCAAGCAGTTCGTCGGAACTGGCGCGCGCCTCGCCGGCGGCCTGACTGACATGATCGGCGGCACCGTTGATGCCCTGCACCAGCATACGCAATTCCTCGATGGCGTAATTCACCGAGTCGGCGATGGCGCCCGTGATGTCCTCGGTCACCGTCGCCTGCACGGTCAGGTCGCCTTCCGCCAGGTCACCCATTTCATTCAGCAAACGCAGGATGGCATCCTGGTTGCGCTGGTTTTCCTGGGCCGCTTCGTCGGCACGCCGGCGCGCCTCGCCGACGCTGATCACGCCCAGAGCCAGCAGGGCTGCCAGGGCGACAACGGCGAAGAAGATGGCGAAGACCAGGGTGAATCCGGTGCCGATGCCTTGGTAGCCCTGGGTCAGCTGGCGGGTCTCGGTCAACAGTTGTTCCGATTCGTCGAAAATCTCGCGTGCCGCGCGTTTCGCCTCGACCAGTTGCGGCATGTTCTTGAGGATGTGGCTGGCCCGCTGCTCGAAGCGGGCGAAGACGTCGCGCAGCTCTTCCAGCTTCTCGCGCGCGCTGGCGTCGCCCACCGCCGCCACGCCGAGGGCCGCGCTGCCCTTCAGCAGTCCGTCGAGGGACTCGCGGAAGGTGAGCAGATCCTGGCCGAGCTGGTACGCGGTCTCCGGGTTGATCTGGTCGGAGGACAACAACGCATTGGCGTTCTTCGCCATGCGCTGGGTCCACAGGGCCTGCTGGTTGGCCAGGGCCAGCTGTTTCCTGGCATCGCCCGGCATGAGGACGATGATCTGTTCGGTCAGGTCGAGCAGTTCGGCGTTGCGCTGGTTGATCTCGGCCAGGCCCTGCGCCAATTCCACCAGCACGTTTTGCTGGTCGATCAGATGCTGGATGTCCTTGCGCGACACCTCCCAGCGCTGTTTGAGTTCCGTCAGGCCGGACTGCATGAAGCGCGGCGAGGCGGGTACGCCGAGACCACCGTCGATGAGGGCATTCAGTCCTTCGGCGAAGTCGCGGCGGCTTTCCTCCAGTTGCGTGAACGCGGCCTTGTTGCCCAACACCGCCTGCTGCGCCGACTTGGTGTAGCGCTGCGACAGCATCTGCAGGCGGGTGGAGATTTCGACATAGCCCGCCCGGTTGCCGACCTGGACGGTGTTCCAAACGCTGAGCACGATGGCCAGGGCCAGCGATGCCAGCAATATCAGCAGCACCGCGGGTTGCCGCTGTTCCGCGGGAAACCGGTTGAGGATCGGCAGCCGCCCCGGGTCCACCGCCACCCAGCGCGCCATGACCCGGCCCACCCACGGACTGATGCGGTCCGCGAACTTCGTGAATCCCCTGCCCAACACCATTCCCGCCTTACTCGACGCCATTGCGCTGTCCTCTCCGATTGCTCCCGCGTCTGGCTCCCGTGCGTACCGGCATCACAGCCCGGCTTCCAGGATTTCCGGCGCCCGTAGCAGGCGTTCCACGCTGATTTCCGTCCACAACTGCCCCTCCCAGTCATGCCATCGTGCCTGCTGCCACGGCGCCGCATCCACCGCGGCGGGTTCCGGCACCAAATCCGCCACGCCGCGCAGGCCGAGAGCCCGCTCCACACGCAGGGCGACATTCAGGCCGAAACGCGGATGCGCCAAGAGCAGGCGTGCCTCGCCCGGCGGCAAGGGTTCCGCCAGGCCGAGATAGGCGGCCAGATCGACGCAACCATACAGCGTGCCACGCACGCTGGTCACCCCGGCGAACCAGGGCTTGGCCCAGGGGGCTTCGGTCAAGGCGGCCAGGGTCACCACTTCATTGACCTGGTCGAGATCGACCAGCCAATGTTGCCCGCCAGCGGTGAAGCCCAGCTTGCTGGACGCACCCTCGGTCGCCTCCGCCGCCTTGAGCTTATCCGCCAGGCGGGTCTGGAATTCGCGCAGACTTTCCTTGGCTTCCATCAGCCCAGGGCCTTGATCTTGGCCAACAACTCCTGCGCCACCACCGGCTTCACCAGATATTCCACCGCTCCCTGGCGCATACCCCAGACCCGGTCGGTTTCCTGGCCCTTGGTGGTGCATAGGATCACCGGAATGGCCTGGGTCTCCGGATTGCGCGACAACTGGCGGGTGGCCTGGAACCCATTGAGCCCAGGCATGACCACATCCATGAGGATGAGGTCGGGTTTATCGGTCTTCGCCACGGCGATGCCAAGCTCACCGCTGTCCGCGGTCAGCACGTCGTAGCCCTGCTTGCGCAGAAGATCGGTGAGAAAGAAGCGCTCGGTGGGGGAATCATCGACGATCAGCACCTTCTTGACGGTCATGGCGTGGCTCCCCGGCTTCAGGCTGCCCTCGGCCGGTGGCGGCGCACCGCCTCCAGCAGGGAGTCCTTGGTAAAAGGCTTGGTCAGGTACTCGTTGGAGCCCACCAGGCGACCGCGCGCGCGATCGAACAGGCCGTCCTTGCTGGACAGCATGATGACCGGCGTTTCCCGCAGGCGAACGTTCTTCTTGATCAGGGCACAGGTCTGGTAGCCGTCCAGGCGCGGCATCATGATGTCCACGAAGATCACCTGGGGCTGATGGTCGGCGATCTTCGCCAGGGCATCGAAGCCGTCCTCCGCGAGGATCACCTCGCATCCCGCCTGCAGCAGGAAAATCTCGGCGCTGCGGCGTATGGTGTTGCTGTCGTCGATCACCATCACCTTGGTGCCGGCCATGTCGTTGGGGTTGTCCACGCTCCCTCCTGGAGGTTGTATCAGGATCCGCGCCGCACCGGCTGGCCGGCGGCCTTCCAGGCCGGCAGTCCCGTGCGGAACCAGTGGATTTTCGTATATCCCCGTTTCAGCAGATAGCGGGCGGCCTTGTAGCTGTACCAGCACTCGGCGCCATTGCATTGCACGATGAGGGGGGCGTTCTTGTCCTTGGGCAGCTTGCCCAGGTCGAAACTGTCGACCGAATCGTCGTATTCGACCTCCTTCGGACTGTTCATCACGTAGGTCACGTTCACCGCGCCGGGGATATGGCCTTCGCGGAAATGCGCGTGCGGCCGCACGTCGATCAGAGGCACGCCCAGATCCAACATACTCTTCACCTGCTCGGCGCTGGGAATACTGACTCCCGCGAGCACTTCCGGCGTATAGAAACCGCGCGTGGAAACGAACTCGAAGTCGTGCCGGTCGGCGGGATCGAAGCCGCCCACGCGGGCCCGCTTGAGGCGGGATTCCAGATTCGCGTCGATGCGCGTGAAGGCGGAGCGGATGCGGTCGCGCAGGTCGGGGGAAAGCTTGTCGCTCACCACCACGCCGGCCTGCGGCACGCTGGCCAGGGTCTTCACCGCTGTCGCGCCGGGGTTGCGGCCGATCCAATCGCGCGCCACGTCGGACTTCAGGGCGGCCAGTTCGGCCTGGCCGATTTCCAGGGCATAGAGCACCGCACCGTACTGGTTCACATAATTGACCTGACGGAAGAAGCGCGTGGGCGAATGGCCGAGCGCATTCATCTCGCCACGCACCATGTAGCTCACCAGGGACTCCTGATGCGGCAGCACGATGCGCTTGCCACGCGCGTCATCCAGGCTGCGGATGCGGGAATTGGCGCCGGCGACCAGTACCACCTGGGCCTCCTGCTCGGTCTTCGCCACGGGCGTATAACCGCTACGCATGGCCAGTCCCACCAACTGGGCCGGGGCCAACAGCATGGCGTAACTGCCGGTGCGGATGTGCTCGCCGACGCGTTCCGCGTTCTGGGTCATGATCAACTTGACCGGCTGCTTCAGTTCGCCGCCGAGGAAGTTGGCGAGATCGCCCAGGACCGCGCGGGTAGTGGCATGGTCACGCTCCTGGTCATAGTCCAGGGTGACGTTGAGCACCAAAGCCGGGCTGGCGTGCGCGGCCCAGGCCAGGATCGACAGGCACAGGGCAGAGAGCCATCGCATATTCATCCTCCTTGCCATTCCTTTCCGCATTCGCGGGGATACGCGGTGTTATCGGCGCAAACGGTGGAATCTGTAATCAGTTTCCCGTCTGGCTGACTCCCAGCCTCTCGAAATCCTCCTTGCGCGCGCCGCACTCGGGACAGGTCCAATTCACGGGTACGTCTTCCCAGCGGGTGCCGGGCGCGATGCCCTCGTCCGGTATTCCCTTGGCCTCGTCGTAGACGAAACCGCAGACCACGCACATCCAAGTCTTGTATTCCATGCAACGATCGGGGGCAAGCTGCTTGTGTAATAGAATCGCATTCTGCCAACCCCGCCCCGCCCCGCCAAGGGTCCCCCATGCCTCTGCCGTCCCTTCCCGCCGTGCTCGTCTTCGCCGGCACCGATCCCACCGGCGGCGCCGGCCTGCAGGCGGACGTGCTCACCCTGTCCAGCCTGGGCTGCCATGCCTTGTCCGTGGTCACCGCCGTCACCGTGCAGGATACCGTGGGCGTGGATGACTACCTGCCCATCGATCCCGAATGGATCGCCGACCAGGCCCGCGGCGTCCTCGAAGACATGCCGGTGGCCGCCATCAAGATCGGCATGCTCGGCAGTGTCGAGGCCGTGGCCGCCATCGCCGAGGTGGTCTCCGACTACCCGGACATCCCCCTGGTGCTGGACCCGGTGCTCACCTCCGGCCGCGGCGACCCCCTGGCCAACGAGGAACTGCTCGAAGCCGTGCGCGATCTGCTGCTGCCGCAAACCACGCTGCTCACCCCCAACAGCATCGAGGCGCGGCGGCTGGCGGAAGACGTCGACGAGGACAACGACGATCCCGATCTGGACGAATGCGCCCGCCGGCTCATGGATCTCGGCTGCGAATATGTCCTCATCACGGGCGCCCACGAACAGGGTGCCCAGGTCAGCAACGCCCTCTACAACACCCGCGGCGTCGTGCATCGCCTGCACTGGGACCGCCTGCCCGGCTCCTACCACGGCTCCGGCTGCACCCTGGCCTCGGCCGTCGCCGCCCTGCTGGCGCAGGGCCAGGACATCGCCGACGCGGTCAAGGAAGCCCAGGAATATACCTACCAGACCCTGAAGAACGCCTACCGGCCCGGCATGGGGCAATACATCCCGGACCGGCTGTACTGGGTGCGCGGGGACGATGAAGAGTAAAGCGGGCCTGTACGCGATCACCCCGGACTGGTCCGACAGCCGCCGGCTGCTGGAAACCAGCGAAGCCATCCTGGCGGCCGGCTGCCGCTGGCTCCAGTACCGCAACAAGGCCACCACCGACTGCCACCGCCAGGAACAGGCCGTGGCCCTGCGCGGTCTCACCCGCAAATTCGGCGCCCGCCTCATCGTCAATGACGATCTGGATCTGGCCCTGTTCTGCGAGGCCGACGGCGTCCACCTGGGGGAGGCCGACGGAGGCCTGGCCCAGGCCCGCGCCCGCCTGGACCACGCCGGACCCGGTAGAATCCTGGGCGCCTCCTGCTACCAGAGCCTGGACCTGGCGGAAGCGGCGGCGAAGGCCGGCGCCGACTACATCGCCTTCGGCAGCTTCTTCGCCTCGCCCACCAAGCCACGGGCGTTGCGGGCCGATCCGGCGCTGCTGGCGGCGGGCAAGGCAAAGGCCGGCCTGCCGGTGTGCGCCATCGGCGGCATCACCCCGGCCAACGCCGGCCAACTGGTGGCCGCCGGGGCCGACCTGCTGGCGGTGATCAGCGCCCTGTTCGAGGCCGCCGACCCCTACGAGACCACCCGACAATTCCTGACACTCATCGAGGAAACCCCATGAGCTCCCGCAACGACCAACTGTTCGAACAATCCCAGAAAGTCATCCCCGGCGGCGTCAACTCGCCGGTGCGCGCCTTCCGCTCGGTGGGCGGCACGCCGCGCTTCTTCACCAAAGGGCTTGGAGCACGGGTGTGGGACGCGGACGGCAAGGCCTACCTCGACTACGTCGGTTCCTGGGGGCCGCTGATCCTCGGCCATGCCGACCCGGACGTGGTGAAGGCGGTACAGGACACCGCCGCCCTCGGCCTCTCCTTCGGCGCCCCCACCGAGATGGAGCTGGTCATGGCGGAGAAACTGGCCGCGCTGCTGCCCAGCATGGAAAAGCTGCGCCTGGTCTCCTCCGGCACCGAAGCCACCATGAGCGCCATCCGCCTGGCCCGGGGCCACACCGGCCGCGACCTGCTCATCAAGTTCGAGGGCTGCTACCACGGCCACGCCGACAGCCTGCTGGTGAAGGCCGGCTCCGGCCTGCTCACCTTCGGCGCCCCCAGTTCCGCCGGCGTGCCCGCCGACACCTCCCGCCACACCCTGGTGCTGGACTACAACGACATCGACCAGGTGAACCGGGTCTTCGCCGAAAAGGGCAACGAGATCGCCTGCGTCATCGTCGAAGCCGTGGCCGGCAACATGAACCTCATCAAGCCCAAGGCCGGCTTCCTCGAAGCCCTGCGGGAGAACTGCACGAAGCATGGTGCCGTGCTCATCTTCGACGAGGTCATGACCGGCTTCCGGGTGGGCGCCGGCTGCGTCCAGGGCCTCTACGGCATCCAGCCCGACCTCACCACCCTGGGCAAGGTCATCGGCGGCGGCCTGCCCGTGGGCGCCTTCGGCGGCCGCGCCGACATCATGGACAAGCTCGCCCCCCTGGGCCCGGTCTACCAGGCCGGCACCCTTTCCGGCAACCCGGTGGCCGTGGCGGCGGGCCTGAAGACCCTGGAGAAGATCTCCGTTCCGGGCTTCTTCGAGGCCCTCACCGCCAAGACCCGCCGACTGGTGGACGGCCTGTCCGCCGCCGCCCGGGACGCCGGCGTCCTCTTCTCCGCCGACAGCGTGGGCGGCATGTTCGGCGTCTACTTCCGCGCCACCCCGCCCACCTCCTACGCCGAGGTCATGCAAAGCGACAAGGACGCCTTCAACCGCTTCTTCCACCTGATGCTGCTGGAAGGCGTCTATCTCGCCCCCTCCGCCTTCGAGGCCGGCTTCGTTTCCGCCGCCCACTCGGACGCCGACATCGATGCCACCATTGCCGCCGCCGCCCGCTGCTTCGAGAAACTGGCCGGCTGATGGGCCAGCCCACTCTCTCCTGGAAACCCACTCCCCCATTTCCTAATGGGGGGCCGGGGGGGATTTAGCGCGTCCCTAAACCCCAAGCCGGCCGAACCACCCCAGTCCCCATGACCGAAGACCTCTCCCCCGAGGACCGCTTCCGCCTGGAAGTCCTGCTGGCCCAGGAACTGAAGGCGGTGCGCATCGACGAGTCCAACCTGGTCCTCCACGCCCTCACCAGCCAGGGCGAGGCCAGCATCCCCCTGGCCCCCAACTGCCGGGCGGACAAATACCTGCGCCACATCCGGGAACTGCTGTCCGGCCACGCCCTGGGCTCCCCCGGCGGCTACCCGGTCTATCTCTCGCGCTGGACCCGGCATGGCCAGATGGAAGGCATCAACCTGGGCAAGCTGCTGCTCACCGGCGAACCCGAGGCGGTGGTGGCGGTGGTGTATTCCCCCGCCCTCACCGACGAACTGGCCCGCCACGCCTGGTGGACCCAGCCCACCATCGAGAACGCCCGCCTCATGCTGCGCCGGGAGGCGGTGGCACGAGGGGAAATGGGCAAGGTGCTGGCCGACTTCCTGGTGGAACACCTGCCCTTCTTACAGGACGACCACCTCGCCATCATGGACACGGTGGCGGTGCTGCTGCACTCCGGCGTGCTCTCGCGCGAACAAATGGAAGCCACCTGGAAGCGGGGCAAGCGCAGCAACAGCCATTACGTGGCTTTCCTGGAAATGGCGGCGGGCAGTCTGCCCATGGCCAGACCGGATCACGCGGAACTGCCCGCCGTCCGCGCTGCCCTGGCCGAGCAGATCGCCGCCGGCCAGCCTGTCGCCCTGGCCCTGGAGCGCGCCCTGTCGGGCCAGGGCCAGACATTCCTGGCCGCCGCCGTGGAAATTTTGGAAAGGCCGGAGACGCAGGAAGTGGTCACCCGCACCCTGAATGCCATTGGCCGCTATTTCAGCGGACCCGAAGCCTGGCCCGAGGGGATCGATCCGCCGGCCTGCCAGGGCTTCGCCCCCCTGCTCGAGGCGACGGTTCGTCTGGCCGGCGTCCGCGAGGATTCGGTGAAGCCGATCTTCGCCCGCTCGACCGCCATCGGTTCGCTCATGCGCCGCAAGATCGAGCCGGTGGTAGCGCCGATCATGGCCGACATGCGGGCACTTACCGCCGCGAGGAAAACCGCCGCCAGCTGACCGCCCGGCGGGCGCCGTAGCCGCACCTGTATCAGGCTCAGACCGGCTCGGCCTTGGGCTTCTTTTTGAAGCGGCGGGAGGATCGCCTGCCCGTGGAAGGCGCCCCGGGCGGCTTGCCCGGACCTGCCGACATGGGCCCTTTCTCACGTGGCGCCGGATGCGGCGCGTCGTCCCGGTTGCCGGGAGCGAGGGTGATTTCGAGCTCGACGATTTCGTCCCACTGCGCCTCGGTGCGCTGGCTGTCCGGTATGGACAGCAAGGCCTTCAGGCGCTGCCGTGGAGAGGGATGATCTGGCGTGTTCATGTCGGCATTATCCGCGCAATCCCCACCCCAGGCCTAGCCCGGCCGCACCCGCATTCCACACGAGAAGCTCATTTGGGCGCCTCGGCCGGCTTCATGAACATCTGCATGAAGGTCGCCGGATCCAGGGGCGGGGCCGTCGGCGCGGCCACTTCCGCCGCGGGAGGCAGCGGAGCCGCGACTTGCGCGGGCGCTTTGGCGGCCGGCTGGGGAGACGCCGCCGGCGGCAGCATCGGCCAGAACGGCAGCGTTCCCGAGGTCGCCGGCTGCGACGCGGCAGGCGCCAGAGTTACCGGCTGCGCCGGGGTGGGCTGCGGCGCCAAGGGCAGGAAAGGCAACAAGTTCGGCGGGGCGGATTGAGGCGCCGCGGGCTGCGCCGGGGCGGGTGCGGCCTGAGGCGTAGCCGGCAGGAAAGGCAGGAAAGCGGGCGCGGCGGACTGGGGCGCAGCCGACCGGGCCGGGGCCGGCGCGGCCTGGGGTGGTATCGCCGTCGGCAAGGGGAACAATCCTGGCTGAGCAGCCGGGGGCGCCACTTGCTGCGTGGCCCAGGGTGTGGACTGCTGCGCGGGCGCGGGCGCGGCCATTCCAGGCGGCCAATAGGACGGAGCCTGCTGCTGCGGCATCGGCATGAAGCCGGCCAAACCGCCCTGTTGCTGAGGCTGCGGCATGAGGCCCGCAAAACCACCCTGCTGCTGCGGCATGGCGAACGGCAGGGAAGGCACCGTCGGCACCGAGGGCGAAAACGCGGGAGCCGCGAAGGGGTTGGGCAGGCTGCGCTGAATGTAGGGATTGCCTGCAAACGGGCCGCCGGCATAAGGATTGGCCATTTGGTTGTAGTGCTGGTGCGACATCATGTTCGGCGTCAACTGCATGGCCGGATACATGGGGCCGCCCAGCAAACCGCCAGCCAGGGGCGACGCCATGCCCAGCCCCAGGGGAGCGGCCATGCCCAGCGGATTGCCCATGCCCAGCGGATTGCCCAGACCCAGCGGGTTGCCCATGCCGAACGGGCTGGCGCCATATCCACCATACCCACCATATCCGAACGGGCTTCCCCCCAGCAGACCGGGAGCCAAGGGATTGACGCCGGCATAAGGGCTCAGGCCCGGAATGGGATACATGCCACCAGTCGGACCGAAGGCATGGGAGGCGCCGGCAACGCCGGCAAGCAGAAACAGGACGAGGCGTTTCATCACAATCTCCAGGCAGGTCGCGGGGCGGAACGCAACCGCGCCGGACAACCCGGCGCGGAAGAGAGACAGCTGATTACTGGAACTTCGACGGCTTCCCGCAGGAGATTAGATCTCGCCGTCGGCGGCGGCGCGCATGATCACGTCCATCTTGTCGCGGATGTCCTTGGCCTGCTTCATCAGCTCGTCCGGCGCGCCCATCTTGCCGGAAATGGAGTCCAGCCAGGCAGTGTTCCAGTCCAGGGTCAGCACCCAGATCTTCTTGTCGGCATCTTCCATGATGGCGATGCGGCAAGGCAGGTAGACGATGGACTCGGGCGCGTACTTGAGCACCTCGCGGCCGGCGGCGATGTCGCAGTAGTGGTAGACCTCCATGCGCGGCGCATCCTTGTCACCCAGCACCGCCTGGATGTCCTTCCACATCGGGCTCTCGCCCACCTTCTTGAAGTTGAGCTGGTTGGCGCGCAGTTCCATGGACTGCTTGACGTCGTCGAAACTGAGCCCTTCCTTGGCCTTGTACTTGATGGCCATGAGGTTCATGACGTCCTTCACGTCCATGCGCGTCATGGTGCCCATCATGGGCATCATCTGCTTCATCAGCTTGTCTTTTTCCTCGGGCGGGACGATGCGCGACATCTCGTAAGGCCGGGTCCCACGGCCGCCGGGAGAGACGGGCAGCACCATCGGGCCGGCGGTGACCGGCACGTGCTGCAGGTAGGGATTGGCGGGGGCGGCGGCCTGCTGGGCCAGCGCGGGCGCGGCCAGGGAAAGGGCGAGGACAGCGACGAGCGAGCGTTTCATGTACGAATTCCTTCCAGTGAGAACGTCAGTGACGCGAACGAAGTATTACTGCGACTTGGGCGGGGCTACCGTGGTCAGACCCAGCATTTTCCAGTCCTGCATGCCGCCACGATACCACTTGAGCTTGTGGGGCGGATAACCCACGGCCAGCAATTGCTTGATATTGGTGGGCGATTGCCCGCACCAGGGCCCGTTGCAGTAGAACACCAGGGTCCTCGCGTTCTCGAAATTCCAGAGAATGCCCTGGCGCGAGGCGCCGAAGCGGAACACCAGGATCTCGGCGATCTTCTCCGCGTCGGCATGCGCGGGGTGCAGGTCCTGCCAGGGCAGCACGACCGCGCCGGGGATGATGCCGGAACGCAGGGGCCAGTCACCATCGCGTGAATCGATGACCACCACGCCGGCATCGCTGCCGACCCGTTTCAGATAAGCCAGCAACTCCAGCTCACCGATCGTTTCCACCCCCGGCGCCAGGGTCATGGGCTGGATGCAGAACGGCGGACAGGGCCGCGAGGTCAGGGAGAAATCCGGATCCAGCATGTTCTCGGTGTCCGGATTGCGCTCGATGCGCACCATGCCGCCCTGGTGGCGCACGTCCACCGCGGCGATGTCCTGGGTGATGCCGACATTGCCGTCGGCGGCGGCGGTGACTGGGCCGAGCAGCGCTAAAGCCAGGAGCAGCGGGGTCAACACTTTTCGCGTGCGCATGCTTCACCTCCAGGCAAGTGGGAACAGGCCCGCATTCTGTCCATCCCGGCACGCGCGGACAAGCGGCGGCGGTCAGTCAATGTATTCGAAAACCTTGACCACCTTGACCACGTCGCTGGTTCTCGCGGCGATCTCGGCGGCCGCATCGCCTTCCTCGCGCTTGACGACACCCATCAGGAAAACCGTGCGCGCCTCGGTGACCACCTTCACGTGATTGGTGCTGAAGCGCTTGTCATCCAGGAAACGGGTTTTCACCTTGGTGGTGATGTAGCCATCCCTGCTGCGGGCGAGAAAACCGCTCGTCTCACCGACGATCAGCTCGTTCTGCACCTCGCGCACGTCGGTATCGCCCTGCGCGAGGGCCGCGACCTGATCGCGGATGGCGGCATCCGGCACCTCGCCGGTGAGCATGACGCGGCGGTTGAAGCTGGTAACGTTGACGTGCGTGTTCTTGCCGTATTTCTCGCGTATCTCGCTGGCCACTTTGAGTTCGATTTCCTGATCCGCCACGAAGGTGCCGCTGGAACGACGATCCTCGTACATCACGGCGCCGGTGCCGGCGCCGGCGACCACCAGGGGGGCGCAACCGGTGAGGGGGAGGGTCGACAGGCCCAGCAGGGTGACAAGAAGCAGCTTTTTCATGGTTCAGGCTCCAAGCAAAAAGTAATCGATGCCGTCACACAGGGCGTGGACGGCAAAAAGCGTGACCTCGTGGATGCGCGCCGCGGACTCGGCCGGCAGGCAGATGAGCACGTCGTTCTCGGTGAGGACTTCGGCGGCCTGGCCGCCATCCCCCCCGGCCAGCACCACCACCCGCAGGTCGCGTTCGTGAGCGGCATGGATGGCCTCCACCACGGCGCGGGCCTGGCCGTAGGCTGAAAACACCACCAGCAGGTCGCCGGGATGCCCCAGGGCGGCGATCTGGCGGGCGAAACCAGGTGAAAATTCCGCGTCGTCCACCATGCCGGCACCGTCGCCATGCAATGCGATGGCGGCCAGGCCGGGCCGCTCCTTGTCCAGCCGGTCCACCAGGATGGCCGCCAGGTGTCGCGCGGCGAGGCCGGAGGGCCCCACGCCGCAGGTCAGTATCTTGCCTTCCGCCAGCAAACAATCGGTCATCCCCCGCGCGGCCGCGCCCAGCGGCTCCGCCAGGCTGCCGCCGGCATCGCTCAGCACCTGGATGCAGGCCTGCAACTGGTCGTGGATGCGCTGGGTGAGGGGCATGGGGGGTGAAGGGTGAAGGGTGAAGGGTGCGCAAAATTATAGCGGGCGCTGCCTTGCGATCATCGGCTTCGAGCCATCAGACCTCGAAAGCGTTCCTGATCCAGGTCAAATCGCCACCATCCTGCAGAACCGCGTCGAATCTGCATGGCGCGTCCACCCCATGACGGGCCAGAAAGTGCCGCGCCGCCAGGATGATGCGCGCACGCTTGGCCGTGGTGATGCTCTCCGCCGCACCACCGAAACGGGAGGACGCACGAGCGCGCACTTCGACGAACACCAGGACCTCGCCCTCCCGCATGACCAGATCGACTTCCCCGCCGCGGCAGCGGTAATTGCTCGCCACCGGCTTCAGGCCGCGCCGCGTCAGGAACTCAGCCGCCCGCCGTTCGGCGGCCGCGCCGATGGATGCCGCATCCCTGCCCATGTGCGCCTCCCGTTTCGCTACACTGCCGTCAGCTTACCCGCACACCCGCCATGTTCGACACCCCCCAGCCGGCGCGGCCCGGCACCCTGCACATCGTCGCCACCCCCATCGGCAACCTGCGCGACATCAGCCTACGCGCCCTGGATGTGTTGCGCACGGCCGATCTCATCGCGGCGGAGGACACCCGCGCCAGCCAGACCCTGCTCGCCGCGCATGGCATCCGCGCGCGGCTGTTCGCGCTGCACGAGCACAACGAGGCCGCCGCCGCCACGCGCCTGGTCGAGGCCCTGCAGGCCGGAAAAAGCGTGGCCTACATCTCGGACGCCGGCACGCCGGGCATCTCAGATCCCGGCGCCCGCCTGGTCGCCGCGGCGCGCGCGGCGGGCCTTCCGGTAAGCCCCATACCGGGCGCCAGCGCGGTCACCACCACCCTCTCGGTAGCGGGCATGGACGCCCCCTGGCTGTTCGTCGGCTTCCTGCCGGCCCGATCCGCCGCCCGCCACCAGGCCTTGCGCGACCTCGCCGCCCTGCCCTGCGCCCTGGTCTTCTACGAAGCGCCGCACCGCGTCGAGGCATGCGTCGGCGACCCGCTCGAGGTGCTCGGCGCCGAGCGTGAGCTCCTGATCGCGCGTGAACTCACCAAGCGTTTCGAGCAGATCCATGCCTGCCCGCTGGCTGCCGCCCCGGCCTGGCTGGCGGCGGACGAACACCACCGGCGCGGCGAATTCGTCCTCGTCGTCTCGCCCCCCGCGCCCGCCGCCGGCGGCGAGGACGACGTCGAGGCGCGGCGGATCCTGCGTATCCTGCTGGAGGAACTGCCGGTGCGACAGGCCGCCCATCTGGCTGCGCGGCTCAGCGGCGCGCGCAAGAACGCGCTGTACGATCTCGCCCTGTCTATGAAGAAAGAGGAATGAGCATGGACCGCCTGACCCTCACCCGCCCGGACGACTGGCACCTGCACCTGCGCGATGGCGCCATGCTGGCCGCCGTGCTGCCGGACACCGCGCGGCGTTTCGCGCGCGCCATCGTCATGCCCAACCTGAAGCCGCCGGTGCGCACCGTCGCCGAGGCCGCCGCCTACCGCGACCGCATCCTCGCCGCCCTGCCCGCCGGCATGCGCTTCGAGCCACTGATGACCCTTTACCTCACCGACAATACCGATCCGGCGGAAATCGCCCGGGCCGTGGCCAGTGGCTTCGTCAAGGCGGTGAAGTACTACCCGGCCGGCGCCACCACCCACTCGGATTCCGGCGTCACCGACATCCATCGCGTGCAGGTCGTGCTGGAAGCCATGCAGGAAGCCGGGCTGCCCCTCCTGCTGCATGGCGACGTCACCGATCCCGGCGTCGACGTGTTCGATCGCGAAGCGGTATTCATCGAACGCATCCTGCTGCCCCTCGTGCAGCGCCTGCCGCGCCTCAAGATCGTGCTGGAACACATCACCACCCGCCACGCCGCCGAGTTCGTGGCGACGGCGCCGGCCAACGTGGCCGCCACCATCACCGCGCATCACCTCCTTTACAACCGCAACGCCATGTTCCAGGGCGGCATGCGACCGCACTACTACTGCCTGCCCGTGCTCAAGCGCGAGATCCACCGGCTCGCCTTGCTGGAGGCCGCCACCGGCGGCAACGCCAAGTTCTTCCTGGGCACCGACAGCGCCCCGCACGCCAGGGAGGCGAAGGAATCGGCCTGCGGCTGCGCCGGCATCTACACGGCGCACGCCGCCCTGGAGTTGTACGCGGAAATCTTCGACGGTGCCGGCGCCCTCGACAGGCTGGAAGCCTTCGCCAGCCACCACGGCCCGGATTTCTACGGCCTGCCGCGCAATACGGAACGCGTCACCCTGGTGCGGGAAAACACCCCGGTGGCCGCCGACCACCCCTCCGGCGTGGTACCGCTCAGGGCCGGGGAGACGCTGGCCTGGCGCCTGCTGTGATCAGCCCACCCGGCAACACAGCATGCCGATGGAGCCGTACTCGATGCGGTCGTTGAACAAGCGGACGGCCTCGCCTTCGCGCCACTGCGCGGCGATATAGAGCAGCGGCAGGTAATGTTCGGGCGTCGGCACGGCCAGGCGCGCGTCCTCGTCCGCGATGTCGGCCGCCGCCAGGCCCACCAGCGCGTCGACATCCATGCCCAGCAGGGCCTCGCGCACTCGCGTGTTGAATCGATCCGCCCAGGCGAACGTGCTTTCCGCGCTAGCCAGATCCATGCGCCGCAGGTTGTGCACCGCGTTGCCGCTGCCCAGCAGCAATACACCCTCCTCGCGCAGCGGCGCCAGTCGCCGCGCCAGATCGGCATGCCAGGCGGGTGGGCGGGTACTGTCCAGACGCAGATGCACCACCGGGATATCGGCGCCCGGAAAAAGATGGGCGAGGACCGACCAGGTACCGTGGTCCAGTCCCCACTCCAGGTCGGAATCGACGGGAAGCGGCGCCAGCAGGGCGGCGACGCGCTCGGCGAGGGTGGGATCGCCGGGTGCCGGATAGCGGAACTCGAAAAGCTCGCGCGGGAATCCCCTGAAATCGTGCAGGGTGGCGGGCTGATCGCTGGCGGTGACCGCCAGGCCGGGTCCATACCAGTGCGCCGAGATTGCCAGGATCGCCCCGGGTCTCGGCAGTTCGGCCGCGATGTCGCGCCAGGCGCGGCTGTTCACGTTGCGCTCCAGCGTGTTCATCGGCGTGCCATGGCCGACAAACAGGGCGGGCATGGGCGCGGACATATGCGCTAGGACACCTGCTGCTGGAGTTTTTCCAGGAGATTGCTGACCGCGCGCTCCATCAGCGGCACATCGTCGATGATCCGCGCCTGGCCCTGGCGGAACTTGGCGGCCAGTCCGGCGCCCTGGATGGACATGGCGCGCTGGCCCAGCCGGTTGGTGAACAGATAGATGCCCTTCAGCGGGCTGACCCAGGCCAGCTTGGCGCGCGCCGTGGAACCGTCGTCCTGGGTGTATTCGATCCAGGTTCCCCGCTTGATCTTCTGCACCTGCAGATCGTGCTCGTCCTGCCTGGGCGTGTCGCCGCCGCGCGCCAGCCAGCCGACGTCGCCGATGACGATTTCCTCGACCACGGTGCGTTCCTCAGGGTCGGCCGCGATTTCCTGGATCAGATCGGGATCGACTTCCACCACCTCGGTCAACACCGGGATCTCCGCGAAATCGTCGCCCCCCACCAGCGCCGGGGCCGGCGCCGGCGTCGGAATCGGCGCCGGCTCGGGCGGCGGCGGCGCATCGCCGGCGCCACGCAGGCCGGCGCGCACCGCCATGGCATGGCATTTCACCAGTCCGGTGAAGAACTGGTCGCGGATCTCCGCTGGCGTGTCGAGAACCTGGAAACCCTCGTCCAGGCGCTTGAGCAGGTCGGGCAGCAAGGCCACCAGACGCTTGCGGTCGTCCTGCCGGGTCTTCGGCTGCACGCTCCAGATCAGATCGTCCATGCTGCGCACGGCCTCGTTCCAGCTTTCCCCGCCCTCCCCGTCACGCGCGCAGTGCGCGGTCAGCACCTGTTCCCAATGACCGAGCAGGAAGGCGCGGATGAACTCCGGCATGGGCTGGTCGAACAGATGGCTTTCCACCTCGTTGTGGGCGACGATGCGACCCAGTTCGCCCTGTTCGCGCCGGCGCAGCAGTTGCGCGCTGCGGCTGGTAAGCGCATCGATGCGCTGTTTTTCCTCGGCCAGGAAGCCGAGGAATTCCTCCAGCCCGCTGGCGAATACATCCATGTCCTCGTCGAACTGGTTGAGGATGTGCTGGACCAGCTCATCGACCTTGCGATACAGCTCGCTTTCGTGGCCCTCGTCCTCGTTCCAGCCCATCGAGGCCTCGGCCAGCGCGTCGAGCAGGCGGCGGGCGGGATGGGTCTTCTGCGAAAAGAAGGCGGGGTCCAGCATGGCCACCTTCAGAACCGGGATCTGCAGGCGGCCGATCAGGGCCTTCATCGCATCGGGAATGCGCCGATCGTCGAGGATGAAGTCGAACACCATGGCGACGATGTCCAGCGTCATCGCATCCATCTGGCCCATGCCGCCCGCCACCGGGCTGTTGCGGATTTCGCGCAGGATATTGACCTGGCCGTCGCTGATGCGGGCCCCGTCCAGGCCCGCCGCCGCCACCGCCTCGGCCTGCCCACGCTGGAGCTGGGTCAGGCTGGTGATCACCGGGGCAGCAACGGCTACGCCGCCGGCCTGACCGGTCAGCATGCCGGCCATGCCGCCCCCCGCGCCCGGCAAAACCGTTGCAGCCACGCCCGGCATGCCACCGAAGCCCGGCGGCCCGCCGACTGCGCCGCCGACTGCGCCGCCGACTGCGCCACCGGCCATGCCGCCGATGCCGCCTCCCCCGCCGCCGCCGGCCATGCCGCCGAGGGCCATGAGCTGACGCAGCAGGTTGAAGATGTCCTGGCCTTCCTCGACGGCTGCCGGAGCTTCAACTCCGGCCTGTTTCTCGGGCGCGTCTTGCGGGCGCGGCGTCGGCGCGGCCTTCCTGACACCGACACGGATGCTGGGCAACACATCGGCATCGACGAGGTAGCGGTTGAGGCCCTGGTAGACCTCGCGCACGTGGCGCGAGAGGAAACGGTTGATCGGGGGGACCAGGACGAGCTGCGCCTTGACCGGCAGGTCCTGCGCCTTCAGGGTGTCCATGACCGCGGCGCCGATGGTCTCCGGGCCGACGGGATTGGCACCCAGTTGCAATTCGGGATCGTCCAGCAGCACCCCCATGCGCTTGGCCAGACCGAACAGTTCCTCGCCGCAGTGGTTGTTGAGGGCGTTCTCGATGGTGCTGGCCGCCAGGGATTCCTCGAGGTCGTCCGGCGCCACCAGGCTGAGTTCGGCAGCATCCAGTTCGCTTGGGCCCGCGGACCGGGCGTTGTCGCGCCGGCAGGCGCGCTTGAAGTGCTGGTAGAAGCGGCGGCGGAATTCCGTTTCCACCGCGCCGCGCTGGTCCCGCGCGAAATCGGCGGCGGCGCCGTAGATCCGGCGTGAGTCGTACTCCGTCACCCGGTCGGTCAGTTCCAGAAGTTCGCCCGCCGCCCGTTCCAGGGCTTTTGCGAGGGCGGTGGCAAGACCCGCGGCCGCCATTTCGCCGCATTCGTTGAGGATGCGCGCGGCATCCGCGCCCGCTCCGCCGCGGCCCTGGCCGAGCGGGTTGAGCGCAACAACGTTGTTCTTGCGAGAGTCTTGCATTGCCCTATCCTCCGGCGGCCGCCGTGCCTGCGTGTTCGGCTCGGCGCGCGCGCCCATCACAACGGATACCCGTGCGAATCACCGCATGCTGAGGATGACGGAATATGCAAGTCATGAACAGTGGAAACCGCCGTCGCGCGCGGTTTCACGATCCACCTGGCAATCCCGCTATCCTGGGGTGACCCCTTTAGACCGGTGATTTTGCGTCCCCGCCTTTCGACGGGTTTGCCCCAATCAGGTAAAAAACACGTATCCACGTACGCGTTAACGGCAATCCGGCGGCAGACTTTAATCCCGTGAAGGGATGGCCCGCATGCAAAAGACCAGCTCTGGGACTGGCCTTAACTCTATGATTATTTGGAGGCGCGTGCCGGAGTCGAACCGACCTAGATGGATTTGCAATCCACTGCATAACCGCTTTGCTAACGCGCCGCGATGAAATCGCCGCCTAGAAACCAAAAGGGGAAAGCACCTGGGCTTTCCCCAATAAAACTGGAGCGGGAAACGAGGCTCGAACTCGCGACCTCAACCTTGGCAAGGTTGCGCTCTACCAACTGAGCTATTCCCGCGTCGAAGTGAACGCGCATTTTAGCGACGAATCCCTCTCTGTCAACTGGCGGGCGTGTGTTTCAGCGCCTTCCAGGCCATGAACAGGTAGTGGAACATCGACCAGAGCGTGAGGAAGGCCGCCAGGTCGAGCAGCCAGCGTCCCAGCCATTGCGCGCTCAGGCCGGCGAACGGATCGTGGTAGAGCAACAGGGTGATGGCCAGCATCTGCGCCGTGGTTTTCAGCTTGCCGACGTAGGACACCGCCACGCTGCGGGATTGGCCCTCCTTGGCCATCCACTCGCGCAGGGCGCTGATGGCGATCTCGCGGCCGATGATGATGAGCGAGGCGGCAATGCCCGCCCGCTGCAGGTCCACCAGCACGATCAGCGCCGCCGCCACCATCAGCTTGTCCGCCACCGGATCGAGGAAGGCGCCGAAAGCCGACATCTGGTTGAGGCGCCGCGCCAGCCAGCCGTCCAGCCAGTCGGTCACCGAGGCCAGCAGGAAGATGCCCGTTGCGGTGACGTTGATGGCGTGCTTGGGCACCCAGCCGTCGGGCAGGTAGAACACCGCCACGAACAGCGGGATGAGCAGGATGCGCAGCCAGGTGAGCGCGTTGGGCAGGTTGAAGGGCACGGAAACGGGAAACGGGAAAAGGAAAAAGGGGAGGCGCTGGAATTCTAGCGCGTCGGCTCAGTGTAGTTCCCGATAGATCCTTTCCGCCAGTTCCCGGCTGATGCCCTCCACGCGCACCAGTTCCTCCACGCCCGCGTCGATCACGCCGCGCAGGCCGCCGAAGGCTTGCAGCAGTTTCTGCCGTCTTTTCGCGCCCACGCCGGCGATGTCCTCCAGGCTCGACTGCGTGCGCGCCTTGCCGCGCCGGGCGCGGTGGCCGGTGATGGCGAAGCGGTGCGCCTCGTCGCGCACCTGCTGGATCAGGTGCAGGCCGGGATGGTCCGGCGGCAATCGCAGGGGCTCCACCTCGCCGGGCAGGAAAAGTTGCTCCTGGCCCGCCTTGCGTTCGACGCCCTTGGCCACCCCCAGCATGGGCAGGTCGCCCAGGCCGAGTTCCGTGAGCACGTCCACCGCCACGTGCAACTGGCCCTTGCCGCCGTCGATCAGCAGCAGGTCCGGCAGCTTGCCCTCGCCCTGCGCCAGCTTGCCGTAGCGGCGGGACAGCGCCTCGCGCAGCGCGGCGTAATCGTCACCCGGCGTCGGGTTGGCGACATTGAAGCGGCGGTATTCCGAGTTACGCATCGCGCCCTGGTCGAACACCACGCAGGACACCACCGTCGCCTCGCCCAGCGTGTGGCTGACGTCGAAGCACTCGATGCGGGCGATGCCCTCCTCGCCCAGCGCCTCGTTCAGCGCGGCCAGGCGGTTGGACTGGTTCTCGCGCAGCCCCTCCCGCGTGGCCAGGGCCAGTTCCGCGTTCTTCCGCGCCATCTCCAGCCACACCCGGCGTTCGCCCTGCGGGTGGACCACCACCTGCACGCGCCGGCCGGCCTGCTCCGCGAGCGCCTCGGCCAGCCCCTCCACCGCGCATTCCAGCACCAGCACCGAGGGGATGGGGTAGCCCACGTAATGCTGGCCGGCGAAGGCCTCGAGCAGACCGGGCAGGTCGCTGTCCTCCGCCTGGCTGGGAAAGAAGGCGCGCCCGCCCAGGCTGCGGCCGCCGCGCACCATGGCGAGGTACACGCAGGCCAGGCCGCCGCGCGCGACCGCCGCGATCACATCGACGTCCCCGGTGGAACGGCTTTCCACGAACTGCACCGCCCGCACCTGCGCCAGCGCCTGGATCTGGTCGCGGTAGAGCGCCGCCTCCTCGTAGCGCAGCGCCGCCGCAGCGGCCTGCATGCGCGCCGTGAGCCCCGCCACCACCTCGTTGTCCTTGCCCTCCAGGAACAGGGCGGCGTTCTCCGCATCGCGCGCGTAGTCCGCCGCCGACACCCGGCCGACGCAGGGCCCGCTGCAGCGCTTGATCTGAAACAGCAGACAGGGCCGCGAACGGTTGGCGAACACCGTGTCCTCGCAGGTGCGCAGGCGGAACACCTTCTGCAGGATCTGGATGCTCTCGCGCACCGCCAGCGAATGCGGAAACGGACCGAACACCCGGTGCCGCCGCTCCGGCGTGCCGCGGAAGAAGCCCAGGCGCGGAAACGCATGGCCGGAGAGCAGCAGGTAGGGATAGGACTTGTCGTCCCGGAACAGGATGTTGTACCTGGGCGCCAGCCCCTTGATCAGATTGTTTTCCAGCAGCAGCGCCTCGCCTTCCGTGCGCGTCACCGTCGTCTGCACGTCGCGGATGCGCGCCACCATCAACTGGATGCGCGGGCTCAGGCCGGTCTTCTGGAAATAGCTCGACACCCGCTTCTTCAGGTCCCGCGCCTTGCCCACGTACAGCACCGCCCCATCCTCGCCGAGCATGCGGTACACCCCCGGCAGGCTGGGCAGGGATTTCAGGATGGGCGCCGGGTCGAAACCAGGCTGGCCGGCGGGAGCATGTTCGCTCATACCGGGTCATGGATCCGCAGCATGGAGTCCGAGTAGGGCGTAATAACCGAAGGGCATTACGCCGAATTCTATTCGGAAGAGGGCAGACGGATTAGAAACCGTGTCTCCTCCTGCCCATCAAACCGGCCATGAGACCATGGGTGTCATCCATCGAGACAAGAAGCCGCTCCACTTCCGGCGCACACATTTCCGAGGGATGACGTTTCTGATTGAAGAGGATGAAACGCTTGATCCAATGGGTGTAGGCCCAACCGGACCGCCCGAATTCCGTCATTCCGGCTTCCCCCATGCGGGGACAAGCGCCGGGGTGAAGAATGGATCGTTTCCCTAGCACGAACATCGCATTGATCCGGACTTTGAGGCCGGTTAAACAGTCGGCATGAAAACTTTCTTCGCCGGCCTCCTGTGCCTGCTCCTGCTCCCCCATACCGTTCTGGCCGCGGCCACCGAGGAGAGCGTCAACCTGGCCTCGGGCACCGCGGTGACGAGCCATCGTTTTGCGGGCCAGGCCAGCCGCGGCGCGGTCGTGCTCTGGCTCACGGGCCAGGATGGCCGGCTGGAGGAGGAGCACCGCGCCGCCGGGTATTTGTCGGGGCTGGGGCTGGAGGTCTGGCTGACCGACTGGCTGGCTCCCTACTTCCTGCCGCAGGCCGCGCCGAGCATCCCGCAGGTGCCGGAGGCCGACCTGGTCGAGTGGCTCGAAGCCATGCGCCAGCGCCATGCCGGCCGTCCCCTGGTGCTGGTCGCCAGCGGCCATGCCAGCACCCTGCCGCTGCGCGCAACGGCGGCCTGGCAGTCGCGATTCAAGGCGCCTTCCCCCGTCGCCGGCGCCGTCCTGCTCTGGCCCCTGCTCTACCAGGACCCAGAGCCGGGCGAGGACCCCGAGTACAACCCGGTGGTCGGTCAGACACAGCTCAACCTGGCGATGCTGGTGCCCATGTCCTCGGCCGGCTATTGGTGGCGCGAGGCGATGCGGGCCGCTTTCGAGGCGGCCGGCAGCCGGGTGCGCTTGACCGTGTTGCCCGGTCTGCGCGACCGTTTCTACCATCGCGGCGACGCGGCCGCCCACGAGCAGGCCGAAGGCGCCCGCCTGGGCGAAATCCTGGCGCCGCACATCACCTCCCTGTTGAAGGAATCCCGTCCATGAAACGCGCTCTGTTCTGGCTCGTCACCAGTCTCGCCGTGGCCCTCGCCGGACTTCCGGCTGGCGCCGCCCAACTCAAGCCGACCAAGGCCCGGCCCGCGCCGGAACTGAACCTCCCGCGCCTGGACGGCGGCGGCGTCAACCTGGCCGAGCTGCGCGGGCGTGTGGTGTTGGTCAACTTCTGGGCGGTCTGGTGTCCGCCCTGCCGCAAGGAGATGCCTTCCATGGAGCGACTGTCGAGGATGCTCGCGGATCGACCCTTCACCATCCTGGCCTCCAACGCCGGGGAGTCGGCGGAACAGATCCGGCCCTTCCTGGCCGAGGTGCCGCTCAGCTTCCCCATCCTGCTGGACCAGGAGAGCGCGCGCATGAAGGCCTGGCGCGTCTTCGTCCTGCCCACCAGCTTCCTCGTCGACAAGCAGGGACAGATTCGCTACAGCCTCTCCGGCCACATCGAATGGGACGCGCCGGAGGCCGTCGGCATCATCGAGAAGCTGCTGGCGGAGTAGGCCGATCGCGCAGCCCGCACGCCACGGCCGCGTCAGTCTTCCTCGTCCAGCAACTGCCCGGCGATGGCCCAGTTCTCGTCCGGCAGTTCCTCGAAGGCGATGTAGGTGTAGCGCCTGGGCTTGAGGGCGTGGCGCTCCAGGGTGTCGGTGATTTCCTCGGCGATCTTTTTCTTCTGGTCCCGGCTCAGGCTGCCGGCGAGCTTGATGGTGACGACGGGCATGTCAGTTTCCTTCCTGGATGTGCCGGAACACCGCCCGGAACATCTCGGGGGTGAGCCGGCGGGTCTGTGTGTTGTAGCGGGAGCAGTGGTAGCTGTCGTAGAGGCGCAGGTTTGCTCCCTCTCCCGGGGGGAGAGGGAGCAGGTGGCGGGCGGCGTGGGCGAAGGGGTAGGCCTTTTCCTTCAGGCCCAGGGCCATGAGCACCGCCTTGTGGGCGATCTGGCCGAGGGCCAGGACGGCGGCGCCGGCGGGCAGTTCGGCCAGCTCGACCTTCAGGTAGGCGTTGCAGCGCTTGATCTCGGCGGTTTCCGGCTTGTTTTCCGGCGGCACGCATTTGACCGCGTTGGTGATGCGGCAGCCGGTCAAGCTCAGGCCGTCGTCGGCGGATATCGAGGTGGGCCGGTCGGCGTAGCCGAAGTCATGCAGGGTCTCGTAGAGCAGGATGCCGGCGTGGTCGCCGGTGAACGGCCGGCCGCTGCGGTTGGCGCCATGGAAGCCGGGCGCCAGGCCGACGATGAGCAGCTTCGGTCGATCATCGCCGAAGGGCGGCACCGGCTTGCAGTAATAACCGGGATGGCTGGCACGGCCGGCTTCGAGGAAGGCGGCCAGGCGCGGGCAGGCGGTGCAGTCTGGGGTGAAGGTCATGGGCATGTATCTTGGTTCCCCCCTTTGCAAAGGGGCGCTAGAGGGGATTTCGGAAACATTTCACGTTCAGCACCGTCGTCAAATCCCCCACCATCCCCTGTATCCCCAAACGGGGGCTTTATGTAAAGGGGAAGAAACCCGCTCAATGCAACTGCGCCGGCGTGCCCTGCATGTCTTCCGGCAGTTCGGCGTGCACGTTCTCGCCGTCCGGGTTGGGAAACAGCGGGGCGCCGCAGTCGTCGCAGTATTCCAGCGGCATGCGGGTGTCGAGGATGCGTACCTCGCCGATGCCGGTGCTCTTCAGCAGGGTTTCGATCTCGGCGCCGAGGTCGGCGTTCTCGTCCTCGTGGCCGAGCAGGGGCCAGGTGACGCCGTGCACCACGTCGTCGGAGTTGGCCAGGGTGAAGGCGACGCGCCATTCCTCCAGCCAGTGCTCGTAATAGGGTGCGGCGACGGCGCGGATGCGGTTAGCCGGCTCGTTGAACAGGGTCTTCAGGTATTCCACCGCCGCCTTCAGGGCGAACGGCCGGGTGTCGCGGTCGGCCTGGCGCCAGGCGGCGAAGTAGGCGTCGGGCAGCAGCAGTTCGTAGGCGCAGCCGGTGAGCAGGTTCTGGAAATTGGGACCGCCCTGCTCGCGCCAGGCCGCCAGCGCCGCCGGCCGGCCGCCCTCGGTCTCGTTCCAGCGGAACACCGGCCGGCCCACCGGCACCTGCACGGAGGCGAGCAGGTAGCGCACGTCGGAGACGAAGACCTGGCTTTCGGTCAGGCGCCGGGTGTCCACCTTCAGGTCCTTGCCGGCGGCGGCGGCATTCCACAGCTCGTCGGCGAAGGCGCGGGTCTCGGCATAGCCCTGCGGCAACTGGTCCGGGCTGAACAGATAGTCGGCGAAATGCGCTCGCGCCTCGGCACCGAGCACGTGGGCGCCGAGCTGGGCGCGCAGGGCGTCGAGCGTGGCCTTGGGCACGCTGCGCGTGGGAATGGCGTAACGCGACCAGGCCAGCACCGGCAGGGCGATGATCAGGCGCGCGGTGTCGCCTACCCGGCTCACCTCGCAACCCGCCTCGATGAGGTCGGCGAGCTCGTCGTAGGCGCGCGCGTTGGTCTCGTGCAGACGGTCCAGGGCCTGGTTTAGGGCGTCCTCTTCGCCGGCCCGCAGCAGGCGCTCGATGAGGGCGCCGATCTCCGCTTCGAGCCAGGCGTCCTCCAGGCGGCTGCCGGAATCGGCCAGGCCCTGGGCCAGCCAGGCCAGGCGTTCGGCGTCTCGGGAAAGGCGATGGCGTCCATAGATGCGGCGGCGTTTCATGATGCGTCCTAGTAGCGGGTCAAAGGGTGGAATGCGGGAAACGGTCCTGGCGCCCGCCCGCGTTGGTGGGGTCGAGCAGGGCCAGGTCGGCGTCGGCCTGGCCGACGCCGCCCAGGTGGTGCAGCGCGGCGACGTAGCGCCGGCTTTCGTGCAGAGCGGTGCGCGAGGGCGGATGCGGCCGGCCGTGCATGCGCGCGAGGCGGATCAGGGACACCGGCGGCAGCGGCCATTTCAGCCCGGCCAGCAAGGCGTCGGCGAGGTCGGGGCGGTTGCACACCAGCACCATGTCGCAGCCAGCGGTGAGCGCCGCCGTCGCCCGCTCGACGATGCCGCCGGCGACGCTGGCGCCTTCCATGGTGAGGTCGTCGCTGAAGATGACGCCCTCGAAGCCGCACTGGCCGCGCAGGATTTCCGTCAGCCACTTGCGCGAGAAACCGGCCGGCCGCTCGTCGACGCGCGGGTAGATGACATGCGCCGGCATGATGCCGGCGAGGCCCAGGTCGATCATCTGGCGGAAGGGCAGGAGGTCGGCGAATTCCAGGTCGGCGAGCGGGCGTTCGTCCACCGGTATGGCCAGATGCGAATCGGCGGCGACGAACCCGTGGCCGGGGAAATGCTTGCCCACGGCGTTCATGCCCGCCTCCTGCAGGCCCAGCGCCAGGGCGTGGGCGAGGTCGGTCACCGCCTGCGGGCTGCGGTGGAAGGCGCGGTCGCCGATGACGCCGCTGTTGCCGTAATCCAGGTCGAGCACCGGCGCGAAGCTGAAATCGACGCCCACCGCGCGCAATTCGGCGCCGATGACGTAGCCGGCGTCGCGCGCCAGGCGGCGCGCGCGCTGCGGATGGCTGTCCCAGGTCTCGCCGATGGCGCGCATCGGCGGAATCGCCGTGAAGCCCTCGCGGAAGCGCTGCACACGGCCGCCCTCGTGGTCGACGCCGATGAGCAGGTGCGGGCTGCGCAGGGCGTGGATCTCGCGGCACAGGTCGGCGACCTGTTGCGGGCTTTCGTAGTTGCGCTTGAACAGGATGACGCCGCCCACGCCGGGATGCAGCAGGCGGGCGCGCTCGGCGTCGGTGAGGGCGAGGCCGGCCACGTCGGCCATGACCGGACCCAGGGGCAGATGCTGCGCGGTGGAAATAGTCATAGGCGCTCCACGACGACGAAGGCGACCACGGTGTCCTGCTCGTCGGACAGGGAAAGATGCAGCGCGCCGGCGCCGCGCTCGCGCAACCAGCCCGCCAGTTGCGGGGCGCAGGCGAACTCCGGTCGGCCGAGGGTGTCGTGCATCACCCAGCAGGCGGTCAGCGTCAGCGGCGCGCGGATGCCGGTGCCGACGGCCTTGCCGAGGGCCTCCTTGGCGGCGAAACGCTTGGCCAGCAGGCGATGCGGCTCGGCGGCGCGCGCATAGTCGTCCCATTCCGCCGGCGCCAGCAGGCGCCGCGCCAGGCGTTCGCCGTGCCTGGCGTGCATGGCGCGCAAGCGCGCCACCGTGACGATGTCGGTACCGATACCAAGAATCATGGGCGTATCTGTCTGCGCAGAGCGTCAAATCGGGCCCGGCCATGCTGGGCAAAGGCCGGCCCCATGTAAACCGGGGTGGGCGGATTGCGCACCGGCAGGTGTCCCGGCCGGGTCGGCGAGGCGGCGGTGGCGCGGCGCGGCATTTCAAGGAGGACATGCATACGGGCGATTATCCCAGCAGTCGCGTCGGCAGGCATGCCCCGCGTCCCGCCCGGCGCTCTGGCGGATGGCGGCCGGGAGGGAGCGGCGCAAGCGCGGAGATGTCCGGTTGGCTTCATGATTCTGGATAATCCAGATTCAGACAAACCTTCCGAGATGCTCATGCCATCATCCTCCCTCCCGTGCCGCGCCGGCCCGCCGGCTTCCGCAGCCATGCCGCGCGAGGCGTGAAATCCGTGGCGCTCGAACTCACCTCTCCCCTGGCACGCCGCCTCGGCGCCGCGCTCTTTCTGGCATTGGTGTTCGGTTTCACGCTCTGGGTGCTGTCGCCGTTCTTCGCGGCCCTGGCCTGGGCTGGCATCCTTGCCTACGTGACCTGGCCGCTGTATCGCCGCCTGCTGCGCCGGCTGGCCGGGCGGGAAACCCTGGCCGCCCTGTTGATGACGGTGTTCGTCGCGGTGACGCTGCTGGCACCGCTGGCCTGGGTGATGTTCGCGGTGGCCGGCGACGTCGCCAAGGGCGCCGCGACCCTGCGACACATCGCCGCCGAGGGCCTACCGCCGCTGCCCGCCGCCGTGTACGGCTGGCCGGGCGGGGAATGGCTGGGCGCGCGCTACGCCGAGATCCAGTCCGATCCGGCCTGGCTGCGTGCGCGCGTCGAGGCGCTTGGGCTGGCCGACCCCGCGACCTGGAGGGCCGTGGCCGGGGGCCTCGGGCGCAACCTGGCGAAGTTCGGCCTCGCCGTGTTCGCGCTGTTCTTCCTGTATCGCCATGGCGCGGCCGCCCTCGCGCAGTTCGGCCGGGTCAGCACGCATTGGCTGGGGACCGCCGCGCGCGGTTATCTGGAGGCGGTGGGCGTCACCGTGCACGCGGTGGTGTTCGGCATCGTCCTCACCGCGCTCGCCCAGGGCGTGCTTGCCGGCCTGGGCTACTGGGTGGCCGGTATCGAGGCGCCGGCGCTATGGGGCGCGGTGACCGCGCTGATCTCGCTGATCCCCTTCGTCGGACCGGTGGTGTGGATCGGCCTCAGCCTCGGCCTGCTGGCGCAGGGCGACACCGGGGCGGCCATCGGCCTGTTCCTCTGGGGCGCCCTGGTGGTGAGCTGGGTGGACAATCTGATTCGTCCTCTGGCCATCAGCGGGCCGACGCGCATCCCTTTCCTGCTGGTGTTCCTGGGCGTGCTGGGCGGGCTGAATGCCTTCGGCCTGATCGGCCTGTTCCTGGGACCGGTGCTGGTGGCGGTCTCGCTGGCCGTCTGGCGGGAATGGCTGCAGCAGGCCGATGATGCCCCGGCAAGCACGCCTGACCCGCCTGCCGGGCGCGCGGACGGAACCTGACCGGCGCCGCGCGGGAACTTCCGGCCCGCCGTCATCGTCCCGAAGTCGATTGCCATGCCCCAGCCCGCCACCGAGATACTGCCCCACGACTGGCATGCACAGGATGCCGCGGCGGCCTGCGCCCATCACTCCACCGATCCCGCCCGCGGGCTCGCCGCCGAAGCGGCGCGCGGGCGCCTGGCGCGCTTCGGCGAGAACCGCCTGCCGGAAAAACCGCCGCGCTCGAAGTGGCTTGCCTTCCTCGACCAGTTCAAGAGCCTGCTGATCCTGGTGCTGGTCGGCGCGGCGGGGCTGGCCGGCGCTGTCGGCGACTTCAAGGACGCGGTGGTGATCCTGATCGTGGTGCTGTTCAACGCGCTGCTCGGCTTCTGGCAGGAACACCGCGCCGAGGCGACCCTGGCGGCGCTGAAGAAGATGCTCGCGCCCGTGGCGCGGGTGCGCCGTGCCGGCCAAGTGGAAGAGATCACCGCCAGGGCGCTGGTGCCCGGCGACATCGTGCTCCTGGAAGCGGGCGACCGGGTGCCGGCGGACGGGCGGCTGGTCGTCACCCACAACGTCGAGATCGACGAGGCGGCGCTCACCGGCGAGTCGCATGCGGTGGGCAAGGACGCGGCCGCCCGCGTAGCGGCATCGGCGCCGCTCGCCGAGCGCATCAACATGGCTTTCATGAACACCGTGCTCACCCGCGGCCGGGCCGAGTTGCTGGTCACCGGCACCGGCATGGCCACCGAGATGGGACGCTTGTCGGACATGCTGGCCGAGGCCGAGCCCGGCCCCACGCCGCTGCAGGTCCAGCTCGACGCCCTCGGCAAGCGGCTGGCGATCATCGCCGGCGTGGTGATCGCGCTCATTCTCGCGCTGGGCATGGCGCGCGGCGATCCCGTCGTCGATCTCCTGCTCACTTCGATTGCCCTGGCGGTGGCGGCCATCCCGGAGGGCCTGCCGGCGGTGGTGACGGTGACGCTGGCCATCGGCATGCACCGCATGGCCCAGCACCGCGCCATCGTCAAGAAACTGGCCGCGGTGGAAACCCTGGGCTGCACGACGGTGATCTGCTCGGACAAGACCGGCACGCTGACCCTGAATCAGATGACCGCGCGCGCCGTGGTCTTCCTGGGTCGCCGTTTCACGGTTTCGGGCGAGGGATACGGCGCGGCCGGTGAGATCGGCGCCGAGGACGGCGGCACGGTCCCCGATTTCGCGCCCTTGCTGCAGCCGGCGGCGCTCGCCAACGACAGCCGCATCCGCGACGGACACTTGATCGGCGACCCCACCGAGGGTGCTCTGCTGGCGCTGGCCGCGAAGGGCGGCGCGCAGGCCGAGACGCTGGCCTTGCACAGCCCGCGCATCGCCGAAATCCCTTTCGACTCGGCGCACAAGTTCCAGGCCACCTTCCATCATGACGGCGAAGTGGTGCGCATGTATGTGAAGGGCGCGCCGGACGTGCTGCTCGGCCGCGCCACGCGGGAACCCGGCGAGAACGGCGAAGCCGCGCTGGATACCGGCTTCTGGCGGGCCGAGAACGAGCGTCTGGCCGAGCGGGCCATGCGGGTACTGGCGGTGGCGGGCAAGTCCATTGCCGCGCGCGACTTCGACCCCGCCGGGGACCTCATGGCCCACGCCCGCGAGCTGACCTTCATCGGCCTCATCGGCATCATCGATCCGCCGCGCCCCGAGGCGCGCGAGGCCATCGCCCTGTGCCACCGCGCCGGCATCCAGGTGAAGATGATCACCGGCGACCACAAGCTTACCGCCGCCGCCATCGCCCACGAGCTAGGCCTGCAAGGCGAAGTGCTGGAAGGCCGCGAGTTGGACGGCATGAGCCCGCAGCAGCTCGCCGAGCGCATCGACCATGTGGCCGTCTTCGCCCGCGTAGCGCCCGAGCACAAGGTGCGCATCGTGCGGGCGCTCAAGGCCAAAGGCCATGTCGCCGCGATGACCGGCGACGGGGTCAACGACGCTCCCGCCCTGAAGAACGCCGACATTGGCGTGGCCATGGGCATCACCGGCAGCGAGGTGACCAAGGAAGCGGCCACCATGGTGCTCACCGACGACAACTTCGCCACCATCGTGCGCGCGGTGAAGGAAGGACGCGCCATCTACGACAACATCGTCAAGTTCGTCCGCTTCCAGCTCTCCACCAACATGGGGGCGATCCAGACCGTGCTGGGAGCCGGCCTCATGGGCCTGCCCACACCGTTCACCGCCATCCAGATTCTGTGGATCAACATCATCATGGATGGACCGCCGGCCATGAGCCTGGGGGTGGAGCCGGCGCGGCACGGCGTGATGCAGGACCCGCCCCGCGCCACCGAGGCGCGCATCCTCACCCGCGGCCGCCTCTTCCGCCTGTTCGTGTACGGTTTGACGATGGCCGTGGGCACCCTGGCGCTGTTCCGTTACGCGCAGCCGCAGGGCGAGACCTATGCCCTGACGCTCGCCTTCACGACCTTCGTGCTGTTCCAGTTCTTCAACGTCTTCAACGCCCGCAACGAGCACGGCACCGCCTTCAACCGCCAGTTCTTCAGCAACCGCTGGCTGTGGCTCTCGCTGGCGGCGGTGCTCGCCCTGCAGGCGCTGGTGGTGCACTGGGCACCGGCGCAGGCGGTGTTCCGTACCAGCGATCTGAGCCTGGCCGACTGGGCGCTCGCCGCGGCGGTGGCCTCCAGCGTGCTGTTCCTCGATGAGGCGCGCAAGGCGCTGGCGCGTCTTTCAGGTTGAACAGGCGCCCCGCATGCGATGTGTGGTTGACGCGCGGGAAATAGTCCCTTCAGCATTGGCGTCCAGGCTCAAAGCGTTTCCCCCATGTACGAAGTCCGCCCCGGCCAATCGGTCGAACTGCTGAAGGCACTGCACATCCTCACCCGCGAGGGGAAGATGAACCAGGACAGCCGGCGCAAGCTGAAGCAGGTCTACCACTTGTTCCAGTTCATCGAGCCGCTGCTGCGGCAGGCGCTGGAGGAACGCGCGGATTTCAGCCTGGTGGACCACGGCGCGGGCAAGTCCTACCTGGGCTTCATCCTCTACGACCTGTTCTTCAAGGCCGAGGCGCCGTACGCCCGCGTCTTCGGCATCGAGAGCCGCGATGAGCTGGTGGAACGCTCCCGCGACCTGGCCCGGCGGCTGGGCTTCGAGCACATGGAATTCCTCAACCTGTCGGTGGCGGATTCGATCGCCTCGGCCCGACTGCCGGAACGGGTGGAGGTGGTGACCGCCCTGCACGCCTGCAACACCGCCACCGACGATGCCATCCGTTTCGCCCTGGCGAAACAGGCCCGCTTCATCGTGCTGGTGCCCTGCTGCCAGGCGGAAGTGGCGGCGGCCCTGCGCGCGAACAAGGGGCGGGCGCTGCGCGCTCCCCTGGCCGAGCTCTGGCGTCACCCCATCCACACCCGCGAATTCGGCAGCCACGTCACCAACGTACTGCGCTGCCTGCAACTCGAGGCGCACGGCTACCAGGTCAAGGTCACCGAACTGGTGGGCTGGGAGCACTCCATGAAGAACGAACTGATCCTCGCCAGCCAGCAGCACCTGCCCGGCAGCCGCGCCGCCGGTCGTCTGCGGGAAATCCTCGCCAGCCTGGGCCTGGAAGACCTGGGCACGCGCTTTTTCACCCCCGAAGCGGCGGGCGACAGCCCAGTGCCTAACTGAACCGTTTCAGGCTCAGCACTGCTCCCACGGCAGACCGTCGTGGCGCCAGCCGTTGCGGGTGCTGCGGTGGTGGTCGTCGTCGAGTTCGCCCTCGAAGCCGTACAGCACGTTGTAGACGTCGCTGAAACCGTGCTGTTCGAGGAACTCGCCGGCTTCCCGCGAGCGGTTGCCGGAGCGGCAGATCAGCACCACCGGCCGCTGGTGCGAGGCGGCGATGCGTACCTCGCCGAGGAAACGCGGGTTGATGTCCCAGTTTTCCCCCTCGTACCAGGGAATCAGCAGGGCGTGCTTGGGATGGCCGACGAAGAGGAACTCCCATTCCGAACGGCAATCGATGAACACGGCGTCCGGGTTGGCGTGGAGGAATTCGGCGGTTTCCTTGGGGGTGAGATGTTTCATGGCGCTGTGTTCCCCGAATGTGGGCTCCTGCAAGGTTGACGAGGGAATGGATCGGAGCCGTCCCCTTCACTGAGGCCGGCACGCCCCCTCGCACCGCGGTTGCCACCGGGAAGCGCATGAAGGTCTCCATCCTTTGCGCGGATTCTATTTGCACCATTTATATAGGCAACAGTTTTTCTTATTCATCGTGAACAGCCGCCCCGCGCCGGGTCCGGACGGGTCCGGGTGGTACAATCCGCCACTTTTTTCAGCAAACCGCCATGGCCGACCGCACCGCAGAACTCCTAGCCCATTCCGCGCGCCGCATCCTCATCCTGGATGGCGCCATGGGCACCATGATTCAGCGCTATGGACTGGCCGAGGCCGACTACCGGGGCGCGCGCTTCAAGGACTGGCCGCGCGACCTGAAGGGCAACAACGATCTGCTGCTGCTGACCCGGCCCGAGGTGATCCGGGAAATCCACGGCCAGTACCTGGAAGCCGGCGCCGACCTGCTGGAAACCTGCACCTTCAACGCCAACAGCGTCTCCATGGCCGACTACGGCATGGAGTCGCTGGTCCACGAACTGAACTTCGAAGGCGCCCGGCTGGCGCGCGAGGTCGCCGACGCGTATTCCACCCCCGACAAGCCGCGCTTCGTCGCCGGCGTGCTGGGTCCGACCTCGCGCACGCTGTCGATCTCGCCCGACGTCAACGACCCCGGCTACCGCAACGTCACCTGGGACGAACTGGTGGCCACCTATTACGAGGCCACCGACGGCCTGGTCAAGGGCGGCGCCGACCTCATTCTGATCGAGACGGTGTTCGACACCCTGAACGCCAAGGCGGCGGTGTTCGCGGTGAAGCAGTACTTCGACGAGTGTGAAAAATGCGGCGGCGCAACCCTGCCGATCATGATCTCCGGCACCATCACCGACGCCTCCGGCCGCACGCTCTCGGGGCAGACCGCCGAGGCGTTCTGGAATTCGCTGGCGCATGCCGAACCCTTCTCGTTCGGCTTCAACTGCGCGCTGGGCGCGAAGGAATTGCGCCAGCACATCGAGGAGATGGCCGGCAAGGCCAACTGCCTGATCTCCGCCCATCCCAACGCCGGCCTGCCCAACGCCTTCGGCGGCTACGACGAGACCGCCGCGCAGATGGCCGCCGAGATTCGCGAGTGGGCCCAGGCGGGCCTGCTGAACATCGTCGGCGGTTGCTGCGGTACCTCGCCGGAACACATCCGGGCCATTGCCGAGGCGGTGAGTGATTGCTCACCCCGGACGATCCCGGAGATCGCCCCGAAGCTGCGTGTCTCCGGTCTGGAGCCCTACAACCTCGGTGCTGGCGACCTGTTCTGCAACGTCGGCGAGCGCACCAACGTCACCGGCTCGGCCAAGTTCAAGCGCCTGATCATCGACGGCAACTACGACGAGGCCCTGGCGATCGCCCGCCAGCAGGTCGAGAACGGCGCCCAGGTGATCGACATCAACATGGACGAGGCCATGCTCGACGGCGTCGCCGCCATGACCCGCTTCCTCAACCTGATCGCCTCCGAGCCGGACATCGCCAAGGCGCCGATCATGCTCGACTCGTCGAAGTGGGAGATCATCGAGGCCGGCCTGAAATGCGTGCAGGGCAAGCCCATCATCAACTCGATCTCGATGAAGGAAGGCGAAGCGCAGTTCATCGAAAAGGCGAAGCTGGCGCGCCGCTACGGCGCCGCCGTCATCGTCATGGCCTTCGACGAGCAGGGCCAGGCCGACACCTACGCGCGCAAGACGGAAATCTGCGGCCGCGCCTACAAGCTGTTGACCGAGACCATCGGCTTCCCGCCCGAAGACATCATCTTCGACCCGAACATCTTCGCCATCGCCACCGGCATCGAGGAACACGCCAACTACGCGGTCGATTTCATCGAGGCGACGCGCTGGATTCGCCGGAACCTGCCGCATGCCCACGTTTCCGGCGGCGTCTCCAACGTCTCGTTTTCCTTCCGCGGCAACGAGCCGGTGCGCGAGGCCATCCACACCGTCTTCCTCTATCACGCCATCCAGGCCGGCATGGATATGGGCATCGTCAACGCCGGGCAACTCGGCGTCTATGACGAGATCGAGGCGGAACTGCGCGTCCGCGTCGAGGACGTGGTGCTCAATCGCCGCCCGGATGCCGGCGATCGTCTGGTCGAGTTTGCCAACACCGTCAAAGGTTCGGCCCGGGAGCAGGTCGAGGATCTGGCCTGGCGCGAACTGCCGGTCGGCCAGCGCCTCACCCACGCCCTGGTGAAAGGCATCACCCAGTACATCGAGGTCGATACGGAAGAGGCCCGCGCCGCCGTCGACCACCCGGTCAAGGTCATCGAAGGCCCGCTGATGGACGGCATGAACGTGGTCGGCGACCTGTTCGGCGCCGGCAAGATGTTCCTGCCGCAGGTGGTGAAATCGGCGCGCGTCATGAAGCAGGCTGTGGCCTACCTGACGCCGTTCATCGAGGCGACCAAGACCGCCGAATCCAAGCCCAAGGGGCGCATCCTGATGGCCACGGTGAAGGGCGACGTGCACGACATCGGCAAGAACATCGTCGGCGTCGTGCTCGGCTGCAACGCCTACGACGTCATCGACCTCGGCGTCATGGTGCCGGCCGACAAGATCCTGCATACGGCGCGCGAGCAGAACGTCGACATCATCGGCCTGTCCGGCCTCATCACACCCTCGCTGGAGGAAATGAGCCACATCGCCAAGGAGATGCAGCGCCTGGGGCACACGCAGCCGCTGCTGATCGGCGGCGCCACCACCAGCCTGGCGCACACGGCGGTGAAGATCGACACCCAGTACGACGGCCCGGTGGTGTACGTGAAAGATGCCAGCCGCGCGGTGGGAGTGTGCACGCAACTGCTGTCGGACGACCTCTCCGCCGACTTTGTCGCCAGGACCAAGGCCGAATACGTCGAGGTGCGCGAGCGCCATGCCGCCCAGCGCGGCGAGAGCAAGCGGGTGACGCTGGCGGAAGCGCGCGCCAACGCCTTCAGGACCGACTGGTCGACCTACACGCCTCCGGTCCCGAAGGCCCTCGGCATCCACGTGTTCAAGGCATACGACCTCGCCGAACTGGTGCGGTACATCGACTGGACCCCCTTCTTCCAGGCCTGGGAACTGCACGGCCGCTACCCGGCCATCCTGGACGACGCCAAGGTCGGCGAGGAAGCCCGCAAGCTCTTCAATGACGCCCAGGCCATGCTGCAAAAGCTCATCGCAGAAGGCTGGGTGGAGGCGCGCGCGGTGTTCGGCCTGTTCCCGGCGAACAGCCGGGGTGACGACATTGAGATCTACAGTGAAGCGGGAAATGGAAAACGGGAAACGCTGATGGTCTGGCACAACCTGCGCCAGCAGATGGCCCGGCCGGCCGGCCAGCCGAACTGGTGCCTGGCCGACTTCGTCGCGCCCGCGGACAGCGGCGTCCGCGACTATGTCGGCGCCTTCGTCGTCACGGCGGGCATCGACGAGGACGACAAGGCGAAGGCCTTCGAGGCGGCCCACGACGACTACTCGGCCATCCTCTTCAAGTCGCTTTGCGACCGCCTCGCCGAGGCCTTCGCCGAGCGCCTGCACCAGCGCGTGCGCACGGAGTTCTGGGCGTATGCCGGCACCGAAGCGTGGAGCAACGAGGAACTGATCGCCGAGGCCTACCGCGGCATCCGCCCCGCTCCAGGCTACCCGGCCTGCCCGGAACACAGCCCGAAGGGCGACTTGTTTGCGCTGCTCGAGGTTACGCCTAGCATAGGAGTGAGACTCACCGAAAGTTATGCCATGTGGCCCGCCGCTTCCGTGTCCGGTTTCTACCTCGCGCATCCCGAGGCGCGCTATTTCGCGGTGTCCCGCATCGACCGCGACCAGGTCGCCGACTATGCCCGCCGCAAGGGCTGGGACCTGGTCACCGCCGAGCGCTGGCTGGCGCCGAACCTGGCCTATACGAATTGAACCCGGGGACTTGAGCGCATGACCCGTTCCAGCACTTCCCATCCGCTGCAGATCGCCACGCTGCCGATTCCCACCGGCGAGGGCACGCTGGGCCTCACCTTCTGCCCCGGGAAGTGCGATCCCTACGCCCACAACGGCCCCTGGGCGCGCGACCTGCCGCTGGACCTGGGCGCCATCCGCGGCTGGGGCGCGCATGCCCTGGTGACCCTGATCGAGGACCACGAGTTCGACATGCTGCACGTCGGCCGCATGGGCGACTCGGCGGAAGCCGCCGGGCTCGACTGGTACCACCTGCCCATCCCCGACATGGGCGAACCCGGCTGGCAGTTCGAGCGCCGCTGGGTCTATGCCGGCACCCGCCTGCGCCGCCTGCTGCGCCGGGGCGGGCGCGTGGTGTTGCACTGCCGGGCCGGTCTCGGTCGTGCCGGCACCATCGCCGCGCGACTGCTGGTGGAACTGGGTGTGCCACCGGCGGAAGCTGTCTCCCTGGTGCGCAAGGTGCGTCCCGGCGCCATCCAGACCGCCGAGCAGGAACATCACGTGCATCAGGCCCGCCGCATCCCGGCGGCGCAGGACGAGGCCGTCTCGCGCCGCCTGGGCTGCCTGCTCGGCGGCTCCCTCGGCGATGCCTTCGGCTACCCGGTGGCCTTCGAGAGCCTGTCGGCGATCCAGCAACGCCACGGCCCCGCCGGCCTGCGCGAGCCGGAGTTCCACAAACAGCAACTGGAGGTGTCGGACGACACCCAGCTCACCCTGTTCACCCTGGAGGGCCTCACCCGCGCCGGCCACGCCGGCGGGATCACTGACCGCGAACTGCTGGAACAGGTGCGGCTGGCCTACCTGGACTGGTTGGAATGCCAGGGCGTGGCGCCCGCCGAAGGCAGCCATCCCACCCGCCTGCTCAAGCACGCCGCCCTGCACGCGCGGCGCTCCCCGGCGAAATCCTGCATCGAGTCGCTGCGCGCCGGCGCCGCCGGCACTCCTGAGAAACCGACCAACGACAGCCGCGAGGCCGGCGTCCTGCTGCGCGCGGCGGCGGTGGCCTGCATGCCGGAGATGAACGCCGAACGCGCCTTCCGCCTCGCCGCACGTGCCGCCGCCCTGACCCACGGGCATCCCGCCGGCTTCCTGTCCACCGGCATCCTGGCCGCCACCCTGTGCGGTCTGCTGGAAGGCAAGCCCCTGCAAACCGCCCTCATCCACGCTTGCGACCAGGCCCGCGCCTGGCCCAGCCACGTGCCGGTGGTCCGCCACCTGGAGGCGGCACTGGAAGCCAGCGTGCGCCATCAGGGCGCCGTCCTGCCGGCGGCCCTGGGCGCCGGTCGCAGCGGCGAGGAAGCGCTGGCCATCGGCTACTACGCCGTCCACCGCAGCACGGATTTCCGCGAGGTGCTGGCCATCGCCGCCAACCAGGACGGCCTCTCCGACATCGGCGCCGGCATCGCCGGCCAGTTGTTCGCCGCGCAGCGCGGCATCGAAGGTCTGCCGCAGGCCTGGATCCGCCGCCTCGACGTGCAGGACGCGCTGTTCGACCTGGCCGACTGGGCCCTGCCGCTGTGGCGCCGGTCCGCCGGCGCACCCGAGCACGAATGAGGTTCCCGCCGTTCGCCTCGCGCGCCCACCTCGAAGATCTCTTCAACACCGGCCTGCGGGCCATGCTGGACGCCCATGACGAACTCGGCACGCACATTCTCGTGCTGGCCAACGCCGTACAGGACGCTGCGCTCTGGCACGACCTGCGTGTTGCCCTCGAGGAGAGCCACACGCGTCATGCCGAGCGCGCCGGCGCGGCGCTGCGAAATGGCCGCGCGCCGACGGCGGCGGCGGACGACGTGACGGTGTTCCTGAAACTGATGGCCATCGGCTTCAGTCATCTCGCCCCCGTCGAATCGCGCCGCGTGCCGGCCGACCCCATGCAAGCCCTGCCGGACTGGGAGCTCCAGTTCAATCCGCTGCGCGCCCTGCGGCCCGAGCGCATGAGCCGCGAACGCGTCGAGGGCATCGCACGGCCCTTCGACGCGCGCGGCTTCCACTTCAACAAGCCCTTCCTGGACCAGGAAGTGTTGTGGCGCGGCGAACTGGCGGGCAAGCCCGCCCGGCTGCTGTACAACAAGTTTCCCTTCGCGCCGCTGCACGGCCTGCTGGTGCCGGAACCTGAACTGGAACGGCCGCAACTCCTCACGCCGGAAATGCACGACTGGGCCTGGTGTGTCGCCGGCGCGGCGGCTAACGCGATAGCGGGCTTCGGCCTGGCCTACAACAGCTACGGCGCCTTCGCCTCGGTCAATCACCTGCATTTCCAGAGTTTCGTGCGCGACGCGCCGCTGCCCGCGCAAGCCGGCGCGACGGCCTATCCGCTGGCCGCGCAGCGGCACCGGGACACGCGCGAGGCCTGGTTTCATCTGGATGCGCTGCACCGCGCCGGCACCGCCTACAACCTGATCTACGACGGCGACGGCCTGCTGCTGATCCCGCGCGCGCGCCAGGGCGAGGTCGTCCTCGAGGCCTGGAGCGGCGGCTTCGGCTGGAGCGAGATGGCCGGCGTCTTCGCGGTCACCTGCCGCGACGACTTCGCCACGCTGGACGGCCCCACCCTGCGCGCCGCCCTCGCCCGGTGGGCGGTTTGAGGCTTTATTCCACGCCCGCCGCGTGGCATTGTTGACGCCACCATGACACCCCGCGTCATCAAGCTCCTGCGCCGCGCCTACCACTACGCTTTCTATGTCGTTGGCGGTGCCGTCTTCGTGGTGTGCGTGGTCGCCCTGGCCCTGCGCTTCTGGATCCTGCCGAACATTTCCGCCTACGAGGGCCTGCTGGAAGAAGCGGCCAGCACCGCGGTGGGCCAGCCCGTCGACGTGGGCGCCCTGGAAGCCGACTGGCACGGCCTCAATCCGCGCGTGGTGCTGCGCGACGTGCGCATCCAGCCACCCACCGGCGCGCCGCTACTGTTGCCGCGCGTGGAGGCGGTGGGCTCCTGGCTGTCGCTGGCCTTGTTCGATCTGCGCCTGTCGCACCTGCTCATTGAGCAGCCGCAAGTCGCGGTGCGCCGCGACGCGGACGGCCTCATCACCCTGGCCGGCATTCCGCTGAATACCGCCGGGGAGCCCAGCCCCTTCCCGGACTGGCTGCTGCGCCAGCCGCGCATCCTGGTCAAGGATGCCGAGCTCACCTGGCTGGACGAGAAACTGGAGGCGCCGCAACTGAGGTTCTCGCAGGTCCGGCTGCTGCTGGAAAACCGTTTCGGTCGCCATCGCTTCGGCGGCGTCGCCCTGCCCGACATCAATGCCGCCGGCCGCCTCGAACTGCGCGGCGACTTCCGCGGCCGCGGCGTGCAGGACCTCGCCTCCTGGAACGGCGAGGCCTATGCCCGCGTCGACGACGCCCGTCTGGACCAGTGGGGCCGTTGGGTACCCTGGGCGCAGGGCTCGGTGAAGGGCGGCGTCGGCAGCCTGCGATTCTGGCTGGACGTGAAGAACGGGGAGGCCTCCGGCCTGCTCGGCGACGCCCGCCTGGAAAAGGTGGTGCTCAATCTGCACCCCGATCTGCCGGACATGGTCTTCGACAGCCTGGGCGGACGCATCGGCTGGTCGCGCGACCGCGACAGCCAGAGTTATTTCGTGGAGAAGTTGCGCTTCCAGCGCGCCGGCATTACCCAGAGCGAGCCCGCCTCGCTCCGGGTGAGCCTGGCGCCCGACGGCAAGGGTGGTTACCGCCGCGTCGGCGCCACCGCCAGCAACCTGCGCCTGGAAACCGTCACCGCCCTCGCCGGCGCCCTGCCCCTGCCGCGCCAGGGCCGCGACCTGCTCGACACCCTGAAGCCGCGCGGTCTGGTGGAAAGCGGCGAGGGACACTGGGAAAGCGACGGCCGTTACAGCCTGAAGCTGCGCCTGCGCGAGGCCGGCGCCCAGGCCTACGGCAATCTGCCCGGAATCTCCGGCCTGTCCGCCCGCGTCCAGGCCAACCAGGACGAGGGCCGCGTCGAACTGGCCAGCCCCGGTCTGCACCTGGACTGGCCCCGGGTGTTCCGCCATGCCCTCGCCTTCAGCCACCTGGACGCCCGCGCCGACTGGCGCACCGGAAAGGATGGCCTACGCCTGGATTTCGACGTCGAGCGCATTGCCAACGCGGACCTGGAGGGCAGCGCGCAAGGCCGCATCGAGCTGCCCCGCACCGGCTTCGCGCGGGTCGACCTCGGCGCCCACCTCAGCCATGGCCAGGCCACCGCGGTGTACCGCTATCTGCCCCACGCGGTGGGCGAGGACGCCTACGCCTGGCTGCGCGACAGCCTGCTGGGCGGCCATTCCGACGATGTCCGCCTGACCCTGCGCGGCGATCTGCAGCGCTTCCCCTTCGACCAGGGCGGCGGCACCTTCAACATCGCCATCAACATGGTGAACGGCGTGCTCAGGTACGCGCCGGATTGGCCGCTGATCCGCGACATCAACGGCCTTCTGCGCTTCCACGACAAGGCCATGACCCTGGAGGCGAACTCCGGCGGCATCCTGGCCACCCGCATCGGCGCGGTGAAGGTGGTGATTCCCGACCTGGTGTATACCTGGGACGAGGTCGTGCTGGTGGACGGACTGGTCCAGGGCGACACCCAGTCCTTCCTGGATTTCATCCGGCAGTCGCCGGTACATGCCCACACCGATGGCTTCACCGCGCCGTTCAAGGCGCAGGGACGGGGTGAGCTGTCCCTGCGCCTGCGCCTGCCGGTGCGCAGACTGGAAGCCACCACCGTAAGCGGCAGCTTCAACATGCGGGAAAATCGGCTGGAACCCGGCGGCGGCCTGCCGCTCATCGAGGCGATCACCGGCTCCGTGCGATTCACCGACAAGGACTTGCAGGCCAAGGACGTGCGCGTCCAGGTCGCGGGCATGCCGGCCATGGTCGACCTCAGCGGTGGCGGCGCACCGGACCAGCCGGGCGGGGTGCGCATCGTCGCTCGCGGACGCGTCGGCGCCGACCTGCTCAAACCCGAAATACCGGATGCACTGGCCAAGCGGCTGAGCGGCGCCACCGACTGGCGAGCGGATATCGGCCTGAATGCCGCCGGCCGCATGGAACTCGCCGTCAGCTCAGATCTGAGCGGTCTGCGCATCAACCTGCCCGCGCCACTGGGCAAGAATGCCGCCGACGTCATCCCCCTGCGTGTAACCCGGCGGCCCGAGGACGGCAACCGCTCCAGCCTGCATGTCCGCTATGGCGAACAGGTGGCGGTGCGCGCCGAACTGGAGCGCGACGCGCCCACGAAGATGCAGGTGCGGCTGGGCCCCGGCGATGCGCCGGCGCCTACCGACCCGGGCATGTGGATCAGCGGCAACCTGCGCTTCATCGACCTGGATGCCTGGCTCGGCCTGCGGCTGCACGAAGGCGCCGAGCGGCAGGGCGGCGAGGCCCTTCCGTTGCGGGGCGCCCAGGTCACCTTCAACGAGGCGCGCGTGATCGGCCGCCGCCTGCATGACACCAGCGTGCGCCTGCGTCCCGCCGGAAACGGCTGGCAGGTGAACCTGGCAGGCCGCGAGGTGGTGGGCGAAGTCATCACCGTGCCGGAAGACGGCAAGACCCGCGTGCTGGCGAATTTCAAGCGCCTTGCCCTACCCGACGCGGAACCCGGTGCCACCCCGGTCCCCGGCGAGCACTCCGACGCCTCGCTCGGCGCCCTCGATCTGCTGGTCGGCAAGCTCACCTGGAAAGGACATGAGCTGTCCGACTTGCGCCTGCGCATGGCGCCCGCGCGTGGCGGCTACCAGGTGGAGCACTTCCAGGTGGCGATGCCGGATAGCCGTCTGGAAGGGAAGGGGGTGCTGGCCGAGCATCCACGCCAGATCACGCGCATGGACCTGAAACTGGACAGCGGCAGCCTCGGCAAGATGCTCGGCAACCTGGGCAAGCCGGGCCTGGTCAAGGACGGCCCCATGCAGGTCAGCGGCCAGCTCGGCTGGACCGGAGGCCTGGAGGACTTCAGCCTGGCCTCGCTGTTCGGCGACCTCGACGTGAAAGTCCGCCAGGGCCAGTTCCTCAAGGCCGATCCCGGCGTCGCCAAGCTGCTCGGCATCCTCAGCCTGCAGGCCCTGCCCCGGCGCATCGCCCTGGATTTCCGCGACATCTTCACCGAGGGCTTCGCCTTCCAGGACATCACCGGCAACATCCATCTCGAGCGCGGCTCGGCCTACACCAATGACCTGCGCATGAACGGCGCCGCCGCGCGTGTGTCGATGAGCGGCGTCATCGACCTGCAGCGGGAAAGCCAGAACCTGCGCGTCAGCGTGCAACCCCGGCTGGACGACTCCCTGGCGGTGGCCGGGGCTCTGCTCGGCGGCCCGGTCGTGGGCCTGGGCACCCTCATCGCCGGCAAGGTGCTGAAGGATCCGGTGGGCCAGGCCACCACCTTTGAATACTCCGTCACCGGCGGCTGGGCGGAGCCGAACGTGAGCAAGCTCACACGCCGCAAGGCGGAGGGCGCCGGCGACAAACCCCCTGCACCCTGATTTAGAGCCGCGCGCTATTGCGGTGGCATGAAATCCTTGTGTACCCTCGAACACGCTCAATCCAGCCGGAGCCCTCCGTGACCCGCGCCAATTCCGCCAGCTTCGCGAAAACCAAATCCCGCGCCACCCCCAAATCCACCCCCGATGGCGGCGGCATCGTGCGCGTAGCCGCCGTGCAGATGGCTTCCGGCCCGAATGTCGCCGCCAATCTGGCGGAGGCGGAACGGCTCATCGAGATGGCCGTGGCGGCCGGCGCCAAGCTGGTGGCCCTGCCGGAGTTCTTCGCCATCATGGGCATGAAGGACACCGACAAGGTCAACGTGCGGGAAATCGAGGGCAAGGGCCCGATCCAGAAATTCCTCGCCGCCCAGTCCAAGAAACACGGCATCTGGCTGGTGGGCGGTTCGGTGCCGCTGGCCTGCGACAACCCGAAGAAGGTGCGCAACGCCTGCCTGGTCTTCGACGACAAGGGCAAGCTGGTGGCGCGCTACGACAAGATCCACCTGTTCGGCCTGGACCTGGGCAACGAGCACTACAAGGAACAGACCACCATCGAAGCCGGCGACCGCGTGGTGGTGGTGGAGACCCCCTTCGGCCGCCTGGGCCTGTCGGTCTGCTACGACCTGCGCTTTCCCGAGCTCTACCGGGCCATGGGCAACGTGGACCTCATCGTGGTGCCGGCCGCCTTCACCGCCACCACCGGCAAGGCCCACTTCGAGACCCTGATCCGCGCCCGGGCCATCGAGAATCTGGCCTACGTCATCGCCCCGGCCCAGGGCGGCTATCACATCTCCGGCCGGGAGACGCACGGCGACTCCATGATCGTCGACCCCTGGGGCAACATCCTCGACCGCCTGCCGCGCGGCTCCGGCGTGGTGGTGGCCGGCGTCAACCGGGCCTACCAGGAAAGCCTGCGCAAGAGCCTGCCCGCCCTGAAACACCGCACCCTGGACTGCGCCGCCGGAACGCCGGTGGATGTGATCAAGGCGGGGTAAAGGGTAAAGGGTAAAGGGTCCGCGCCTGCGGCGCTCAAGGGGGAAGGGTTAAAGGCCCGCCCTTCACCCTTCACCCTTCACCCTTCACCCTTCACCCTTCACCCTTCACCCTTCACCCTTCACCCTTCACCCTTCACCCTTCACCCTTCACCCTTCACCCTTCAATGACCTCCGCCCAAGCCTTCTCCGCCGCCGACACCACCCTGCTCGCCCCCAACGAGGTGGATGCCACCCAGCTCGACGGCATCTTCGGCCAGCTCGCCGCGCATCAGGTGGACGACGCCGACCTCTACTTCCAGTACACCCGTTCCGAGGCCTGGAGCCTGGAAGAGGGCCAGGTGAAATCCGGCAGCTTCAACATCGACCAGGGCGTCGGCGTGCGCGCCGTGGTGGGTGACAAGACCGCCTTCGCCTATTCCGACGACATCCGCCTGCCGGCCATCCGGGAGGCCGCGAACACCGTCCGCGCCATCGCCGCCGCCGGCCAATCGGCCACCGCGCGGGTAGCGAGCCGCACGGAAGGCCGCGGCCTCTACGCCCCCATCGACCCCCTGGCCAGCCTCAGCGAAGCCGACAAGGTCAGCCTGCTGCACCGGCTGGAGGACTACGCCCGCAAAGCCGACAGCCGGGTCTCCCAGGTCATCGCCAGCCTGGCGGGGGAATACGAGGTGGTGTTCATCACCCGACTGGACGGTCGCAGCGCCGCCGACGTGCGGCCCCTGGTGCGGGTTTCGCTGCAAGTCATCGTCGAGCAGGACGGCCGCCGGGAGCAGGGCAGCGCCGGCGGTGGCGGCCGCTTCGACTACGCGTATTTCAGCGACGCCCGCCTCAAGGAATATGCCCAACTGGCGGTGGACCAGGCCCTCACCAACCTCAACGCCCAGCCCGCCCCGGCCGGCACCATGACCGTGGTGCTCGGCTCCGGCTGGCCGGGCATCCTGCTGCACGAAGCCATCGGCCACGGTCTGGAGGGCGACTTCAACCGCAAGGGCTCCTCCGCCTTCTCCGGCCGCATCGGCGAACGGGTCGCTGCCGACGGCGTCACCGTGGTGGACGACGGCACCCTGCCCGACCGGCGCGGCTCCCTCAACGTGGACGACGAGGGCACCCCCAGCCAGAACACCGTGCTCATCGAGAACGGCATCCTGCGCGGCTACATGCAGGATTCCATGAACGCCCGCCTGATGGGCATGGCCCCCACCGGCAACGCCCGCCGCGAATCCTTCGCCCACCTGCCCATGCCGCGCATGACCAACACCTACATGCTGGCCGGCGACAAGGACCCCGCCGAGATCATCGCCTCGGTGAAGAAGGGCCTCTACGCCGTCAACTTCGGTGGCGGCCAGGTGGACATCACCAGCGGCAAGTTCGTCTTCTCCGCCGCCGAGGCCTACATGATCGAGGACGGCAGGATCACCTACCCGGTGAAAGGCGCCACCCTCATCGGCAACGGCCCCGACGTGCTCACCCGCGTCTCCATGATCGGCAACGACATGAAACTGGACCCGGGCGTGGGCACCTGCGGCAAGGAAGGCCAGAGCGTGCCCGTGGGCGTGGGCCAGCCCACCCTGAAGATCGACGGCCTGACCGTGGGCGGCACCCACTGAACCACCGAGCCAGGGAAAAGGAAAACCCATGATCGGCTTCCTCATCAAGCTCGCCGTGGTGCTGGTCGTCGGCGTGCTCGCCTACAACTACTTCTTCGGCAGCGACGAGGAGAAGGCCCAGTCCGCCCGAACCTTCGGCCAGATGAAGGACGTGGCCGTCTCCGTGGGCCAGCTGGCCAAGTCGGAGAAGGAGAAGTTCGACGCCGGCAAGTACGACACCGCCTTGGAGAAGCTGGGCGCCGCCTACGTGCAGCTGCGGGAGGGCGCCCAGAAGCTGGATGCGACCCTGCTTAAGCGCATCGACGGCCTGGAGGAACGCAAGGGCAAGCTGGAGCAGGACCTGGCCGACCTGGAAAAGAGCGACGCCCCCGCCGAGCAGCGGGCCCGGCGCAAGGCCGAACTGGACAAGGAACTGGAAGCCCTGCAACGGGATTCCGACGCCCTGGCGAAGGACGCGAAAGCCGGCAAGGAAACCGGCCGCAAGTAAGGCCCGGACGGCCTTCGGGCTACGGCTGGCGCGGCGCCGGCAAGGTGCCCGGATTCACTGCCGGAGCCGGCGGATAGGCGGGCGCCGCCGGGGTCTCAAGCATCTCCCGCACCCCCACCACGAAGTACTCGGTCTCCCCGAAGCAGGACGAGGGGATGAACTTGTGCTGCTGGTAGTGCAGCACCACGCGCTTGCCGGCCAGGGCGTTGATCCGGTCCGCCATGACCTCGTCCCGCACGGTGAAGGCGAACTTTTCCGGAATCGCCCCCGGCATGGTCACCATGGCGATCTCCCCCTCCCAGGTCTTGCACAGCCAGCCCTTCTTGGAGAATTTCTGCACGTAACCCGCCCGGTCGCCTTCCGAATAGCTCCAGGTCAGCGCGAACCAAGTCCAGGCGAGAGGGTGTCCGGAATTTTGTGTAAACGGGTTATGGTTTAGAGGTTGTTCATCCGATCTTCGAACTGGATAGTAAAGCGAGTCAGCGCCGCCTTCCAATCCCGAATCGGCATGGTCC